>Ga0105164_10002170_pt1 | contig 12206 bp, 11 predicted proteins | sample VDWuncwatermetaG_FD_89674 | JGI IMG/M metagenome (GOLD analysis project Ga0105164, IMG submission 89674) | Wastewater microbial communities from Netherlands to study Microbial Dark Matter (Phase II) - VDW unchlorinated drinking water | ecosystem: Environmental > Aquatic > Freshwater > Drinking...
GCGCGAAATCGCAGCACCGTGGAAACATTTGCAGACCCTGCGACGGCAGGCTACGGAGGCTATCAGCCACGCGATGCAGGGGGGGTGATTCGTGGGGAAACCTCAGGGTCAGACTCGAATTAAATGCTACGCTTCTAATTCCTCCCATCGCCAGGTGCTAACTCATGGCTCGTCTGCCGCGTTTTTTCCTACCCAATCAGCCCTTGCATGTCATTCAACGCGGTAATAATCGTGAACCGATTTTTGCCAGCAACGAGGATTGCCATTTTTATTTGCGCTGCCTGCAAGAGGCAGCAGAGGCGCAATATCTTACGATTCACGCTTATGTGTTGATGACGAATCACGTGCATTTGCTGGTAACGCCAGAGTCGGAATTGAGTCTGCCTAAAACCATGCAGTCTGTTGGTCGGCGTTACGTGCAATATTTTAATCACGTTTATGATCGCACTGGGACGCTGTGGGAGGGGCGCTACAAAAGCACGCTGATTGATAGTGAGCACTATTTGCTTACGTGTATGCGCTATATTGAGTTGAATCCGGTGCGTGCTGGGATGGTGAATCTTCCCGATGATTATCCTTGGTCTAGCTATCGCGCTAATGCGCAGGGTAAGCCGGATGAGTTAATCGCGCCACATGATTTATATCAAAGGCTGGGGCGCACGGCTGAGGAACGTCAGTTTGCGTACCGCGAGTTATTTCGCACGCAGGTTTCCGATGCTGATGTCGAGGCTATCCGTGATGCGACGAATAAATCTTGGGTGCTGGGGGATGGTCATTTCAGCGCAAAGGTGGCCGCACTGACCGCAAGGCGGGCGTTGCCTTTGTCTCGCGGGAGGCGGAAGCAGGTAGTTTAAATCGAGTCTGACCCTAATTCAACTAATTCAAAGCCGCATTGTCGCCAAGCTTCGTACATGGCAATCGCTACGGTATTCGATAAATTCAAGCTGCGGCTGTGCGGCAGCATGGGCAAACGCAGGCGTTGTTCGGGTGGCACGCTGGCCAGCACATCTGCGGGTAAGCCACGGCTTTCTGGCCCAAATAGCAACGCGTCGCCCGCTTGATAAGTGGCATGATGGTAGTGTCGTGTGCCCTTGGTGGTGTAGGCAAATAGCCGCGCATCTGGTAAAGCCAGCAGGCAGGCCGCCAGATTTTCATGCACGCGTATCGCGGCATATTCGTGATAATCCAGCCCAGCGCGGCGTAGCTGTTTATCGTCTAACTCAAAACCCAGCGGGCGAATTAAATGTAAATGCGCGCCTGTATTCGCGCACAGGCGTATGACGTTGCCGGTGTTGGGGGGAATTTCGGGTTCGTATAGAATGATGTTAAACATGTGGGGTTAGGGGCTCGGGGTTAATTTATTCGGGGAATATGCCGATAGACATAAATCACAGTTAGGGGAAACTCATGTCGCGTCCAGAAAAAATCCGCTTAGGCGATTTGTTGGTGCAGCAACAGCTCATCACACAAGAGCAACTGCTGTTTGCGTTAGAGCAGCAAAAGCGCAGCGGACGTAAGCTGGGGCGGGTGCTGGTAGACAACGCGCTGGTCAGCGAAGACCAAATTTCCGAAGCACTGGCCAAGCAACTCAATATTCCTTTTATCAATCTTAAATATTATAACGTCAACGTTGAAATAGTCCGTCGATTATCCGAAAGCCAGTCGCGGCGGTTTCGTGCGCTGGCCTTGGAAGAACGCGACGGCACGCTGCTGGTGGGTATGGCCGACCCTACGGATTTGTTCGCGTTCGATGAAGTTTCGCGCATTTTTAAGCGCGACATTAATTTGGCGGTGGTGACCGAAGGCCAAATGTTAGAAACCATCGACCGGGTTTATCGGCGCACCGAGGAAATTTCTGGTCTAGCACGCGAGCTGTCGGAGGACTTGGGTGATGGCTACGTAGATTTCGGCGCGCTGAATAATTCGGTGGGATTAGAAGAAGCACCGGTCGTTAAATTATTGCAAAGCATGTTTGATGATGCCACCCAAGTGCGCGCTTCCGACATTCATATCGAGCCGCTGGAAAGTGCTCTGTACATACGTTTTCGCATTGATGGCGTGTTGCATTTGCAGACCGAGGCGGACAAAAAAATCTCTTCCGCGCTGGTGTTGCGTTTGAAGCTGATGTCCGGGCTGGATATTTCTGAAAAAAGATTACCGCAAGATGGCCGCTTCAACGTGCGTGTGCGCGAGCAAGGGGTGGACGTGCGTATCTCTACCATGCCCACCCAGCATGGCGAAACGGTCGTCATGCGTTTGCTGAGCCGTGGCGCGGGTTTGCTGGCACTGGATAAGCTGGGTATGCCGCCCGATATGTTGATTCGCTTTCGTGAAATTATCCGGCGCGGCAATGGCATGGTGTTGGTAACCGGTCCCACGGGCAGCGGCAAAACCACGACGCTGTATGCCGCACTGGCCGAGATCAATACCCTGGAGCAAAAAATAATCACCGTGGAAGACCCGGTGGAATATCGCTTAAAAGGCGTGATTCAAGTACAGGTCAACGAAAAAATTGATCTCAGTTTTGCACGGGTGTTGCGCGCTGCGTTGCGACAAGACCCCGATATTATTTTAATTGGCGAAATGCGCGACACCGAAACCGCGCAGATTGGCGTGCGTGCCGCGATGACAGGCCACTTGGTGTTTTCTACCTTACACACGCGCGATGCTGCCGGAACACTCAGCCGCATGGTGGATATGGAGGTGCCGAAATATATCGTTGCCTCGTCGGTGCAGGTGGTGTTGGCACAACGATTATTGCGCCGAATATGTGAAACATGTAGCACGCCGCACACGCCCACACCGCAAGAAAATGAATGGTTGCAACATATGGGCATGCAGCCAGACCAACTGGTCGCCGTGCAACAAGGCCGTGGCTGCACGCATTGCAATGGCACGGGCTATAGAGGGCGGCTGGGCGTGTACGAAATGTTAGAAATGAATCAACCGTTGGCCGATGCGGCAGCCCATGCCGATTCCACCCAATTTATTCAAGTGGCACGCGCGTATTTAAAAGGTAAATCGTTGATAGATCACGCCTTGGAAAAAATGAAAACAGGGCACACTTCAGTGGAAGAGGTGATGCGGATTAATAGCCAAGTCGATGACTAATGCGGGGATCTGACAAACAGAAGTAAATGGCGGTACGGCGAGGAGCCGAAGCCAACACAATGATCGTTTTTATCAAGATTTGAAATAAATAATTCATGACAATCTTTGCCTACAAAGGCCGCGATCTGCGCGGCGAGCTGGTGCAGGGCACATTAGATGGTGCGGATAGCGGCATGGTTGCAGACCAGCTATTTAGCAGCGGCATTACGCCTACCGAAATTAAACCTTCTATTGTCTTGCGTGCAGCAACGCACAAAATAAAATGGCTGACGCGCCTGCGCGAGAAAAAAATTGACCCGCTGGATTTGATGTTATTCAGCCGCCAAATGCACACGTTGATGAAAGCGGGCGTGCCCATCATGCGCGCGTTAGCGGGCTTGCAAGAGTCATCGCAAAGCCCCGCATTTAGTGCCATGTTGCAAGATTTGCGCGAGGCGTTGGATAGCGGGCGCGAGCTGAGCACCGCGATGCGGCGCCATCCCGAAGTATTTACCCCGTTTTATTTAAGTATGGTGCAAGTGGGTGAAATGACGGGCCGATTGGACGAAACATTTTTGCGATTATTTCATCATCTGGAATTTGAAAAACAGATGCAGGAGCACATCCGGGGCGCATTGCGTTACCCCTCGTTCGTTATTTCGGCGATGGTGGTGGCGATAGTCATTGTGAATATTTTTGTCGTCCCAGCATTCGTCAAAGTGTTTGCGGGGTTTAAAGCCGAGCTGCCGTGGATGACTAAGTTGCTGATCGGTTTTTCTAATTTTATGGTGACGTATTGGCCGATATTATTGGTGCTGGCAATCGGCGCGGTGATCGCGTTTCGCGCCTATACCAAAACGGGCGCAGGCAAATATAAATGGGATCAATACAAATTTAAAATCCCCATTGCGGGCAAAATTATTTTGAAATCGACCCTCGCGCGATTTGCACGCAGCCTCGCACTAGCCTTTAAAAGTGGCATCCCCATCGTGCAAGGTTTAAATGCCGTAGGGCAGGTGGTGGACAACGATTATATGCGCGCCCGTGTCGAGCAAATGCGCGATGGCGTAGAGCGCGGCGAAAGTATTTTGCGCACCGCCACCATCAGCGGCGTGTTTAATCCCACCGTGTTGCAGATGATCGCCGTGGGCGAAGAAACGGGCGACATGGACGGCCTGATGTTTGAAGTGGCGGGCATGTACGAGCGCGAAGTGGAATACGAAGTTAAAACATTAAGCGCGCAAATTGAGCCGATACTCATTAGCGTGCTGGGCGTGCTGGTGCTGATTTTGGCGCTGGGTATATTCTTGCCGATGTGGGATTTGGGCAAGGCTGCTTTGCATAAATAAAATACAGGTAATGAAAAAAACAGCACGCGGCTTTACTTTATTTGAGCTGGCTATCGTCGCCATGCTTACCAGCATACTGCTGGCGACCCTGCTCACCCGTGTATTGTTTTATCAAGAACAAGCAGAAAAAGCCGCGGTGAAGCAAGTAGCGGGCGGGCTGCAAAGCGCGTTAATACTGCAACATGGACGCTTGCTCACACACGGTGCGGCGAATAAACTGCGCGCACTTTCCACTGAAAACCCCATGCAATGGCTGACTAAACCTCCGCACAATTACGTTGGAGAGTTTTATGGTATTACTTCGCAAACCATCGCGCCTGGCAACTGGGCGTTTGATTTGCAATCGCGCCAACTGGTTTATGCCGTGGCGCATCGCGATTACTTTACCCCCAAGACGCAAGACGATTATCTAATCCGCTATCAAATTAATATTGAGCAGCATAGCGCGATAAAAACGACAGCTAACAGTCGTGCTTCCAGCATCGCCTTCAGTCCAGTTAAATCGTATCAGTGGTTTGATTAGGCCCAGCGCACCGCTATACCCCCGCAAGAAAATCACCCTTCAGAATTCCGCCGATTTGCCGTAGATGTATCTGTGTCCCCACGTTTGAGTGAAGCATAATTTGAACGATGAAATGCAGTGTCATCAAGATTTGGGGATAGGGTAGTTTGATATAAATTTAACATTAGTCGAGCAAAATCGAGCGCGAGATAGTCTCACTTTCGATTCAATTAAACAGGTTGCGGCCTGAGCAAATAAGGAGCAGTGAAATGAAAAATCAACAGGGCTTTACCTTGATCGAGTTAATTGTGGTGATCGTGATTTTGGGAATTTTATCCGCCACAGCGTTACCGAAATTTGTGAACATCAGCTCGGATGCCCGTGTGGCGGCCATGAGTAGCGTAGAAGGCTCGATGCGTTCAGCCAACTCAATGATCTACGCTAAAGCGGCGGTGGGTAATCTTTTATCTGGCACAACGGCATTACCTGCTAACGTGACAGTCAATGGTGCGACGGTTGCAACGGCTTATGGTTTTGCCACCAATGGTACGGAGCTAGCAAAGGTAATGGATGTCAGCGGTGATTTCACCACCAGCTCTGCCGATATCCGCAGTGCGGGTGCGCCAACGCCTGCTAACTGCAAGGTTGCCTATACGGCTGCCACCAGCACCACTGTTCCGCCCGTGTACACCACAACTACAAGTGGTTGTTAAGCTGCAACAGATGCGTGTTTGAAAATATTTCTGCGAGCAACATCCTCAAATTTTGCCCATGAAGTTGGGGGGCGGCGTGATGAAGCAATATAAGGAAACGCTGGCTCAGTCTTTCGGCAAAGTTATGCTGCGCCAGCGTCTTTACAGAGGCTTCAGCATGGTCGAATTAATCATGGTGTTGGTCATTGTCGGCATCTTAGCGGCGGTGGTTGCGCCACGTTTTACGGACACCAATATTTTTCAAGCACACGGCTTTGCCGATCAAGTGCAAGCTTCTTTGCGTGACGCGCAAAAAGTTGCCATCGCACAACGCAGGTTTGTATGTGTGGCATTTACCAGTACAAGTGTTTCGCTCACGATGGGGGAAACAGCGGCGTGCGGCACAACGCTCAACTCGCTGAGCGATGGCGCGGCTTATGTGATCAACGCACCTGCGGGCATTAATTTTATTGCCGTGCCGAACGCATTTAATTTTAACGCGCTGGGCGCGCCTTCATTTGCCAATAATCAAATTATCAATGTCACGAATATAACCAGCAGCATTACGGTTGAGGCGGGAACAGGTTATGTGCACTCGCCGTAGCAGTTTATTTAAAAGCGCAGTCGTTTTTCAACAAACTGCTAAGTTGCGCGGCAGTAGCCTGATCGAGCTGATTTTATTCATCGTCATTGTCAGCGTCGCGCTGGCTGGAATATTGCTGGTGATGAACACGACCACGCGCGCCAGCGCCGATCCGCTTATCCGCAAGCAAGCCTTGGCGATTGCCGAATCGCTCATGGAAGAGGCGCAGCTCATGCCGTTTACCTTTTGTGACCCGGATGATGCCAATGTCGTCACGGCGGCCAATGCCACAGTTGGCGCGGCTGGCTGCGCGACCGTGTCAGAAGATACGGTCATCGGCGCAGAGCCAGGCGAGACACGCTATAGCAGCACGACGCCATTTGATAACGTCAGTGATTATCACAACTTTTCCATGAACGCAGGCAATGGCGGCATACGCGATATAAGCAATGTGCAGATCGCCAATCTCGCCGCATACACAGCCACAATTGCTATGCGGCAAGCAGCATGGGGTGGCATAGCAGCGGCAGATTCGCTGCTGATTACTGTGACCGTGACCGCACCTAATGGCGAGATGGTTGCGCTGGACAGCTATCGCACGCGCTACTCACCGAACGGTGCGCCTTGATGAACCGTTCTAATTTTTTTTCTAAGGCAGCCGGCTTCACGCTGGTAGAGATGATTGTCGTCATGGTCATCACGGGCATCATTGGCGGCATGGTAGCGATGTTTCTCAGGACACCCGTGCAGCAATATAGGGATGTGGCACGCCGCGCCGAAATGACTGACATCGCCGATATCGCGCTGCGCCGCCTATCCCGCGATTTACGTTTGGCTTTGCCCAACAGCGTGCGCGTTACTACCAATGGCGGTACGGTCTATTTGGAATATTTGGAAACTATAGGCGGTGGGCGTTACAACCTCGGCACCGTCCCCACAGATTGTTTGAATAGCGGCAACTGCACGCGACTCATCACGTTGGGGAATTTGGTGAATGGCGCGGCAGGTGCTGCCTCGTTGACTCTGCCTAATGGCAACGTTATTCCGGCCACCGCGCGGGTGGTGCTGTACAACCAGTACAGTAATGCGGGGGCGGATTGCAGCAGCGTTAATCCCAGTGTGTATTGTGTGGCGGCCAGCGGCGGTGCACCACTGATTACCAATGTGGTAAATGGTGTAAATGTGGCAGAAGACCAAATTAACTTTGCCGCGCACACTTTTTTACCAGCGGGCGGCTCGCCGCAAAATAGATTTTTGATTATCAGCCAGCCTGTTACTTACGCCTGTACACCAAGTGGAACATTAGCAGGGACATTAACCCGCTATCGTGGATACGCCATGCAAGCAATACAGCCGACCACGCTGGCAGCATTAACCAACCCTAATGCAGGTGCGATGTTGGCGGGAAACATCGGCGCGGTGTGTAATTTTACTTATCAAAATAATGTGGTGTCACAGCGTGCGGGTTTGGTCACCGTTAATTTATCCATTACGCGTGATGGTGAAACGGTCAGCCTTTATCACGCCACGCATGTGGGAAATCAGCCGTGAACAACTGGCGTTCCCTCTCCCCAACCCTCTCCCGCTCGCGGGAGAGGGGGTGTTATTTTCCTCACAATTTAGTGGGGAAAGCAGGAGGTGACCAGCATCTCTTCTCTCTGGATTATCGGGGGAAAGCAGGAAGTGTCCAGCATCTCCCCTCGCCCAGTTTGGGAGCACCAAAGGCAGGCAATCCACTGTCCAACAAGTTGGACGTGGACTTGACACAGGGGCAGGGGGAGAGGGAAAAAGTTAGAGCCAGAAAAAACGTTCAAGGCTTCAGCCTGATCTCGGCCATTTTTTTGCTGGTGGTTATCGCTGCACTCGGCGTTTTTGCAGTGACATTATCCACCACGCAGCAGCAAAGCACCGCGCTGGATGTGATGGGTGTGCGCGCTTATCAAGCCGCCAAAAGCGGCATTGAATGGGGTGCGTATCAGGTAACGCGTAACGCCGGAGCGTGTGCACCCTCTACTACTTTGCTTGTGGCGGTGGGCACGTTGAGCGCGTTTACTATCATCGTGGAATGCACTGTAGCCCCTTTTGATGAAGCGGGGCGCACCGTGGCGGGCGGCAACCCAGTGAGGGTGTACAACTTAATTTCTACCGCCAAACAAGGTGCGGCGGGCGCGCCGAATTACGTTGAGCGGCAAATGAGCGTGACCATCGCGTTATAGTTTTTAGAGGCCAAACAAATGAAACGAGCCAAATATCTTATCAGCGCGTTATTACTCAGCCTGTTGTGGTCGGGCGAGGCGTTGGCGTTAACGTGCACCAGCGTGAGCGCGGGGAATTGGAGCGCATCGGTACGCTGGTCATGCGGCCGCGTTCCAACGACGGCAGATACTGTGGTCATCGCGCACAACATTACGCTTGATACCGATACAACTATCATGGGATTGACGGTCAATAGTGGGGTGTCGCTGACGGATGATGGTAAAGTGAAGGTTGTAACCGTCACCAGCAATGTACCCGTCAATGTAATTATCAACGGCACTGTGACAGGCACTGCGGGTAATGGGGTAAGAGTCAATGTGACAGGTGCGACCGCGACCATTTCTGGTAACGGCACGTTTGCTTCCACTTCGCGGCTCTACATTTCCGGCACGGCGGTCACGCTGGCGGCGGGATCAAACCTTAATTTTTCTGGATCATCGCGCTTGTACGCGGGGCGCACCGAGGGTGGCACGACGGTGGCTAACTCGGTGCTCACCATTAACGGCACGATCAATTCAACCGTGACCACTGCGACGACTAACTTTATGCGCTTGTACGCAAGTAGCACCGTGGTCGGCAGCACGGGCATTATCAATGCGGCGGTGGCGGAGATTCGCTACTACACCTCCACCGCTAAGCTCAACAACAATGGCAGTGTCAGCATCAATAAAATTACGCAAAACAACACCAACAATGCGTGGACACAAGGCACGAATTCCAGTCTCACCATGACTGCGACATCGACTGTGGGTGTGCTCAATGCCTCGGCCAGCGGCAACACGGTAACTTACACCGCGCCCGCCGCGCCGATTACGCCCAGCGCTAATACTTATTTTAATTTGGCGGGAACGGGGGTGATTTGTCCGGTGAGTTATATTATTCTCGGTACCTCGCCGTGTGCCGCTACGTTGTACGTGCAGGGCAGTGCCAGTAGTTGCAGTAGTGTCACGGGTGTGGGCAGCATTGCCTGGACGAATGCTGCCAATGCTTATACCAGTAACAATACTTATGCCACGGCATTGAATGTCATACGCAACACCACCACGAATTATTTGAATTGCACGGGGTTTAATCTGAACGTGCCCAGCACTGCCAGCATCAGCGGCATTACCGTCTATGTGGAACGCAAAACCAGCGGTGGCACGATCCGCGATGCCTTCGTTTATTTGATTAAGGGCGGCGTGACCAGCACGGCGTTCAACGCTGCCACGGCGACGAATTACACCACCGCCGATGTGATTGAACCGCACGGCGGACAAACCAATTTGTGGGGGGCGGCATGGACAGTGGCGGAGTTGAATGCCACAAATTTTGGCGTGGCCTTTGCCGCGCGCAACACCAGTACCACCTCCACTAATAATCGCACGATCACGGTCGATCATATCCAAGTTAGAGTGGACTACACGCTGCCCGTGCTGCACCACATTCGCATCGAGCATGATGGCACAGCCTCCACCTGCGCGGCGGAGACCATCACGCTGAAAGCCTGTGCCAATGCTGCTTGCACGGCGTACTACACGGGTAGCAACGTCACCAATATAGGACTTTCTCCGACTACAGGTTCGACATGGACACCGGGCAGCACGGCCACTATCAACGCTGCTAGCGGTGGCATCAACGCGGGTATTTTGCTGGCGCGATCAGGCAGCGGCACGGCAGCGCTTGCGATAACCGGCACATCTAGCCCCGCGCCGAGCAATCCTTTTATGTGCTACAACACGGCAACTGCAACACTAGGCGGTGTCGGCAGCGCGGCCTGCAATTTAGTTTTTGCGAGCAATACTTTTTCATTCAACGTGCCCGACCATACCTCGGCAACACGCCAAGTAGCAACATTAACCTCGTGTACAGCAGGCTTTGCTAACACTACGCGCGCAATAAAATTTTGGTCGAATTACATCAACCCCGCTATAGGTACGTTGTCAGGCAAGGTGGTGGCGGGCACGGGTAATGCTGATTGTGCGACGGGCTATGCCAACCTCGGCACAGTGGCCAGCCCGACCTCGCTCACTTTAACTTTTGGAGCGGGTACTGCGCCGCAAGCAACATTCAGTTTGTGTTATCCCGACGTGGGCGATGTGCGCGTGGATGCGCGCTATGACGGCAGTGTCGCGACGAGTGATAACGGGGTGGTGATAACAGGTAATGATTCTTTTATCGCCAAGCCTAGCTATTTCACGCTGACGAACATCAGGCGCACCAGTGATAATTTTGCCAACCCTGCGGCAGCCGATGCAACAGGTGCAAAATTTATTGCGGCAGGCGATGCGACAATTACGGAAACACAATTTACCGCCACGGTTACCGCTAAAAATGCGCTGAATGCCACCACGCCTAACTACGGTTTGGAAAGTACGCCCGAGGGCATCCATCTTAGCGCGGTGCTGGTCGCACCGAGTGGCGGCAACCCCGGTTTGTTAACCTGTAATGGCGCTACTACCGGTTGCATTGTTGCGGGGGGTGCAACCAATTTTAGCGGTGGTGCGACGATTATCACCGACCTGGCCTGGAGCGAAGTGGGCATTCTCCAGATCATGCCTAAAATCGGCGATGGCAATTATCTGGTGACGGGCGAAGTGACCACACCCACTGCCAGCGGCAACATCGGGCGATTTTATCCGCATCATTTTGGCGTTGCGCCCGCTGCGTTTGATAACCGAGCCGATTGGTGTGACCACGACGGCCTGCTGGTTGCCGATGGCGTGACCGCTTGCGTTTCACCCCCCTACACTTACATGGGCGAGCCGCTGAATGTCAACTTTACGCTGACCGCAGAAAACGCGAGCAACACCATCACACAAAATTACACGGGCGCGTTTGCCAAACTCAATCCGCTGGCATCCGGCTCAACATTGGCACTGGGTGCGGTAGATGCAACCGTGCCAATCGACCTGACCGAACGACTGGATACTTCGCTCATCACCACCAATGGTGCGGGCAGTTTTAGCGCGGGCACGGCGGATATGATTGTGCCGATAGCGGTGGCGCGTTGTACGTTGGGGACGTGTTCGAGCAATGTAAATTCTGGTTTAGCAGATGGCCCGTACACCACGTTGGATGTTGGCATCGCGCCTGTGGATAGCGACGGCGTGAGCACCGTGCCAGATTTAGATTTGAATGCGGACGGGATTGTAGACCGCACCCAAGTGAACAGCGCGAATACCGAAGTGCGCTATGGCCGCATTAAATTATCCAATGCGTTTGGGTCAGAATTATTATCGCTGCCACTCACCGCCACCGCGCAATATTGGAATGGCAGTGATTTCATCACCAACATTTTAGATGATGAATCACAATTTAATACCCAACTCAGCCCCACCGGAAACTTGCAAGCGGTGATTGCGAAAGGCCCGCTTGTGTTGGGAAACATTAACGCATCCCCTGCGGGTGCGGTTATTTTTACCAACGGCATCGCAGCGTTTAGATTACTCGCGCCTAATGTTGCGGGCAGCGCGAATTTATCCATCATCAACACGCACAATTACCTGCTGCCCAGTGTCGCCGGGCGCGCAACTTTTGGCGTGTATAAAGGCGCGAACGAAATTATTTATATGCGAGAAAACTACTAAAGCGGCTGTTGCCGCTTTAGTAGTTTCAGTGCAGACTCATGCGCGCAGCGCGTGATGTCGGAGCTAAAACTACTCGAGCAATACTCATTCAATAGTTTGGCTTCGGCGTAACCTGCTACGCAGGTAAGCCTACACCGCAACAAGATGCTACGCATCATGTTGTCA
>Ga0105164_10002171_pt1 | contig 12206 bp, 9 predicted proteins | sample VDWuncwatermetaG_FD_89674 | JGI IMG/M metagenome (GOLD analysis project Ga0105164, IMG submission 89674) | Wastewater microbial communities from Netherlands to study Microbial Dark Matter (Phase II) - VDW unchlorinated drinking water | ecosystem: Environmental > Aquatic > Freshwater > Drinking...
CTTCCATATTCACATAAGTACCGCCGCGATGTGTTTTGATCTTTAACTTTTTAGCGCTTTGCTCGAGAATGTCCGCGATCTCTTTAGCAATCGGGTCCGCGAAAGCCACATGCGCCACAATACCGTCGGTGAAAAATGTGTCCATACGCCCTTTGCGGGTGCGGTCCAAAAATTGGTCAGGGATGACAAAATCCATGGGTTTATATTCTTCCTTGAGGCTGCCGCAAGCAGAAACAGACATGATCGCCTCGACACCCAATTTTTTCATGCCGTAAATATTGGCGCGGTAATTGATTTCCGAAGGGCTGATGCGGTGGCCCCGGCCATGGCGCGGCAAGAAAACAACAGAAGTTTTCTCGATTTGACCGGTGATAAAAACATCCGAAGGATCGCCAAAAGGTGTTTTGACAGCTACCTCTTTCACGGCTTCTATTCCCTCAATTTGATACAAACCACTACCACCAATAATCCCAACCGTTGCCATATTGCCTCCATAAAATTCCCCTCTTTATTTCAAAGAGGGGTTAGGGGAGTTTTACTTAGCCAACTCCTTAGCTCTTTTTTTCGCTGCCAATAAAGCTTTCTTCATTAACTGATCAAATTTACCTTTAAAAAATACATCCATCGCTGCCTGGGTTGTCCCGCCTTTGGATGTCACCTTTGCGCGCAATTCAGATGCATCAAAGTAGCTTTTCTCCAATAAATGAACAGAGCCCAGTAAAGTTTTATGAACCAACTGTCTAGCTTGATCCTGGTCAAAGCCTAATTCCACCGCTGCGTTAATCCATTGTTCGACGAATAAAAATACATACGCTGGCCCGCTACCTGAAACAGCAGTAACAGCATCCATCATATCTTCTTTAATAATGACTGTTTCACCAATAGCGCCCAGAATAGACCGCGCTAATTTTAAATCTACAGGTTGTGCATACTGCCCCCTGCATACACCAGTCATTCCTTCACTAATTAATGCTGGCATGTTGGGCATAGCACGTACAATGCGCGGTTTAGGATTTAAAGCATTCTTTAAATTATCCTCAAAAAATTTCGTAGTCAAACCTGCAGCGATAGAAATAAACAATTTAGATTCTTTAGAATAATTGGACCTCACCCATGAAAGAGCCGCATGCATATCCTGCGGCTTAACTGCCAGAATAATAACTTGTGCTTGGGCAACAACCTCAGAAATATCTGCTATATTAAGCTTATTGTATTTTCTCCTCAAATATTCAACCCGCTTAGGATTAACCTCATAAATAAAAATAGAATCGGATTTGTATAAACCCTTGATCAAAGCCTCGCCCATGTTCCCGCCGCCGATAATGCCGATTATATTTTTTTTCATATTGACCTATCAGTTTTGTCATTCCCGCGAAAGCGGGAATTCAGTTCATCCATGTCCTGGATCCCCGATTAAAACATTCGGGGATGACAGGAAAATTATTTTTTAAAAATCGCGCTGCCGATGCGCACCATGGTCGAGCCTTCTTCAATGGCGATCTTGTAATCATGGCTCTGTCCCATGGATAAAATGCCCATATCCACGTTGGGGTGTCCGGTAAAACGCGTTTTAATATCGTTTCTTATACCACGTAAATCGGAAAATGTCTTGCGGATTATGCCCTGGTCTTCGGTATAAGGCGCCATGCACATCAGACCTTTGATGTGAACAAGAGAAAGCTTGCTGATACTTTCGATTAAAGCGTTCGCATCCGAAGGATCAGCCCCAAACTTCTGTTCTTCACGGGCGCAATTGAACTGGACTAAAATCTCAACGGCCTTTCCTGTTTTAGCAGCTTGTTTTTCTATTTCCTGGGCCAATTTTAGGCTGTCCACCGACTGGATCAAAGAACATACCTTAATCGCGTCCTTGGCCTTGTTGGTCTGCAGGTGACCTATAATATGGGTTTTAATTTTCGGGTTCTTTACCAACAGCAACGGGAATTTTCTTTCAGCTTCCTGGACACGGTTTTCCGCGATATGCCTGATACCGGCATTGATGGCTTCCTGAATGACTTCCAACGCCACCAACTTGGTGACCCCAACAACGGTGATCTCTTTGGGATGACGATTAATCTTCCGGCAAATTTCTTCAATATCTGAAAAGACTTTGCGGACATTATCTTGGATCATAATAGTGGAAAACTAATCCATTCGATTTCACTCAGGATTAGCCCTGAGCGGAGTCGAAGGGCTAAGGCTGGCCGACAATTTCAACGACTTTATCAATGAGGTCTTGCAGTTTAAGAGGTTTTAGAAGGCACGCCTTGATGCCATGGCGCTTGAACAATGGTTCCAATTCGTTGTAGGCTGTCAGCACCACCACCGGAATATCAGCATATTCAGGCATTTTGGTTTTTTCCATAATAAAGGTATAGCCGTTCATCTGGGGCATTTGAACATCCAAAACGATCAAATCCGGTATTTTCGACTTTAAACTAAGGAAAGCTTCACTGCCATTTCCAGCGGTATGCACTTCATATCCGTAATCTTCCAGCTTGCGCCTGGAGATTTCCGCCACAATAGACTCATCATCAACAACTAATATGGATTTAGGCATAGATTTTTTAAGTCACATGTGCACAGGTACACCAGAACACAGGTGCACAGGTGTACATTTTTTCTTGTGCTCATGTGCTCTGGTGCTCTTGTGACTTATAATTTATCTTATACCAACCGGATCGTCTATAAAAGGGATTTCTGAATTATATATTTCAGCCATAATAAAGTCCAGCGCTTTAAAATATCCATCCAAAATCTTTTCAACATCCTTCATTTGCTCCTTCCCTAAAAAACTCTCGGTGCTCATTGTCCTTAAATGGTACAGGGCACTGTTGATGTCGCGGCCGGGAAATTGTTTACGCAAATAATGCACGTAAAGAGGCATCTGGAATGATTTTACCTGATCACGGATATATTCACGGGTGAGCGCCACGTTGTCAGATATCTCCCTGGGTTTGGGGTCCATGCTACCCGTCTTGTAATCTACAATTAATATTGTCCCGTCCGTCATCTCATCGACCCGGTCAACCCTGTAGGCCAAATGCACTTGGGTCTCCCTTAAACTGATCATATCTTCAAACCTGCGTTCAACATACAGCACCCGCTTAACGTCAGTTTCACAACGCAAGGCTTCTTGGTCTAAAAATCTCTCTAATCTGGTTTTTAAAACAGTTTCCATTAAAAAAGTGTCGCTGCGCCCGGCCTTGCCGAAAACAGCGGTAAATCTGGACTCATAAATCTTTTGAAAATATTTCCTGAAAGGCGCATCCAGCACGGGTTTCTTACCAATAAATCCTCCAAAAGCTTCCTGGAGCAAATCATGGATAAAAATACCGATGTGGCGGCTTTCAGGGTCTTCCAATAAATCATCCGTGATCCGAAGGCCCAACACATAACGGCAATAGAAGAGATAAGGATTTTGCAAATAGGTATTGATGCTGGACGCGGAAAACCTGAAACTTTTAAGATAATTGACCATGGCCGCGGTTTTGGGAATAACGCGCTGTTTTTTTTCGACGGAAACTTCAAAAGCCCCGCGGATGATGTCCACGGCCCCGATTGACCCTGAACGCTGTTCCTTCTCCCAGATAAGTTCCTCTAAAAAACGGCTGCGGGTGCGGTCAGTATTCTGCTGATAAATCAAATGCACATTTTGGGCCGCGGAAATCAAACGCATAAACCCATAACGCTGGATCTCTTCTTCCCATTCAAGACGGTCGAGATTGAGATTGATCATCACCTCGCGCGGGATCAAAGGTTCATAAATATTCAAACTTGGCAGAAGGCCTTCATTAACATCCACCACGATCACATTTTTAAAATTCAAAGAACGCGTTTCAAAAAGCCCCAAAATCTGAAGGCCGCGAAGCGGTGAGCCGCTGAAAGCCACCATCTGCGAAGATAAACGCTCCTCCAATACCTTAAACAAATCTCCGGGCTCAAAAGTTTCTGCCGCGAATGCACAGGCCTTTAATTCATCCCCGATCTCCTGCATGCGCCCGGCAATTTGATCATTAAAAAGATATTTATCCATCGTGCTATGCATCTGCATAAATTCAACAAAGCCTTGAACGGCCGCGGCCAAATCAAGCGCAGAGTGAATATTTTCGAAATTACCCAAAAAAACCTGGTGAATATCCTGGATTGTTTTTTTAAGCAGGGATGCCATTAATGGCATCCCTGCACCTGGGGATTGGATGACGGCATCTAATAATTTTTCATCACGGACAATGTCCCCCTGATCCAGGAATAACCGTCCTGACAGATCGGTCAAGATCTCACCTTTAAGCACTTCTTCTATTTTTGCCGCCAGCACTCGCACAAGCCCCTGATTGGCGCCTAAATCCAAACTCTTAACCAAAGGATGCCCCAACAGGGAAAGATAATCCTTGGTGTAATACAAGGCCCCTTTGCGCCGGCGCTGGGCTTGCAGGCACAAGGTCAATAGCGTATAAAGAGCGCTGCGCTTGGCGGGATAGCCCATGGAGACATTAAATTCCTTTAAGCTCGAGCTTCCCACCGCGGTCAAAAGAGGGACAAGAAAATCCCCGTCAGGCAAAACAATGACTGTTGATTCACGCTCGGTAATACCCTCTAAAATGCCGTTGACCAAACCTGCCTGGGCGTGGCTGTCAAATGCTTCATAAATTTTTAAATTAAATGCGGTGGGCTTGACTTCTTTTCCCTCGAGGATCGGGGTACCAAAGGTCTTGGCGATGCGTGAAAGCGCCGGCCAACGCCGTTGGTCACCTTGCATAAAGAGTACTGCATGGCCGCGGTCATAGATATCCTTGATGACGGTATTTTCCGTGCGGTGCAGATAGAAGAAATTACAAAATAAAATTTCGTCAAATGGCTTCAAGTCACAGGTCCCTGCCCGGCGGGAGGCCTGGAGGTACTGAAACCCACGCGGGGCTAATTGCCTGCGTTCAATTTCCTGATGATACGCCTGACGCAAAGTAGTTAAATGCATCAACAGCTTATTAATGTCTTCAGGCACGCTGAAACCGATTCGGGCTGCCTCCCGGACTGATTCAAGAGAACCCAAAGGAACATCTTCCAGATCCAGCTGTTCGATAAAATGCAGGATTTCACGGGCCCATGGTAAAAACTGCGCGAAGCTCTCACGGCCGTTACAGACCCAGGGGCAGTGGCTCTGTGCCAACTGATAAATGGTATAACAATGGTCCAGATCACTGCCCTGGTACGGCACATCCGCGCCATAAGCGGCATATGCCATCCACTCGTCGATGGTAAAAAACCGGGGCGGCAGGTAAGCTTTGCCGATGCGCCTGGCCAAATCCCTTTTAATAAACAGCGACGGCCGCCGGCCGCCGAAGACCAGGCACAAACGTGATAAATCCTTATCGCGCTCCATATAATAGCGATAGACATAGTCAACCACATGGGGCAAAAAGTTTTCCGTAAATGGGACCGTAATAATTTTACTCATTTATCCCTTCATTAAATACAAAACATGCCCTGAAATTTTATGCTTCGGATAAAATGGCCTGGCTAATTTGACATATTCATCCACCTGCTTTTGATGCTCGCCTTCAGCGCCCAGAGACAATTTATAATCCACGATCCAAACTTTATCCTTAAACACGATCATACGGTCAATACGCTTGGTGTCTCCATAAACATTGACGAATTCCTTCTCACAAAAAATTTGTACATCAGATAGATTCCCGCTGGAGTTTACCCCCGAATGTTTTTGGTCCTCAAACCGGACACTCACAGTTGTTCGTCGGGAGCGGGAATGACTAATTTTGTTGGGTAAATAGAAAAATGGACGAACATCTTTGCGATTTATAAAATCCCGGATATCCGCTAAAATTTTTTCTTGGGCGCCAGGGGGAGGGAAGAAACGGCAGGCTGATTCCCATACTTTTTTTAACTCTTGCTCAATATTGCTCTCATTGATATACCCGATGTGCATCAAAAGGGCGTGATAAAATGTTCCCTTGCGTGCTGACTTCGCGGACTTCGCAAGTTGATTTAAAAATTCTTCTTGCAAACCAGACCACGGATCAGAAACAAAAGGTTTGATCTTTTGATGGGTTTCGATGTGCTCATGGGCCGCGGGACGCTTTGCCGGAATTCCGCAGCATAAAATGTCTTCCGGTATAAGGAACATGGCAGGATTCACGGTATTACCCGCCCGAGACGGCACAAAAACATAAAGCTCCTCAATGGCGCGGGTCAAAGCCACATAGGCGGTGTTTAATTCCACTAAAAATGCTTTTTTATACTCTTGTTCATACCTTGCCTGTAATTCGGGGCAAAATTGCCGATAGCTTTCCTTAAGACGGATAAGGCTTAATCCCTCATCTTGAATGTCCAACATGTACGCCTGGCTGCCGTCGCGCCCGCCGCTGCCTGCTTTAATGTCCATTTCCAAATACGGCACGATCGCCACCGGAAATTCCAGACCCTTGGCTTTATGCACCGTCAAGACTTTGATGGCATCGAATTGGGCCATGGGGACAAAACGGTCTTCCCCCTCGAGATTCTCATAATAATCCAAAAAATGCGATAGATCACAACTCTCAACTTCCTGCATTTTGACTAATTCCAGCAAATGCATAAAAAATCCCTGATAGTGAGGAAAATGCTTTTCACAGCCAAAACGCCGGATGATACCGGCTGTTAATTCGTACAGAGGATAAACTCCCGCTCGGAGGAAAAAGTCTTCGAAAAAATCCTTCCACACCTGAGGGAAAGCATCCCGGAAATGTCTATAAAAATACAGTTCTTTAACGTTCTTCAGGCGGGCGCAGTCAAAAAGAAAATCACGTAACACCTGAGGTTCAATCCCCGTGGCACGAGGCATCAGCTCGCCTAAACAAACTCTCGCGAACGCATTATTGTCAACGGGCGAATACAAAAACCTAAGCAGGCTCATTAACTCGGCCATCAGCGGGTTACTTTTGATATCACTGCTGCGCTCTGATGAGGCATAGATACCTTCCTGCAGGAGCCATTGGGTGATCTCCTCGACCTCATCATTACCCCTGGTTAATATCGCGACGTCTCTTAAAGCGAAGCGTTGACATATGTCCTTAATTAAAGGTATCAGCTTTTGACGGACTTGGGTTGCCCGTTCTTGCTTCAGGCGTCCCTCCAGATAAGTGACACGGACCACTCCTCCGCCCAAGTCCTTGCCCGGAGATTGGCGCGCTGAGCCAAAGGTATTGGCTACCTTTTCAAAATCTGACCCGGAGAAATGAATATCATGACGCTTAAATTTGTTGGAATCTTCCAGACGGCGTTGTAAAAAGGCCTGTAAATTATCCAAACTAAACACCCGGTTATTAAATTTGATAATTTCAGGACAGCTGCGGTAATTTTTATCCAGGCTCGTCGTTTGAACATGAAAACCCGCCAATTGAATTTGCAAGGCATCAAACAAACGACTGTCCCCGCCGCGGAAAGCATAGATCGCCTGTTTTTTGTCCCCCACATAAAATAACGATCCGCCAGACCCAAGCGCCTCTTCGACCATCAAAGCCAAATTACGCCACTGATTTAAGGAGGTGTCCTGAAACTCATCTATCAGATAATGTTGAAGGCGGGCAGCCAATCGGAAATATAATTCCTCAACCGTCACGAGATTGTCCTCAAAAAGCAAAGCGGCTTTGCGGTTAAGCTCTTCTAAAAACAACACATCATCCCGCCTGGATAATCGCCCAAAACAGGAAAAAACTTTTTCAAATAAAACAACGTAAGGGTTAAACATGCTACGGGCTTCCAGAGACGCAAGTTCACGGATCTCCCCAAGCAGCTTTCGCCACAAACTCTCCAGTTGAGAACTAATCTCTCCACCCTTATTAACAGGAAAATCTTCTTGAGAAAAATAAGCCTTCAAATCATCCACATCAAAAATACCGCTGTCTTCCCGCAAAAGATATCCCAAGTGATCAAGAAATTTTTTATTCGTTTGAAGCGGGCAAAGACCCTTCAATTCCTGCATAAGAACATAAATTTTTCTTTTGCGTGAAAAAGGGTCCCAACGATCGCTTCGCTCGGTCGGGATCCCGACCCCCAACTTTGTTGGGGCGTCGGGATACACCAACAGCGGCTTTTGATACGTATTGTATTGCCTGAACAGTTCACTGATGACCTTTAAGAGGTCTTCCCTGGGAAACCATCCTGAGCGATTTTCTAAAAATAAATACTGGCGCACAAAATCCGCGAAAAGCTTGGCAACCTTTCCATCGCTATTGGCCTGGTCTAAAAGTTCATCAAGGCCCAACTGCAAATATTCTTTTGCATTACGCTTGATCTTAAACCGCGCCGAAAGCCCTATCTTGAATGAACAGCCAACCAATAAAATGTTCACAAAACTATCGATCGTCCGGACTTGAAAATAATGGTATTGGCGGATCACATCATTCATGAGACCAAAGGCCAAGCTTGACGCCCGATTTTCATCCAAACCCAATGGTTTTATGATATCCTCCGCTTCGTATGGTTTTAATTGTTTAAGGGCGATGCGTTTGAAAAAATCCAAAATACGGGATTTCATCTCCAGGGTGGCTTTATTGGTGAAGGTAATGGCCAGGATGGATTGTATCGGTACGGATTGTACTGCGGTCAAATACAGGCTTAACTGTACATAGCGCTTGGCTAAGGCAGAGGTCTTGCCGCTGCCGGCGGAAGCTTCGACGACAAAGACTTCATTCATAGGTAGCTGTCAGTATAACACTGTCTTCTGAAGAATTTCAAACAACTTTATAAGAAAGTATGAAAAAGTCTTAAAAATAACTGGCACGATTTTAATTCTGGTATATACTTAAAGCGGAGTCATACATAACCATATAACCATAAGGAGGGTACTATGCGTACTCGAAAAATGGAACAAGGTTTTACGCTGGTGGAAATCATGATCGTAGTTGCGATCATCGCCTTATTGGCGGCGATTGCGATCCCTAACCTGCTGCGCGCCAGAATGACGTCTAATGACGCTTTGGCCAAAGCAACGTTGAGGGCAATGTCTACAGCCGCAGAGTCTTATGGCACGGCTAACAACGGCAATTATCCAGGCGCCGAAACCTCTTTGACTGGGGCAACGCCTCCGTTCCTTAACACGGCCTATTGCGCCAACTCACCGATTTCAGGTTACAATTATAACTGCGCAACGATGAGTAGTTCCGGTTACACCTTCACGGCAACACCAGTGGCTGTCAACAGTACGGGTAGCACTACGTTTACTATCACCACCGGTGGTGTGTTAACTCCGTAATCTTTCCTACAGGATAGATTCACAAGAAAGCCCCGCCCTTTGGCGGGGTTCTTCTTTTGTAAACTCTTATGCCATCTTTATGGAATATTTGGGCATAATGATCTGCTTGTCTGGTGTCCTTAAAGCAGTCCCCCATGTTTTCATTTTTATCAAGAACGATATATTCACCTTTACGGCTATCTTCACAAAGAAAATAATCTTTTTTATCTGAGACATAAGCAACCAGGTGTTTGGTAAGGCTTACGGAAGATTCTTGGGGGATTAATCGAATCGCTGTATTCATTATTTTCACATAACGAGGGTTACTTTTGATATTGGTATAATCCCACCAGAGGAAAAAATGGCTTAGAATGCAAATACACAAAAACCAGGAGAGCAGTTCTTGAATTTTATCAGAGGGAGATTTTTTGATTGTGCCGGCACAGGCAACAAGCAAAAAAATTGACGCAACGATATCATAATGCCACGTTGGATAAGATAACGGGACGGTTGCCAAAAAATTAATCACAAGTTCCGGCAGGCCAAGGACCCAGATGGAAGAAAAAAAAGGTAAAATAATACACACCGGAGACAAAATTAAATAAACAGAACTGAAATTGTACCAATGCCCAAGATTAGAAGTTTGCAGACCCCAGATCACATTGAACCAAACAGGGTAATCGGGGCGCAGAAAACGTCTTTTAATATTATCAATCAGCCATGCCGGATAAGGATCAACATGATAGATTTTCTGGAAATGATAGATAATCCACATTGAGAATATTCCCCAAACAACACCCAAGAGAATCGGCAGGATAACCCAATGTTTTTCCTTTTTAAGGTAGAGTGAATACAAACCATACATGATTGATATGAGAGCCATGTGTTCTTTGACGGATAGAGAAAGTAACAGGAAGACCATGAAACTTTTAAAACGGTTCTTAAGATAGAAATAAAACGAAAATAAAAGAAGCGGTGGTAAAAAGCAAGTTTCATGGGGAGCGTTAAAATTTTGACCCACGATGAATGGGAAGAATAAATATCCAAGCATCAGGGGAAAGATTGACCTTCCGTTGACGAAGTGTCTCAAAATCAGGTAAAAAGGCATGGCTGAAAAAGCCAGGAACAATGTCTTAAGAACCAATAAAGTCTCCGGGTGAGGATAAATGGCATAAAAAGGAGACAGAAGAATAAGAAAAGGTGAATTGTGAGTGACGAAGTTAGAACCACTGATGGAAGTGTGAAAAAAATGGCCATGGATATTATTCCATTGGATTTGGCTATATAGAGCAACATCAAATGGGCTGGCGTTTTGATAATTCAGGTGGCGTAAAACACTAATGACGCAAAAATAAATTGCATAAGCCACTAATAAAACTGGAATGGTAAAAGGCAATGGACCTGGTTTATTAACATCCCTTGTTAATATTGTATTAAAGATGATGGTGCCGGCAAAAATTAGCCCTAAGCAACCCAACGGTTTCATTCCCCCCAATGGAGTATAAAAATAGCTATAAGGGATTAAAAGAAGAAGTGTCAAAACCGGCATAAGTGATACACGGGCAAATCTTAATGCTATTATGGGTGATTGTCTTATTCTGGACAAGAAGTAAGCCCAAGAGAAAAAAACAATACTTAAAGTCAGAAAAAATATTGTTAAACCCGTCGAATAGCCGGTAACAAAAAATTCAGAATTGACAGCCAGGAAAAAAATAATAATGCAACCCAGGAAAATGAGAAAAAGAATGTCCTTCAAGGAGGCATTGGCGAGGTTTATTTTTATATTTTGAACTGCTGAGGACAAATTCGTGTCTCCATCAGGAAGCAAGCACTTCTTCAATGCGTTTTTGGGCCATATCCGCCCAAAAAACATCCCCTCCCTGAGCTTGATCAATGACTTTGTGATAAAGAAGAATGGCTTCGGTTTTATCGCCCAACTGCTGATAACAATAGGCCAGATAATAAAGGCAGATCAGATACAATGGAGTGTCTGAATATTCGGCTAAATACTGATGAAAATATTCTTTGGCCGCGTCCCAGTCTTTGGCCTCATAAAGCCTGACCGCTTTATTATAGGTATCCATGGCAGGCGCGGAAGATGTATCATCAGACCATACCTTGGGCACGAGCGGCAGCCAAAAGAAAACAGCGATAATGCCTACTTCAAGTTTATTATTGATATTCATAAGCATCTAATGACCGCAAAAAAGATGGAATGTGGCGCAAGACCAGGAAGGAAAAACATCAAGCCCCCGCGCATTCCTTGAATCAGGGCGGCTGGTGTTCCATAAATAATTAAAACGTTCCTTGTATCTTTCTATAGTCCCTTCGTCGGTGATAATAAGCAGGTTTTCTTCGTTCCTTTCTTCTGCCGTCAATGTCCAGTTAAAAGACCCTGTAATTAATGATTTTCCGTCAAAAATGGCAAATTTATTGTGCATGAGGCCAAATCCAAGATGATAGCGGACCTCAAACCCCTGTTTGACAAGATATCCGCTTTTGGAAGCGGATTCTATCTCCTGGCCCTGGTCTAAAACAATCCTCACCCGGACATTATTTTCCCGGGCTTTGACCAAAGCCCGGGCTATGTCCCTGGAACTAAGATAATACATGGCTATATCTATCGTTTGCGTGGCCTTTCTTATTTCTGAAATGACCGCTTGCCGACAGCCTCCGTTGGGTGAAAAATAAACCTTTATACCCTGGGCCGCACATAAGGATACCGCCAGATAAAAAACAAAAAATAGAAGTATTTTTCTCATAAAATGATTATAATTGAAATCGATTTAGAATATGAAAAGAAATAATAAAAAAATACTCTTCCTGGCCTCCTTTGAAGACGCATCCATCCTGCGCAAATTCACCATTCTTTTTCTGATCACATCCATTATTCCGATGACGCTTCTTTATTATTTCTACCTTGAAACCACTCAAAACGGACGCATTGGCATTCCTGTAATAAACCTTACCTATGCCC
>Ga0105164_10002172_pt1 | contig 12201 bp, 14 predicted proteins | sample VDWuncwatermetaG_FD_89674 | JGI IMG/M metagenome (GOLD analysis project Ga0105164, IMG submission 89674) | Wastewater microbial communities from Netherlands to study Microbial Dark Matter (Phase II) - VDW unchlorinated drinking water | ecosystem: Environmental > Aquatic > Freshwater > Drinking...
CTCCACCACAATATTAATATCCGGATCCTTTAAGATATCGTCGGCTTTCCGGGTAGCTATGCCGCCAGCTAAACGAACCTTTCTTATCTTTTGAGAATCGATCTCGCAAACCTTCCTCAACTTTAAATCCAGGCCAGTCTTATCACGCAAATAGGCCTTTTTCTCAATGAGGGTCCGAGCCACTCCCTGCCCAACGGTTCCCAGGCCAATTAAGCCAATGTTAATAGTTTTCATATTTATCTGCCTTTCAAAATTTGGTTCTACTTCGCTTCCAACACATAAAGCTATGGTATGAGCTTTAAAAACCATTCCTGCGAAGCCCTACCGTTATTTAACCTGTTGGAGGGCAAAGCAGAATGGTCGGAGAGGACAGACTTGCAATCTTCACCAACGGCAAAGCGAAGTCCCGCCTCGGCGCGAGGCGAAGCTCTCTATTACTTAATTTTGGGAGCTGAGGGAAACCACACCTCCTACTACATCTATCCCTCGTCACTGATATCTTAAAACGCTGGTGACTCGGGATCAAATTCGCTTATTTCTGGATAGCCGGCAAATTTGGTCGGGGAGGTGAGACTTGAACTCACGACCCCCTGAACCCCATTCAGGTGCTCTAGCCAAACTGAGCCACTCCCCGCCGGTTATCTAAATTTTAACAGAACTTATACCTATAAACAAGCTATTTCACTGCTCTTCTTTCAGCCTTCGAGTCATTAATTCTTTCACTGCCTGGCGAGGGTTTTTATCTTCATACAAAACCTTGTAGATCTGTTCCGTAATAGGCATCTCAACGCGTTTTCTTCTACTTAACTCATATGCCGCTTTAGTGGTCCAGACTCCTTCAGCAACCATCTCCATTCCAGCCAAAATCTGCTTTATTTTTCTGCCTTTTCCGATTTGCTCTCCTACCCAACGGTTCCGGCCGTATGGGCTTATACAGGTGGTGATCAGGTCGCCTATGCCACTTAGTCCCCAGAATGTTTCGGGTTTTGCTCCCAGTGCAATGCCAAGGCGCATAATCTCAAGCATGCCGCGGTTAAGCAGGGCCGCCTTGGTGTTTGTCCCAAAACTCAGACCGTCACTTATACCGCAGGCAATGGCGATAATATTCTTCAGGGCTCCGCCTAATTCTACGCCGACGACATCGGAGTGTATGTAGACTCGAAATTTATCAGTTGAAAAGATATATTGAAGTTTTCTGGATAAACCCATATCCTTAGAAGCAATAACTACAGCCGTAGGAATTCTCCTGGCTACTTCGTAAGATATACTGGGCCCGGAAAGAACTGCAAGCTTCACCTTACCCACCACATCCTTAATTACCTCTGACATTCGCAGATAGGTATCGTTCTCTATTCCTTTGACTACACTTAAAATAATTTTATTCTTAAAGTTAACTGTAGAAAATTCTTTTAAAATATTACGTAAAAAACGCGATGGTATAGCGATGATTATTATATCGGAAGCAGCAATTAAAAATTCCGCATCCTTAATTATCTTGACCGATTGCGGAATTTTTATGCCGGGCAGGAATTTAACATTTTCTCTTTTCCCCCGCATCAGCTCCAGGTATTCGGGGAATACCCCCCAGAGCCCGACAGGATAACCTTTCTTGGCCATAAGAATTGCCAGGGTCGTCCCCCATCCTCCGTCTCCCAGTATCCCTATTCTTGCTTTTCTGCTATACATCCGATGACTCCTTATCCGCCTTCGCAGAAGACCACGGGCTTTGCCCGTGGATGAATGCGAAAGAGTTTTTTTGCTTCGGCGGGATGTTCGCCAATGGGCAAAGCCCTTCGCAACCTGTTGGTGGATAACCCCGACGAGTATGGCGAAATTATCGAAGAGAATTTCGCCATATCTTACGAGTCGGGGTAAAACAAGGTACCACGGGCTTTGCCCGTGGGGGCTCCATTGGTCTGCGAAGAAATAATTGCTTTTCTCTTTAGATATCTGCCGCCGTTATTTTTCAATCTTTGCTGTTCCCAGAATTCCCGAAACATGAACCACTGGTCGGGAAATCTCTCAACATATATCCTTATTACATCCAGGATTTTCTGAGTAAGGGCCTGAATATCTTCTTCTAATTTTCCCGAGGGGTTAAACTCAATCGGTTTTTCAAAGTAAAGGGTGAACAAGTCGCCTTTTTCTCTGATGGTAAATCCCGGAACAATTGTTGCCCCTGTCCTTAAACTTAAAGTGGCCGGACCGCGGGGAACCCAGAAATCATTACCGAAGAAGCTTATCCTAACCTGTGTTCCCTGTTCACTGAAATCCCGGTCGCCAAGCACAGCCACTAATTCGTTATCTCTTAAAACCTGAAAACATCTTCGTAAAGCAATCCCCAGGGGAATCACCTTAACCCCTTTTCTTTGCCGTTGAAACGTAAATAGCTGATTGAGTCTGGGGTCCCCGTGTCTCCAGGTAACGGCATTTAGGGCATATCCTTTCTGAGCCATGATTATCGCGCCCAGTTCCCAGTTACCGATGTGGCCGGTAGCCACTAAGACCCCTTTATTTCGCCGCAATGCCTCATCTACATTTTCCAGTCCGACAATTCTTACATTTCGCCTAAAGAAACGGCTATCCATCAAACCGAAACGAAAAAAATCAACTAAGTTTTTAGCAAAATTACGAAAGGTTCGCTTGGCTAATTTCCTTATCTTTGTTTTATTACTGCTTTCGGTAATAAGTTTGAGATTGCTAAATAAAGCTACCCGTTCATCACGGGAAGAATAATAGTGCAAATCCGCCAGTAAGGAAGCTATTTTGTAAGCAAACCTGGGCGGAAGGGCTAGGCTTATATCTTGGCCTACTCTATAAAAGAAATATCCCCACTCCATTAAAGGACCAATTTTAAGATCATGTCTGCAATATCCAAGGATGCATTTGGACGGCTCTGTAGTAATGCCTGTTTACGCATCTGCTCCAGTTTTAAGGGATTGGTAAGTAATTCCTTTAAGAATATCGCTACCTCCAATTCATCCCTGGCCTTGAAGGCTACATTTTCTTTCAAAAGAAACTCCGTATTTTTGGCTTCCTGCCCGGGTATAGGCCGGATGATAATCATCGGCAAACCCTTGCTCAAGGCTTCTGCGGTAGACAAACCTCCGGGTTTTGTGATAATGACCGTGGATATATCCATAATCTCATCGATATTATCTACATGACCCAATACAAGAATTGGCTTACGATAATATCTTTTCCTTATTAAGAACTTCGTATAAAGTAGCTTATTGGTTCCACAGGCCACAATAATCTGAAAGGGTGTTGTAATCCGATAAATAAGATTCACTATCTTATTTATCGGACCCAATCCTTGGCTTCCCCCCATAAGAAGAACGACAGGGAGCTTGCCGTTGAGGTTTAATTTATCGAAGATTAATTTCTTATCTTTTTTTTCTATAAATTTTGGCGAAATCGGAATGCCGAGAATTTTTATGCGTTCCTCAGGAATTCCTTCAATAACCAGGCGTTTTCGCGTCGAATCCGAAGGAACAACATAAAAATCAACCGAATCGTATATCCAGTAAGAATGTGCCACATAATCCGTTAATACCCCAATCAAAGGCACATTGAAACCATAGGTTTTTTTATAGTCGGCAACCATGCCGCAAGGAAATGCCTGAGTACAGGCAATAACGTGAGGCCTGAATTCTTCAAGGAGCGTCTTTAGTTTTCCGGAATTGTAGCGATGAATAATATCCCGCAGCCTCTGCGTATTTTTGACTACTTTGGGATTATCATAAAGATATTCCCACACCTCGGGTCTGGTCCTGATTAAGGACATATAACTTTTATTAATAATCTTTGCCAGGATCGGATTGGTATAATTGGAGGCATCGATGTTCAGGATTTCTATTCTTTCGCAAGCGATGTGCTTCAAGGCACTCTCAATGGCCAGGCTTGCCCGATGATGCCCGGAATTTGTAGTTATGTGCATTAGTAGAATCCGTTTTTTCTCCATAGACGGCTGATCTCTTTATTCAATAACGGCGAGAATACTTCCTACCTTTACTACCTCACCTTCATCAAAATAAACATTTTTCAACGTACCTGATGCGGGAGCAGGTAAGTTGAAGGTAGCTTTTTCCGTAGCCAGTTCTACCAAGTCAACACCTTCATCCACGTGTTCGCCCTCGGCAAAATGCCAGTATGAAACCGTAGCCTGTGTTACCCCTTCTCCCAGTTCGGATAAAATTACCTCGATCATATCATACCTCCATAATAAAAAGTTACAAAGGTTGCCTATTGCTAAATATCCCTTGCGACTTAATCTGTTCTAAAATCTCATCAGCTGCATATGAACTGCGCACAAAGGGAGCAGCGCTGACATGTTTAAAGCCAATATTGTAAGCAACTTTCTTATAGAATTCAAATTTTTCCGGAACAATGAACTCTTCTATCTCCAAATTGTCTCTCCCTGGCTTGAGATATTGGCCTACCGTAAGGATATCCACCCCGACATCTCTTAAATCTCCAAATACATCAAGGACTTCCGAATCCGTTTCTCCCATTCCCAACATCATCCCTGACTTAGTTAAACTACCAAATTCCTTAGCCAGTTTCAAGACATTTAAAGATACAAGATAATCTGCCTGAGGCCTGACCAAGGGGTATAAACGCGGAACAGTCTCGATATTGTGATTTAATATATCTACCCCGCTTCTGCAAACCCCACCAATAAGGTTTTCCTCTGCGCCAAAATCAGGGATTAAGGTTTCAACGGTTATAGTCGGTTTTATCCGTTTGATTTCCCTAACCACCCTAGCAAAATGTCCTGCACCTTTGTCGGGCAGGTCGTCGCGGGTAACCGAGGTGAGCACAACGTGTTTTAAATCGAGCATCCTAACCATTTCCGCGATATTTACTATTTCGCCTTCCGGATTAAACTCAAGCGAGCTTCCCTGTTTAACAAAACAGAAACCGCACCGGCGGCTGCAACGGTTACCCAGGATGAGAAAGGTAACCCTGCCTTGAGAAAAACATTCGCTTATATTCGGACAAAGCGCTTCCTGGCAGACTGTTTTTAGCTTATAGTGCTTTAGGATTGATTTCATCTGCACAAAATTCTCTGTATTATAGAGACGTTTAACCAACCAAGGAGGATTTCTATCTAATAACTTCATGAAAATATCCTCGTTTTTCCAAAGTATATTGGTAAGTGTTTTTCAAATTAGTCTTTAAATCTTCGAAATCGGGGATAAATCTGAGTTCTTCTTTTAGGGAAGTGACTTTTATATTCTCTAAACCACAAGGATTGATAAAGGAAAAAAACCGTAAATCCGCTGAAACGTTAAGGCTTAAGCCGTGGAAAGAAACCCATTTACTTATCCCAATTCCGATAAAGCAAATTTTTCTATCCCCAACCCATACTCCAGGAAGCGCATCTTTCACGGCTCCAGGGATGCTATAAATAGACAATAATTTTATCATCCAGTCTTCCAGAAACCCGATAAAATCTCGTATGTCTTTTTTAAGGTTATTTAAGTCAATTATGGGATAGATTACCAGTTGTCCGGGAAGATGTAACGTTATCCCTCCTCCGCGATTAATCCGACAGACTTTAACGTTTTCTCGCCGTAAGGTTTCTTTATCCACCAAAATATCTGAGTCTTGCGCTGCTCTGCCTAAAGTTATAACCGGATAAACCTGGGAGATTAAAACAGTATCTTCGCAGAGATTGTTTTTTCTCTTTTCTAAGATTTCTTTCTGGATTTCTTGAACTTCGAGAAAATCTCTGAGTCCCAGGTCAATAAATTGTGGAATCATACCGTATGCAGAGGAATATTTAAGAATGAAAATACGGTTTCGGGAATTATTTCGGAAAAAGTCGGATGGGCATGGATGGTTTCGGTAATCAATCCTGCCTTTAATTTATTCTTCATGGCTAAAGTCAGCTCCGCGATAAGTCCGGTGGCATCCGGACCAATAATGTGGGCTCCCAGAATAAGTTCGGTTTTCCTGTCTATTAACAGCTTCAGGAATCCTTCGGTTTCTCCTACAGTATGGGACTTACCCAAAACCCGGAAAGGAAACTTCGCTATGCTATAATCCAGGTTTAACTCTTTGGCCTTTGCCTCGCTTATTCCCACGCTGGAAACTTCAGGAAAAGTAAATATGCAATTAGGGACAGCCGAATAATCTATCTGTTTATTATGGCCTAAAATATTTTCTACGGCAATTTCGGCTTGGCGGCTGGCCACATGGGCAAGAAGAATCTTCCCCGTTACATCACCGATAGCATATACATTCTCTACATTAGTTCTCAGGCAATCGTCAACCTTAATCCATCCTCCCTTAACCTCAGCCTTAACCTTAACCTTTTCTAAACCTAAAATGTCCGCATTAGGTTTTCTTCCCACGCAAACCAGAATGAGTTCAGAATTTATTTTTGTCCCATCGGATAAACAGGCCTCAACTCCGATTTCTTTATGCTTAACGGATTCTAGTTTTGTTCTGGTTTTAATACCAATCCCTTTCTTCTTAAAACTCATCTCTAGCGTCTTAGATATTTCCCGGTCTTCCAGGGAAAGCAGGTTTTCCATAAGTTCGACAATAGTTATCGAAGTTCCCAATGAAGAAAAAAGTGAAGCAAATTCACAACCGATTACCCCTCCACCGACAATAATTAGGCTTTTGGGAATGCGACTTAAATCTAAGATATCATCGCTGGAAAGGATAAGTTTATGGTCAAATTTTAGGTCTGGCAACTCAAAAGGTGAAGAACCTGTGGCAAGTATAATATTTTTTGCCTTTAATTGCAGGGTCCCGGAGTCAGATTTAACTTCTACCGTATCATTTGCAACTAATTTTGCTTCGCCTTTAATAAAATTCACCCCTCTTGCTTTAAAGAGATATTCGATTCCCTTGCGCAAGTTTTCAACTACCTGATTTTTCCTCTGCCATATTCTTAAAGCATCAATCTGGAAATCGCTTACTTTTATTCCAAATTCAGACGCTTTCTTCAGGGAATTTATGTGTTTGGCAGATTCAAGAAGAGTTTTGGTGGGAATACAACCGCGATTAAGGCAAACTCCTCCTACTTGGTCTTTTTCCACCACGCAAGTCTTTAATCCCTGCTGGGCGGCACGCAGAGCCGCAATATATCCGCCCGGCCCTGCTCCGATTATCGCCACATCAAATTCATTCATCCCAAATAACGTTACACTTCATGTGTGTCATGTTTTGTATCATTAAGTCAGGTTAGGTTTAGTTTCTTAAACGAAATACGAATTTCTTCAGCTGTTTGTTGAAGAATTGCCTTTTCGTCCACGGACAAGCCTAACTCAATTATCTCCTCAACTCCACCTCGACCGATCTTGGCTAGAGTTCCCAGGGTAATATCTTTAAGTCCATATTGGCCTTCTAAATAGGCACAGGCCGGCATAATCTCTTTTTTATCTTTAATTATAGCTTCTACCATCTTTAATATCCCGGCTGAAGGTGCAAAAAAGGCACTGCCGCCCTTCAATAAATTAACAATCTCTGCTCCCCGACCCCTGGTATTCTCTTTGGCTAGTTCCAGATAATCCGAATTAAGCAATTTCTCTATCGGTTTACCGTTATATTCGCTAAATCGCGGCAGTATTAACATCTTATCCGCATGACTTCCCAAGATTACGGATTTTATCTCGCTGGAGGCTATCTTAGAAAGTCCGGCAACCTGAACTGAGAAACGCGCGCAATCGAGCACGCCGGCCATACCTATTACCCGGTTCGGTAAGAACTCGCTTACTTTTAAGGCAAGGTAGGTCAGGATATCTAAAGGGTTAGTCACCACAAGAATAATAGCCTGCGGACAATATTGCTTAATCTCGAGTACTGCTCCTTTCACCACACCGGCATTCTTTTCCAACAACTCATCGCGGCTCATCCCGGGTTTGCGGGTAAAACCTGCGGTAATAACCACGATCTCAGAACCCTTAATATCTGCATAATCCGCGGTTGCGTAAATCCTGGATTTAAAACCCAGGACTGCTCCCGCGTCCATCATATCCAGGGCTTTAGCTCGAGCTAAGTCTTCCTGAATATCCAGAAGCACAATATCCGCCAAATCGCGCTCCAGGATGCGCATCGCAGCTTGGGCACCTACGTTACCGGCACCGATGATAGCAACCTTCATATTTGACATTGCTATATTGTTCTATTGCTAAATTGCTAAATTGTTAATATCTTACATAAAGGAAGGAATACGGTCAAGTAAATTAAGGCGGGCTAAACGATAGCTTGCTTGCTTCTAAGCTATTTCGGCTTCCAGCTTTTTTATCAGCTCGGAGGCTTCTTTGATAAGGGGGGATGGAAGGAGTTTAGAGGCTTCAGCCTCTTCTTTTAACGATTTTAATATACCCAGGAATCGCTTTAATACCGCGAATTTTCTTTTCCTCCGTGCTTCGTCAGGCTCTAATTCCTCTCTTTGCCTCATTAAGACAGTCAGATCTTTCCGGATCTGTCCGGCATCCTGGCCTTTCTCAAAGATTGCCTTTTTGAGGCTCGCATAATCCTCGTTATCCAATACTCTTCTATCCTTCGCCCGGCGCAAGAGGTCAATGGATTCGTAATTCGGCAACCCAGCCACACTGGATGTTTGAGCATAATCTTTTCTGAGATATTGGGGTTCTTCTTTCTCCAGAAAATAATACGATCGCAAAAGCTTCAAGGCCGTCTGTTTCTTTATCCCTATTTCTCGGGCAGTATAGGCATCAAACGAACTATAGCTCCATTCCTTATATAATTTATCTTTCCAGACCGCATATAGCGCCTGGCCAAGCTGGACCCAGGAGGTCTTAAAATTCTTGGCCGACTCCAGAATCTGATAGCGCAAAGAACCCTTATCAAGGGATTCCATTTTTTCTTCGATGCCTTTTAGGGATTTCGTCTTTAGAGTTTCCATTTTAGTGTTTAAATTCATTTATATATCTCTTTATCTCTTCGCCTATGTTTGCAAAATCTCGGGCTCTAAGCCACTCCTTATTAAATACACTGGCGCCAAAAGCAATGGCACTGGCTCCGCTGGCAAAATAGGCTTTCAAATTCTGGGGCGTCACTCCTCCGCAGGCTAAAAGCTCAATATCTTGGAAGGGTCCTTTGATTTCCTTGAAATAGTCCGGACCGAAGAATTTTGCCGGAAAAACCTTGACCATTGTGGCTCCTGAATTCCATGCATTATATATTTCCTGAGGGCTGAGGGCCCCGGGAAAGGCAGGAATTTTGTTTTTAACGCAATATTCTAAAACATCCTTAATCAAAACCGGCATAACGATAAAACTTGCTCCCGCATCAAGTGCCAGCTTCAAGCTATTTATATCCAGCACAGTCCCTGCTCCGATAGTAAGCCGCTTTTTCGATACATTTACTGCCTGGCGGATTAATTCCTGTGCGCCTTGAGTATTCATGGTAATTTCAATAGTCTCCAAACCGCTAGAAACAATAGTTTCAACCAGGGGATTCATAGCCTCTGCGGCAACACCTCTCAGGATTCCCAGAATAGGTAATCTCTTAAATCTCGCCACATCCATAATTATTCCTCGTCTTCTCCTACCAAACTTTCATAAAATTCCCGGTAATTCTCTTTCTTATCACTACCACGCAGAGCCATGGCAGCCCGGGGATGTTCATCTAAGATTCCGGTTATGGCATAGGGAATAATGTAGCCCCATTCTATCTTTTCTCGCAAAGGGATAAATTCCTTAGATATTAAATCGAGTATTGGACGGATATCGAACTTGGGATTTTTTAAAAATCCCAGGACGAGTTCCAGCGGACAATTTCCCGCGGCCCGGCCCAAACCGTAGACAGTCGCATCCACATAGTTGGCATCGTGAATTATCGCCTCAATAGTGTTACCGAAAGCCAGTTGCTGGTTATTATGCCCGTGTATCCCGACTTCTTTACTTTTGAGTATGCCCTTTGCCTTTTTTATAAGGAACTCCGTGGTCTCCTGATACAATGCCCCGAAGCTATCCACGATATAAACTACTTTTGCCTTGCTTTCTTTTTCCAGCTGCTCGAGACATTCGGTCAATTCGTTATCCAGGGCGCGCGATATGGCCATAATGTTAACGGTCGTCTCATAGCCTTTTTCGGCAAAGTGATTAACCAAAAATATCGCCTTATCTATGTCTTTGACGTAGGAGGCCACCCGGATCATAGAAACCGGGCTTTCCTTACGCGGCTTAACATCCTCAATTTCAACACGATCTACATCCACCATAACCGAAATCTTAGTTTTAGACACTATCCCATCGATAACTTTTTCTATATCCTCGTCATCGCAAAATTTCCACTTCCCGAATTCCTGGGGGGAGAACAGCTTTTTAGAACTTTTGTAGCCTATCTCCATATAATCCACGCCGGCCTCAGAAAGCGCCTTATAAACTTCTCGCACAAACCTGAAATCAAAATCGTGGTTATTGATAAGGCCACCGTCCCTTATGGTACAATCCAATACCTTGATTTTCTCTCGAAACATCCTACCTCCATTTTTCTTTGAAAATTGTTCTATCGTCTATCGGTTACGAGGCTCGTTCCGTTATTCGTCATACGGTTATAGCGTAAGAATAAACTGCGATAGACGCAACCGAAACGAGTTGCGCAACCGTAAGCCTTCTTAGACGAAAAAGGTATTTTATGATTTTTATTCTCGCAGATTGCCCGTCTCGTCGAAGGCCCGCGGCTTCGCCGCGAGGCGAGCTCGCCGAGGTGGACACGCGGATGGTCGCCCCGACGATACGTCGGGGCGTTAGATTTGCGTCTATCTGCGTTAAAAAATATTTCTTGGAAACTAACTATTCTCTTCCACGAACTTCTTTATCTCCTCAAGATTCTCCAGAATTAACTTGGCCTTGGATACACCGAAAGAAAAAGGATATTGGTCGTCTTCATTCCGTTTTATGGTAATTATCGGTTTTCCTTTATACTCGCCTTTCTCTACCATCTTATTTCTCCTCTCTTTACTTACAACGATTTATGATAGATACCGTAAATTTCAGGGTTTATATTATAACATTTCGAATTAAAATAAACAATCAGAATGGAACTTATTTAATTGCCTGGCAGATAGCCTCGGCCATCTGGAGGGTGCCTACTGCGGCGGGATCATTACGGATGGGTTTTAAGTCGTAGGTAACATCTTTGCCCTGGGAAATAACTTTGGCTGCCCCCTTTTCCAACCTATCCGCGGCCTGGGTTTCGCCTAAATATCGAAGCATGAGTACTCCCGAAAGAATAGTTGCCGTAGGGTTAACCTTGTTCTGGCCTTGGTATTTGGGAGCAGAGCCGTGTATGGGCTCAAACAGGGCAAGGTTTTCTCCCAGATTTGCCCCTGGGGTAACTCCTAAGCCACCCACAAGACCGGCACAGAGGTCAGAAATGATGTCTCCGTATAAATTGGGCAGGACTAAAACATCAAAATTTTCGGGCTTCTGGACTAATTGCATAGCCATATTATCCACGATGACGGATTCAAACTCAATTCTACCTTCATATTCCTTGGCTACTTTCTGGGCAATTTCTAAAAACAAACCATCAGTGAATTTCATAATATTCGCTTTATGCACTGCACTGACTTTCTTACGCTTGTTTTTAACTGCGTAATCGAAGGCAAAACGGACAATGCGTTGGGAGCCGGATACGGAAATCGGTTTGATGCTTACTCCGGAATCCGGCTTAATCTTTTTATGGGAAAGAGATTCTATTTCCTTGATAATTCTTTCGGTTTCGGGTTTTCCTTTCTCGAACTCAATTCCAGCATACAAATCTTCGGTATTTTCTCGGACAATCACTATATCCACATTTTTATAATTAGATTTCACTCCTGGATACAATTTGCATGGCCGAACGCAGGCAAATAAATCTAATTCCTTGCGCAAGGCAACGTTTACCGAACGAAAACCCGTACCTATAGGGGTTGTTATTGGCCCTTTCAAGGCAACTTTATTCTTACGTATTGAATCCAATACAATCTGCGGTAAAGGAGTGCCAAATTTTTCTATGGCTCCCTCGCCAGCAATAACCTCTTCCCAGTCAATCCTGACGCCTGTGGCAGCAATACATCTTTTCGCGGCCTCGACTACCTCTGGGCCGATGCCATCACCGGGAATTAAAGTAACTTTATAGCTCATGATAAATTGCTCTATTGCTCTATTGCTCTATTGTTTTATTGTCATATTGGAAAAATAGGATTTACATTTAACAGTATAGCAG
>Ga0105164_10002174_pt1 | contig 12194 bp, 9 predicted proteins | sample VDWuncwatermetaG_FD_89674 | JGI IMG/M metagenome (GOLD analysis project Ga0105164, IMG submission 89674) | Wastewater microbial communities from Netherlands to study Microbial Dark Matter (Phase II) - VDW unchlorinated drinking water | ecosystem: Environmental > Aquatic > Freshwater > Drinking...
GACCAGGGCATCACCAGCGGATGGATGGGTTACGTTTAATACGGGTATTATGGCAAAGGTATTGTTAGAGGTATCAGACATCGTAACTCCGGGTAGAGATGTCTTATCCTCTATTTTAATGAGGGCCTGGTTTGAGACGGCGGTAGAGTTAGCGATGTTCCAGGTGGTCGTCATCGACTCCTGAGTGGGCAAAATGCTTTCGATAAGCGTCCAGTTGCTCCCGCTATCCGTTGAGTACGAAACATTGGTTACGCCTGCGGCATATTGTGTCCAGGTGATATATTGTGTGCTTCCTACATTGAAATATCCGCCGTCATTAAATGCGGTAAGCCTAAGATTGCTTGTAAAGTTAAATGTATTTGATGTACTATTTGTACTCGAATCGTTTATGTCAGTAATCCTTATCTTTCCACTCGATGAGGTGGAGGAAGGCCATGTCTTAGCAGATGTCCAGACATATGATGAATTGCTTGTGACAGGAATATTATTCTCGATGGTTGTCCAGTTTGAGCCGCCGTCTGAAGAGTACTCTATCTTCACCCCTCCCATCTTGCTTCCATTATAGGCCCATTGTATGGGGGTATCCGCCTTGATAGAAACATTGGCACCAGCCACCGGTTGTGTCAGGTTTATATATCCTCTGATGGAAAATGCCGAAGAGGTATTATTTATTTCTGGATAGACTTCGCTCGTCACTTTGATCTTACTCGTATTGGTCCCCATATCATCGGGCACAGTCCAATTAAAGTAATTTGTGCTCGTATTATTGCCAACTTCTGAAAAATTCCAGCCACCGCTATAGTTCCCATAGGAAATATTCACGCTGCCAACTGTTCCATGAGGCGTCCATTGCACCTGATATGTCTGGCCCACAACCGCAGTTTCACCTGCCAGGGGATGGTTCATATCTATCTTCTGCTTTATAGTAAAATTAATGGATGATCCCCCGGCTTCGGACGGAGTCTCGTTATAATAGTAACTGCACACCTTTACCTTAGAAGTAGTGCTGATGGTATTTGGAACGGTCCAGGTATAGTTCCCGTCATTAGTTTCAGGTCCTTCTGTATTGATCAGTGACCAATTCCCTCCACCGTCCGAGGAGCTATACAGGTTTACCTTATCTAAGTCACCGTTTGTAGTCCACAAAATGCTCTGGTTTTCATCTACATATAATGTGTTATTCAGATAATCGGGTCGTGTGACCTGAATGCGCGGGACAACGGTAAGCGGATTATTAGAATCGTCCTTTGTGTTGGTGAGGTCATTTATTGCGGCAATTCTAATCTTTACTCTGTCATAGCGGGTAGCTGGGTCGCCTGACATTACATTATCTACAGAGGGCCATGTATAATAGTAAGGGGAGCCCGAATCGGTGCTTGCGACGATAGTACCGTTATAATTGGTACCGTTATCCGTGGAATATTTTATCGTGATATTTCCCATTTTCGAACCTGACCGTGTCCAGGTGATATTCTGGCCAGTGCCTACCTGCCAGACATCTCCTCCATTGGGCGAGGAGAGATTCAGAACGCCCCTTATGGAGAGGTTGTCGTTCGAAGTGTCAAATACGTCCGCCGAGTCTGCGGCTGCCTTGGCATATACTTTAATCTTTATCTTACTGCTAATCTCCTGGCCGTCATCGATCGTCCAATTACACGAACCGCTTTCCGGAAAGTCCTGCCCGCCGGTCGCGTTTAAGATACTGTGGTTATAGCCGTCTGAACCTCCGTCCGCGGTGTAATTTAACTTTACCAGGTTGACCGTTCCCGTTGCGGTCCAGTTTATCGGCATGGTGCCATTTATATAATATATGTCGCTCGGGCCTCCGTTCGGTGAGGTGAGGTTTAACTTTCCTTTTATGGCGAAGTCGTCGGAATCACCGCGTACCGTAGTATTCGTCTGCCACTCCACGCGGATCTTGCCTGTAGTAGTAACGTTATTCGGAACACCGGTCCACTCGTATGACTGGTTTGTAGTACCGGCATCAACATCGGAGGCTATCGTAGTAGTGGAAGGGTCGGAAAAGTTTCCGTAACGCGCGAACTTTATCCTCACCTTGTCAGTGCCTCCGAAACCTGTCGGCGTCCAGTTTATCGGCTCATTATCCCCGACCCTGAAGATATCGCCCGTAGTAGGCCTGGTTATTATTATCTTGCCGTGTATCGGAAATACGTAATTTGAATCATCGGAAGGCGTTATAGGGGTAGAGCCCGTAGTATGCTTCGCCACCCTGATGGTTACTGTTTCACTTGTCTTATTGGCGGGAATGTTCGTCCATGTCCAATTGCCGCCACTCGCGTTGACATCGCTACCTATCTTCTCCCATCCCGAAGTATTGTTATACCAGACATCGACCGTATTCATCGGGCCTGTTAAATTCCAGGTTATGACGGGTGATTCGGTAACATTCCAAACGATATCGGCGGTGTTGGGATACGTAACCTCTAGATAGGAATTAACCGTAAAAGCCGGGGTTATATTATAAACGTTGACCGGGTCAACGGTCGATTCAATCTTTACCTGCGTGTTATTAGTGCTGATGGCGCCGGTAGATATGTTGATCCATGTATATGTGCCGTTTGTGGGGTTTGAAGAAACATTAGAAGCGATCGAATTCCAGCCTTGAGAGCCGATGCGATAATATAAATTGACGGTATCATTGGTCCATGTCCCGTTCTTCGTCCAATTGATGGTGCCGTTCTCCTGCGCATACCATTCGGTAGAGCCGGTGGGCTCGGTGATATTTATCTTCGCCCGAACACTGAGGTTTCCGGATGTCGCCGTCACATTTCCGGGATCCCCTATCCAGGCCGTTCTTATCCTGACGCTGTTGCCGGTGGGATCTGTCTGCGATATCGTCCAGTTGTAAATACAGTTACCGTCGCCGTCCGGGTCTACGCTTGCTTGGCTGAGGCTATTATTAAGTACTGTCCAGTTGCCGCCGCCGTCTCCGGATACGGTTATATTGAAATTATTCGCGCTCATATTGCCGTAGCGGGTCCAGTTGATCTGGCGGGTATCGCCAATACTCCAAATTTCTCCGCCAACAGGGGACGTAAGATTGAGGTCGCCTTTTATAACGAACGGCGCGTTAGAGATATCTCCGTTTCTTGCGGAGATATTTTGATCGACTACCGCGATCCTGGCCGTATCTGTCATCAGGTTGGTCGAACCGATCTGCGCCGGAATGGTCCAACTGTAGGTGCTGTTGCTCGCGGTAACGTTTGCTATATTGAGCGTGTAATTGCTCATATTGGTGTCATTTGTCGTACTGACATTTAACGCAAGCGTATGGGCGGCCGCAACATCAGCGTTCGCCCAGCTGATCGTTTTAGTTTGGCCTATGCGCCAGACGGGGCTCTGGGCGTTATTAGGGCTGATGACGGTGACCGGCGGCAGCTCCGGTGCAAACCATGCTATTGTCGAATTAGTGTTACCGGCAGCACTTCCGCGAGTCCAATTGATGCTGCCGGCGGACACATTCTGCTGAAACAGAGCTTCATCCAATCCTAAGTTTGTATCACCCGTGGCTTCCGATACGGATATTTTACTGAAAGATCTGCTTGTGTCAACGCTCGGGCTTAAGCTTACGTTAAGCGTTCCGGCGGTGGTGGAATTGGTCCCTTTATTAACATTCGTCTGATCCGTAAACTCAACAAGATACCACACAACTTTTACTGTTGACGCTGACGCGGCATCACCGCGTGTAAACGTAACTGCGGTGTTGTTAGTCACCTCACCTCTTGTCAAATAACTTGATTCAACACCGGCAGTGGTGTTTTGGCCTCGCGAGCTGAAAAATAATATCGATTTTGACGTATTGACGCTTGAGTTTAAGGTCTGGCTGATGCTGGCGCTCGAGGCCGCTATCGTGGTATTATTGTACTGCACATTAACATCATCATCAAATTGAACCACATCATAATAAACCTTAGTCGGGATATTCTTATTGGAAGTGGTGACGGTATAATCGTTCCTTGTTATATTGAGTTGTGTATAGTTGGTGCCGCTGAGTTCTGCCGTAACATCCCAGACCTCGTCATTATTCGCTGCATCCAAGCGGCCGTTGTTCGTGCCTACTCTGAAGGCGTAACCGACCTGGCGACCGTTAATGATGGGTAAAGATCTAGAAGAATTGAGAGAAGAGACCGGCAAATCTATGACTTTTGTTAGGGTAGTTGATAAAAGATCCGTGCTTCCGTGAATAACAGACACGCCGCTGTTAAATTCCACAACCTGCCAGGTAACGTTAGCCGGCACCTCACCAATGGCAGGTCCGCGCTGGATTACAAGCGTGGTAGGACTGTCGAAATATGAGCTGAAGAGCGCGTCGCAGGGATTATTCTCACGGTCCTGGCCGCCGCCTGTATCGATATTATTATTCACGAGAATAATGGCTTTGCTTGTATCTACAGAGGTGATAGTGGCGGAGAGAACGGAGGTGTCATTGGCGTAAGTTAAATTCCCTCGCTGGATATTCTTAACCTGCACCGTTGCCCATGCCTGTGCATCCAGCAAGGACAGAAAAAGAACTATATAAAAAAATATAGCTGGTTTTTTAAGCCTATATGGTGCAGTTAATATTGTAAAAATAAGAATTCCCTTTTTCTATATAAACGGGAACCACGTCATCGTGTTCCAGCTATTGCGTGGCCCCTAACACGTCTGTCTCCGTCTCTTTGGGCGCATGACTTACAAAATGCACTACCTTCCCCCGGCGGAAAACTTTGCCGCCTTCCTTAGCAGACACGGTATCTTCTTCAAACTCCACCGACACCGTATCTCCCACTTTTATCTGATCCAATGTCTGCGCATGATCTAAGGCAAGATCCTTGCTAAACGGGAGCAGTACTTCATGTTCCGTGTGCGCGGCTTCGTCTACATTATATACTACGGCGATATAATCTTTTGTGATACCGCTTACCCTGCCTCCGATCTCTTTAGACGCGACCCCTTTCTTCGGTGATTGCTGGGCGACGCTTTCCTTGCAGAGCATTAGCGATGCAAATACCAAAAATACCGCGTAGGCGGCTTTAAGTACACGATATGCCATTTTTTCTCCTTGCGCGATGATTATTTTCTACTTCTTCTCGTAGTCGTGGTAGTTGTCGTGGCTGCGGGCGCTTCGGAAACCGCTGGCGCGGCCGGCGCCAAGGACGTCGAATAGTAATTGGTGCTTGTCGTTCCCTTCACATACTTCATATAGATCGAACCCACCATCTCATTACCCCTCAGCTCGCCCCTCAAAAATGCCAGGTTATTATCTTTATCCACTTTCATCGTCTCCCATACGACCGCTCCATCAGATGCAATGGTAAGCCTAAAGTTCGAATCGCCGTATCCCTGGGCGAGCAGATTCTTTGATGATACTTTGTCTTCCGCGGTGAAGGTGATCACGTCGGTCTCGCCGGTAGCTTTGCCTCCTTCGGGCGTCAGGTATACCACCCACTCCTTTGCCTGTAGCGCCGCGCGTGCCTGATCTATCGCAACCGCCGCCTTAGTAGTAACAACTGGGCCCGCATGACACTGACTGGCACAAAAAGAAAATACTACTACTCCCATCACCAAAAACTCCAGTATCTTTTTACTCATTCTTCGTCCCCTCCTTATTTTCCCCGACTTTGCCCGGTATAGGCGCCGGTATTGTCGATGGGTATATCTTTATATTTGCCTGTTTTCTAAAATCTCCAAACCATCTGTCTAATCCTTCATATTTTTTCCTCCTTCTTATCTGCTCATAATAAGACGTTTTGACCCTCTTAAATTCTTTCTCATCGGCTGGCCCGGCCTCCAATATCCTGAAGACCCCGTAACCTTTGTATATAGGCGCGGGCGGATATATAGTATCTTTCTTCATCTTCACCATTTTGTATACGTCTTCCTTTGGGAATTTCCATATGTCAATAAGAAATTCTAAAGACACATAACCAGGACGCCTAAAATCCTTGGGCCTTATATTTTTTTCTTCATCCCAGGATTTGAGGCTTGATCTGGTTTTCTTGTAAAAAAGTTCGGCATCTTTTTTTTCATTGAATTCAACGAGTTCTACGTTCAAACTATTATGTTCATTTAAGAATTCCTGCAGTGCTTCCTTGTCATTGACCGGAGGCTCTATGCCGGCCATAACTTGCTCGCGAAGCCTTTCTACCTGCAAAAGGTGCCTGATCTGATTTTCAAAAAGCTTGGGGGGCTCATTGACCTTATCCTTAAGCCATTTTTCATAAGCATCTGCATCCTTCTTCCAATCGAAAGATACTTTATCCGCGTTAAGTATCTTCGCTATCTCCCGTTCAATCTCTTCATCACCTATTGTAATTTGCCTTTTGAATGCTTCATACGAAAGTAATAAGTTATCCCAGATGGCCCTTTCCTCGTCCTCCGGAGTTTTAGGCTGCTGGCCATATTTATTCCCGAATACGGTAAGCACTCCCTTTATAAAATAATAGTTCTCTATCGGAACTTGCACATCAAAAAAGCTGCCGACATATACCGGCTCTTTCTTCTCCGAAGACGCCGGTTCTTCACAGAAAATCCTATTCAAAGGAAATATAATATAAAAAAATATACAAAAAAATAACAGTTTCTTGGTCATTGCATCGGCTCTTTGCCTTCCCAAGCCTGCCACGTAAGGATATATTTTTTCACCCACTCGATATCCTTGTCGCCTTCTTTGGCGAGCCTCAGATAATGCTGAAATTGTTCGACGGCTTTTTTGCGATTCACCATATACTCCGCGTATATATATCCCAGATTGAAGTGCGCGGAAGCGTCATCCGGATTTATCTCTATGTCCTTTTCAAACTCTGAAGTTGCTCGGCCATATTCTTTATTTTTCGTGTAGAAGACGCCCATATTGTAATGCATCTGCGACGCCTCTTTAAGAAGTTTTTTATTCTGCCTCGCTAATTCAGAAAACTTCTGGGGCATATTTTTTATTTCCTGTTCGAACGCTCTATTTTTCTTTACCGCATCAGCATAGTTTGTTTTATATTGCTTCAATTCCTGAGTTAATTTTTCTTTCTCATCCTCTAATTTAGATTTTTGCCCCATGAGTTGTTTTGAGTTCTTTTCGGTCTTCGCTAAATTGACCCCTATCTTATTTTTCACTTCTCGCAAATCGGTTAGATCTTTCTGTAATTTCTTTATGCGATTATCCTTGTCTGATTTCTCGTATGCTGTTTTAAATTTGTCTTTTTCTTCCGTGATTTCAGCTTGTTTTATCTGAAACTCTTTGATTTGATTCTGAAGCGTTGTCCCATCTTCCCGCACTCTATTCAGCTCTTTCTCAAGCGCATCTTTTTCTGACTCAAGTTTCGTAATTGTTTCTTCAAGCTCGTTAATCTTGCCTTTGTCTATCATTAGGGCTTTTGCCTGGGTGATTAAATTATTACGGTCCTGTTTTAATGCCTCGTTCTCTTTAACTATTGTTTCGTACTTAATCCTCAGTTCCTGTTCCTCTTTATTAAGTTTCTCACGAGAGGCCGTGACATCTTCCAGTTTCTTCAATGTCTCTTTATATTTACCGTCAAAAAAGGCGAAAGCATTATTTTCTACGAGAAACAAGATAATTCCCACAATTACTATTATCCTGATTTTATTCATTTTTTTCTCCTTTAATTGTAGGCTCAGCTTCTTTGTCTTCGTCAACATTTAAATATTCTGCATAAGGCTTTATTTTCTCTTCGGGAGCATCTTTCGGAGGTTCGTAATCTGTTTGGTCAGTAAAAGCTTTATAATTCTTATATTCTTTCTCTGGTTTATATCCGAAATCTCTTTCATCGCCGGTGGTTAACGTATCGCCGCTTACGATATGCGGTGTTATCATAATTAATAGTTCTGTCCTTTCGGTCTTGCTAGATCCTGTTTTGAAGAAAAAACCAAGTATCGGTATTTTCCCCAGCCATGGAAGCTGTTCATAACCTGATACCTTTTCCTCTTTGCGCAACCCTCCGATAATAATTGTGGAGCCATCCTTCACCATAACAGTAGTTTCTGCCATCGAAGTATCTACTATAGGAATTTTATTGTTCGAGGGTGTGGTAAGTGTACCGACAACGCTCGAAACCTCCGGCTTTATTTTCATGGTGATATATCCATCATCATTTATTATAGGTGTTACGGACAATTGGATACCCACGTCAATGAAGGTTACTGACTCAGATACGGTAGTAGTTGTCTGGCCTGTGGTGGTCGTAGTGGTAACATAGGCCTGGCGTTCGCCTATATGTATCCGCGCCTCTTGGTTATTTATGACGGCCAATTTAGGGCTAGAAAGAATCTGCGTTTTGCCTAAGGTCTGCAAATATTTGAGGAGGATATCGATATCGCGCTTTCCAGATATTAAGCCAAAGTGCAGCGCCTCACCGGGAGCCACCGCGCTGCCACCTACATTAGTAGCGGCATTTCCAGTAGACGGAATTCCGGCGCCGATGCCCTTGTCGCCGCTGGCTTGCAGGAAACTAAGTCTTGATGGCAGGGTGGTTGCAGCCGCAGTCGTGGCGGTCTGTATTATACCGTATGGAGTAGAGCTTAAGTACATCATTCCAAATTCTTTACCCACACTGGCGATTCCCTGCCAGTCTACCCCCTGGCTCAGTTCATCCGATAACTTAACTTTGACGATCTGAGTATCGATAAGGACCTCTGTTGTCTTTTTATCCAGGGCCGCTATCAATTGTTCGATATTCCGCATCCTATCAGGTAACGCCTGAATGATGACTTGATTTGAACGCTCATCCGCCTTGATTGTACCTACTTTCTTAGCGTCCAACTGTCCCTTAAGCTGATCTTCGACTTCTTTTGCTCTAGCATACTTAAGGGTGAAGACCCGAACTAGGTTTACCTTTTCTATCTGCAATAGTGCCTTTTCTATCCTTTCGATCTTCTCCGGAGTATCCATAATCAATACGGTGCCCGAATCTGATTCGACCAAGACCCTGCCGATCTCGCTCTTCAACGCATCCAGCATGCTGAATGCCTGTTCGGGTATCGCGTATCGTAATTTAAAAACCCTGACTTGGCGTATATCGGCAAATCTCTTGCCGAAAATCGCTTTATACTCCTCCTCTGTCATCACATTATATATATCACCCTGTTTCACATAAGCAAGGCCGTTTGAGCGTAACATTATATCGAAGACATCTTTAACAGGCACATTTTCGACCATCAGCGTAACTCTGCCTGCCGTGTTTTTAGTAGCGATTATATTCGCTCCGGCCTTCATTGCCAAAAACTTGAGTGCTTCTACTATATCGATATTGCGCAGGTCAAGAGAAACCTTTCCCTCCATTCCTCCGATTATGCGGTCGTCAGATATAGGCGAAGGTGTAGTTTGATTTATAGAATTATCGGATACTGGTTGCGGAGAACCGTCTTCAGCATACGTATACGGTGTCAGTAGTAGGGAGATTAATATGATTAAACGGAACGCTTTCATCTTAACTCAACCTCTTCTCCTCCATAGCTGAGGACGACCTTATCTTTAAAGATAGCTTCTATTTTAACCTGACCTATCATCTGGCCTCTTTTTACAAAAAAAGTTCTTAGCGCTCTTGTATCCTCTACCATAGCATCCGGGTCGTTTGACCAGGAGATACCGACTAATTTTAAATACTGTGTTGCCTCGACTATTATTGGAGTGGGCGGAACTTGAGTTGTCTCTTTTACTGCTTTCTTCGCACCTATCTTAAATATATCCCTCTGTCTTATCTTATCCAGATAATAGGCGGCAGTTTGTTTTAAAGCCGCTACCTCTTTAAAGTGCGCGTTTTTTGTGCTTTCCTGCGAACTAGATTTCAGACCCGGTATTTTCTTTAGACCCGTGATAGAAAAATAGATAGTATTCATAAGATAAAAGATTGATACTACTATTACGACGGCCAAAAACCTATTTACTGCTTTGAGATCCGGTTGATGAAATCCGCCGCTTAAACCTTTTTTAAAATAATCTCTAAAAAAAGAAAGCTTGCCTTTCCACACCCCAGGAGAGAATAGCCGCATACTATGCTGCTTTACTATATCAGACCGAATAGCCGCATCTTTAACCTTTGGGCTTTCGATTAAATTTAGTAATTGTTTTTCTGGAGTGAGAGATCTTTCTTGTGCCATCCTGACCTTATTTCTTCCTCGATCATTTCATGAATTAGGCCTGCATCCACGACAAATTTATTATTTAATACCAATTTTTTTAGCGCCTTGTGGCATATCATAGTTATCTGCCGCGGATATCCCTTGGTATATTGATGAATCTGCCTTATCGCTTCATCCAGAAATAGATACATATTCGCTTTGTAGCCCGCCTGCCTTATCCGAAATTCTACCATCTCCTTGGTTTCATTAAAATCCAGCGGATTCAAAGTATATTTAAAACTTATGCGGTCAAAGAAATTCGCGATATTCGCTATTTTGGAATAGAGTTCCAATTGTCCTAGCAGGATGAGTTGCAGAAGCTTAAATTCGCTGGTTTCGTAATTCAGAAGAGAGCGTAAAACTTCTAATGAGCTGTCATTTAATTTTTGGGCTTCATCAATAATAAGGGCAACGGTCTTGTTTTCTGTCACGCCTTTTTGGAAAAGATATCTTTCTAAAGATTCCCTTAGTTCCAAAATCGCGGCGGGATTGTTATCTCCTGCATAAGTGAGTTCGAAATTCCTCGCCAATGTTGTAAGAAACATATTTTCGTCTTCAAATGAAGGATTTAATATTATATGAAAGATGAAATCATCCCGTTGTTTTAGTTCCTGAATCAGTTTTCTGGAAAGCGTGGTCTTTCCTGTGCCGACATCGCCTAAGATGACCGAAAGTCCTCTTTTAAGCCGTAATTCTATAAGGATGTTCGTAAGCGCGGTTTCGTGCTCTTTGGAGAGATAAAAAAAATTCGGATCAGGACTTGTGGAAAACGGCTCTTTTTCAAACCCTAATATTTTGAAATAGCTCATTTTATATCCCGAGCAGGTTTTTTCGTATCAAGCGCAAGGAATAACCTTCTTTCATCAGTTCGCTTATCTTTTTTAGCCTTTCGTCAACTATGTTTCTATCATAAAATCTTACGTTGCCTTTTTTAAACGCTACGGGTAGCAGTCCAAAATCCGTATAATGGTTTACGGTTTGATATGAAAGTGAGTATTTGTCGATTATCTCTTTTGCCGATATAACGTTAGTCCGTTCCTCATCAGTAGGGGTCTTCATAAGAAGTGGTCCTTTCTTTATGAAACTGCGTACTTATGGTAAGTACCATACATAATGTTTATTATATAATATACCATAATATCTTGGTTTGTCAAGCGAAGGGGGTCTTATAATCTGACGGATTGTGCTGGTTAAGTTTTATACAGCGTTTTTTGTATCTCTTCCCATGTGAGGGGGACGACAACTGAAGTGGTGTTTGGGGTGAGTTTTATTCCGTTCGTATGTTTAACTGGAGTTGCTTCCTTTTTTAATGCACTATGCCATTTCTTCATGAGTTTTAAGTCCTTATCGGAAAAAACGGGATAATTACGGTAGTCTCTTTTGGGCATTATCCAATTTTTTTTAATCCAATAATAGATAGTCTGTCTTGTAACGCCCAGTTCTTTCGCCATATCTGTTATTGTATATTTGGCTATATTTTTCATCTCAATTTTTTTACACTATTTTACACTTTTTGTCAAATACGCCCTATCTTTTCATAACGGTTCCCTCTTCTATCACAGCAATACCATATAAGCGCTGATATAAGAATGAGATTTGTAAGGAAAAATAGTTTTATTGTTTGTAGCATATTGGGCCGATATTTTTGTCCAGGGATTTTACCAAATATATAAAGCTCTATCAAGGCGGAAATGCCCACAAAGAGCATGCTCAAGCCCAATACCTCTGGCTTCTGAAAAACAAGCATAATCATAAAAGGTAAAAGAAATGCGGGAAGGACTAAAATCTGAATAAATCTGGTTACATACACAATCGCCCACCTGATTTTCATTCTGAAAATATCCGGAAGAAACCGCAATAATTCCCTGATATTATCTTCGGCCTTGCGTATCTTATGCCGCAAAAAATCTTTTGTTGTTTCAGGAGTTCGCGTTTCTTCAACAATGATATGAGGAGAATATAAGACATTAAAACCTTTGAGATTAGCAAGAAAAGGAATAAAGATATCCTCTGCCCACACGTCTTCAGGCAATCTATTTAATATGCCCTTTCGAAATGCGTGACAA
>Ga0105164_10002175_pt1 | contig 12193 bp, 12 predicted proteins | sample VDWuncwatermetaG_FD_89674 | JGI IMG/M metagenome (GOLD analysis project Ga0105164, IMG submission 89674) | Wastewater microbial communities from Netherlands to study Microbial Dark Matter (Phase II) - VDW unchlorinated drinking water | ecosystem: Environmental > Aquatic > Freshwater > Drinking...
GCGTCGTCGCTGGAGCAAATGCGAGTCATTAACTTGATGCTTCGCAGCGACGATCCTGCTCTTTTGTTCCTGGTCTTGGAAGCCGCGATACGAAGGCGTTATGGGTAGGCTGAGCGCGCCTAATCCGTTTCGACAAAGCACCAATAGCCCTGCGCGCTCATGAGAGCATTTGCTTTATCGAAGGCAATCTGAATGCCAGTTCTCCTGCCCATAACTGTTGCGTTAGCGTCAAACTACGTTCACCGAGAATTACTTTTCAGATTGCCTCTTTCGGCGTCAATTTGGCACGAAAAGATTCCTAGGCTTTGGGTCAAACTTAGCGCCAAAAATTCGTCACCAAGAACTTGTGGGATCGTTCTTGGGCACAAGTTGAATACGCATCGGTGCCGTTTTTTGTCGGACACAGCGCTGAGGAGTAACACTTTCGCGCCTCTTCTGCTTATTTGTCGACCAATTATCAAGGGTTTAACGGCGTTTAAGGATGGCACCGGGATTGCTCTATAGATCACTAGGACGTGCTTTGGTTTGTTGAATTCAAAGTGTGGCTAGAGTGGAGAAAGTGGAAGTTGAGTCGTAGGGTGAATTTTGAGCATGCGATTTGGGTGGTAATCCTCGGGTTACTCCTTGGTGGTATGGCCTTTTCAGCTCGCGCTGAAAGCAGCGAAATGCGTTTGCAACAAGCCGATATGGCCAAGCGTAGCGCAAAACTGAATTACCCAAAACTCCCCGAAGAAGTGGTGGAAGCTAAGTCGGTTGGACCGGCCGTGGGTCCCAAAGTTGATTCGGGATTGGCTCAGGATTGGGCGCTGACTACGATCGGATTCTTCGATGTCTTTAACCCGTTGGTACAACCCATTCAGGGTAAAACTAAGTCGTGTTCTAATCAGGTTGTGGTGGCTGTCGTAGATACAGGGATTGATTATACGCATTCCGAGCTCAGAGAACATTTATGGACCAATGACGGTGAGACTGGCGCGTGGAAGAATCCAGCGGGGCCATTAGCGTCGTGCCAAGATATATCCTGTAATGGAATTGATGATGATCATGATGGGTATGTTGACGATGTGATTGGTTGGGATTTTGTGCATGATGTGCCGCTGCCGTATGACACGCACGGGCATGGTTCCCATATTAGCGGTATTATTTCCGCTTCGGCTTCAAACGGCGTTGGGTCGAGTGGCGTTTGTCCTGGCGTGAAGATCATGTCACTTAAGTATTATGATAGCAGTGGGTTTGGTTACAATAATTTGCAGAACACCGTGCGAGCCTTCCATTATGCCATTCGTCACGGGGCTAACATTATTAATTACAGTGGTGGCGGGGCAGACCCTGCGCCCGCAGAGCGCAAGGCAGTTGAGGCGGCAAAGGCTAAGAATATTTTAGTAGTCGCGGCTGCCGGTAATGAAGGCCGTAACAATGATAAGCTTCCTTATTTTCCCGCCAGTTACCCCGTGGACAATGTTGTTGGAGTCGCATCGATTGACCGCAATGAAGACCTTCTGCCAAGTTCAAATTTTGGAGAGGCTGTTACCATTGCCGCTCCGGGGCTTTCGATCATGAGCAGTTTGCCCCGCGGCCGTTTTGGAATGATGTCGGGGACGTCTCAGGCCACTGCGTTTGTGACTGGTGCTGCTGCGCTTTTATTAAGTCAGGCTCCCGATATTTCTAAAATCACTTACACGCAATTAAAACAATGGTTGGTGGCCGGTGCAAGGCCGCTGAAGCCTTCTAAAGACGCGGAAGATATTAAGGCAAAGCCTACCAAGCTGGTGGCCAGTGGCATACTTTCCTTACCTGGATCTCTGCGAGCTCAGTCACAGTCCGTCAAGAGTCCTGTGCTTGCCACTCCCGAAATCGCCAGAAAAAGTCGTCATTAATGCTTATGTAGATTTAGTGGGAAACTCGGACAGCTCGGGCACTTTCGAACCTTAAGCTGCTTTATTAAGTGCGTGAACAATGCGCGCAATATTTTCTAATGTTGGATTTCCGTTTGGAGAGAGCATTCTGAAAAGAGTCCGTTTCGGAATCTTGGCTTTCTCCGAAAACTTCTCCTTATTGGTAACGCTCAAGTGGGCTCCCAAAATCTCCTTAAAGGCATCTGCATCGCCATCTTTAAGAGCTTGGATAGGCGCCTGACTCACAAATTCCACATCGGCTAACTCTTTAGAAGAGTCAGCTTACCGTGTTTTCAGTGCAGGGATTGTTTCAGCGTGTGTTTGTAGGCAGCTGGTAGTAGCGAAGCGTAGGCTCCGATGGACACGTTTGAAATTCTACTTGATTGGAACCGCATTTTCTCGCATGATCGCTGTTCACGTTTTGAAACTGGAGCGCTACATGAAAATCGCACTTTTGATTACATCTTTCCTAACATTCCTCTTATCATCTCAGAGTTTCGCAGAAGCAAAAACGAGATCAAAAAATCTAAAGGCGCCCTCGCCAGAGTCTTCTCCGGTCGAGCCCCGAGTAAATTTACCTGCTGTATCTAAAGAAACCACTCGGATTACAAAAGCCGATGAATCAAATAACGACGGGTACGGCAAGACCGAGGGTGTCGCCGGTCCGGTGGTTTTTGGTCCCATCCTCACCGCGGCTGGATTCCCCTCTCCTTTTCGATTTGGTATCGATGCGCGAGGGTATAACTACTTTGGAATGGGTTTAGACTATGGTTTCTTACCTACCCTTGATTTTTCAGCCGTGAAAATAAAATACAATTCCTGGCGGGTACTGGGTCGGTTCTTTCCATTTCAGGGAGCTTTCTTTTTAGGCGTCGGTTTTGGAAAGCAGAACCTTACGGGCAGTAGTTCAAATACTGTCCAAACGGCAGCTGTTAGCTATTCCATCGAGCTTTCTACAACCATCTTAACGCCACATCTTGGGTGGCGGTGGACGGGTCAATCCGGTTTATTTTTCGGAATGGAGTTTGGTCTTCAGTTGGCCTCGAGTAGCACGTCTACCTTCAGTAGCGATGCCGCAACAGCCTTGCAAGGCGACGCAACTTTTCTCGCCGAAAAAGCAAAAATTGAAGACGAAGCGCGAAAGTTGGGCAACACTACTTTACCGCACTTTGCCCTGCTTCAAATCGGCTACCTGTTCTAGCGAAAAAAGGTGTGGAAAGTCGACGGACACCTTTTTCTGACACCTTTTTCTCCGTTAATGCTTAAGCAAGCCTTCTAGATCCTCGTTGATCTCGTCGGATTCATCGACGTTATTTTTAACGTGCTTGATCGTCGCGATGGCTTCGGCCTGTGTGATTCTGGTAGTGGAGAGCAGGCGGAAAAGCTTTTCCTCAACCGGATCGGTCAGGGTATAGACTGAGCGGTGTTGGGGCCAGAGATTACTCGATTCGTTACTGCCGCCAAGGCTTAAGGGAATGAAATGATCGATTTTAAAATCACTTCGTTTAAGTTCTCCAATCGAAAAGTGGAGTTGCTGATCGTAGTTTTCAATCACTTGGTCTTTGGCTCGGGTTGAGACGCTGCGCTCGCAGTAGCTGATTCTTTCGTGGTATCTTCGCTCACTGGGATGCTGACAGACGCTTCCTGGGGTCAGAGTACTGTCGGGGGTTAGCGGGAAGAGTGTGCCATCTAAGGCAGAGGCTTGCGACGCAACAAAGATAAGAACCGATAGACTTGAAACTCTAAACCAATTGGCTTGGTGTCGATTCATGAGTGTGAATCATATCGTACGCTACGTCAGTCATAATATAAAAATAATTTATGAAGCGCGCTCTTTCTTTTGGACGCGTTCTGCTCGAATGACGCCGGGAACACCGCGGAGTCCAGATAAGACTTTCTGCAGCTGCTGCGTGTCACGAATGGCCAGCACAAAATGGCAGACGGCTTTCTTATCTTTCATGGTTCCAATCTGAGCGCGGGTGATGTTGACGCCAAGGCTTCCAATCGCGACGCTCATTTCAGCCAACAGACCCGGGCGGTCCTCGCATAGGACACGGACCTTTACCTTCCGCTCCGATTTTGTCGATAGGTCCCACTCAATATCGACTAGCCGATGTGGGTCCGAATCAAATATCTTGGGGCACTGCCTTGTATGGACGCTAATTCCTCTTCCCCGAGTGATAAACCCCACGACGGAATCCCCCGGGACGGGTCCACAGCAGCGGGCAAAATGCACCAAGAGATCGTCGATTCCTTTGACCTTGACCGTCTGACGAGTCAGGCTCTTTTTTCCGGCTTCCCGGTATATTTTCTGAATCGGTGTGGACTCATCTTTGAGGCCTTCAGTTTTTTCTTTGGAAAAGAGCCGGGTGAGAATCTTTTGGATGGAGAGTTTACCGTAACCCAGCGCGCTTAAGACATCTTCCTCGGTCTTGAGGGAGAAATTCTCTGCCACTTCCTTCAGTGAGCCATCCTTTTGGATCTGCTTGAGCGAGGTCCCCATGGATTTGAGTTCTTTCTCAAGCAGCATGCTTCCCATTCTGAGAGAGCGCTCGTGTTCCTCAAATTTAATGAACTGACGGATTTTATTCTTAGCCCTAGAGGTCTTGACGATTTTAAGCCAATCCTTATTGGGGCGTTGGCTGGGCGAGGTAATGATCTCAACCGTGTCGCCACTCTTGAGTTTATGTTTAAGTGGTGCCATGCGGTCGTTAATCTTAGCCCCGATGCAATGGTTACCAAGGTCCGTATGCACGGCATAGGCGAAATCAAGGGGAGTCGCTCCCTGAGGGAAGGCAAGGACCTTGCCCTGAGGTGTGAAAATATAAACATCTTCGGTGAAGAGGTCTAATTTAACGGTTTCTAGAAATTCGTTCGGGTCGGCGACATCACGCTGAGATTCGACGAGGCGGTTGAGCCAATTAAATTTACCGGGATCCTCGGTTAAGTTTAGGCCTTCTTTATAGGCCCAGTGCGCCGCAATGCCACGTTCTGCCGTATCATGCATGTTGCGTGTGCGGATTTGGATTTCAATCTTCTCACCCCCCGGGCCAACCACCGTCGTGTGAAGGGATTGGTAGAAATTTGCCTTAGGGATCGCAATATAATCTTTGAAGCGGCCCGGTACGGGAGTCCAGAGGGAGTGGACAAGTCCAAGAATCCCATAACACTGTTCAATGGTGGCTACGATAATTCGAAACCCGGTGATGTCATAGACTTGATCAAAGCTCAAGTCGCGCTTTTCCATTTTCTTGTGGATGCTGAAGAAATGTTTTGGGCGGCCGGTGACTTGAGTGTCCTGATACCCATGGTCCTTAAGCGACGCAAGGATGAGTTCTTTCACATCCTCGGTGTATTTTTCTCGTTCCTTGATTTTCTTCGAAACACTCGCAACTAATTTATAGTAAATTTCCGGTTTAGTGAATCGAAGCGCTAGATCCTCAAGCTCGCGACGGATCTGTGAGAGTCCAAGTCGGTTGGCAAGCGGGGCATAGATCTCAAGAGTTTCTTGAGCAATCCGAAGTTGTTTTTCGGGTCTAAGATGTTCCAGCGTTCGCATATTATGGAGACGGTCAGCAAGTTTCACTAAGATGACCCTGAGGTCTTTTGCCATCGCAAGGATCATCTTGCGGAAATTCTCGGCTTGTTTTTCCTCGGAGGTCTGGAAATTCATTTTGGATAATTTCGTGACGCCATCCACTAGGGCTGTGATCTCTGGGCCAAATTCGTTGTGAATATCTTCTAAGGTCGCTAAGGTGTCCTCAACCGAATCGTGTAAGAGCCCCGTAACGACGGTGACCGGGTCCATCTGAAGTTCTGCGAGAATTTGCGCAACTTCAACGGGGTGGTAAAAATAAGACTCACCACTCTTGCGGATCTGACCCTCGTGGTGTTTGCGAGAGTACTGGTAGGCTTTTGTGACAAGCTCAATATCGGCTTTGGGTTTGTGTTTCTGAATGGTTTCAAGGAGCTTGTCGAGAGCGTCCTTAAAAGGATCACGTGTCGGAAGATCCGTCACGGGCACTCCTTGAGGATGATCGACTTCAGTTGAGAGTAGGTGTTTTGTAGCTCGTCGTTGGTGAGTTGGTACTGGAATTTTGTGCTCCATCGGATCTCATTGTAGGCTTCCTCCAGGCGCTTTTCAATCGATGTCATCGAATCACCTTTTCTTGCAATGAGCCTCTCCTTAAGGGTTTCAAGCGAAGGTGGGTGGATAAAAATCAGAAGGACTTGGTCGCCATAAATTGTTCTGAGGCTCATCGCTCCTTGCACGTCGATATCAAAAAGGACGTGTTTGCCATCTCGGAGTAACCCCTCGATCCGTGATTTTGTGGTGCCATAGCAGTGGCTGTGGACTCTAGCCCATTCCACAAACTCGCCCTGTTTTACCATCCGTTGAAAGTGTTCGTTATCTACGAAATCGTAGTGGACTGAGTTGATTTCGTAGGGGCGTCGCCCTCTGGTTGTCGTTGAGATGGATAGAGCGATATTAGGAAATTCAGCTAAGAGCAAATCGCATAGCGTCGTCTTGCCCGCCCCACTGGGGGCTGAAAGGACGATGAGACGGGGTTTTGCGCTCAATAGACATCTCCCTCAACAAAGTCAGTTTCTAGGAAATGAACTGCCCCCAATGCGCCTCAAGTTCGGCCGCCGAAAACTTCGGCTTCTTAACGTCAAGGCGTTCGGTCAGAGTGTGGGGCGCTAGCGCTGACAAGACAACATGATTAGAATCCAGTACAAGGACTGATCGTGTCTTTCTGCCTGCAGTCGCATCTAATAGGGTGTTGGTTTCGTACGCTCGTTCTCGCAATCTTTTCATGGGTAATGAACCCGGTTCCAAAATTGCAATCACGCGCACTCGACTCAGCCAATTCCCATGACCCACACTGAGCATTTCTGCTTCCTTAGGAGAATTTAGTATCTCCTTATCATTATTCGACATTTTGCGATTGCTCCCTTAGTTTTTCTATGGAGGCCTTGGCTTCAATCGTCAGACTTGAAAGAGCGATACTATCCGATTTCGCGGCAATCGTGTTCACCTCACGGTGGAGTTCCTGGGCCAGAAAATCAAGTCGGCGCCCTTCTGGGGAAGGGCTGATGAGACGTTTGGTGAGTTCTTCAAGATGCATGGTAAGCCGTTGGATTTCTTCAGTGATATCAGATCTGTCAGCGAAAAAAGCAACTTCGGTAGCTCTTCGGGTATCGTCGATGTGATCAAGCTCCCATGTCTCAATCCGTTCATTGAGTTTCTCTCTGATCTTAAGCGTATGACTCTTCGCTTCCTTGGCTAAATCCTCAGCGATTAATGCTAGGCGTAATTTCTCGGCATTTAGGACAGAATTCAATTTTTCACCTTCTGTCTTTCGGACTTTCAAGAGTTCATTAAGCGCTGACCGAAACAAATTGGAGAGTCCTTGCCAGAGCGGTTCGGTATCAGCAAGGTCTTCCTGTGCTATGAGAATGCGGTTAGTTTGAAGGACGGCTTCAAGACTCACTTTGGATTCAGGGGACCCAATCTGCTTTTGAATGATTTCAGAGGCTTTCAAAAAACTCTCAAGCGCTGATTGGTCCACCATAAATCGAGATAGGGTAGGTGCGCCTTCTTCCTGGGCCATTTTAGTTCTGAGAGTGATTTCAAATGATCCGCGGTTTACCTGGCTTCTGAGGATTTCTAGAAGGCGAATTTCAAAGGCTGCAAAAATAGATGGGGTTCGGAATCGAGCGTCGAGGTATCGGTGGTTCACGGATTTTAATTCGAGAACCGCGAGGTAAGGGCCAATTTTACCTTCAGCTCGGCCAAATCCTGTCATGGATTGCATGGAAGGGCTCCTTTAAGATTCTGGTACTCTAGGCTCACGCGACCAAGATCGCGAGAATCAATAAACCGAACTTCAGGGTCGGAGCGCAACCACGTCCACTGCCTTTTAATAAGCTGTCGTGTTTTTTCAATGATGGCTTGTCTGAGTTGTTTCTCCGTAATGCGACCTAAAAGATGATCAACGGCTTCTTTGTATCCAATACTTCCTAGGGCACGGGCGTTGGGATGACGTTCTAAGATGCCCTGTGTTTCTGTGACCAAACCTTGGTGGAGCATTTTATCGGTTCGATTCATCACAAGCTGATGCAGGGCCTGTCGAGATAGGGTCATCGCGTATTTCATCCACACGATCGAGGAAAGCGTTTGGGATGGTGGTTTGGGCTTTAGGCCGCTTGATGGTTTGCCAGTCGTGCGAAAGATGGCTAAGGACCGGATGAGTCGGTAGCGGTCATTAGCGTGGATCTGGGCTGCTGAATCGGGGTCTACTTTTCGGAGTTCATTGCAAAGAGCGCGGGTGTCGATGGTTTCGTCCTGATCATCAAAAAATTCCTTCTCAATGGCTTCGATCGTTTCCTGAGAGATGGGGTCGACCTCAAACATACCATGTTGGAGTGCTCGCAAATAAAAGTAAGTTCCACCGACTAGGATAGGTTGTTTTCCTCGTTGAATCACAGCCTCAATTGTCTCTTGCGCTAATTTTACAAAATCACCCGCGGAAAAGGAATCCTCAGGAGAGAGGACGTCGAAGAGGTGATGGGGGACCGAACGGAACTCATCGGGAGTTGGTTTCGCGGACCCGATATTAAACTGCTGGTACACAGTGGTCGAATCCAGATTGATAATTTCACCGCCAATCTTTTGGGCTAGCTCGATGCCGAATGCCGTCTTTCCGCTGCCCGTTGGGCCTAAGATAGCAACTAGGATGGGGCGACTCACAAAACTACCTTCTTTTAAAATTCTTTTCGATTTCCGCGAAACTAAGTGGGTATAAGATAGGTCGTCCATGAGGGCATGTCCACCCTTCTTCAATGCTTTCTAATCCTTTGAGCAGCACTTGGACTTGGTCTGAGCTAAGCGCTTGATTGGCGGTAACGACACTGTGGCAGGCAAGTGTTGCGAAGACCGGACGGATCGTCCTTTCAAAGGGGTCTTTTGAAACGGCAATGGACTCTAAGATCCAGTCGCAGGTTTCTTTGAGCATCGCTTCGAGCTTAGATTCTTCGAGGTGGGTGGGAAGGGTCTTGATGGCAACATCACCATCACCATAGATTTCGTATTCAATGCCCATCGCAGATAATTGGGATTGTTCTGATTCAAGTAACGTCACGTGATGGGGCGCTAGGTGGATGACTTTGGGGATTAGAAGTGTCTGAGTCGGGAGTGCCAGCCCTTCATATTGTTTTCTAAGTCTTTCAAATTCCATTTTTTCATGAAGGGCATGTTGATCCGCAATCCAAAGCCCGGTTGAGTCCTCGCAGAGAAGGTAGGTGGCTCGGAGTTGGCTCAAATACCGAAAGCGTTTGGTAACGGGCTCAGAGAATAGCGGTGTCTGCCAAGGTTTCACGCTAACGTCGGTGATGGCTTTGGATGGTAATTCATAGCGGATCGCCATGGGTTCGCTTACCCTTGGAGGTGGGGGCGATGGCGATGGCAATGACTCACCAGGCGTTGAAACTGAAATGGGTGTGGGTTCGAGCGTTTTTCTGAGTTGCGCCCGGATCCATTGATAGACTTTATCCTGTTGGTATAGCCGAACTTCCCATTTCTGAGGGTGCACATTGACGTCCACCCAATCATGCCGAACATCCAGATAGACGGCGCCACTGGGATCGTGGTGGGGGCCGAGTGTGTCACGATAGAAATTTCGAATCGCTGCCATGAGAACGCGATGTCGAACTGTTCGCCCATTGATGAACGTGAAAAGCTCGCCTTTATCCTGTACCAAATGAGCGGGCGATAGAAAACCCTCGAGCATAAGGTCCTCGGAGGCGTCCTTAAGGTGTATCGGATTCCAATTGATTTTAAAGCATTCACGAAAGCGTTGTGCGCGGTCCGGGCTGGTATAGGATTGGATCTGGCGGCCCTGATGACTCAGAAAGAAAGACACTCCGGGGTTTGCGAGAGCGAGCTCCCGGATCACCTTGCTACAGTGGGAAAGTTCTGTGGACGGGGATCGCATGAATTTAAGCCGTGCGGGTAGCTCGTGAAATAAATTGCGCACGGTAATACTGGTTCCGATTGCGGTCGCAACGGGTTGAATGGCCGAAATCTCACCGTAACGGGCACTGACACACTGCCCCTCGGTTTGCCCTGCGGTTCGGCTCTTAAGTTCAACTTCACAAACGGCAGCGATGCTCGCCAGGGCTTCGCCTCGAAATCCGAAGGTTTGGATCGCTTCGAGGTCTTCTGGGCTTTTAATCTTGCTTGTCGCATGAGCGGCAAGTGAAAGCCTTAAGTCGTCGGGGTGGATTCCAACGCCATTATCTATGATTCGGATCTCCTCAAGTCCCCCTTGAGAGAGTAAGATGTCTATTCGGGTCGCGTGGGCATCGAGGGAATTTTCGACAAGCTCCTTCACGACGGCTGCCGGTCTTTCAACCACCTCGCCGGCCGCGATCTGATTTACTAGGTTGGGGTCCAGTTGCTGGATTCTTGGAACTTGAAGGGATGTAAGTTGGTCAATCATGCGTGCAGCTAAGAAGATACAAGTAGAGAGGATCGATCGTCAAACGGGCTTGCCGAATGGCGTTTTTATGATTGTGATTGGCGCGATTTTCTTTTCTTCGGCAAGTCTCTGTATCCGGTTGATGAGCGAGATATTTTCTACGACGTCCACGGTATTCTACCGCTCAGTGATCCACACTCTGATTCTGCTCCCCCTAGTGCTCAGGACGATGAAAAATAAGAAATTTTCCATCAACCAACTTAAGATCCACGCCATTCGAGGGTCTTCGGGCATCGTCGCCATGTACCTATTCTTTTTTACGTTAAAGCATGTGCCTCTAGCACTGGCTATCACACTGACGATGACCTCGATGATGTGGGCTGCTGTTTTCTCTTATGTCTTTATTGGCGAAAGGATCCAAAGGGAGCAAGTGATTGCCTCGGTTCTGGTGATCCTAGGGGTAATCCTCACCGTGTGGAAACAGGATCCGAACTGGAGTTTTTCTCCATGGGGTGTCGTCACGGGATTAGCCTGTGGCGTTGGGATGGGGTTTAGCGCAACGATGGTGCGGATGTTAAGAGCTGAGTCTTCAACCCTTGAGGTGATTACTTTTTTCGGCCTCTTTGCCCTGATATTTTCGTTGGGGCCATTTCTTTGGCAACCTGAGTTCCCAGAGAATTTTTCCCAACTAGGGCTACTTCTTCTGATGGGGGTGAGCGCCTTAGCGGGGCAATTTTTCTACACTTACGGGATTGGGTTTACCTCGGTCGTGACGGGAACGCTCTCGGGGATGTCTCAGTTTGTGTTTAATATTGGGATTGGAATTCTCATCCTCAACGAGCACCCAACGCTGAATTTCATGATCGGAGCGATACTCGTGCTCGCGGGCATCATGCAACTCACGCTTGGGCCAAGGCTTCGAAAGTTATGGGCCACTGCGAATCGAAATTAGGTGCGAGTAGGTTCGCTACATCAGAACCGTCCAAGAGGAGTTTTTAAACCTTTTACTATTCTGGAACAGAAGAAATCCGGTGAAGAAACTAAAATTGTGGCGACCTATTTGGTCTTTCTCCGGTCTATGAAATAGTGGAACATTTTCGTTCCCGCCTTTCGTTCCTTTGCGTAGCAATATCCGGTGATAACCCTCGTAGTTTGTCCCTACATCCTGGGACACTTATGGGAAGTGCAAACTTTGGAATCAATAAACGCGACGAGAGATCAAACTCAATGGTAAAGGCCCCCTCAGCGCCAGACGAGCTAAAGACCATGAAAAGAAGCGGAAAAAAAGTCCTTAGAGACCTCATATATGGGGTCATCCGTAGCATGTTCTACCGCGCTATTGAACTACTTTCCCAGGCGAGACAAGCTGCTGTGGAGATTTCAACTTGCGTGCTTTTTAAAGCGTTGGCCTCGGTGCCTGTCGGCTCTCACTGCGAATCGAAATTAAGTGTGGGTGGGTTTATCGCACCACTGTTCTCAAGGCTCTGAGTTTGATTAAAACCTTGGTTAAAGCTTGGGTTATGCACGCCGTTGTTACTATTATTATTGTTACTCGAATCCCCGCCTGGAGGTGGGGGCGCTGCCGCGTTCTGGATTCCATTTTGATGGCTAATGAGCTGTTGTTGGGCTCCGAAATTATTGGGGTCCTGTTGTAGAACATTTTGAGCGCCTTGGCATTGCCTGCAGGGCGGTTTTCCCATCGGCCCGCCGCAGGACGAGCACTGAGGGGCAGCTCCACCGCTCACAACGCCTGGCCCAACCGGCACGGCTTGCTGGCTCGCCATGACTGGAGCTTCTCCCCGAAGGAACCGTACC
>Ga0105164_10002177_pt1 | contig 12191 bp, 14 predicted proteins | sample VDWuncwatermetaG_FD_89674 | JGI IMG/M metagenome (GOLD analysis project Ga0105164, IMG submission 89674) | Wastewater microbial communities from Netherlands to study Microbial Dark Matter (Phase II) - VDW unchlorinated drinking water | ecosystem: Environmental > Aquatic > Freshwater > Drinking...
CATGAGATCAATGCCCATGGCCTGGACATCGACGGGAATCTTGCCGACGCCCTGCGTGGCATCGCAATGGAACAGGACCCCCTTCGCTTTGGCGATCTTGCCGATCTCCTGGATAGGGTTAATCGTGCCGATTTCGTTATTGGCCAGCATGATCGAGATCAGGATGGTCTTGTCGGTGATGGCATTCTGGACGTCCTGCGGATTCACCATGCCGTATTTGTCGACCGGCAGATAGGTCACAGTCGCCAGCCCTTTGGCTTCAAGGGACTTGGCTGTATCGAGCACGGCCCGATGTTCCGTGGACGATGTGATGATGTGAGTGCCTTTCTCCTTATACATCTCCAAGACACCCTTCAGCGCCAGGTTGTCCGATTCCGTGGCACCGCTGGTGAAGACGATTTCTTTTGAGTCGGCTTTAATGAGCTTCGCAATCTGTTTTCGGGCCTGTTCCACTGCTTCTTCCGCGGCCCAGCCAAATGCATGGTTGCGACTGGCGGCGTTACCGAACTTTTCCACGAAATAAGGCAGCATTGCTTCCAGAACTCGTGGGTCCATGGGCGTGGTGGAATGGTTATCGAGGAAAATGGGAAGCTTCATCGTTCGACTCCTTGTGCCGAGGGAGACTGAATCGTAATAAGAGGCGTGCCCCCCATCATGTCTCCCAACGTCATGTTATTCAGTAACTGATAGATGCTGTCTTGGATTTTCAGGAGCGGCGTGCGGATGTTACAGTGTTCGCGCTGCATGCAGAAGTCGCCATTTTTTTCGTGGGAGCAGTCGGTGATGCCTAAGGGGCCTTCTATACTTTCAAGAATCTGTGCGATGGTGATCTGTCTGGCGCTCCGCGCCAGGAGATAGCCTCCCTTCGGACCGTTGTGGCTTTCGATCAGACCATTCTTTGAGAGAACTTGTAGGACCTTCGCCAACAATTCCAAGGGAATGTTGTACTCCTCGGCGATTTCTTTCGTATTCACCACGCGGCCAGGAGTGATATCGCCGAATTGGACTAAAGCAATGTGCTGCAGCGCCATGAGCGCGTAATCAGCTTTTTTTGAAATCTTCAGCATTGCTATTGCCGATTCCTTAGGTCGGAGACTATAATGATCTCCGATCAATTTGGTCGTACTAAGGTTAGCATGCAGGTTTCTCTGCTGTCAATACGACAGGCGGAGTCCGGTGATCTCTCAGAAAGGAATCGACACATGGGTGGCACAAATCCCTATATTGAACAGGCCGAATATGAACTTCCAAAAACTTCCTATGCCGTGACATTTATCCATCCAGATGGCAGATCCACCACGGTCGAAGTCAATCCAGAAAAGATTCCCCATGGGCCCACTGGGCTGCCAGGAAGCCTTTTAGATATCGCGATGGGACACGGAGTAGATTTGGAACATGTATGCGGCGGGGTCTGCGCCTGTTCGACCTGTCATGTGATCGTGAAGCAGGGGCTGGAGACCTGCAATGAAGGCACGGACGATGAGTATGATCAGTTGGATGAGGCTCCCATGACGACACTACAGTCTCGTCTGGGATGCCAATGCGTGCCGAATGGAACCAAGGATATCGTCGTCGAAATTCCAGCCGTTAATAAAAATCTTGTGCGGGAGGGGCACTGATCGGGATGATTTCTCCCACGCGACTGATGAAACACTTCGGCGTGTTCTAAGTGAACAGTGCCCACCGACCATTCTAATCGTACGTCTCTATCTTCACGTCCTTTCGGTCGTACCCTTCCTTTATAAAATAGGCACGCAGGGGACGGACGAACGCTTTAGTTCCACAAATCATGGGAACGACTTTGGGCTGTCCGTTGACCAGCGGCGTGAGCATGGACAAGGTCTTTTCCACAGCCTCCGACTCCCCGTTCTGAGCGACCAGTGGAAGATAGCGGAACGAGGGATATTGCATGGCCATCGTGAGCCATTCCTGATGGAATAAAACTTCGTCTTCGCCGGGTGCCACGGCAATCAATAAGACGGGAGTTTGGATTTTCGAGAAAAACATCTGCTTGAGGAGGCACCGTATCGGAGCAAGACCCGTGTAGCGCGCAATCAGCAGCAGCTCGCGATCGAGTGGTTGAGGGAGGACGAAATTCCCATAGGGGCCTGACAGGGGAACTTCATCTCCAGACCGCAACCCATAGAGATAATCGGAAGCCAGCCCACCAGGAACACGATCAAATACCAGTGTTAACTCCCCATACGGAGACGAAGGATCGGCCATGGAGTATGCACGGTTGAGCGGCGGCTTAGGGCCCACCGGAAGTTTGAGGGAAACCCACTGTCCCGGTTGAAAGGAAATCTTCCTAGTCTTGGGTTTGACGACGAGTTGGCGAACGTGGGGTGTGAGATCGGTGACCGCAAGTACTGTGGCAGGTTGCGTGAGTTCCGCCATAATCAATTCGCGGCACCGTCATAGCAGAAGCCGTCAGGAGATGGAAGTGGCAAGGCGATGTACAAGGATTTTCACAGCATGGTATAGATGACTGGGTTGTCGTGTGTGAGGAAGGGACGGCACGGTCATGAGTCAGGTTCGCGTTCGGTTTGCCCCTAGTCCGACGGGGTTTCTCCATATAGGAGGAGTGCGTACGGCTCTGTTCAATTGGCTCTTTGCACGCCAACAACAGGGTGTGTTCATTCTTCGCATCGAGGATACCGATCAAAGTCGGTCAACCGATGAATCGATTCAGGCGATCATCGAAGGCATGAAATGGGTCGGACTTGATTGGGATGAAGGGCCATTCCGCCAGACAGAGCGGATAGATCTGTATCGCAGCCATGCCATGAAGTTACTAGAGACCGGGCAGGCGTACTGGTGTGTGTGTAAGGCTGAAGAGTTGGAGGCTCGGCGAAAAGAAGCGGAAGCCAAAGGACTCTCGCCCCGATACGACGGTCGCTGTCGCAATGTGAAACTCGTCAGCCCGCCCGGAGGTGCCGCGCTTCGATTCAAGGCTCCGCAAGAGGGACAGACGGTGATTGAGGACCTCATCAAGGGCAAGATCGTCTTCGACAATACCGTCGTGGACGATGTGATCATTCTCAGGTCCAACGGGTATCCAACCTACAATTTTTCAGTCGTGGTCGATGATGCCTTGATGGGTATTACGCATGTGGTGCGCGGAGATGACCATTTGACAAACACGCCTCGCCAGATTCCGATCTTTGAGGCGCTGGGCTTTGCCGTTCCGCGTTTTGGGCATCTGCCGATGATTTTAGGGGCAGATAAGACCCGGCTCTCTAAGCGCCATGGTGCCACCTCGATTATGGCTTACAAAGATATGGGCTATCTTCCCGATGCCATGGTCAATTATCTGGTCCGCCTGGGCTGGTCGCACGGTGATCAAGAACTCTTTACCCGGCAGGAGCTAGTCGAAAAGTTTTCGTGGAATCATGTGCAAACATCAGCGGCGGTCTTCAATCCCGACAAGTTACTCTGGATGAACGCCGAATATATCAAGACGAGTCCACCGAACGAGGTGGCACAAGCGCTCGTGCCACACTTAGAACAGGCGGGTTTGAAAGACGAACTGCGCACCGTGTCAGACGAATGGCTTGCACAATTGATCGTACTGGTTAAAGAACGGGCGAAGACCTTGGTCGACATGGTGGAGTGGGTCAGGCCGTATTTTGGGCAAGGGGCCACGTTTGAGGTAGACGCAGCCAAGAAATTTCTCACCCCAGCGACCGCGCCGTTGCTTCAGAAGCTTCTGACACGATTCGAGGCGCTTCCAAGCTTTTCCAAACTGGTGTGGGAAGACAGCTTCAAGAAACTCGTCGAAGAAGAAGGTATCAAGATGGGTGCGTTAGCCCAGCCAGTTCGCGTCGCCTTGACTGGACGGACGGCAAGCCCAGGGCTCTTTGAGGTCATGGAGATTCTTGGACGCGAACGTACCCTCGTTCGCCTGAAGGCAGGAATTGAGCACGCAAAAACCAACCAGGCTTGACGGATTGAGCGGTCCTATATTACGTTGAACGCCGGTTGGGGGATCGTCTAGCGGTAGGACGTCAGTCTCTGGATCTGACTACCTAGGTTCGATTCCTAGTCCCCCAGCCAAAAATTTCTCTCTCGTGCCACTTCCACGATTTGCTTCCGTACCGCGCTGGGGGATCGTCTAGCGGTAGGACGCCGGCCTTTGGAGCCGGCTACCTAGGTTCGATTCCTAGTCCCCCAGCCATTTCCCATTGAATCGGCAGATATAACCCTAACCGTTCCTCTTTGTTCAACGCCGGCCCAATCAAAAGTAACACCTCACGTCTTACAACCCTGTGACGGGTGATTTCCCATAGTGAAAGGGGTATCCTTCAGCCACAGACGCAGAGCTCAGAGCATTTCATTGCGCCCGATGTCATCACGCAAATGAGCCAACCTGAAGCCTTCTCCCGCATCCTCATCGACAAAGCATTAGAGTTCAGTGGATGGGATTTGCTGAACCCTCAGCAGATCCAATTCGAACTGCATACGGGGAACGGACGAACAGACTACCTGCTCAAGGATAGCCTCGGTCGGGTGCTCTGTGTCCTTGAAGCGAAACGAGAAGGTCTCGATCCCTACGACGCCAAAGAGCAGGCCCGTGGATACGCGGAAAAGCTCAACGCTCCGTTTATCATTCTGTCCAACGGCCGTGAACATTGGTTTTGGAACTATGAGCGGGCGGACCAGCGTGATGCCTACCGTATCGAGCGCTTGCCTTCGAGGGAAGATCTCGAACGGGTCCGGCTTAAGAATCTTCAGCCGCCCCGTTCTCTTTCAAGCGAAGTCATCACCACCGAGTATCTCCGCCAGCTCAAGCACGACCTGACGCTGAGACGCTACCAGATTCAGGCGATGGACGAAGTCGCCCGGCTGTTCGATACCCAAGGACTGCGGAAGTTTCTCCTCGAAATGGCCACGGGAACCGGCAAGACGCTGCTTTGTGCCGCACTGATTCGCCGTTTTTTGATGAGCCGCAATGCCGAACGAGTTCTTTTTATCGTGGACCGTATCGAGCTGGCAAAGCAGACCATCGAAGACTTTGCCGTCGTGCTGCCGGAGTTCAAACCGGTCATCTACAAGACCGCTCGCCGGACCGGTGAACTGCTGGGCTCGTCCGTCGTCATTGCCACCATTCAATCACTGATGACCGATCGCCGCTACCGGGAGGAGTTCACGCCGTTCTATTTTGACCTTGTCATCAACGATGAGGCGCATCGGTCGATCTATGGAGATGCCCGAGAAGTTGTGCAATTCTTCCAAGCCACACGGATTGGCCTGACGGCGACGCCCAAGGCGTACATTAAGAACGTCAACGTTGAGCAGTTGGCTCAAGAGAACCCGAAGGCGCTCGAAGCCCGCCAGTTGCGCGACACCTATCATTACTTTGGGTGCAAGCCGGGTTCCCCCACCTTTCGTTATGACATCATCGATGCCGTCAAAGATCTGGAAGGGCCGTTTCTGTGCTTGCCAAAGATCGTCGATATTCGTTCGGACATTACAACGAAGGCGCTGGCCGAGTCCGGCTGGGCGGTCGTCGTCAACGAGAAGGAAGAGAGTTTTAAGATCAAGGATCTGGAAAAGAAGGTTTTCACGCCGACTCGGAACCGGCTGATGTGCGAAGCCTTCCTGAAGGAAGCGCAGAAAGATCCGGCAGGGACCATCGGCAAGTCCATCGTGTTTGCCGTGAACCAGACGCATGCCACCAACCTTACAAAAATCTTCAACGAGTTACAGCCCGGCATTGCGTTGACAATTACTTCGCGCATTCCCGAGGCATCAGTGCTGGCGAAAGAGTTTCGTGACGGAAAGCGTAGCGAGCGCATTGCTGTCTCTGTGGATATGCTCTCGACTGGGTACAATTGCCGGGATCTGCTGAATGTCGGTCTCTTTCGCCCGGTCTTTGCTCCGACGGAATATATTCAGATCAAAGGCCGTGGGACCCGCCGATATACGTTCATGATCGGCCAGACTGCGTACGAAAAGTCGTGCTTCTACCTCCTCGATTTCTGCGCGGTCGCGGAATACTTCGAGGAGGAATACGACTACTCGGTGCCGTTGAAGGTGCCTCGTGAAAAGAAGCCGACCGGTACTGCTGGTTCCTATGGCGAAGGGGATGGTGAGCATGGTGTAGCTGCCGAGATCCAGTCTGATTCACCATCTCGAGAAAAGCCGCAGCGCGTGATTCCGACATGGGAGGGGATCGACACCCTCGTGAGCCAGGAGGTGCGCATCGTCGGCCCCAATGGTGAGAAGGTCGATATCATGACCTTCCGTGGCGGCTACGAGCGGGACATCAAAGAATTTGTAGAGAAGACACCGGCACTCAAAGCAGCTGTCGAAGCTGAGGACGACGACGCCATCGAGACCATCCTCAATGAGCGGTTCTATCATCAACCAGAGATGTGGTACTCACCGGACAAGCTCATTGTTTCCTATGGTGTTCCCGCAACCACACCCGCGTTCGTCTATAATGCGCTTGGTCACAAGCCGTTGCCGACACGTGATGCCATCGTTGCAGATACGGTCGACTCCATTGCCGCCCGGTTCAATCTTCGCTACAGCGAGCAAAAATGGGTAGACGCCACGGCGCAACTCCTGGCTGAAGACTCACTGGCCCTCCAGCGTTTCATGGCCGGAGACATGACGGTCTTTACTACAAGTCAGTTCAACCAGTTGGGCGGCGTCTCAGCGCTGGCCCGTTTTGAGGATCGTGAACAAGTCTTTGAAGCCTTGCGCCAGTCCACGCTCGTCCGGCAATCATTGATTGCTATGCCGCCATCATGAACATTGGGTAGGAACCTCCATGCGCACGCCTCCTGTACAGTCCGATTCCGTTGCTGCACAGACCCTCGCCACGCCGTCGAATTTCTTTTCCTCCGGCCTCCGGCAGAAGGTCGATCAGCTCATGAACATCCTCTGGGCCGGGGGTGTGAACAATCCGATGGATTCCATCGAACAGATTTCCTATCTGCTGTTCCTGCGATTGCTGACGGAGAAGGACAACGTCCTCGCCAGCCTCGATAAGAAATATGTCTGCATCTTCTCCGGCAAGTGGGCCAAATACGCCTGGGGTAACTTCGTCACGCTGGCCGGCGATGATCTCTTTACCGCCGTCCGCGACGCCATCGAAAAGCTGCACGAGCTACCTGGCCTGACCGACACGGGCAAGTTGCTCTTCAGCCGCGCCACGCTCAAGATCTATGACCGCCCAACCCTCCGAGCCGTGGTGCAAGCCATCCATGGGATGGACCTATCCGCCCATGACGGCCACGACCTCAAGGGCGACATGTATGAGTATCTGCTGAGCAAGCTCTCGGCCTCCGGCACCAACGGCCAGTTTAGGACGCCGCGCCACATTATCGACCTGATCGTGGCACTCGTGAACCCGCAACCGAAGCACCGGATCTGCGACCCGGCCTGCGGTACCGCGGGCTTCCTCATCTCAGCCTTTACCCACATTCTTCGCCAGAACACCAAGCCCGCTGATCTCAAACGAGGCCTCGCGGATGGTGGGCAACTCAAACCCGCGCAGTGGAAGTTTCTCGAAGAGCAGGCTTTCACCGGCTTCGACAACGACGCCAACATGGTGAAGATTGCTATCTTGAACCTCTATCTCCACCAGTTGGAAAAAGCGCGCGTCTCCATGCTGAACCCGCTCACTACCGGCTTCGGTGGCGCCTATCCAGGTCAGCAGTTCGACATCATCCTTGCCAATCCCCCCTTTGCTGGAAAAGTTCAGGATGAAAGCATCCTGGCCGACCTGAACTACAAGCTAAACACCCGCGCGACGGAATTGCTCTTCCTCAAATGGTTCATCGACCACCTCGCGCCCGGCGGACGGGCCGGTGTCATCGTGCCCAACGGCGTACTCTTTGGCTCGACCAACGCCGCAACCAGCCTGCGCGAGCTGCTCCTGACCGAGTGCGACCTGCAAGCCGTCATCAGTTTGCCGAGTGGTGTGTTCAAACCCTATTCCGGCGTCGGCACTGCTGCATTGATTTTTGAAAAGGGGAAGAAGACAGAAAGCGTCTGGTTCTACGACCTCACCGCCGACGGCTACAGCCTCGACGACAAACGCACGCCGATTGACGCCAACGACATTCCCGACGCACTGACGAAATGGCCGACCCGTGAGGAAGGCCCAAACAGCTACCGAGTGCCGATTGAGAAGATTCGGGAGAATGACTGGAGTCTTGCCGCAGGACGTTACAAGCCCGTGACAGCGGAACCGGTGCATCACGACAACTCACGGCGCATCGTCGCTGAAGTGCTGGCTATTGAAGCGCGCATCACAGAGAAGCTTACTCGTTTGCGGGGTATGGTAAAGTAGGAGGGCCGATGGACTACAAACACATCATCACAATCGAATCGGGCAAGCGCGGCGGACGTCCTTGTATACGTCGAATGCGCATCGCCGTTGCCGATGTGCTTGGCTGGCTGGCGTCCGGCATGACGCACGAACAAATCCTGAGCGATTACCCCGAACTCACTGAGGAAGACATTCGTGCCTGCCTGGCCTACGCCGCCGACCGTGAACGCCGGCTGGTGACCGCCGCCCAATGAAGCTGTTGTTCGACCAGAACCTCAGCTTCAAACTCTGTCAACGACTGGCCGACCTCTTTCCCGGATCGAGTCAGGTTCGGCTGCTCGGTCTGGCGGAAGCCGACGATCACGCGCTGTGGCACTATGCCCAAGCCAAATTATCAAGCGCGGCAACGCACTGCTTGCGCACATTGGCAGAAAGAAATGAATAGCTGGAATGCCAAACCGTTGGCCGATGTCTGCGAGAGAATAACAGACGGCTCTCATCGCACTCCGCCTTTCACAGAGGAAGGTTATCCATTCGCCACAGTGGCGCACGTAGATGCCGATGGGAAAATCGACCTCGCATCATGCAGGCGGATCTCGCCTTTAGATTTTGAGGAGCTTAAACGAAACGACTGTCGTCCTTTGCCTGGAGATGTCCTTTTTTCCAAAGATGGAACGGTTGGAAAAGTAGCAGTTATCGATTTTGACGCCGACTTCATTGTTCTTTCGTCACTGGCTATTCTTCGTCCAAAGCAAGGAGTGTTGAATCAGCGCTTCCTCGCTTATGCTCTGCGATCCCAGTCTGTGCTTGGAGAAGCTATTAATCGGAAATCTGGTTCGGCTATTCGCAGAATCGTTTTGCGAGATCTCCGTCAAGTGTCTATCCCGCTTCCCCCGCTGCCAGAGCAGGAGCGGATTGTGAATCTGCTGGACGAAGCAGACGAATTGCGGAAGCTGCGCGCCCAAGCCGACCACCGCACTGCTGATCTCATCCCTTCCCTCTTCCATGAAATGTTCGGCGGAAGTCGCGGCTGGCCGGTGGAACGACTAGAGAAGCTGTGCGAACGGATCACAGTTGGTTACGTCGGCCCAATGGCCACAGAGTATTGCGAAGCAGGTGTAACATTCCTGCGAGGCCAGAATATCAAACGGGGTTTTATTGAGCTTTCGACCGTACTATTCGTTTCGGAAGATTTTCACCGACGCCTCGCAAAGAGTGCTATTGCGCCGGGTGATGTTGTTTCGGTTCGGACAGGAAAGCCTGGCACGACTGCGGTTGTTCCGCCATTGCTCAAAGTGGCGAACTGTGCCGATTTAATCGTGATGACGTGCGGCCCTCGGCTCAATCCAGAGTTTCTTTCCGAACTGTTAAACCAACGTCTCGGCGACAAAGATAAGATCGCGGGTGCAACAGGCATTGCCCAACAACATTTCAACATTGGCGAGGCGAGGAAACTGGAAATAGCAGTCCCTCCACCGGCGCAGCAAAATGAGTTCGCCGCCCGCGTATCAGAAATCCGCGCTATGCAAGCCGAGCAAGCCGCCTCCCGCCGCCGCTTGAATGACCTCTTTCGCTCCATGCTCCACCGCGCGTTCCAGGGAGAGTTATGACAAGTGAGAAGAAGCCCACCGGATGGTCAACCATTCGCCGGAGCTTGAACGAGCTGTCGAAGACGTCCCTGCTGGCGCTGGTGAAAGACCTCTACGACGCATCACCCAGCACTCGCGATTTTCTGCATGCTCGCGTGCAGGACGAGGCAGGTGACGGAACGGCCGTGGAACGGTACCGGCGCACGATCATCGAGCAATTCTTCCCCTCGCGAGGATTCGGAAAGCTCAAACTGGCTGAGGCGCGCAAAGCCATCCGCGATTACCGCAGGGCCACGGGCAACCTGGCAGGCACGATTGACCTGATGCTGACCTACGTGGAGAACGGTACGCAGTTCACGCGAGAGTTTGGCGACATCAACGAGGCCTACTACAACAGTCTCGAATCCGTCTTGCATGAGATGACGCAGCTGTTGCGGAAGGACGATCCGGCATTGTATCCGCAGTTCCGTGAGCGGATTCAACGCCTGGAAGACCACGCCGACCACATCGGTTGGAGGTACGGCGATTATCTTCGGGACCAAGTCGGATTACTCGAAACGGAGTTGGGAGGGGAATGAAACCGCCCTACACAGAACGGCAGGGGCAGTTTCTGGCGTATCTCTATCAGTACAGTCTACTGAACGGTTGCGCGCCGTCTGAGGCGGACATGCAACGGTTCTTCCAGGTGACTCCGCCGACCGTGCATCAGATGGTGCTCACGCTGGAGCGGCGCGGGTTCATTCGACGTGTGCCAGGCCAGGCGCGCAGCATCACCCTGATCGTTCCGCCCGAGTCCTTACCCATTTTGAAGCGATCTCAAGGCCGGGCCTCCAAGCAAGAAATCTGATGTCGCCATTCTGACATGCGAACGAACGTTCCTGAACAGCTGCTGAAAATCATCGACGAGATTGACGAGCATGGTCAGGCAAATCTGACACGACTGACGGTGTTGAAGAAGTGGTTTGCGCGTCCGGAGCGGCTGTCCACCTTTGCCGTCTGGGTCGCAGCGAGGGCCGTTTCCCGCAAAGGCAAAACGAGTGGAGCGGCTGCGACATTGTTCCTGGAAGCGCGCACCTTGCTGTCCGGTTTGGAGGAGATAACACCAAAGCTGAACCGCCAGGCGGCACAGCGGTTGCACGACCGTTTGCGGGACTTTCAAAATGAATATAAAAGCCAGCAGTGGGGCTCAGTACGCATCGTTCACAACTGGAACCTGCTGCTGGTAGAGGAAGCGTTAAGCCTGTACCTCTGGCACGATCAGTCGCCGTCGCACGGCTACAAGCTGGCGGCAGACTATTGCAGGCACTACGACCCCCGATACGGTGAGAGCTTGAATGGCCCCAGCCGGACAAAGCTTAACGAAATCGTTCGGTTCATGTTCACTGTCGAAGCCTTGGAGGATGACCAGACATAAAGCGCCGCCTTCGGCTCGGCATTTGCGCAAGCAAACCTCCAACCGCTGCCGAATGGACGACCTCTTTCACTCCATGCTCCACCGCGCATTCCAGGGCGAGCTATGAAGATTATCCGTGATTGTTTCGGGCGCTCCGTCAGGCTGACCGATGAGCGGGTGGCGCATATCCTGCAACATCAGGAAATGGCAGGGATGGAGGCGGAGATTGAGCGGGTGCTCCAAGCCCCGGCTGAAGTGCGCCTGGCTCGCTCGGACGACACGGTGCAGTTGTTTTACGAGTTCTACGCGCAAACGCTGGTTGGTGGGAAATGGCTCTGCGTCGTGGTAAAGTGCCCGTCAGATGATGCGTTTGTAGTGACGGCTTATTTGACCGATCGACTGAAGTCAGGAGAAATCATATGGCCGAAAAAGTAAAGGTCTGGTTTGATCCGGAAGCGGACTATCTCGAAGTGCAATTCCGTGAGGCGCCGGGCTTTATGCGACCGACGGCCCATGATGCCGTCATGGAACGAGTGGACGAGGCGGGGCATGTGCTCGGTTTCAGCGTGCTCGGCGTCAGCCGCTTTCGCAAAGACCATCCGCTAGAAGCGGAATTGGTGGCCGGAGAATGATTGTCGTCTAGGTACGCTCTGCCCCTTCAGCGATCACCGCCGCATCTTCGCCGTTCGCGCCACCAACCTTCGATAATTGGAAATCCTGCGAACTCCCGCCGTTATTCTGGAACAGGTAATCCCTTCTTCGTCCTTGGCATCCTGTCCTTATTGCCGGTCAAGTGACGTGTGGAGGTTGGGAAACAGACTGTGAGGTCCTCCCGTTCATTACTTCAGCGACGCCATGTCGACCACGAATCGAAATTTCACATCGCCCCGGAGCACCCGTTCGTAGGCTTCGTTGACCTGTTGGA
>Ga0105164_10002179_pt1 | contig 12185 bp, 13 predicted proteins | sample VDWuncwatermetaG_FD_89674 | JGI IMG/M metagenome (GOLD analysis project Ga0105164, IMG submission 89674) | Wastewater microbial communities from Netherlands to study Microbial Dark Matter (Phase II) - VDW unchlorinated drinking water | ecosystem: Environmental > Aquatic > Freshwater > Drinking...
CGATAACGCGGACATGTCCGGAATCTTGAGGCAACGTGACATTCGGGATGTCGGCTTCAAGCAAAGTCTGATAGCGCGGTTGGGCCCACTTATCCTTTGCCCGCAGATTCACCCAAAGCTGAACCATCTCAAGAGTGCCGCCTTTACCGGTAAATTCGCGCGAGTGAAATTCTTCGTGGACGATGCCGCTGCCGGCGGTCATCCACTGCACGTCGCCGGGGCCGATTTTTCCACCGCCGCCACCGGAGTCGCGATGTTCCACCTCGCCCTGATACACGACGGTCACGGTTTCAAAACCTCTGTGCGGATGCTCACCCACGCCGCGCCGTTCGTTGCTGGGCGAAAACTGATGCGCCGCGGCAAAATCAAGCAGCAGGAACGGACTCAGGTCGCGGCCCAGCCCGTCATAATCAAAAATGCCGCTCACAGGGAAACCGTTGCCGACCCAGTGCTTGTCCGAACTCGAATGAATGCGAAGCAATTTTTTCATAAGTGCTTAGGTGTCTGCTTAGGTGCTGCTTAGGTGTGCTTAGGTGTCAGTCTTTGAATTTTGAATTATTTGCCCTAATGAGGCTATGTTTTTCTGCAATGTTTTATCCCTAGAAAGTTGTGCTTCAAAACGTTTGATTGCATGGCTCACGGCCGAATGAGAAATATTAAAGCGCTCCCCTATCTGACCTTGAGTGATCCTGGAAAAGCGGCGGAAAGCGTAGATGGAAAAATTCCTGTCCTTGTCTTTGAGATGCGTGGCCACACGATCCGCGGAAGCTTGAACCAATTTCCTTCTGCCGGGATAGTCCTTGTTGCTCTTGGCGAGTATCTTTGGCTTTAGTTTCTCAAGGAAGCTCTCCGTCCCAACAACCAGACCCCCGATCGCCTGCCTGAAGGGATCGAAGGGCTTATCCATCCCCTCCAGCACGAAGGTTTTATATTCTCTCGGCGAGCGGAAACTTTTCAGAGTAAATTCTTTACACAAGAAATCAGGAGCCTTGTCCTTGAGGAAATACCTCATGCTGGACCAAGGGTAATCTTCGGCAGTTTTCACAAGCTTTGCTTTTACAGGGTTCAAATGGATGTAGCGGCTAAGCTGCAGGAAGTAATCGTCTTTGTCCACCAAAAGGGCTTTGTAGCGGCCTTGGAATAAATGGCCTGAGCGGTTGTGAGAACGATTGAAACGAACCGTGTAAAGCCCTAAGAGCCGCTTCATCGAATCGCATAGATTGGCGTTTGGGGTTTCAATGAGCATGTGAAAGTGATTGGGCATCAGGCACCAGGCATGGATCAGAAAATCATAAACCAAAGAAGTGTCTTTCAGAATACCCAGGAAGAGCTCATAGCCCATCGCCGTGCGAAAGATTTCCTTCCGCTCATTGCCACGGGAATAAACATGGTAACAAGCATTCGGATATTCAATCCGTAAAGGCCTAGTCATGCGCGTAAACTATCAAGATACGGGCAGGATGTCAAGATTCAAAGACTGACACCTTAACCTTAATTAAAAGCACCTTAAAAGACTGACACCTTAACCATGGTGTATCACTTCAGAATTTTGGTAACTTGTTTTAGTTTATCAAGCGTGGACCAGCACCTTGAACCCGCCCCAGAACATGCGCTTGCCGTCAAATGGCATCGATTTCGGATCGTTCGGGTTGCACATATTTTTGATTCTAGGGTCGTTCATCACCTTGGCATTGACTTGATCACGATGAACGCGTGATTTATACACAAGATACGCGAACACCACGGTTTCTCCGGATTTCAACTTGACGCTCTGCGGAAATGACGTCCACTTGCCCCGCTTTACATCGTCAGCCACAGCCTCGACATATTCAAGCGCTCCATGTTCACGCCAGATCTTTCCCGCCTTTTGCGCCATCGCGCGGTAGGCCTTCAGCTTTTTCTTAGGAACTGGCACAACATATCCATCAACGTATTTCATGCGATATCTCCTTTTTCAAATTATACAGAACCTACAGCTTTTGCTAAATATTCAGCCAGTTGATCCAAAGTCCCGCCCCAACCCTGCTTCATCGATTGGCGTCCCTCGTCAAAGGTCTTTCTCTCCACATCCGTCGCTTCGATCGGCACCCACTCGATAACCACCGTGGTTTTGTGCTCCCGCTCTATGAACGTGATAGTCGTCAGCATCTGGGGCGGCCAGTCCGGACTCATCGGATGACGCCCCAATCCGCCCTTCTCATCCGAGAACTGGTTTATGAAGACGAGCTTTTCCGGCGGCACAATCTCACGGTAGATTTGCTTGCCCCATATCGTGTGCTCCATGTATTCCATGCCGTAGTGGTGATTGCCACCGACGCGGAAGTCCATCATCGATTTAAGAACCTTGGAGCCCTTGGGACCCCACCACTGAGACATGCGCTCCTGTTCGGTCCAGCATTTCCACACAAGCTCGCGTGATGCGTCAAATGTGCGCGAAATGACAAAGGGTTCGACCTTCGCCAAATAAATGGCCAGTCGATTTAAGGTTTGTTTGCCGCCTTCGATGGCCTGGTATTCTTTTTCCGTGTGGTCACGCTCTTTCGAGGACTCAAAAGTCAGCCGTATGGTCACTTTGGTTTTGCCTCCTTGGTCTTCAAAGGTCCATGTTCCATTAAAACAAGCCCCGCCTCGTTCTTTGATTCCCCCAGCGTGTTGGTAAACAATTCGTTCCGGCTCAACGATTTTCAGGAAGATACTTTTGTTGGGATAATCTTTGCCATCAGGACCATGCATCGTGTGTTTCCATATGCCTCCCACACGCACATCCATCTCATGGATCGTAGTTGTAAACCCGGTGGGTCCCCACCATTTCACGACTTGCTCGGGATCAATCATGGCTTGCCACACAAGCTCGCGCGGAGCATCGATAAGCCTTGTGATCACGATTTCCCGGTCGGTCGTATTATTAGCCAACCCTGTTTTATTTGTCTCCACGCATTTTCTCCTTTTTTTGAACTTCTTTTAGATAAATTTCTAAACTATCCAGACTTTGTTCCCAGAACATGCGGTAGCGCTCAATCCAGTCTTCCGCTTGCTTCATCCGATCAGTTGCCAACCGGCAATGATATTCACGTCCCTTTTTCTTACGAGACATGAGTCCAGCGTCTTCCAAAATATGAAGATGTTTGCTAATTGCGGGGGCTGAAACACGGTGCGGCTTAGCCAACTGAGCAACCGTTGTTTCTCCGTTTGCCAGCTGCATCAATATTCCACGACGGATGGGATGCGCGAGAGCACTAAACGATAGGTCAAGTTGAGTTTGATTATGATTAACCATTTGGTTAATTAAATCATGCAACGGGAAAAAGGTCAAATATTAACTTAGCTCGTTACATCTAGCGGAGGCAGTGATGGTATCCCAGTGGTATCCCAAACTGGAAAGATACCATCCAGGAGCTTTATTCCGGCATCTACCCAGTCATTATATGATTTTCCTTACAACTCACTAAAGTAAATCACGCCCAGTCAAACGCTCATAAACACCGACATAAGCGGCCGATGTTTTCTCTGCGATCTTCTGAGGGAGAACAGGCCCTGGTGGGGTTTTATCCCACCCTGACTTTTCAAGAAAATCCCTCACGATCTGCTTATCCAGACTCGATTGATCTTGGCCGGGCTTATAAGTTTCCTTGGGCCAGAAGCGAGAGCTGTCCGGAGTCAATACCTCGTCAATCAGAATGAGTTTGTCATCCAGAAGACCAAACTCGAACTTAGTGTCGGCGATGATGATTCCGCGTGTCTTCGCGTATTCAACGCCTTCCTTGTAAAGCTGGATGGATAGCCTTTTAACTTCCTGGGCTAAGTCCCTTCCGATGAGTTTTGCCGCCTCTTCAAAACTTATATTCTCATCATGCCCAACCGTCGCCTTGGTTGCGGGAGTAAAAATAGGTTCCAAAAGCTCCTCGCACTGCCTAAGACCAGGCCTCAGCGCATGGCCGCAAACTTTTCCCGTTTTTAGATAATCCTTCCATCCGGAACCGGCCAAGAACCCACGGACAACACATTCTATGGGTAACGGCTTTGCGCGGTGAACAAGAATAAATCGTCCAGAAAGAACGCTTCCAAATTCCTTGATGAAATCATCACCCAAGCCCGTATGGTTCAAATTGTAGGTGATGATATGGTTCGGCACAAGATGGCCGAATTTCTCAAACCAAAAAAGCGATATCTGATTAAGCACTTTCCCCTTACAGGAGATCGGCGTAGGCAATACCACATCAAACGCGCTTAATCGATCCGTCGTAACAATGAGGAGTCTGTTATCTCCGACGGCATAAATATCACGCACCTTACCTCTATTGACCAAAGGCAGAGAAAGCTTGGTTTCCCAAACGGTTTCTTCCTGAAACACTTTTGAATCCATCGAATTTCTCCTTTCACTCACCTAAATTGACCATTGATCACCCTGTGCTCTTCATTCCAAAGGCAATGCCATTGACCGTTAAAAGCAAAACATCATCGATTTTACTAATATCGGAAGAACTCTTCGCGTTTGACTCTGCACGTTTCCTCTCCTTTAGAAACCGGCATTGAAGATAGTTGAGCGGATCAACATACGGATTTCTTAAACGAATGGATTCCTTCAAAACCGGATGGAAATCAAGAAGCTCCTTTTGCTCACACACGTCCAGCACCGAGCGCACTGCTCGGCGGTACTCCGAGACAAAAAGCTCAAAGACTCTCTTCTTAAGATTAGGATCGTCCACAAGATTTGCGTAGTGTTCGGCGATGTAAAGGTCTGTTTTTGCAAGGGATATTTGGGCATTGTGCATAATCGAGCTAAAATAGGGCCATTCTTTATTCATCTCCTGGAGCTCCCTAAGTCCATCAGGCTTTTGCTTGATATAATTTTCCAAGGCAAAACCTAACCCATACCATGCCGAAATAATAAACCTCGACTGAATCCAGCTGAAAACCCAAGGAATCGCCCTCAGATCTTCAAACGATTCGTGTTTGCCCCGCGTCGCAGGCCTTGAACCAATGCGGGCTACTTTTAAAACACGGATGGGGGTCGCCTCATTGTAAAATTGGAGAAAACCTGGCGTTTCAGATATGAGCTCCCTGTAGAACTTGTGCGACAGATCAGAAAGGATATCTAGTTTCTTTTCCCACGAAGAAAGCTTCGCATGATCTTTAACGTCCTTTGCAGCCACGAGATTCGTCCAAACCACGGCCGTGATGAGTTGCTCCAAATTCCTCCGAGCAATAAGAGAGTTCGAATATTTTTGGGCCACGACCTCTCCTTGCTCAGTCATTTTGATACAGCCCCCGGAAGCAGAGTCGGGCTGAGCTAAAATCGCTTTGTGAGATTCGCCACCCCCACGGTCAATGGTTCCTCCCTTTCCATGAAAAAAAAGGATCTTTATCCCATGTCGTTCGGCGGTTTTCACGAGTCTTTTTTCGGCCTGGTAGAGTTTCCAATTAGCCGTCAAATAACCGCCGTCCTTACAGCTGTCGGAATAACCGAGCATTATTTCCTGCTTGTTTCCCCGTGTTGCCAAATAAGATTTGTAGATAGGCAGCGAGAAAAGTCTTTCCATGACCTCGTGAGCTCGGTCAAGAGATCGAATACTCTCAAATAATGGCACGAACCCGATGCGGCTTTCGGTAACTTTTCCATTCAAGACTTGGATAAGACCGGTTGTTTTGGCCAGACAAAAAAGACAAAGGATATCCAATACATCCTCCGTCATACTGAGAATGTAATTCTCAGCGAGTTTTCCGTCTAATTTTCCTTGTGTTTCTTTCAACGTCAAAAGCTGATCCAAAATATCTTTCGAATCCTTAGAAAGATTCTTCTCACGACTTGAAAAATTTCCCTGAGCAATCGTCCGCACAAGAAATTTCTCATCAATAACTTCGTCTGGAAAGATTTCCAAAACCGCCTGCCGAATTTTCATGGCGTGGTCGCGGAAATCAAGCTTTACCAAGTGAAACCCGAAAAAACGAACCTGGAGCATCAGCCGCTCCAAATCACCACGAGCCGCAAGAAAACCCTTATTTTTCTCAAGACTCTGCTTGATCAAAAGAATGTCCTTCAAAAATTCATCGGACGAGGAATAGCCTCCTTTTTTGCCATCCCGAGAGGACTCGAGCCGCCGGTGTATAAACGAGATCTTTTTACGATAAACTTCATCGGACTCAAACCTTTTTAACTCTCTTCCCAGCGCAGGAAAGCACTTTTTATCAGTTTCAAGAGATTGTTTGAGTTCGCGGCTGACAGGGACAATGGTCTGCGAATGACTCAGCTTGCCGATTAAAGCTTCCACTGCCGTAAGATAGGCACCTAAAATAAAACGTTTCTGACGCAAAGCGGTTTCTCGAGTAATCTCGCAAGTAACATGGCTGTTTCCGTCCCGGTCCGCGCCTACCCAGGACCCAAAGCGGATAAAAGGAAAGTTGGCAGACTCATCCCTTCCAAAAAAACGGGCAAATTCAAGCTGAAGCTTTTTATGGGTATCGGGAAGCAGGTTTAAAATCGTCCTCTTAAAATAAAAAAGCGCCTGCTCAACCTCGTCCAACACATCCACTTTCCGCTGGCGCACTTCGGCTGTGTGCCAGAGAATTTCAAGCGCTTCCTTTATCTTGTCAACCAAATCCTGTTTTTCCAGCTCAGAAATGTCTGGTCGATCAAGCTCCGAAAGCTCTGAGGCGATGAAAAGCAAATGGTTCAATACCGTCCGCCTTTTGGCCTCGGTCGGATGAGCCGTCAAAACAAGTTCCACATCCATTTCTGAAAGAAAACCGGCAACTTCTTTGGCTTTGAAACCCGCCTGTTTCAAATCATAGAAAAGTTTCCTTAAAGACATATCCTGAAAAAGCGACGGATTGGCATCGTAAGAACGAATTCTCCTGACGCGCTGAATCTCTTCGGCGATGTTTACAAGCTGAAAGTAGATCGTGAAGGCCCGCGCAATTTTGTAGGATTCGCCTAAATCCAGAGACTCAATAAGAGCTTCTTGCCTGGCGATGATATCTGGGTCGGGATTCTCCCGGATTTTCTTTGACAATTCACGAATTTCCTCGATCCTATTGAAAACTTTCTCGCCTTCTTGTTCGCGGATGACGTCACCCAGAAGGGTTGTCAGTAAACGAACGTCTTTTTTAAATGGTGAAAAAGATTCCTCTCTTATGGATTCATTCACTTTATTGCCAACCTTCTCATTTTCAATTTGCTCTTGGATACTCATGTTTTAAAGAGTGACTTCCTTGCTCAAAACCTTCTTGCGGGCGTCGTCTTTATATTTTTCAAGCCTTTCTTCCAGCTGCTCATCCTGGAGCGCTAAAATTCTCGCGGCCATAAACGCGGCATTACGCACTCCTCCTGAACCGACAGCGACCGTCGCAACGGGTGTACCGGCAGGCATTTGAACAGTTGAAAGAAGCGAATCCATTCCTTTGAAAGAAGAAGTTTCAACGGGAATTCCGATAACGGGTAGCAGTGTGTTGGCGGCAGTGACCCCTGCTAAATGGGCGGCCCCTCCGGCAGCGGCAATGATAACTTTGATTCCGTCTTTCTTAGCAGCTTTTACGAACGCTACCGCCTCATCCGGTGTGCGGTGCGCGGAAAGCACCCTCGCAATAAAAGGAATTTCTAACTGCCTCAAAACCTCCCCGCAGGGCTTTAAACTTTCAGCATCCGAATCACTTCCCATCAAAATCGCCACAACTGGCTTCATTAGAACCCTCCGTTTAGAAACCTGCGTTTATGTTTCAGAAATTAAATACAAGCGATTGTCGTCTATTTTGTAAATCATCGGAACTACTAAAACTTTTGGGTATCGCAAACGCAGGCGCTTGGCCTCACTCGAGACAAAGTCAACCTCGTGGCCGATGTCGTATAGGGTGCAGTAATTCAAAAAGTGTTCTTCTGCTTCTTTCGGGTCCCAACCCCCTCTTTCGACTAGGCCCTGGACAAATATTTCCTTCTTCGATACCAAATTGACCATTCCGCATTGATCATGGCCGATGAGCGCGATCGCCGAAACACCTCCTACGGCCACGGCGAATGAAACCTTAAACTCGCTGTATCTGAGATTGGCTCCTCCTGCCCGAATGATAAAGGCAAAATTATCCGGAATATTCAAATGTTTGCGGTTATCCATGCACATCCCAACAAGAAGCTGCGCCTGTGAATAGACATCGAAGGGACGCTCTAAGTTGTGATACTCCAAAAAAAGCCCGATGGGAGTATCTTGATAATCTTTGGGAATATCTTCCCTGGAATTAATTTCTAACAGTCGGTTCATTTCAAAATTTCCTTTTTTTAAATCTCAACCAGCCCACATCCTGGCGACAATGACACCCGTTACGGCATAAACAACAAGAATCCCCGCAACAATCCCGATGCGTTTCCACCGATTGTTTTTCCCGAGTCTTAAAAATACTGCCCGTTCTTTCAGATTTTCCATAAGCCTCTTGGCCCATGGCAATTCCGATCCCAATATCGCCAAGCCAGCGAGGGTGACCGGCAACCCTCCGGGCCCTGGCACAGGCATCAAAATAATCCCTATTACCGTGACAACCACGCCCCCAGCGATTTTTAACCACCGCCTAATTAATCTCACAAGGTAAAACCCCCGTATTTAAATCCTTACCTGTCGTGGCACAGCCCGGCACCAACAAAATCAGTAAAATGATAAGGCCTATCGCCACAAGAACTGGCAGGATCATTTTTTGAATAATCATATTTGCTCGCGGTCAACGCCAATCGATACTGCGCGTATTTACTCAAGAAAATCTGGCATTCTCTATGCGTGAAAGACTTTCTTCTTTGTGAATCCTCTCATCCAGTCCTATCCGTCTGAAAAGGTCAGCGACGCTTTTGAAATTTCCGTAGTCTTCTTTAAAATCACTTTCAAATAGCACGTCCTCCAAAGCGGAACTTTCCTCTACGAATTCCATGTATTCGTGTTCCGCGTGATCCTCAAAATCCGCATTCAAGGCATAGCTCCAGGAAGGTTTCATCACATAAAGAAGCCAGCTCACGTGATAGTAAAAGAAAGCCAGAAACTGCGGCACGATTCTATGGAGGAAGAAATTCTCACGGATTTTATTCTTTTGGGTCATTTCCTCTAAAATAAGAAGATGCCACTGCTCATTATCTTGCTGTGCGCGGCTTTCCTTCACAAACTCGAATACCCTCCTTGCGAAATTAGGCGCACTGTAGGTATGAGTCATCGCGATATAAGCCACATGTTCCCAGGCTTGATAGGGCACACGCGCGATCACTTCAAGAACTTTGAATTTGGAAATCGTGCGTTTTCTTCCGTAAAATAAATTCATTGTCATAAAAAGAACGGACGCCAGAAACCCGTAAAATCTTCTTCGGGTTGAGAGCGTTCTTTCCTGCTCTGCCTTCAAATCCACCTGCCCGGTCGGATTTTCGAGCATTTGCTGTACCGCCATGTGTTATTCCTTTATCCAGTTTTCAAAACCACAGTTTCCTTTTTTGGCCACAGAAGCGAGGCGACAACCGAAAGAACCAAAACACCCGCAATCACGCAGAGCGATGTCACGATGGGGATTTTGTAAATATCAGAGAGAATCATTTTCGCCCCAACAAATCCTAGGATAATCGCCAAACCGTAGCGCAAATGGTGAAAAAGCTTCATGATCCCAGAGAGCGCGAAATAAAGGGACCTGAGGCCTAAAATAGCGAAAGCGTTTGAGGTGTAAACAATAAACGGGTCGTGTGTCACCGCCAAAATTGCAGGAATCGAATCCACGGCAAAAATCACATCGGTGGTTTCAACGATGAGTAATACTACAAATAAGGGTGTAGCCATGCGTATTCCGTTTTTTCGGGTAAAAAAGCGCCCCTCATCATAATGATCTGCGACGGGCATAAACCGTTTAAATAGCCTCAAGACGGGATTTTTTTCAGGATGCACTTCTTTGTCCTTTTCCACGGCCATTTTGATACCCGTTAGAACCAAAAACGCTCCGAAGACATAGATCATCCAATGAAATCGATGGATCAGAGCTATCCCCACCATGATGAAAGCGGCTCGCATACATAGAGCGCCCAGAATCCCCCAAAACAAAACCTTATGCTGGTGTTTGGCCGGGACCTGGAAATAGCTAAAAATGATGAGAAATACGAATATATTGTCGACGCTGAGGGAATATTCGATGAGGTACCCGGTCAAAAACTCCAAACCCGCTTGGGGACCCCGCCAAAAATAGACAATCGCGTTGAACACCAAAGCCAATGCAATCCAAACAGCGCTTCCCGCCAACGCCTCCTTCACACGAACTTCATGCGCCTTTCGGTGAAAAAGCCCCAGATCCAAGGCAAGCATCGCAAGGATAAATAAGTTAAAGCCGACCCAAAACCAGGTCATATCCATAAACACTTGCCTCTATTTTTTGCCCATAGAAAGAAGCCGTTTAACCCTCTCTTTTACGGGAGGATGCGTGGAAAACCAGCTCATCACCGATTCGCCTGAAAAATGGTTCACAATATAAAGATGCGCGAACGCGGGCTGCATGTCGGGGAGCATCTCGTCCTGTTGAAAGCGTTTTTTATGTTGCGGGTCAGAAATCTTCTCAAGAGCCGTGGCAAGAGACCGAGGATCCTCGGACACATGAGCGCCTGACTCATCGGCCATGTATTCTCTCGTTCTTGAGACAGCCGCTTGAATAAGTGTCGCCACAAGAGGGGCGAGAATAATCGTCATGAGCATCACGATGGGATTGACCCCGCGGCCTCCCTCGCGGCCTCCGCGGCCATGCCCCATCATCCCAGCCCATTGAAGCATGTGGGCGAGATACATAATGGCTGAAGCAAAAGCGGCGACAATGGTTGAGACTAGAATGTCCCTATTTTGGATATGGGAGATCTCGTGGGCAAGGACACTGCGAAGCTCTCTTTTATTCAAAATCCGTAAGATCCCATCCGTGACTGCCACGGCCGCGTGGCTTGGACTGCGCCCTGTCGCAAAGGCATTTGGAGTCCGCTCCGGGATAAGATAAACCTTTGGCGTGGGAAGCTTGGCTAATTTGCAGAGTTCCTCCACGATTTCGTATACGCCCGATGAATCGCCTGGTTTTATGGGCTTTGCCTTATGCATGGCTAGGACAATTTTGTCTGAGAACCAATAAGCCCCGAAATTCATAAGCAGCGACATCATAAAGGCAAAATACATCCCGCTCTGGCCGCCGATGGAGTAGCCTATGCCAAGAAAAAGAGCACTTAATAGAACCAGCAGTAATACTGTCTTTAGTGTGTTAATGGCTTTCATAAGCTCCTCCTCCCGTTTCTTCCCTGAAGCATTTATGTCGGATCCCAGTTTCCGGTGTACGTTTTATAGGCAATCTTTTCAAACTTCTGCGGCCTTAAGACCCTCACATCCTGCTCATAGACAACGAGTCTTTCGTGAGGAAAATAACGTTCTGCAAGCTTTTGCATCAAGGCGGATGCAACGGCCTCCTCCGTCAAAACCTCGATCAAAATATTAGCCTGTTCTTCATCCGCACTTTCCAGAACTTCTTTTTCTCCCTGTCCCCGTGTTGCAAAAACCGTGTAGCCACTGACGCCCTCACTTTTTATTAGAGCGGCCAACTCCTCTTTCAAATCTCGAGCCGCAATGATTGTGACAAGTTTAACCGTGTTTAGTTCCATGGTTTTCCCCCTTTTTTTAAGCTTTTCCGGCGGACATCATTTGATTGAAAGACTTGTTTTCTTCCTTTTATCGATGTTTGATCATCCCCAAGATTCGCAATACCAAAATCACAAGAAGAATAAGTAGAACAATGATCAAGGCACGTATCATGAATGCCTTGAGTTACCTTTTGGTCGGTTCACTTGCAGGCAAGTGAGACTTTTCCAAATACTTTAGTAGATCGGAATTCGCGTCTAAAAGAATTGTGGTGCCCGCGCCCAGTGAACGCTCGTAGGTTTCAAGACGGCGCATGAAAGAATAAAACTCTGGATCTTTCTCGTAAGCCGAAGCATAAATCGCCGTCGCTTGGGCGTCACCCTCCCCCATTAGCTTCTGAGCCTGTTCGTAACTCTTGGCTAAAACAATTTGCGCTTCTTTATTGACATCAGCTCGGATCTCACGAGCCTGCTCCTCGCCTTCCGCCCGATACTTTTTAGCGATACGCTGCCGCTCTGCCTGCATTCGGGCATAAACACTGGCCTGAACCTCTCTTGGTAAATCAAGCCGCTTAATACGAAC
>Ga0105164_10002180_pt1 | contig 12185 bp, 9 predicted proteins | sample VDWuncwatermetaG_FD_89674 | JGI IMG/M metagenome (GOLD analysis project Ga0105164, IMG submission 89674) | Wastewater microbial communities from Netherlands to study Microbial Dark Matter (Phase II) - VDW unchlorinated drinking water | ecosystem: Environmental > Aquatic > Freshwater > Drinking...
ATTTTGGCGAGAGTGGAAAACTGCTTCCTTGCCCTCAAGAGGGTCAAGAGCAAATTGTAGAACTGCAGGGCCAGCACCAAAAGCGCCGTGATTTTCGTTCCCCACTTGAGTGAGGCGTCCCGGAAAAGAAAAAAAGACGAGAACCAAATCAAAAACGCACCCAAGAGACCGGAAGCCAAGACATAGGTAAACGCAGCGTCTTGCAGCCTCTGGGCCCGGACAAAGTCTTTGGCTCCGATGCTCTGCGGCACCTCCCGATAGAGCGCATTTTTTGTCCCCAGGGTTGTGTACATCCCGTAGGATTGAATGACACTCAAGACGGTCCAGTATCCCGAACCCACGACTCCCAAGAGCCGCTTGGAAAAAAGCGCCACGGCCATCCCGAGAAAATCTGAAACATAATTCGCCGCCGTATAAATAAAGGCGTCCTTGAAAAGAATTTGCTTGAACGACAGAGTCTTGGGTGATTTTTTTGACGTCATGGCGAGAGGCGGTACACCTTCATTTTTTCATTCTCGAAAACAAGTGGAAAGTCTACGCTCTTAGTTCCTTGAAAGGTCGTGAAATATTCGAACCGGTACTTGGAGGACAACGCTTTCAGTTGATCCGTCGTGAATTGATTGTATCTTTTCTGGAATCCGGCCGCGGGTATACCACCGAAATCCTTCATTCTTTGTTCCCATTCTTTTCCATAGGCGAAGCTGGTCACCGAAACGCTTCCTGCCGTTGACAGGACTTCTCCCCGCTCGGCCATCAAAGAAAAATGTCCCGTGATTTCAGGATCCGGGGGAATCAGGAAGAGCGCCTCTCGCTCCGTGTGATTTCGGATCCAATCAAAAAAGGAAAGGTATTGAGGCGACACTCTTGAAGTCCAAGGCCATTCGATCTGTTTGGCAAGGGTTGAAAACGGTTTCTCAAAAAAAGGCCTTGTGATTCCCCAATAAGAAGGAAGCAACGTAAAAACAAAAAGGCACGCGTAGATCAAAGACGGCAGAGATCCAAGCAAAAAGCAGAACGTAATCCCCCCCACAAGGATGAAGGAACCATCCAAATGAAAGGCCCGGCTCAAGAAAGCGGGTTTAAGAGAAGCGGGAATCACGCAGCCGATCAAAAGCAGTATCACCCACCCCCCCTGGATGAAAGACCTTGGTTTTTCTTTAAGAATATCTGCATGAAGTAAAAAATCCGTGAACGTAAGAAAAGCGCACAAGATCATCTTGGAGGCTAGGAAGGCCGTCAAGTTGAGTGCGACAAAAAGTCGGGCAAGCCAACGGGTCTCTTCTGTAAATCGGGATGAAAGGTAATGGGAGAAATAAAGAATGGCCAGGAGGACGAAAATCCGGTGGGCGCGAAAAAATTGAAGCTGGAGAACGGCGGACAGAGGCCAGATCTCCGTGAAAACCGTTCCCACGACAAAAAGAAATCCGATCCCCATCACCCAGAAGCCGACGGTCCGATGAACTCCCTCCCAAAGTAGAAATTTCCTGAAGAAAGTGGCCAGGAAAAGGAAGGGCCACACGAGGGCCATTGCGAACGTGCTAAGGTGCCCGTATTCGGGTTTCAAAAAGCTGGAGGGAAAGCAGTAAATGGAGGCGGTCTTTCTCAAAAGGAGAAGCCATGCGGCCGGAGGGAGGCCCAGAGGAATATCACCGGACCGAGAGAGGCGCCAGAGGACCATGGGGGCTGCCGTGACCAGGAAACCGACGCTTCCTTTTAAGAGACCCTGCCAACTCAAAAAACTCCTGTCTAAGAGGACCGTGACCGCAAAAACCAAAAAGAGATGAGTCGCTGAATAAGGCGTGGCGTCAAAAGCCAACCCCAACAAGACACCGGAAGCAATCGGCTTCTTCTTCAAGAAGGCGATCATCGAAAAGATTTGGAAAACCCAGGAAACATTGCGGTGGTAAAAAACCGTGGGATAGAGCGAGGAATCCACGAGGACGGGTTTGATGAGGAAAACCCCCAGCGTGGCAAGGAAAGCCACCCGCGAATCTTTGAATAAGACCCGCCCGAGCGCATTCACTCCATAAAGGTAAAAAAAGGTGGTGATGAAATGCCCGACAAAGAAAATCCACCGAAGGTCAAGCCACCGGCTCAGGAAGGCAATGGGCCAAGCCAGGAAGGTGTAGTAGGTTTCATTCTGAAGCGTGGTCAGGATGTCCCGCTGAAAGAGGAACGGATTTTTGAGACTTAAAATCTTCTGCACGAAAAACTTTTGGGGACCGACGAGAAAGGCATACCGGTTAAAAAGGATATAAAGCAGGGTCAAAACGAGAAAAGCCGCGAAGACATTTTCAGGATGGGTTTGATCTTCGGACGATTGGGTGTGTCTCAAATTAGTTTAAATTTTTGGAATCCAAAGGCACTCGTTTTCAAGAGAAGCCATGCGTGATAGAACCTTCGGATGTTGGTTTGCCCGTAGGAACGGGCCTGGTAACGCACAGGGATTTCCAGAATCTTGAGCTGAAGCTTGGCCGAGCCAAAGATGAGGTCGAAATCTCCAAAGGGATCGAAATCTCCAAAGTAACTTCTTCCTCGGCAAATCAAGTCATAGGTCCGCCGAAACAAAACTTTAGTCCCGCAGAGCGTGTCTTTGATCGGGACTTCCAAGATCCAGGTCAAGAGCAGGCTGAAGAATTTGTTTCCGAGGATGTTAAGGAACCGCATGGAGTCCTTTTCCAGAGGATAAACGAGCCGCGAACCCATGACGAACTCCCCTTTTCCCGTCACGAGGGCCTCATAAAATTTTGGCAATTCCTCGGCCGGCGTCGTGAGGTCTGCATCGAGAATCATCAGGATGTCGCCCCGGGCCACTCCAAACCCTTTCCAGACCGCGTCGGCCTTTCCTTCCCCGGTTTGTTGAACCGCTTGAATTTCCCATTCCTTTTTGTATTTTTCACGGACGCGGTGAATCTCTTCAAAGGTCCCATCTTTCGAATTGCCCTCCCCGAAAACAATTTCCATCTGCTTTCCCACGCGCGGCATCTGGTTGACAATTTTTTCGATATTTCCTTTTTCATTGCGAGCCGGCACCACAACGGAGACAAAGTGGTCTTGGATCGGAAGCGGGTCCCGAGGCCGTGCTACATAATATTGCGTAAAGCAGAGCTTATTGATCAGCGGAAGCTTTGCGACAAACGAATTGAGGAAGGCGGCGAGGAACGGAATTTTGAACGGGAAAAGAAGGCGTGAACCCTGCCGGATCAACTCATATCCGGAAAGATCCAAAAGACAAAGGATGTCATAGGGCGAAAGCCAACTTAAATTTTGCCCCCTCGGACGAGCTCTTAGAAAATCCAGCGCTGTCAACGCGGGGACCCACAAATAACTGGGGTTCAGAATGACCAAACGAGTCCCGGGATGGCTCCTTCTCTTTAATCGTGTGAGCGTGTGCTGAATGTCTTTCAGGAAGGGGACGATGCGAACCAGGATCAGAAAATCGAATTTTTCATCTCGTTCCTCCAGCTCGTCAAAGGCAGCGCCCAACCCTGCGTCCCCTAAATCGATGGCCAAAGATCGGGCGGGCTTAAGATCCGGTAGGAGTTCGCCTGCGTTTGATCCTACGACCAACACAGAGGCTTTTTCCGGGATGAGAAATTTACAGAATTGGGAAATGTCTTCCAGGATTAGCATAGAAAGGAAAGTTCGAGCGCAAACCTAGCGGGCAAGTTGAAAAGAACGCTCATACCACTCGAGGGTCCTTTTCAAACCTTCGTTAAAGGGAGTCCGGGCGCGAAAACCAAAGAGTTTTTCTGCCTTGGAGGTGTCCAGACAGCGGCGCGGTTGACCATTGGGCTTGGACGTGTCCCATTGGATTGTCCCGTGATAACCCACCGCGTTCGAAATTTTTTGCACCAAATCCCGAATGGAAATTTCATGCCCACTTCCCAAGTTGACCGGCTCTCCCCCGTCGTATCGTTCCAGCGCCAACACGACTCCTTCGGCGGCATCGTCGACATAAAGAAATTCCCGCGTGGGCGAACCATCGCCCCAGACCTCTACGGAAGGCGAGGCTTTTTGCTTCGCGGAAGAAATCTTTCGGATCAGCGCGGGAATGACATGAGAAGTGTTGAGATCAAAATTGTCGCCGGGGCCGTAGAGATTGGTCGGAAGGAGAAAAATGCTGTTCATCCCATATTGAGCCCGGTAAGCTTGAGATTGAACCATGAGAGCTTTCTTGGCAATTCCGTATGGAGCGTTGGTTTCCTCCGGGTAGCCCAGCCAAAGGTCTTCCTCTTTAAACGGGGCAGGAGTAAATTTGGGATACGCGCAGACGGTTCCCACAATCACCAATTTGGCGATGCGGGCCTTGCGACAGGCTTCGACGAGCTGTGCCCCCATCATTAAGTTGTCGTAAAAAAGTTCGCCGGGGCGTTCCCGGTTGAGGCCGATTCCTCCCACATGTCCGGCCAAATGGACGGCCGCATCAACACCCTCGACGGCCCGGTGGACGTTTTCCCAGATTCGAAGATCACAATTCTTGGAGCGAGGGATGATGATCTCGGCCTTCGGGTATTTTTCACGGACGCGGGATACGACAGCCGTTCCAAAAAAACCGCCGCCGCCGGTTATCAAAATTTTCTTTGGATTCAACGTCACAGATTAACCACTGCTCCCCTTTTCGATGATGAGGTACTGGATGAGACAAAACTCTTTGAGAAATGGAATCTGGGGTACACAGGCATTGAGGATCCTGGACACAACCGGAATCTGTTTTGGGATAAAGAGTCGAAAGCCTTTTTCAGCCACAGCATAGCCCAGGCTCCGTAGGATCTCGATCAGTTCCTTCGTTGAAACGAATCGATTGGGGCCTTCCGGCATCTTCCATCCTTTTTTTTCGGCCCACCTCAAGACGGGGTCCCATTTGGGATTGGCCGTCAACAAAATCACCCGAGAGCGGTCACTGAGGACCTGCCTCAAGGCCGAGAAGGCGGCCCGATGATCCGTGAGATGATCCATGAGATCGACCATGACGACAAATTCAAAATTTTCCAGGAACGGCAAATTTTCACAATCGCAAACTAAGAAACGGTATTGAGGAAACTTTTGCTGAGCGATCTGGACCATTCGCTCGCTGAGATCCACCCCCACGCCCAAGGAAGGTTCAAGGGAAGCAAGGAGGCTTCCCGTTCCACAACCCACATCCAAAATGCGCTTGCCCAGTTCGATTTTGGACCGGAGAAATCGTTTGATTTCCCCGTAATAAATCTCATTCTTGCTCTTCCAAAAATCGTACTGCTCAGCGAGCTCCTCAAAATGGGCTTTGACCGCCTTCTTCTGGAAAACGTCCAAGTTTTGGATCATAAAAGTCTCTAAAAACCCCGTATTATAATGCCTTTACTTCAAAAAGGGTATGTTTAGAGTTTTGGACGACGGGCTGGAGCAGGGCAGACACAGCGAACTGGAGCGGATGGCCCTCGGGCATCCAAACATAATTGACTTGGTATCGTTTCAAAAAAGAACGCGCCCAATCCAGGTCTTTCGTTGTATAAAACTCATCCACCTCCTTCATGCGCGCCACCACTTCGTCATAGGAAGCATCTCCCATGTAATAGGTGGTGCTCGTGGCCGCACCCTCGAAAACGGCCTGCCGCTCGGCCAGCGCCGAGACAAAGAAGTAATGTCCTTGAAACATCCAGGCGGGCTTCTCTGGCGGTTCCCCTACTCGATAAATCGGATTGTCGTGGATCGGATGCAGTACGACGCTCGCAATGGGTGTTTTTTCTTTCAGGTAGTTAAACACTTCCAGAGTTTCTCGATCCACGTAAGAATAAAAATAGGATTTCACATAAAACGCAAACCGTATGTATCCCGGGACCACGTAAACCAAAAAGACCAGGCCCAGCAGGGCCTTCCCCCACCACACACGTTTCTTCCACAAGGCGAGAGCAACCAGGGCCGTGAACGGGATAAGAATCAATTGAACCAATTCGATGGGACGAATGGTCACCGAGATTGCAGGCCCGTGCTTGTATGCGAAGAGGGTCGAGAAAAAGATGGCGGTCACCGAGATCCAGGCCACGATATTCCAGACACGGTCAAATTGCCTGGGCTTTCGGAGGACAGAATAGAGGAGTGGAAGGGAAAGAAAATGGTACTTTAAATAGGCGTCCTTTGGCGGCAAAAAAAGGCTGAGGATCAAAAAGATCGTGTGATAAATCCCCTTGGTGCATTCTACCAGGATTTTTCCGATCAACGTTTGCGAACCCGGAAGGGAATTCAGCATGAATTTAAGGACCCGGGTGATCCACTTGTATCGTTCCCGCGCCGCCGCCATCACCGGCCCTTTGCCAAACCACAAGGACCCGGCGTGCGAAGCCGGCCATCCCAAAGCGGTGATGTATACAGCCCCACCGAAAACAATGGCTCCAAGGGTCGCAACCAGCAGGGGTGAGAACCGTTTCATTCGAAAAGACTCTACCAAACCGTAAAGAAAAAGCGTCCCGTTCGTCACGAGGCCGAAACTCGCGTCATAAAGAGGCAGGATTCCAAAAAGAAAAAAAGCTCCCCAAAGATAATTCTTTTTCTCTCTCTTCCGAAAATAGGCGGTCAGAAGAAAGAATGCCGCGACATAAAAATAGATGATGGTCATCGTGCTGTGGTGCTTGTAAATGAGATAGCTTCGGAAGGGCGCGAAAGCAAACAGGATGATCGTGAGAAAAGCGACCGACGATCTACCAAAACAATACCTCGCCGTCAGATAAAGCGTGCCGAACAGGAAAAAAAGATAGAAGGGCGGTTGGTACTTGAAATTAAATTCCAACGAGGAAACCGGCGCCGCGGTCATCCGGTAAAGGAGATCGGTAAAGAGCTCGCCCACGTAATGATAGCGCATCCGGTATCCCGACAAGATCGCTAGGCGTGGCGGGACGTGATGCTTCAATTCGGCCGCTACCGTGATGCTCCAAATGTGATCGCTGTAGGCCCCATCCCCGATGACTAATCCTCCCTTGGAATCCATGTAGGTGCGGGAGGCATAGGAGGCGTAAAAGAAAATCATCGCACTGAAAAGAAGGGAAAAAAGAACAAAATCGCGACCCTGCGTCTTCGTCAGCGCTGGCGAGGGAATTGAAAATGATTTTCTTCCCAACCAGACAAGGCAAACGACCAAACATCCCAGAGGAAGACCCCAGATCAAATGAACAAAGCCCGAGAGGCGCACGAAAAGATAGACAATGCTCGTGAGAGGAATTCCGAAAATGAAGGGCAGAAAAACAAAGGTGGACCAAGACGTGGCCGGTGAAATCCGAAAAACGCGAAGCAACACGTAGCCCGGGAGCCAGCCAAAGACGAGGAAAAGCAATGCAAGTTTAATGAATAGGCTAAGATCCATCGTTGCTCCTTGGAATTTGGGTTGCTATAATACCACACGTCATGCTGAGCGTCATCCCCACGTGGGAAAACACAGATAGGTTCAATGTGGAAGGATCAATAAGGTTAGCGTCGTCTTTTCGACTTATAAACTTATAAAGCGAGAAGGACAGCATCCGCGATTTGCGAACAGCAGTTACAGTAAAGTATAGAGATCAATCGCTCAAAGGCGCGGGCTACCGATGACCTTTATCTTTTTTCAGCCGAATCTAGGTTATCATAAGCTTCACCGCCTTCTGACTCCGGAGGAAAAACAGCGTTCGAGATCTCGACCCGCCGATTCACGGAGGATTTGGATCGACCGGCAGAGAGCCTCTACCCGATAGGAATTGAAACCATGAAACGCGCTGTGGCGAAAGTCGAAGTCCCGTGCTACGACTTTAGTTTGATCCCTTTGAGTACCAAACAAAATGGCTTTGGAGACACGGCACACCTGAACGGATTTGAAAATTCCCGAGCGGCTGAGGAGAGGGCAACCCTTCTTTGGCCTTCCATTGAAACAACCCTTCAAAAAGCCCCATGAAGCGCAGGCGAGAATCCTCCTTAGAATCGGCTCCCAAGCTTGTGATTCTAGGAAGTCAAGGGATGGTGGGATCCATGGTTTCACATTACTTTAGCCTTCAGGGGATTCCTTACCGGAGCGTGGATCGCGAAGATTTTGAGGTGGGTTCTGGAAACATCCTCCGGTTTCTCCGGGATCTCCGTTGCCTTCCTGGAACCTACGTCCTAAACTGTATTGGCATTGTGAATCGGCGAGTCGCTGCCACCCCACTGGCTGCGCTCGTGCGGGTGAACTCTCTTTTCCCCCATGAATTAGCCAAAGCTTGTGAATCCCTACATCTCAGAATAATTCATGTGAGCACCGATTGTGTCTTTTCCGGCAGTGAGGGGGGGTATACCGAATCGTCCCCTCCTTCTCCCACAGATCTTTATGGGATCAGTAAGGCGCTGGGTGAACCCTTGGATGGAGCCATGGTGATTCGCAGTTCTTTTATTGGGACAGAAGTAAAAAATTTTTATCTCTTAGTTTCCTGGGTCCTTGCGCAGGCGGGGAAGGTCGTCCCAGGCTATGCGAATCATTTCTGGAACGGGGTGACAAGCCTGCAATTCGCCCAAATCATCCAGAAAATCATGGAGAAGAGTCTATTTGAATACGGATTATTTCATGTCTATTCTCCCGTCTCAGCGACAAAAGAGGAGCTGGTGAGGATGATTGCAGAGGCTTTCAGCGTGAACGTTCGAGTGAATTCAGCGCAGGCTTCCGGGAAAATTGATCGTCGTCTTTGCAGTCAAAAGACATTGTGTGACATGCTTTGCATTCCCCCCCTCGAAAAGCAGTTAGCCGAACTGGTCCGAGTTGCTCTGCCAACGAGGTGTGGGATATGAATTCTTCTTTCAAATTGTGCATCGGTATTCCTGCTTATAACGCTGCCTCCAGCATTGTTCAAGTCATTGAGGAGGTCAAACGAAATCCTCGAGTTGACCAGATCATCTTGGTGGACGACGCAAGCTCCGATACCACTCCTCGGATTCTCTCAGAGCAAATATTTCAACGCGTCTATCATGTCCGTAACGAAGTGAATCGCGGTTACGGGGGAGCGGTCAAACGGATCTTTTCTGAATTCCGCCGCCTCAACTCGAATCCGCAGGATTTGATTATCATTTTACATGCCGACGGCCAGACCCCTCCCGATGAAATTCCCCGCTTTCTCGAAGCCTACCAAAAGGGCCATGTGGATATTGTCCTGGGAAGCCGAATGTTGGCCGGATTCCGAGCTCAGCGGGGAAATCGCCCCCTTTTCAAAATCTTGGGCGATTTTGTTTTAACCCGATTACAGAATTGGGCGTATGGATTGTCCATGAGTTCATACGCCAGCGGTTATCGGGCTTTTCGCCGTGGGGCCTTGGATCAATTAGAATACGCGGCTTGCGACAACCAACACAATTTTGATACCGAAATTATTCTTGAAGCCAAGCGAGCGAATCTTAGGACCCTCGAAATTCCGGTGAGGACCGTTAAAAGCAAACAGATTTCTAACAACGAACTCGTGGGATACGCGGTACGTTCTGTGAAGACTTTTTTCAAGTATGGAAACGGTAGACTCAGGGTTCCCCCGCTACCACGATCGTTCTGAAACTCTCAAGAAGAGAATCCGTGGCTTGATCTTGGGGCCGGGTTCCCGCACACGGAAACCGTGGCTATTGTGTGAAACAAGGATCTTGAGGGAGCCCGCGTATTCCCTTCGGTCCCCCCTCTTGCAGAAGGTAAAGGACGTAGCGCACTACTTGCGGAACTTCATCAAGCAGGTCAATGAAAAGGCAAAAGGAAACCCGAAGGGAAGGTTGATCTTCTTTTCCAGCGTCAGGGAAACGAGCGAGCACATCGTATTCGGATCAAATGAATTGACGTGGTCCGGCACCTTGAGGGGTCTCCGCCCCAGAAAAAATCGGCAGACCGTCCACAAAAACTCATTCGGAAAGGTCAGAATGAGACGGCCTCCGGGTTTCAGGATCCTTTTCATTTCCTGGATGACGGCCAGGTATTCATAAACGTGTTCCAAAACTTCCGTGGAAGCCACGACGTCAAAAAAGGCATCTGGGAGGTCCGTATGAACCAGGTTGGCCCGGACGAGATGGGCCCAGGGACATCGTTCTCTTGCTCGATGAAGGGCTACATCCGTCACATCGACTCCATAAAAGCGGCCCGTCGGGAAGGCGTGATGGATCCGCTCCAGGAGGTGCCCTTCCCCACATCCCGCATCGAGCACCGTGAGGCCGATGAGCGAAGGAATTTCCCGTACGATTTTCCCCAACCGCTGAGTGTGAATGAATCGAACGAGCGGATTCTTGGAATCATAAAGCTCCTCCATATGATCCGCAGGCATATAAAGGTGATCGGTTCGGATTGTCGCAGGGTGCATGTTGAAGAATTATATTCTCACACGTGGTAAATCTCAATGGTCTGGCCGTTTCGTTCCCGGGACCACAGCTCACGCCAGAGGAAAGGCCCGCCCGTAAGCGGCAGGCGGTCGACTGCTTCCTGCTGGGATGGGTTTTTATAAGGGCTGAATCGGGCAATCAAAGTCCCCCGCCTGGAAAGTGCCTCGTAGAATTCAGAAGGCGGACTGCCTTCTTTGATTCTGGCCACGATGACGTAATGGATCCCAAGTTGTTTGACCGACTCTAACTCATAGGGAAGGTACGGCCGTGCAAAAAGAAATTCGTCCTCGGGATTCGTCCTCAAAAAATAGAGTTCGAATCGCCGACTGGAAGTCCTCCACGCTTGTTCGATCAAATGGCCGATCTTCTTGATCTTCGCATCCCGCACTCCTCCCTTCTCCGACTGGGCCTCGTGGAGCTTCGTCGCCAACTGGGCAAGCGTGGGCTTCAAGCGGGGCATGAAAAAGGGAGTGTCCAAGGCAATCGGCGATCCCTCGGGAATATTTTCCTCAATCCAATGGCGCGCGACGTCACGAACGTCCTCTCTGGCAAAGATCCGATTTGAAAGGTAAACACGAGCCAGCATCGGCAGGGACACCGCGAGTGTCACGAGCGCCAGCGTTTTGACGGACCAAGCCCATCGCTTCCTGATCTGAATCAAGGTATCGGCCGCAAAAAAGCAAAGGAAAGGAATCAGCGGAAGGACATATCGATCGTACGGCTGACTTCTTACACAAAGAACTCCGTAATAAGCCAGCACGAAAAGAGCGATGCACAATCGCTTGGAATCTTGCATCGTGAACGAACGAACGACTCCGGCCAGAGCAAGAAATAGAAGTGGTAGATCAAAACTTCCAGCCAAAGAATAGGTCAAATGATGAAGGGATCCTTGAGGACCGGTGAAGCTCCTCATGGCCACGAGGTCTTTTGAAAATGCTCCGAACCTCAGCCAGCTATAAGGATTGAGGACGCCAAAGACGACTCCTGCGATGAGGATCGCGCCCCACAGACAAGGCTGAAGCAAACTCGTGGGTTTGAAACGGTTCGCAAACAAATGAGCCGCCAGAAAAGGGACAATGATGAAAACCCCGTTGTACTTTGTCGCAACTGCGGTTCCCATGAGAATCCCGAAAGTCACGTAAGATTTTCGGCCCCTTTTTTCTAGGACTCCAAAGATAGAACCAAAAGCGGAAACGAGAATCAACAAGAGGGGCATATCGAGATAAATGTAATGGGAATCCCGCACATGAAGAAAATTCGTTGCAAGGAGGAAACTGGAAAGAAGGGCAAGGTCTTTTGAAAAGGCCCTCTCCCCCATCCGGTACAAAGCGTAAATCGTCGCAGTCGCCGGCAGAACCCCCATAATAACTCTTCCAATCAAGTAGAAAGACGACGGATCTGAAAAGAAAAAGTTTTCGAATTCCTTCACGCCTCCCACAATACCCAGTGATCGGGCGACCAGATAATAGATTCCGTAAACAATAAACAAAACATAACTCACGAGCGGCGGGATCTTGAAATAGTGGGGATTGAAATCGCCTGTGGCGTACGCGAGGGCCCGGTTGACCACGTTGGGTTCATCCGCGTGATAGAGACCGGGCAGGCCGAATCCGATCCCCCAAATCCGGAGAAGAAATCCTAGGATAAGGAGGAGGAGTATTCCGGGCGACATGGGTTCAACAGATTTTGAGCAATAAACTCTTCGGGGGGTGCTGCGCCCTCGTTCAAACACTCCCGCCTTGCCTCTTCCGAAGACAACGGGGGAGATGCCTTTCCCTCAATCAGTTCTCGAAGAGTCCGATCAAGCTCGTTCGGAGTTTCGACGTAATGAAACACGTTGAATTTCCGAAACTCATCGAGGGCCTGATGGGAAC
>Ga0105164_10002181_pt1 | contig 12180 bp, 10 predicted proteins | sample VDWuncwatermetaG_FD_89674 | JGI IMG/M metagenome (GOLD analysis project Ga0105164, IMG submission 89674) | Wastewater microbial communities from Netherlands to study Microbial Dark Matter (Phase II) - VDW unchlorinated drinking water | ecosystem: Environmental > Aquatic > Freshwater > Drinking...
ATACACAGGAGTAAATTGAGTAAATCCGAGTATGTTTGAAAAAACTCTTTTATATTCTGGCTCATGCGTTGAGGAAATAGGAACCCAAAAGCCGTTCTTGCCCATTAAAATCCCTACACCTTTGTCAGCAAGCGATTCATTCTCATAATACAATGTCAGTTTTTCAAACTTATTAAATAATATTCCACTTGGCTCGAAAGTGTATATTGGATTATCAATTACATATTTTATATCCTGCTTTTGGATTACTTCGGAGTTTTTCTTGTAAACAGGCACATCTTTAGTTGTAACTTCTTTTGAATAATTTTGCTGCACGCTGATCGACTTGACATTTTGGCCATTTAGGTTTACTGTAGTTCCTTCAGAAATATAGAGCTGCGCCTTTTTGTCAACTGAATAGACTGTATAAGGCAAAAATGTCGGGTTTGTAGCGCTGTTGTTCTGCAAGTCAATAAATCTTTTTAAGCTTGACTTTCCAAGCTTTGCAGCAAAATTAAAAGTATATAATTCATTTGTCGGAGTCTTTGATTTTTTGTCCGTTACAGTAAATAATATAATATCATTGTCTGAAATTTTAAAATCTACATCAAAATCAAAATTTTTTAAATAATCCAATTTCATTAATGGGTTCTTTGTATCAAAATCTGAATCAAAAAGCCTTTCGTTAATTTCAGTTGCTGCTTCAAATATAGATCTGTACCTGATTTCAAAATTATTCAGGAAACCAGAAAGCTCCATGCTAAACTGCCCTTTGGTTAATTTTATGGGGTAAACGACCCTTATGGCAACATCATTTTTTGCAAATTCTATAAATGTAGAGGGTTTGTCTTTTTCAATTACAAAGCCAAGCTCAGTGATATTGCCCTTTTCAACGCATTTTGGCACAGTTTCATTGATGTATCCTATTAAAATTTCCTGAGTGCGATTTAAAAACGGTTGTACATTGACTTGATTGATTTGCCAGAAACTGGTTCCTTTATAATCAATAAGCTGAGGCACATCTAAATAGCCGCCAGTCTGACCAAGTTTTCTGATGCCGTCAAAACTGACTTTCCTTATGCAGTCGTTAATAAACGCCTCTATCTCTTTGCCCTGAGAATTTGCGCTAATTGATTTCTTAGACTCTTCCCTAATTTTTTCTGATTTCAGGTTGTTGTAGATTACAAATCCTACAATCAAGGCAATAAGAATGACTAAGGCAATAATTGCGAACAATGTAATTTGGGATTTTTTGAAAGAAGCCATTGTAATTGCATTTATATTGGGGATTTATAATTATTTTGTTTATTAGGTTTTTTATGACAACAGCTTCATCCAAAAAATGGGTTAGCAGCCAAAGGTCAAAGTTCAATTGATTAAGACTTTGAAGCTGCTAACCTGAGCGTTAGCGAATTTTTGGATGAAGCAATGACAAACACAAAAAGTTTAAATACTAGGTAAGGTATTGTGCACTTAGATGGAGAATAAAAAACTTGGTTTTGTAATATTGTCATTTAGCATATTGGCAAGCGTATTGGCATTTGGTTTCATGGACGTTCTTGGCATGCGTACAGGTGCTTTGAGATGTTACCCTACAAATGAATGTCAACGCGTAGAATCACTGCTTGGATTATCACACATTGCAGTTGGCTTGATATCGTTCATTGGAGCATTGGGCATATACCTTCTATTTTTCAGCACAAGCGAAGAAGCAATACTAAAGAGATTAGAAGAAGAAAAAAATATGAAGATTGAACAAAATAAATTTGAGTTTATATTAAAAGCTTTAGACGAAAATGAAAAAAAAGTGCTGAAAGCGATCAAAGAGCAAGAAGGAATAACACAATCGACTTTAAAATACAGAACAGATTTGTCAAAATCAAAAGTAAGTCAAATTCTAACAGATTTTGAAAAAAAGCAATTAATCAAAAGAGAATTAAAAGGGAAAACTTATGCAGTTTATTTAATTGAAAATTTCTAAAGAAATTTAAATACAATTAATCAATGATGTATTAAGGAGGTGTGAATATGAAAAATAATTTCATTAAATTACTTGAAAAAGACATAAAAGAAAAACATCTTTCAAAGCATAAATTCTACCAGTTATGGAATGAGGGCAAAATAAGCATAGACGCATTAAGAGGCTATGCTCAGCAATACTATTGTTTTGTTTCAGAATTCCCAAGGTTAGTAAGCAAAGTTCATTCAAATACACCACACGCAAAAGATAGAATGCTTGTACTTGAAAATTTAAATGAGGAAGAAAATAAGGCTAAACCTCATGCAGAACTTTGGTTACGATTTGCAGAAGGTATAGGGGTAAGCAGAAATAAGATAAATGCTAAAATGCTTCCTGAAACTAAGAAAATGCTTAAAGAGCTGAGAAAACTTGCCTCAAAAAACTTTTTAGAAGGTGCTGCCGCATTGCTTGCTTATGAAGCACAAATCCCAGAAATAGCAAAGCTAAAGATGCAGGGATTGAAAAAGCACTACAATTTAAATAACAAAAAAGCCTTAGAATTTTTTACAATTCATAGTAAAGTTGACATTGAACATCAAAAAACTTGGAAAAAGATAATTGCAAAATATGCAAATAAAAAAGAGCAAAAAGCAAAAGTAAGAAGCGCTTTAAATAAGTCTCTTAAAGTAATGCGGCTAATGCTTGATGGCGTTTACAGAGAATATTGTTGAGATTATCAAAGCTTTTTCTTAATCCAAAAGTTATTAAATGTAATTCTATTTCTTTAGCTTACATGGACAAAGAAAAAATAAAAAAAGTTATTGTTGCATTATTAAAGGCTATTGATGAAGACCCAAATAGGCCAGGATTAAAGAAAACTCCTGATAGAGTTGCTAGGATGTATGAAGAGCTTCTTTCTGGAAGAAATAAAGATGCAAAAGATATTCTGCAAGTAATACAAAATTTAGAACATGATGGAATAGTTTTGATAAAAAATGTTCCTTTTTACTCGATATGCGAACATCATATGCTGCCTTTTTTTGGAGAATGCCATATAGCTTACATACCTAACAATAATAGAGTTGTTGGTATAAGCAAATTAGCTAGAGTAGTAGATATTGTGAGCAGAAGACTTCAGGTTCAGGAAAGGCTTACAACAGAAATTGCAAACGCAATAATGAAAAACTTAAAGCCTAAAGGTGTTGCAGTGGCAGTTAATGCAAGACATTTATGCATTGAAATGAGGGGCATAAAAAAACCAGGAACATATATAGTCACAACAGCTGTAATGGGTAAATTTGAAAAAGATACAAAGGCAAGGCGAGAATTTTTGAAATTAATAAAGTAAACTTACTATTCTAAAATGAAATTAAAAGCTATAAAATGCGGTAACTATGAATTAAATTTTGACAAAACAATTATTATGGGTGTATTAAATGTAACACCAGACTCATTTTCTGATGGTGGCTTATTTGTTGATGTTGATAAAGCAGTTGAGCACGCAAAGCAAATGTTTAATGACGGAGCAGATATTATAGATATTGGTGGAGAAAGCACTAGGCCTTTTTCTGATGCAATCTCTGAAGAAGAAGAACTAAGAAAAGTAAAGCCAGTAATACAGGGATTGGTTAATGAGATTAATATCCCTATTTCCATAGATACTTATAAACCTAAAGTTGCAGAAGAGTGCCTTAAACTAGGAGTGCATTTAGTTAACGATATTACGGGATTAGGAAATGAAGAAATGATTAAAGTTGTAGCCAAGCATAAAGTTCCTGTTGTTATTATGCACATGAAAGGCATGCCAAAAAATATGCAAGAAAATCCCACTTATGACGATGTTATTAGGGAAATTAAAGAGTTCTTAAGCAAAAGGACTAGTGAAGCAAGAAAAGCTGGAATAAATGACATTATTGTTGACCCTGGAATTGGCTTTGGAAAAAATACTAAGCATAATCTGCAAATTCTAAAAAGATTAAATGAGTTTAAGGATTTAGGATGCCCAATTTTAGTAGCTCCTTCAAGAAAATCGTTTATCGGCAACATAATTGGCTTAGCAGTTACTGAAAGATTAGAGGGCACATTAGCAGCTATTTCAATTGCTGTTATGAATGGTGCTAACATTGTAAGAGTTCATGATGTAAAAGAATGCAAAAGAGCAGTACAAATTGCAGATGCGATAAGGTGCGCCTGATGGATAAAATAATTTTGAAGGAAGCTGGTTTTTTATGCAATGTTGGCGTGTCAGCAGAAGAGAGAAGGAAAAAACAAGAAATTTTTATTGATGTTGAGCTATTTTTAGATACAAAAAAAGCAGCAAAAACAGACGATTTAAAGTACACAGTCAATTATTCAGAAGTTTATGACACTATAAAAAATATTGTCGAAAGAAAAAAGTATAAATTAATTGAAACAATTTCCCAAGATATCGCAGAAAATATTTTAAATAAATTTAATGCTGAAAAGGTGCTTGTTAATATTCAAAAACCAAAATTAAAAAATAAAAATCTGAAATATGCCGCAGTTGAAATATTAAGAGAGAAAAATGGTTAAGGCTTATATCGGCATTGGCTCTAATTTGGGCAACAAAGAAGAAAATATCAGAAAAGCAATCAGTTTAATAAAGGAAAAATGCAAAATTTTGAAAATTTCTTCCTTGTATGAAACAGAACCAGTTGGGCATAAAGAGCAAGATTGGTTTTTGAATTGCGCTATAGGAATAGGAACTAAGCTAAAGCCACAGGAATTGCTGGAATTTCTTCTATTGATTGAAAAAAATTTAGGCAGAGTAAGAACAATAAAAAATGGACCAAGAACTATTGATTTGGATATTCTTTTTTACGGTAGTAATATTATAAATGAAAATAATTTGATTGTACCACATCCAAGGTTGCACGAAAGACTATTCATTTTAGAGCCTCTTAAAGAAATATGCCCTAACTTTGTTCATTCAGTGTTAAATAAAAGTATTGACGAGCTTTATTCTTCAGTCGATAAATCAGAAATTGTAAAATTACAGAAAACTATTTAAATCGAGTGTACTTTTCAAGCTATGGTGATTCCGGTAGTGATAGTTGAAAGATTGCTTTTTACTTTGGGTATTACAGGAGCTTTTATATCATTAAACACATTTTTGGTGAACTAATGGATAAACTTGACTTTAGCATTTTAGAAATTTTGTCAAAAAACTCAAGAACTCATTTTATGAAGATATCTAGAAAACTCAAGGTTTCTGAATCAACAATAAGAAAAAGGGTTTCACATCTTGAAGAGAATGGTGTAATAAAGAAATATTCTTTGGTTGTTGACGCAAATAAGATAGGTTTTGAGAATGTTGCATTGGTTGGAGTTGATGTAAGTCCTGAAAAATACCTTGACATTGCAAAAAAGCTGACAGAGCTTGAAGAAGTGAAGTATGTTGCTTCGTCAACAGGCGATCATATGTTTATGCTTAAAGTCTGGACAAGGAATGGCGATGAATTAAGGGATTTTTCTAACAAATTAAAGGCTCTTGATGGTGTAACTAGAATATGCCCTGCCATCATAAAAGATACGCTAAAGGATAGTTTTTAATTTGATTCTAGGATTATAAAGTAATATGTGGAAAAAATTATCTTCTTTACTGTTGGAACTGTTCTTTCAACAACAATTTCTTTGCCAGAAAAAAGCGTTTTTTGTATTTTCATTAAAATCACCTCTTTATATGGTGAAATTCAATTTCGGTGAATTTTATAAAGTTCTCATAATGTTTTAAAAATAGAAAGAATCATAAATAGGAATTATGTTCCTCAAATGAAATGTAAGGCATCATGATGTGACTCAGATCAAGGATAGATGAATGTCGTAACTGCCTTTACACTTGAGCAGAGGAAAATTTATTAAAAACCACGAGGTTTAACATAGATGAAAAAGCTTGCTATATGTTTTATATTGCTGATTGCAATCCCTTCTGCTTTTGCTGATTGGTTTTATAACAGCCAAAATATAGTTGCAAGCATTGACATTAATTCTGAAGCTGAGGTTGTTCCCATAACTTCAAGCGGCTATATTGAAAGTGCAACAGTAAATATGACTTTTTTTCCAAAACAGACTGATAATCAAGAATTGTTAAAGTTTTATACAAACCCGCAAGCGAAATTAAGCGCAAAAACATTAAAATTCACATGGAATAGGCCGGTTGGCAAAATTGATTTCAGGCTGGACACCGACGTTAAAACTACCAACACCATAACAGGAATAAAACAAAAAATAAGTTTTCCAATTAAAGATCTTCCTCAAGATGTAATTATCTACACAAAACCAAGCGAGACTATTGATTCAAACGATGAAGATATAATTAGGCTTGCTTCTGAACTTGTAAAAGGCGAAGACGATTTATACGCTGCTGCCTTCAAATTAGCTGATTGGACCAAGAATAATGTAAACTATAATTTGAGCACCTTGACAGCTGACGTAACGCAAAAGGCATCTTGGGTTCTTCAAAACAGACAAGGCGTTTGCGATGAGTTGACATCATTATTTATGGCTTTATTAAGGGCTGTTGGCATACCTGCAAGATTTGTTTCTGGGATTGCATACACAGACTCCCCATTATTCCCGGAAAATTGGGGTCCTCATGGCTGGGCAGAAGTTTATTTTCCGAATTATGGGTGGGTGCCTTTTGATGTTACTTATGGAGAATTTGGCTGGGTAGATCCAACACATATAAAATTTAAGGATTCTGTTGATTCCGATGAGCCTTCAACATATTATGACTGGTTCGGAAGAGATGCCGACTTAAGGACAGGAAAACTCGATGTAAAAACTAAGTTGATTGATAAAATTGGATATTCCAAAATAAAATTAAATCTGGAAGTTTCTCCTTTAAAAAACGCTGTTAGTTTTGGTTCATACAATTTAGTTACTGCAACCATGGAAAACACAAATGACTTCTATTATGCAACTGAGCTTTATTTGAGCAAACCAAAAGAAGTTAAGATAATTGGAAATGAGTTTAAAAGTGTTTTATTGATGCCAAATGAAAAAAAGAAAATTTATTGGATATTAAAATTAGACGATACCTTGGATAAAAGGTATTCTTATAAATTTCCTTTGCTTATCAGCACTTTAAACAATAATTCTGCTGAAACAAATTTTATTGCAGATGCACAAGAGACTTATGTTTCATCAGAAGAAGTTAATCAAGCTGCCAAATTGCTTGAAGAAGAAAGAGAAAAAAAATATTCTGGAAATGTTGTTTTGGATTGCAAAATTGGAAAAAGCGAATTTTATGAATATGAAAACAATGAAGTGCATTGCGATTTAAGAAATACAGGAAATGTTTTTCTTGATAATGTTGATGTATGCTTTGAAAATAAATGCGAGAAAATAAACTTAGGAATTTCACAGGCAAAAAATGTCACATTTGAATTAAACATATCACAAATTGGTTACAGAGAAATTCCAGTTACTTTAAGCAATGATTTGGTAGCAAAAACATCGTATGTTAAATTCAAGATAAAGGATATTCCAAAAATTGAAATTCAGGATTTGACTTTTCCATTAAATGTTTCCTATAACAAAAATTTTACTGTATTATTTACATTACTAAAAAAATCTGAGTCAAATCCAAAAAAGGTTGGAGTGATTTTAATGCAAAATGGCTTTGAAAAAAATTGGAAGATTGATGAATTATCAGAAAATAGAGAGTTTGTAATCGGTTTTTTAGGAAGTCAATTAAAATACGGCAAAAATGATTTTAAAATAATTGTAAATTATAATGATGACTTAATTAAAAAATATAGCATAAACAAGGAGTTTTCAATAAGTTTGACAAATGTTACTTTATGGCAAAGATTTTTGTTGTGGATGAAAAGTGTTTTTTAAGGTTATAGCAAAGAACACAAATAATTGAACAATGAATAATGTTCTTTGCTTATTACGAACGAGCATATATTGCTCAATTAATTATGCGAGTGAGTATAGTTTTATTTTTTTACTTTTAAATCCGTGCTTCGCACAAACTTTACAGCTCGGTGTTCCTGTCTTGCCACATCGGAACACCTCGCTTATTTATTCAAAATTCATAATTATAAAACCATTAAATTTAACCATAATAGATTTCTTTTCTATATAGTACATACTAAATTTTATTAAATTTCTTAAATATTTCAATATCGAAAATTAATAAAAATAAATACTTTTATAAATAAAATGGAATTTCTTGTTTTTTATGGAACAAGAAATTCCGAATATTATAGATAAGATTGTGCCTGACACTTCTGTCATAATTGAAGGATTGTTGTCAGAAAGGATAAGAAATAATCACATAAAGGCAAATGAAATAATAATACATGAAGCAGTTATTTCTGAGCTTGAGCACCAAGCTAATATGGGTAAAGCAATTGGATTTCTTGGCATAGACGAAATAAAGAGAATTAAAAAGATTTCAGTTGAAAAGGGGTTTCAACTTAACTTTAAAGGTTTAAGACCAAAGGCTGCTGAGATAAGGAATGCTTCTTTAGGAGAAATTGATTCATTGATTAGGCAACTTGCTTTTGATGAAGATGGAACTTTGGTGACATCTGATAAAGTGCAAAGTGAAGTGGCATTAGCCAAAGGAATGAAAGTAATTTATTACAAAAGACCAGAAAAAGGATTGAGAAAACTAAAGCTTGAGAGATTCTTTGATGAAACAACAATGAGTGTTCATCTAAGGGAAAATGTGCCTCCTTACGCTAAAAAAGGTATGCCTGGAAACTGGCAATTTAAAGAATTAAGAAAAGCAGTCTTAAAACAGGAAGAAATTCAATCTATTTCTAGAGAAATAATAGAGGATGCAAAACTTAGGAAAGACGGATTTATTGAAATTGAAAGAAAATGTTCAACAATTGTTCAGCTTGGCAGCTTTAGAATTGTCATTACAAGGCCTCCATTTTCTGATGGATGGGAGATCACAGCTGTAAGGCCTGTCAAGAGACTGAGTTTAAGCGACTATAAAATGAGCGATAAATTGATGGTAAGGGTCGCTGAGCAAGCAGAAGGGGTTCTTGTTGCAGGCGCACCTGGGATGGGTAAAACAACATTTGCGCAAGCATTGTCAGAATTTTATGCTTCAAAAGACAAAATTGTCAAAACTGTAGAAGCTCCTCGCGATTTAATTTTACCAGAAAGAATTACACAATATGCGATTTCATATGGCGACTCACAGGAAATACATGATATTTTGCTGCTTTCAAGACCGGATTACACAATTTTTGATGAAATGAGGAACACAGATGATTTTAAACTTTTTGCAGATTTAAGGCTAGCCGGTGTTGGCATGGTAGGAGTTGTCCACGCAACATCCCCTGTTGATGCAATACAAAGATTCATCGGCAGGGTTGAAATGGGAGTTATACCTCAAGTTATTGATACAGTAATATTCATTAAAAATGGGTTTATTAACAAAGTTTTAGCTTTAAAAATGACTGTTAAAGTTCCTTCAGGAATGACAGAAGCAGATTTGGCAAGACCAGTTGTTGTTATTAACGACTTTGAAACTGGAAAATTGGAATATGAGATTTATAGTTACGGCGAGCAAACTGTAGTTATACCTGTTCAAGAAACAAGAGAAAAGAAAAGCGGGACTCATAAATTAGCAGAATCTACTATTTTGCAGGAATTTCGAAACTACTCTAGAAATGTTGAAGTAGAAATATTGTCAGACAACAAATGCATCGTTTATGTTCCAGATTCAGATATAGCAAGGATAATAGGCAAACAGGGATCAAACATAACAAGGCTTGAAGAAAAGCTTGGAATTGGAATTGATGTGAAAAGTTTGGAAGAAAAGAATAATGAAAATAATAATCTTAATGGTACAGCTAAGGAGCAAAAAGAAGTGCCATTTGAGACTAATTTTAAGAAAAACCAGATTTTAATTGAGCTAGGCATAGACATGCAAAACAAAAATGTCAATATCTATGTTGGAGATGAGTTTATCTTAAGCGCAAAAGCTGGAAAAACAGGTGTAATAAAAATAAAGAAAAGCAACAATATTGGAAGAAGGATTATGGATGCGTTGAATAAGAATGAGAAGCTAAGGCTGGTGGTTTGAAGGTCTCAAATTAGCCAATATCTCTCTAAATTCTTTAGCTGTATCCTTTGGTCTGCCCCGAATTACAGACCAACCAGTTCCAGGAATTTTGTATGAGCCATTTACATCTGGCCTTGCAACGGACACTCCAACGTGGAAATGATAATTCTTCAGGGAAAAATCATCATTCTTCTCATTCATATCGATTGGGACTGAATAGAAAATAATGTCGACTGGATTTAGGTCATTTGCTTTGATGTATTTATTAATCATTACAACTGAAACCGACTCATATATTCTTTGAGCTAGTATTCTAGTTTGCTCTGAAGATAATTCTTCAAGAGTGGAAACATGTTTTAATGGATAGATGCTTAAAGAATACTTGTTTGGAGGTGAAAATGGACCAAAACCTATAAAACCATGTTTATATCCATCGACGAATACTACTCTTGATTCTTCATTCGTGAATAAATCTTGCTCTTGCTTAACCATTTCACAATATTCGCAGATATTTTGAAGTCCGACACCTTTATTCTTGTAGTTTGCGTATCCCGATAACTCTTGTATTTCATGCAACATATGAGGAGCAATACTTTCTGTTGCAAGAAGTGACCCAACCAATTGCTCGCCATCTGTGGCAGCATATACATGAAAGTATTTCAACCGCTCACGGTGGATTGCTCTGGACTGGAGTTCTAATGTCCTTTCTTTCACAGTTTCGATTAGTAATTCCAGAGAGCTTGCGCTTAATTCGTTCGCGTGAAAGTTCTCATGAGCTCCAAATGCATATTTTCTTTTATATAAACCTACACCTTCAACTTCATGTCTTTCTTCAAGCAAAAAAAACAGATGTTTGGGGCTTATAACACGAACATATATTCCATCCCTGCTTCTTCTGATTATCTCTTGTCCCTCGGCAGTTCCCAAAATTGGCGGAAGACCATCTTCAGACTCAGGTAATATAATAGTTGCCCCTCCATAAGTGGGGTGAAAACGAATTTCTCTAGTACCAGGCGCCTTCCCATTAGTTGGTCCTTCTTCTGGAAAAACTTTCAATTTGCGACTTGTCACACTATCTGCTAAACTATCCAAAGTAAAAACTTGCACTTAGCCTGCCTCCCTTCTCATAGAAAAACAAATTCCAGCACTCCAATTGCTGAAAAAAACATCACGTCCTTGACAATAATGCTGACCTTTCCTTTCTCCACCAACTCCCGGCGTCAATTTCCCTCTTATCACCTTGAATAATAAAATTGCAAAAGCTAGTATTTATATTTTTCTGTAATCTGCAATTTCTTTTTTAATGAATTTTTTGACACGGAGATACATGGTCATAAAGTGGGATCTGATGGAATCATTGACGATTAACAATTTTAAGTTGAACTTTACAGACATAATAAAGAAACCTTTTTATACATTTTAGCAAATCTTAAAATACAATAACAATAACAAGAAACATCAACGATTCAATATTAAATAAAAGAATGAAACAAAAAATTACATCAAGAAAAAATGGCAATAACGTTTATTTTTTATTTTTGAAATTAAGATTATTGAAGTGCTCTACTGTCTAAAGCAAGAAGAACTAATAACGTGACTAAAGCGAACATAACGAAAACTCAATAAAGAATCTAACATTAAATTAAATCCATTAAACAACTCAATGAAAAATATATTAAAAAATTATAAAAATGAAATAATAAACTAAAAAACAATAACGATTGAACATTAAATAAGAATATATTAAAGAATTTAGTAATGACAATTCAATAATTATTATTAAAACCGTGAAAAACATTACAAACAAAAATCAAAATATATTTATTATTTTTAAATCAAATTTAATGGCAAAGGAGTTTAATGCGTTGTGAAATATAGAAAAAATAACAAAATAAATTAAATGCACATTTAAAATAACATTACTAAAACAAAAATTGAAAATCTCTTAAACGAAAACAAAGTTGTTTTGTTCATGAAGGGCACTCAGCAATTTCCGATGTGCGGCTTTTCTGCACGTGCCACTGCCATTTTACAAGATATGGGTGTTGGTTTTAAAGATGTAAATGTTCTTGAGGACGAAAAGATCCGTCAAGGCATTAAAGAATATGGCAATTGGCCAACCATTCCGCAGCTCTACATCAATAAAAAACTTGTAGGTGGTAGCGATATCATGATGGAAATGTAC
>Ga0105164_10002182_pt1 | contig 12179 bp, 15 predicted proteins | sample VDWuncwatermetaG_FD_89674 | JGI IMG/M metagenome (GOLD analysis project Ga0105164, IMG submission 89674) | Wastewater microbial communities from Netherlands to study Microbial Dark Matter (Phase II) - VDW unchlorinated drinking water | ecosystem: Environmental > Aquatic > Freshwater > Drinking...
CAAAGGTGATATTAGGCGCCGGAGGCATAGGTATGCCAATCTTAGATATCAGATAAGTAATGAAAATACCGCTTGTTACGCCTATTATCCCACCGATTATTCCCAAGGCAAGGCCCTCGCATAAAAAAAGCTTTAAAATTCCGCGTCTTCTAGTACCCAACGCCATTATGGTGCCGATCTCAGCTATTCTTTCTAAGACTGCCATATTCATAGTGTTAAAAATACTTAATATAACCACTATAGCGATAACAATTTTTACGATCAAATATAGTCTATTAAATAAATCTACAGTTTTAGTATAAAAGTCGTTTAATTCTTCCCATGTTTTTAATTCCAAGCCAAGATTTTTTGCCCGGAATAAATTCTCCAGTTCTTGCTTTACTCTTATTGTGTCTTCTGTTTTATCCAACATAATCACCAGCGACTGGACAGACTCTGTGCGTAAAAGTTTTTGCGCGGTTTGTAAGGGCAGACGCAAGAAATGGTCATCAAATGCCTTAGAACTTGTCACAAAGGTTCCCCTTAGAATTACATCCAAGGCATTTATAGAGCCTGCGATAGTATTCGTAACCAAGATAAGCCCGTCTCCTGTTTTTGCATTTATGCCTGAAGCAAGGCCCTTGCCCAGTATAACATTATATGTGTCTGTTGCCTTTAATGGCTCTCCTTCTTCAATTAAAGCGCCTTGTGTCATAGGGTCTTGGAAGTGTTTCTTTAAATCCTGCGCCTCAGCGAAGGTAAGCATATTTTCATTCTCAGGTTCAATACCTTGTCCGATAAAAGATACTGTTGTCTCTCCTGTGCTAAGCAGGCCGGAAAACTCCAGGCGCGAAGTAACAAATTTTATGCCTTTAATGGTGTTGATAAGAGAAACTGCTTCATTGGGATTATCTATGAGATAGTTAAACGGCTCAGCGCTTCCCTTTTCAAAAAAATCTTTTCTAAAAACCTGAATATGGCCGGTGTGAGCTTTAATATAACTTTCACGTATATAATAAAATATATTTTCAAAGAACCCGCCTATAAAAATAAGCGATATGCATCCAAAGGCAATGGCAGAAAGCGTAATAATTGTCCTGGTTTTATGCCTGAAGATATTTCTTATTGCGATCTTTAAGATAATCATTGCCTAATCCTGAATTAACCCATCCCAAAGTTTCACGACGCGGTTTGCCATATTCATAATTTTAACGTCGTGCGTAGAAAAGATAAAAGTTGTAAGGCGTTCTTGATTGATTTTTTTCATCAGATTCAGGATTTCTTCCCCTGTCGTATGGTCTAAGTTTGCGGTAGGCTCATCAGCAAAAATTAGCGATGGCTCAATAACCATTGCCCGGGCTATGGCTACTCTTTGTCTTTGGCCGCCGCTTAACTCCATCGGTTTATGGTTTTTAAATTGCGCCAGGCCTACCTGTTTAAGCGCTTCCTCTGCTTTTTTTCTTTTTTCCAAAGAGGCTATCTTTTTGTTATGAAGCGGGTATTCTACATTTTCAACTGCTGTTAAGACCGGCAGGAGATTAAAACTCTGGAAAATAAAACCTATTTTTTCGGCACGAATGTCAGCTAATTCATTCTGGCTTAGCACAGATAATTCCTTTTCTTCTATGAATACCTTCCCGGAGGTTGGTTTTTCAATGCCGCTTATAAGATTTAGAAGCGTGGTTTTCCCGCTGCCAGACGGCCCGGCAATGGCAAGAAATTCCCCCCTTTCTACGGCAAGAACTACTCCTTTTAAGGCATAAACAATAGTCTTGCCCAAAAGATAATTCTTTGTGACTTGTTCAACCCTAACTATAGCCATATTTATATTTTAAATTACACTATTTTATGTCAAGAGAAAATAGCCTCCGTAACATAGTAACAAAAGGCTTGATAAACGGATAAACCATAGTATTATATAGTATTATAATCAGTATCTGGCAATAATCAAATTCTATTTTAGTGATTTAAATTAAAAAATGAATAATTCGCAAGAGCCCCCTATTTATTTGAAGGATAAGGAGTTTTACTACAAAGAGGCTTTTAGCCGCAATATAGGGTTATTATCCGAGGAGGAGCAGAAAAAATTAGCCTCATGCAAAGTAGCCATTGCAGGCATGGGAGCAGTGGGAGGGCTTCATCTGATTACCTTGGTGCGTTTAGGAATAGGTAAATTTCACATTGCAGATATGGATAAGTTTGAATTGGCAAATATTCAGCGCCAATACGGAGCAAATGTCAATAGTATGGGAATGAACAAAGCCGAAGTAATGAGAGACCTGGCTTTATCTATAAACCCACATTTAGATATAAAGGTTTTCCCTGGGGGCATTTCTAATGAAAATATGGACGAGTTCCTCTCCGGGGCAGATATAGCTATAGACGGAATTGATTTTTTTTCTATGGACACAAGAAGGCTTCTTTTTCAGAAGGCAAAGGAGCATAATCTTTATACTCTTACTGCCGGGCCCATAGGCTTTGGCAGCGCCTTGCTTATTTTTTCCCCAACGGGAATGAGTTTTGATGAATACTTTGATATCAAAGAAAAGATGAACTATTTAGAAAAAATAGTTGCTTTTGGCGTGGGGCTTGCACCGGCTTCTATCCATATGAGCTATTTCAAGCTGGATTCAATAAGGCTGGATACAAAAAAGGGCCCTGCATTAGCCTCCGCCTGCAACCTCTGCAGTGTATTTGTAGCTACAGAAACTCTGAATATCCTTCTTAATAGAAAAACGCCGAAAGCGGTACCTTTCTTTTTGCAATTCGACCCTTATATGCTTAAGCTTAAAAAAGGGTATCTTCTATTCGGAAACAACAACCCAATCCAGAAATTTAAACGTTGGCTCCTTCTTAAAAAACTTTCTTCATTGAATCAATAAATCTTCTACCCTGTGCCTTGTGGCTCTTGAGGATGGTGCAGAGCTATATCCTAACCGTAAAAGAATCAGGGGCATTTCTTCATCTTTTAGGTTAAAGATGGGATAAAGAATTTCTTTCATAGCGTTTATTTCTTTTATGTGAACGCGGGAGAAACCTTGTCCGTTAAGTAATTTTACTCTATTTATCAAAAAGGCAAGCCCGGCCATCGGTTGCACAGCTATATCAAAAGAAGAGAGTAAAAGCCAAATCCTCTCCAGTAATTCACCTCCACGGATAAAATCCTTAACATCATTTTCTTTAAATATTGCTGTCAACAGGCATATCGCCGCAGAAGATTCCATCAACCTGACAGAGCGGCGGGAGGCAATCCTGCTTAAGCCAAAATAGTTTAAGAATTTCACAAGCCTCCAACAGGAGAAAAGGCGCAACCCTTTAGCATCAAACCAGCCTAATTCTAAACTCTTTAGCGGCATGCCGTCCATCGTTGTTTCTTCTTCTTTCCTTGTCCAACGTATAGACTTCATCAGCGGAAGCAGCAGCCCTTCTGTCTCAAACATAATCTTATCTGCCATGCTTACTAACCCAGCCAACTTCTTAATCTTCTTTTTATCTTCTAACCAATATAGTTTTATATCTTCATATTTTTTGGCCTCTTTTTTTACTTTATCTTGAATTTCTTTATCAATCTCTTTTGCATAATATGCCTTACGATTAACGCAGCGCTTGGGAATATACTGGTTAAGAAAGGATGTTTCTTCTCGCCCTGCATCCCTATCTTCAATCAGCGTAATTCTTGCGAAAAAACTTTTATCTTTAGGAGAAAGCAAATAATCTAGTTTTATGCCGAACCCTAAATAAGAAGCGCGGATGCGCATATTTTCAATTACCGCTCCCAAAGAAACCAAAGAAGCAATTTCCTGCATATCATATTCAATATTGTATAACGAGTTATCTATTCCGGGGTCAATATATATGTCTATAATACTGCTGCCATCCCATTTAAATCTCCATGGCTGCAAGTTATCTCCTGAAGGAGCTAATATTCCTGCTTCGATGATTCTATAGGCTGTTTCTTTAGCAAACATAAGATTATTATACTGCAATGTACCAAAAATAAGGATTGCATTGATTACTGGATTGAACCCCTAAAACTGTAATCTTGTGTTAGGCTATTGATATGGCCGAATTCGCTGGCTGTTATCTCCCAAAATAATTGGCTGCCCGGAAATAAAGTAATTTATCATCGCCTCACAGAAGAGAAAAACAAACCTCTCTTTGTCTTTTTGGTCAACCTTAATATATTTCATTCCTACGTCAAACAGCTTTTCTTTATCAGCGGGCCTTTTTTTACACCAAACTACCTCGCTAAAAGCGGTAACCGGGTTTTCTTGTTCGGGGAAATAAAGAAGGGTTTTTAACCTGCTCCCCCTATTCAAATAGTAATCTAAATTTACCCGCAGCCCTGTGCCGCTTACATCTTCCAAAGAAGTTTCCTTTAGAATGTTTTGTTTAGGCAGTACTTTATATTCTATCTTTAGCGGAATATTCAAGCGGCTCGCCTTTCTCCTATCTGTTAAATCGTACTTTAATTCTTTTTTAAGGGTCACCATCTCCGCCTCCTTTTTTAAAAAACGCTGATCGCCTTTAATAGACAAATCCTTCAACACGGGGTGCGAGGTTTATCTGCCTCAAGCGAAGAGGCAGGCTTATCTTATTGCCTGGTAAGGAGTTTTGTGGCTAAACCTTGTATTCCGAGAGTTGTTTTATGCGCTTAAGCATATTCGGATGCGTGCTTAAGGCCTCTAACAAACGGTCACCAAAACCTAAACGCACTTTTTGCGCCTTTAAAACCTCCAGTTCTGAAGGATCAATGGAACCGCTTTTATCTAAATCTAACTGGCTAAGTTCTCTAATCTCTTTCAAGGCTTGAGATGGATCATTGACAAAAAACGCCTTTAAGCCCTCAACTTCTTTTAATGACTCTCTGTTAGTGCGCGCTGCGCCATAGGCCAATTTGTAAAGGCTGGATGCTAAACTAGAGGGCCTGTTGCCTAACTCAACTGAACCCCTATCCGCAAAATACTCCCGGATTCGCGAGGCATAAAGAACCAACAGGTTTGTGATAAAGTAAAACAAAAATGCTACCAAGCCGATAATAGCTGTGTTGCCGCCCCTTTCATCGCGCCGGCGGCCGTAAAATAAAAACTGCCAGGCAATGCGGTACATTATCATCGGTATAACCGAAAGAAGGGTAATAGTCAAGACATCCCTGTTTTTTAAATGGGTTAACTCATGGCCGAGCACTGCCTTTAATTCCTCATCGCCCAGTAGATTAAAAATCCCCTCTGTAACGCAAACCCTCCCGTCTTTTTTTGACCTGCCGAAGGCAAAGGCATTGGGAAGGGGTATTTGAGCTACGCCAATACGCGGAACCGGAATCTGCGCCCTCATAGCTAAACCTTCAACCATCTGATAGAGCCGGGGATATTCCTGGCGCGTTACGTATTTAACCCGCATAGTCCACTCAACTATTTTCGGGCCTATCATATACTGGATAAACATCATTACCAGGGAAATCCCAAGGTAAAAATAGAAATTGGCTATACCGAAGTATGAGCCTATAATTACAATCACCGCGTAGATAATCGCAAAGAGCACGCCTACCAGTAACAGCATACGTAGTTTTAACCATAACATTTTAATTACCTCCTTGTATCAACACTTTATTTTATGACCTCTGCTTTTATTATAAACCTAATTACCGGATTGTCAATGGTTCGACTATGCTCATCATTGATACCGAGCGAAGCCGAGGTATCAATATCATCTGTATTAACATAAATAAACTGCTTAACCTCCCCACTGTAGCCCTTGGAGTTAAAACTTACCGCGACTTCAGCGCTTTCTCCGGGTTTAAGCGCCTTCTTTTTAATTTCTGAAGCGGTACAGCCGCAGGATGTATTTACGCCTCTTATATTTAATACTTTATTAGATTTGTTTTCTAATAAAAAGGAGTGTTTTACAATCTGGCCCTCCCTTATCCTGCCAAAGTCCCAGGTATAAGGGTCAGCTGTTTCTGTCCCGAAACAACCCGTATGCAAAAAAAATACAAAGGAGGCTAAAACCGTGACCCATGGCCCATAACCCGCAACCTTCCTCATTACCCTCTCCAGATTAAAAATATCCCAAGCCCAAAAAATAAAACAGCCATAAATATCTTGATGGCGCCAAGGCGGCTCTTTAAAAACCTTGAGAACTCATCTGTTGTTGTGCCCAGTAACGCAAACAAAAATATCACAAACAAAGGCAAGCAGAAGAAGATATTGTAAAGCAAAAGAAACCCTATTGCGTGTAATTTAAGATTAGTGGTTTTTAAAACAAAACTTATCGTCGGCAAATACAACTGCCCGGTACAGACCGCTTCTAATAACGATACCAGAAACCCGGTAATAAACGCACTTATTATCAACTTAGAGATACGCGGCTTTATGGCTTTACCTTGCGCATCCTTAGCCGATCTAAAGTGCAATCCTATTACTTTATTTATCTGGTATTTAACGGATTTTGGCAATTGCAAAACCAGGCCCTCTGTCTTTCCGGTCAGCTTAAATTTAAAAAAATCATAAAGCGCTAAACACCCAAGTATTATGCTTAATATCCCGACAGAGGTATTGATTGCCTTAGTTAGCGCCCAGAACCCCTTTAAACTATAAAGAAAATTAAATATCCCTATTCCTATTAAAAGATAGGTAAGAAATACGGCAAATATAAAGGAGAGCCCTATTGCTGCCAATTCTTTTTTCCGGTAACCCTGAAGCGCCAAAAATGAAATAAAGAATACGATTACCGTAAAGGCGCAGGGATTGATTCCGTCTTCTAAGCCCGCAGCAGCTATAGCTATCGGCTTAAAACTTTTAAAGCGTCCGACTAAATCTACCCCCGAAACTCTTTCTTCTGCCGCTTGAAGGTTTTTTGGCCGGCTAAGAAGCGCCTTCAGGTTATTCTTAACATCGCCTTTTGCATCTAAAAATTTACCTTCAAAGAAAAAAACAGGAATTTCAAGTTCAACTCCGGATTTATATTTTTCTTTAAGTGAAACCATCATCTTATAGTTATTAATATCGGCTATATCGCGGTATTCTATCTGAATTTTGCCTTTAAATTCTTTCTCGATATCAGGCATCACCTCTGCTTTTACCTGTATACACCTGTGGCAGGCAGGAGAAAAGAAAACGATTAACTTAGGGAGTGTTTCAGTATGTTCCTTGGAGTACGCGCCTATAGGCGAGATAAAAATAACTAATAGCAGGATATAAAATATCTTTTTAAATGCCATACTTTTCATTATATCCCTGTAAGCATAACAAATACGCCCGTTAAGGCAATGATTAAACCTGCAAAGGCATGGGAGTAGCGCTCTAAAAGATCGCTTTTAATCATTCGGATTCCCATAAATACCAGCATAGTCTGAAGTAGCATCATGAGTATTGTAACTATAGAGAATGCTATACTGACAGTAACGACCCCGGGCCATCCATAATTGTATCCTAAAAATACGAGGGGAACTAAGGGTTCGCAAGGCCCTAAAACCGCGATAGCGAATATTGTCCACATCGCGATTGTCTTTGATTTTAATTCTTCTTCGCTAAGGTCTTTCTGTTTCTTTTCTTTTGCCCTCTTTATCCCCCAAAGCATATATGCAATTCCAAAACCAATAAGCAGCCAAAGGACAATTTCTCCGCGAGGGCCTTCTAAACTTTTTAATCTGGCCAGGCTAAAACCTAATAAAATTCCAAGTATACTAAACAAAATTGAAATGCCCACATGCCCAACGCCGGAAATAAAAGTTATCCAGAGAAGCTTTGTTTTAGGCCACTTTTGCGCCCTGCCGATAGCGGCAAAAGGCATCCAGTGATCAGGAGCAAGCGCGTGTAAAAAAGCTATTGCGATAGTGGAAAAGAATAAAACTGTCATTGTATGCACAGGGACACCCTTGAAACCAATCCCCTGCCCTGTCTCACCGACAGGCAGGCAGGGGGGTGTCCCCTATTTTCTATTTTAAAACTGCACCTAGAACTCCGGCGCCGATGATGATGAAAGCCGGGTGGACTTTAGTGTAAATAAAAAGCGTAAATGCCAACACGATTATAAGAAGGCTCTTCAAATGAATCAACTGATTAATGGTGACAATTTCAAAAGCCAGGGCAATAATCATGGCAAATATCACAAGCTGAATCGCATTAAAGGCATTTTTTACTACGGGCAGCTCTTTGTATTTTACATAAAAAATGGAGGCAAAAAGTATAAGCACAGCCGGGGCCAACAAATTTCCGATATTGGCGATTATCGCCCCCGGCAACCCTGCTATCTTATATCCGGTATAAGTTGCGTATTTAATAGAAATTGCTCCGGGAAATATCTTGACTATAGCCAATACATCCAAAAATTCTTCCTTAGTCAACCAGTGATACTGCTGGACAACTTCCCTTTCTATGAGCGGTAGGAATGAATAAGCCCCTCCTATTGCAAACAGCCCTACTCTAAAAAATACCACAAACAAATTCACTAAAATCATATTAATGTTTTTTCTCCGCTAACATATCCAAACCGTGCGCTAAAGCACCCATTATCGCCTCAAGCGATTCCTTGGCCCCCTTAGCGCTTCCCGGCAGATTAATAATCAAGGTCCTGCCCCGTATCCCTGCTATCCCGCGCGAGAGCATCGCGCGTTTGTTGAATTTAAAACATTCCATGCGCATTGCCTCCGGTATCCCGGGAACCTCTTTTTGAATAACCGCCCTTGTGGCCTCAGGGGTCTGGTCTCTTTTGGTAAAACCTGTCCCTCCGTCGGTTAAAACCAAATCAACCTTAAGATTATCGCAGTAATCAGCGATTTTTTCCTTGATCATCTCTGGCTCATCAGGGATTATTTCATATTTAACGACCTTAGCAGGAAGACTTTTTATGAGTTGCTGAGCTATTTTACCGGATTCATCCTCACCTTTCCCCTTAGAACACCTGTCGCTTATAGTCAAGACAGCAACTTTATACATTCTTAAAGTACCTCAATATCATCCTGCGGCTTGATTATGCCGCCTTTTAAAACTCTGGCAAAAATTCCGTCAGTAGGCATAACGCAATCTCCCGCCTGATAATAAATGGCGCAGCGGCTGTGGCATTCTTTTCCTATCTGCGAAATCTCTAATACAACGTTTTCTCCCATCTTTAGTTTATCCTTAAGATTCAGGCTTAATAAATTTATTCCTGATGTTGTAATATTTTCTGCGAAATCTCCTGAATTCAACTCAAGCCCCTTATTTCTCATCTTCTCTATGGATTCCTCTGCAAGAAGGCTGACCTGGCGATTTTTAGTCCCGGCATGAACATCGCCGATAATCCCAAAATCTTCTTTGAATTCTGCTGATTCGACATTTATTTTCTTTACCCCTTTTTCCTCAGAAATTGAAACAGCTATTATTTTTCCACGACTCATTTTCTTATATAGGTTCCGCTTTTACCACCGGTTTTTTTAAGAAGTTTTATCCCTGAAATAACAATATTCTTATCCAGAGGCTTACACATATCATAAATAGTAAGGGCTGCGACTGCGGTAGCGGTCAAGGCCTCCATCTCCACTCCTGTTTTTGCCTTTGCGCGCACAATGGCAGTTATTCTAATCTGATTCTTTCCTGTTAAAAAATTTATCTGCACATATTCGATAGCAATTGGGTGGCATAGAGGAATAAGCGCCGGCGTTTTTTTGGCTGCAAGAATTCCGGCAAGGCGTGCTGCCTCTAAACAATCCCCCTTAGGAATTTTATTTTTCCTTATCGCCATGATGACTTTTGGGTCCAAAGAAACAGTCCCTTCAACAAAAGCCTCTCTTTGTGTAACTTCCTTACTCCCTATATCAACCATTTTCATCCTCCCAATGCGGACATATAAACCTTTCCCTCTTCCCATTGACGGAAATCCACCTTTTCCTTTAAGCGCAATCTTACGCTGATTCTATCTCTTATCAGGCCATCGCTGGCGCCGTTTCTTAAAAGCTCATTTAATGAAAAAGTCCCTGTCTCATAAAGGCAGAGTTTCAACTCCCCTGTTGATGTGATGCGAAGCCGGTTACAGCTTCGGCAATTATTTTCATCGGTTTTGATAAATCCTACGATACCGCCTCCGGCTTTGTAATATTGCGCCGGGCCTGAGCCCGGATATTCAGTCTTTTCCAGGCCAAAACCCTTGCATACGATATCCTTAACCTCCTCTATCGGCATAAAATAATCCTCATTCCACAGGGGAGTTACCTTCATAAACTCAATAAACCTTAAAGTAAGCCCTTCTTTAAGAGAAAAGCCCATGAAATCGGTTATCTCATCATCATTTATACCGCGCATCACCACCGTATTGATTTTAATAGGCGAGAATCCAAGCTCTTTTACTTTTTTTATCCCTTTTAAGGCCTCATAAAAATATTCGCTGCCGGTTATTGTCTTAAACCTATCTATCCTTAAGGTATCTAAACTTATATTTATCCTGTTAATCCCGGCCTCTTTAAGCCCGGCCGCAAATCCGGCTAAATAGACCCCGTTTGTAGTAAGGGTTAACTCTTCTATCCCGGAGATACCGGCTAATTCCCCGAGCAACTTAATTATATCCTTCCTGACCAACGGCTCCCCTCCGGTTACCCGTATCTTTTTAATCCCCAAGCCAACAAAAATCCTGCTAAGCCGGATTATCTCTTCAAAGGTTAGAACCCTCTCATGCAACATTAGCTCAATGCCTTCCGGAGGCATGCAATAGTTACACCTTAAATTACACCTGTCAGTAACCGAAATACGCAAGGTATCTATATCTCTCTTCATGTTCTTATATCACAGGGTCAAAATTAAATCTGCTTTTTCAAAAACATCCCTGGCTGAACTCTTTAAAATAGAATCGCGTTTTTTTATAAGAATGGCTATGTCCGGATCCATGTATTTAAGTACGCTGGTGCCTTCAATTATAAGGCCCTTGGAATTCTTAAATCTTGAGATTGATTTAATAATCCCCTGCTTTAAACCGTGCGGTTTTGCCCTTAACCAAAGCACCTCTTTTGCCCCGGCTGCTTTAAAACGCTGCGTATCCTTGCCTTTTTCCTGCAAGATGCGTTTATCATGCACAATAAAAAATTTAGAGCTTAATTCCTCGCAAGCCGTACAAACCCTGCCTGCAGGGCAATTTCCCTTGTATAAAACTGTTACCTTCAGGCAAGACCAGCCCTTTAATTTTTTTAAAAGCCCTTCTATAAATGCAGTCTTGCCCACATTGCTATGCGCTCCGGAAACAGTGATAATCTTCATAATTTTAAGAATCTATTCCTAATTCTTTCATCTGGGCATAGGAAAAATTTGGGCCGTCTAAGCAAACATATTTTCCTTTGACGTAACAATGGCCGCATTTGCCTATGCCGCATTTCATATACCGCTCAAGCGAGGCGTATATGTTTTCTTTCTTAAAACCCAATTTTAATATATCTATTATAGCGAATTTAATCATTACTGAAGGGCCGCATAAAAAAACCATACTATTTTTAGGATTCAACTTAATCCTGGGAAACAAAATACATACTACTCCGCAAGCCCCGCCCCAAGACTCATCAGGCTCATCTACGGTAAAATGAACCTTTGTATCCTGATTGTTCAACCAGGTATCCATCTCTTCCTTATAGAATCTGTCTTTGGGGGTCCTGCAGCCATATATGATTTCTACCTTGCCATATTTCTTTCTATGCCTGAAAACATACTGAATAAGCGAACGCAGAGGCGCAATCCCGCACCCGCCGGCGACAAAAAGTAAATCTTTATTTTCCATCTTATCCAACGGGAATGTATTTCCGTAAGGGCCGCGCACGCCGATTATATCTTTCGGCTTAAGTTTATGCATAGCATTAGTAAGAGAACCGATCTTTCTTACTGAGATTTGGAACCTTCCGTCTCTATCACGGGAAGACGCATATGTAAATGGCGCCTCACCGTATCCAGGCAAAGATACCATTAAAAACTGACCCGGTTTATATCTTAATATACGGCTAGGCCTGTCTTTGACCTGTAAGGTAAAAGTCTTGGAGTCGGGGCTTTCGCTATAAATTTTCTCAATTACAGCCCTTACAGGCAAATATCCATTTTTCATCTTACTGAGTCATCAACAAATAATGGGCACATTGGAAGCCCGAATTTAGGCCGTATGCAAGGCGCGACGACGAAGGCGTAGTCGCAGTACTACGCCGAGGAGAAGCAACGCCGCAGACGGCCGAAAGGCGGGCTTCCCCCTCATCTATA
>Ga0105164_10002184_pt1 | contig 12175 bp, 10 predicted proteins | sample VDWuncwatermetaG_FD_89674 | JGI IMG/M metagenome (GOLD analysis project Ga0105164, IMG submission 89674) | Wastewater microbial communities from Netherlands to study Microbial Dark Matter (Phase II) - VDW unchlorinated drinking water | ecosystem: Environmental > Aquatic > Freshwater > Drinking...
ATTTGGGTGACTGAGGCATCCACTGTTCCAAAGCCATTGGTGATTTTTGTAAGGTATCCTGTAGAGGCGTCATATTCATACTTTGTGACATTCCCGTTCGGGTCGGCGACGGTATCCACTTGGCCAAAGGCGTTATAGGTAAAGACTGTTTCAATCGTTTGACCATCCACAGAAGGATAGGTGATTTTTCTTAAGTTCCCTTTATTGGGTTCTCCAAGTTCATAGTCATAGGTGTAGGTGGTGACATTTCCGCGGGGGTCTGTAATGGTTTTGACAAACTGGTAATTCGGTTCGTAGGTGAAGGTGGTGACAAGGTCCGGCTCCAAAGAGCCGGTGGGGGGTTTCCGTCGGATTTCAAGAAGGTTTCCTTTGGCCAAAGAATTTGTGTTGGCATCATCGTAGGTATAGAGGATTTTATTTCCCCTTGGGAAAATCTCCTGGACCTTTTCCATCTGGCTATTGTAGGTCCATTGGGTCACGTAAGAAGAAGGATCGGTCGGCCTTAGGCCCTGCGTCATCACTTCCTTCTTAATGGGGTTCCCTGTCGCATTGAATGTCCAAATGGTCTGGAAACCCTTACGGTCTGTGACAGTTGTGATGGGATTGGCCGGATCATAGGTTAAAGTGGTTGTGCCGCTTCCATACGTTTGGCTTGTCACCTGGTCTTTCGCTGTATCGTAAACATTCGTCAGATACGTTTGTCCTTTAGGGTCAGAGATAGAAGTAAGATTATGAGCAAGATAGGTATATTGGGTTTTTAATCCTAAAGGAAATGCATCGGTGGGAGGGGTCGTGACGGCAATCAAATCACCGTTTCCAGAAGGATCATAGGTATAGGTTGTGGTGCGACCCTGATAGGTGATTGATTGGAGACGGCCGTCCGCATTATAGGCAAACTGAACCGCGCGCCCCACGGTATCGGTAATCTGCGTGAGGCGATATTCCCGGGCGATCACTCCTGTCGTTTGGTTGACAAAGTAGTCAGATCGGCCCTCAATCGGAAGGAGGCCCGCCGGATCATAGGTAAAGGTGATGGCGTTCCCGTTCCGATCTTCTAAGCGGGTAAGGTTTCCATTGGGGTCAAAAGTCTCCTTGCGGCCTTGAGGATAGCGTAACGTATAGGTCCCATCGCCATTCTCGACGAGGGTGGCGTAAATTCCAGAGGGTGAAGTAAAAACGCCTCCACTATAACTAAATTCATCTTTCCGGTTGTCTCCTGTTAAAAGCACGATGTTTCCACCGACAAGTTTTTTGAGTCTACGGTTATAGTTTAGGTCCCACCCGTAGCCGAATGCACTGTTATAACCAGATTTACTTCGGTAGGTAAAGGTGAGATCCACTGAAAGGCCTCTGCCGGGAAGAAAAAAGTCTTGGCGTGTTAAGAAAAACTCTCCCCGGTCGATATGGACAGGATCGGTTGATTTCTGGACTTCTGGGAAACTTCCACTTGGGTTATTGGGGGAAATGCCGGGCCCGGTTCCGGAAGGGCTAGGAGGAGGTGCGGGGCTGGTTCCGCCAGGAATAACTTCATCTCCTGCAAAGACGATGCCGACGCCGATTGTATGGAATCCAAAAAGAAGAATAAGAAAAATTACAAAAGTTCTATGAAAAATTATTTTTGTGTTCACTTTTTCCTCGCGCGGACGGTCTTTACACCATAATGGTCTTCATAACCAATGAGATTCACGGTTAAAAGATGTTCTCCGGGAGAAAGACCTTTCGTGTTCCATTCAAAATTAAAAGGATCTTGCCCTTCTTCCTCCTCAAAAAGGAAAGCGGTATCCACAAAAAACATTATCTCAAATCGCTGGTTTACCATGAAATTTTTGTCTTTATCCGTGAGGTGAACACGCACCAATGTATTCTCTTTGAGTACCGGAAGTCCTTCCTCATCTTCCTCTGATCCGGGGAATTCAACCTGGAACGAGATGTCCCGACAATGGATTCTGCCATGATACGCATGGAGATAAAGTCCTGGGCGCAACTCTTTTTGGGGTCGTTCCGCAGAATGAAATAAGAACTCTCCTTCATCTCCTTGAACAAGGATAGCATTATCCGGAAGTGCAAAGACGGCCAAATTCACGGAGAGCGCCGGGTGGTCAACGGCACGAATAAAACCTGAATCATCCAGTCCATCCCACGTCAGGGTATGGGCTCCCGCCTCCATCGGCTCCCAATTTAAAAGGGTCCGTAGATGCACAAAAGGAGAAAGGCCTATCCGAAGGCGCGCCCGTCCGGCACGAGGCATGACAAAGTCAAGAGACCTCTTCTCTTTGTCAAAGGTAAACCGTTCCACCTTGAGCTCCTCCCCTCCCGTCGTCAAAGAAGGGTCATATACCGTTTCGTGTCCTTCCTCATCTCGATTTCGAAAAGAATAGAGATAAACACCAGACGCCACAGGCTTTTGTGTTTCGTCTTGACCATTCCAACTTTCTTCATGGTCTCCTTCAGAATACGATTTTTCGAAATGTTTTACCAGCTCCCCGTTTTCTTTACGGATCTCGAGCGTTGTTTTTGCTGTGCGGTTCTGCATCCAGCGGATCACGACACTTTCCTTTTTCTCAGGCGAGAAACTTTTTGGAAAAACCCCTACTTTTCGAATCACTAAGGCCTCTTCAGAAGTCCACTTTTCTTTTGTGGGTTCTGCCTTTTTTGGCGTCGTTGCACAACCCATCTGAAAGGTGAGTAACCCTACCATCATCAAAACCAAAAGGGATCGCACGTCGGTGCCTCTTGTTCCTTCCAGCGATGAGGATCTGAACCATCTGAATTCATCATCCAAATCTCAAGTCGTCCTGAACGGTTGGACGTAAAAGCGATTTTTTGGCCATCCGGAGAAAAAACCGGACGGGTATCAAGTCCCGCAGAACGAGTCAACTGTCCGGGATCGGACCCATCCGCATTCATCACCCAGAGTTCGAAGTCTCCTGTCCGATTGGAGCTAAAAGCGATTTTAGAGCCGTTCGGAGACCAAACGGGAGTAAAATCATTACTCTTATCGTTTGTCATCTGCTTCTTTTCAGAACCATCCACATGTATCACAAAAATTTCTTTGCTGTGAGGCCCCATTCCTGCGACATATGCAATCTTTTGGCCATCTGAAGACCAAGAAGGCTGGAATTGAATTCCGGGATCTTGTGTAAGCATTGTCCGTGTATTTACGGTAGGATCAAAAATCCATAAGTTGCTTTGATCGACAAGGTCCGTCCGAAAGCGTGAAAAGACGAAAAGATCTCCTTTCGGAGAAGGAACCAAATCCCGGACCGGCCAAAGGTCTTCTAAAAGTTTCTCCTCCTTCCCCTCTTTTATCCGAAAGCAAAAGTTGTTATGGGTCTGATAGACGACCTCGCCATTTTTTGAGAGGCAAGGATACCGCTTGTCATAAGAGGAAAAGGTCAACTGGGTTGAATTTCCCTCTTCATCTTTCCAAATCTGCCAAAATCCATCTGTGAGACGGCTGTACAAAAGACCGCTTGCCTCACAAGACCAAAGACCGAAGACCAGAAACCATAGACCAAAGACAATAGACCAAAGACAATAGACCCACGCGCTCGGATGTCTGAAGTCTGAGGTCTGGAGTCTGGATGCTCTCATCTGTAAACCATCGTTGTACCAACCCGCTGCATGCTTTGTCCTGTCACCGGATCTACCGCCGTAAGAATAATGCGGTAGGCCCCTTCGAGAGAGGCGATCTTCCTTGAATCATCCTTTCCGTTCCATTCAACCGATTGAGGACCGGGAACCTGCAATACGTCGTTGACAAGTGTTTTAAAGTGGCTTCCGTTTGGATCCTGAATTTCCAAAGTAACCCTTGCAGTACGGTTCAAAGTGTAATGGGCAGTGCTGACTTCCCCATAAATAGGAAGAATCAGGTAGGCTTCTGTACGGAGACTCTCCACGTCAAGATGGGAAGGTTGATGAATAATGATGGCATAGAGGGGGAGAGGTTGAACGTTCGGTACCAAAGAAAAATAAAAATCCCCCATATGGAATGATCCATTACTCAAGCGTCCGTCCCAGTGTTCTGTGTTCTCACCCGAAAGCCGCAATTCATTATTGACAAGGGTGTGAATGGGTGATGGATATGGATTGAGAATAAAAATCGACAGACTTAGTCTTACATTGTTGTAAAGCGTATAATGAATCTTCACCAAATCGTTTCGATAGGGGTCAAAATTTTGAGAATCTACTGTCAGACCGGGCGCATAAGGAGGGGGTCCCATTAAAGGGGTGTTAGGATCGTTAAAGGTTTCCATGTGACCGAGTTCATCATGAGCTTCAATCGTAAAATAGTACACCCCTGGCCCGGCAATAGCACTTGAGTCGTCTCTCCCGTCCCAAATTTCAGAATTTGTACCTACCGCACGCAAAACATCATTGACTAAAGTTCTCACCAAGGAATGAGTCGCTTCGGCATAGATTTTGACCGTGACGTTCGCATCCCTCGTCATGGAATAATGAATCGAACTCGTCTGACCCATAAATGGGTCAATGACGTCTGAGGTAACGGAGACATCATAAATGGTCAAGGCAATATTTCCGTTTTCTCCATCCAGATAGGGAAGATGGTTCACATAAGGAAGAGATGCACTCCGGGCATGATCATAATTGCTAAGGATGATGACATTTCGATCCGTCGTTCCCCACCAGTTCTCTTTAAAGTTCAAAACGGCGTTCGGGTTTTGATAGGGTGTTCCATCACTATCCAAGTACACCGCGTAGCGACCGTTCCCATACAGACTTGAGCGGTTGACGGTAGCGGTGGGATCTGGGCCAACGGCCGTGCGGTAAAGGCGAATCCCAAAGGTGGCGTTGTTGATAAGCTTGGAATAATTAACCGTGGCAGAAGCGCCGCTTGTGATAAAGACACCTTCCTGGTTATTGGAAGAAGTCGATTGGGTAATCGTGGGAGAAGAGCCATGGTCGAGATAACAACCGATTTGGTTATTGGAGGCAGTTACGCTAGTCAAGGTTGAAAAAGAACCGTCGAGGAAAAAGCCATAGGTATTATTAGAAGAACTGACCTGCGTCACTGTCGGAGAGGAGGTGTCGAGGTAAAGGCCGTAAACACTGTATTGAATCACCCAATAAGCGATCTGGGAGTTGGAAGATTCAGATCCGATCAAGTGAATGCTATTCCAATTTTGTGGGGCAGGGGTGAGACTACCCGAGGTAAAGGTGATGGGACTTAAGGCAGTACCCTGGGCATTCAGGACGCCGCTGACATTCATCGCGTAAAGTCCGTCAAACTTCACCAACACCCCCGCCTCAATCGTGAGGGTGATGCCGCTATTCACCGTTACGTTTGAGGTGACAATATAAGGACTCCCCACAAGAGTCCAGGTGGTGTTGGTTGTAATGGGACCGCCCACAAAGGTATCGGCTGTAGCGGGGGCTATACCTATATATAGGAAAGCAATCAAGAGAACCAGGGAGAAAGTGGTCTTGTTCATTGTTCTTTGATGTTTACTAACTGACCAACGACTGGAAATTTTTCAAGCTCCTTTACACCATGCGGTGATTCTTGAATGAGAAAGGTGAGGTCCTGTCCCGCAAAGGCCTTTCCGTCACTGGGGGCATGTTCCCCACCCCGCCAGAGGCGGCTCTGGGTGACATCATAAATTTTTCCATTCACCGCCACATAGGCGGGCCGGCCTTCTTTTCCGTCGAAAAGTTTCAGCTCTCCCCGGGTTAATGTGATTTTTTCATTGTAAGTTTTGTCTTGAGGATGGTACAAAGCGATTTTAAGGTCTTGAGGGTAGGGGGCGATGGTGAGGGCTGTCGCTTGGGAGGCGCGAATGGTTTGTCCTCCTCCCTTCCATGCCACAATTCCCCCTTCAAGAATATAGGCATTTTGAAATCCGTGATCTTTAAAAAGATTGGCAGAGTAAGGCGCCCTCCAGGTCGAATGGATACAGTAAAAGACAAGGGTGCTTTCCTTACCCCAATCCCCTAAGTGTTTCTCGATCTCCCCATAGGGATTATTGAGTGCCCCTTCGATATGCCCCGCCTCGTATTCCTTGGGCTCCCGAACGTCTATTAAGAGAAGAGGTCTCCCCTCCCCAAGCCACTCTTTAACGGTCTCTGGCTTGAGATAGGAGGCTTTGGGAAGGGTTGGGTCAGCGGCAAAGAGGATGGAATGAGAAAAAAAGAAAAAACAGAGGAAGGAAAAAGCAAGGGCAAGATTTTTTATAACCCTTGAATTCAAAATGGGTTGCAAATTTTTCTCCTTTATGGCTCCCCATTGTCAAAGGTGGTGGGACTATACCATGAGGAAGGTAGGATGTCAAGAAAGAGAATTTGAAAAAGCGCTACGTTACAGAATTGGGTAATAGCGCTTCAGTTCGTAGTCGGTGACCTGGGAGCGGTAGCGGTTCCACTCGATCTTTTTGTTTTCGATCAGTTTTGCAAAAAGGTGGTCGCTGAGGGCTTTTCGGAGGAGAGAACTTTTTTCGGCAAGTTTGATCGCTTCGTTTAAATCTGCGGGAAGCATTCCAATCCCTGCGGCTTCCCTCTCCTTATCCGTCATCTCCGCAACATTTCTTCCCGATGGCGGTGGAAGAGGATAATCCTTCTCGATCCCATCGAGTCCCGCCGCAAGCATCACGCTAAAGGCAAGATACGGATTGCAGGAGGCATCCGGTGAGCGGTACTCCACGCGCGTGGAATCTTCGCGGCCCGGTTTGTATTCCGGGATACGCACGAGGTCCGAACGGCTCCGGAGTGCCCAGGAGATGTAGACGGGCGCCTCATAGCCGGGGACAAGGCGCTTGTAGGAATTGACCCACTGATTGGTGATGAGGGTCATTTCAGGGGCATGTTTGAGGAGGCCCGCAATAAAACGTTTTGCGATCACGGAAAGATGGAATTTGTCCTTCGGATCGAAGAAGACGTTCCGTTCACTTCCCGAGCGGTTTGAAAATAAAGACATATGCGTGTGCATCCCGGACCCATTCACGCCTTGAATCGGCTTCGGCATGAACGTCGCATAGACACCGCTTTTAAGGGCAATTTCTTTGACGACGAGCCGGTAGGTCATGGCGCTATCGGCCATCGTGAGGGCATCGGTATACCGTAAGTCGATTTCATGCTGGCTCGGTGCCGCCTCATGGTGGCTGTATTCGACGCCAATCCCCATCTCTTCAAGGGTCAACACTGTTTCCCGACGGAGATCCGTTGCAACGTCCAGCGGTGTCAGATCAAAATAACCTCCCTGGTCTAACGCCTGCGGGGCTCCTTCCTGATCGCGGAAGTAGAAAAATTCGAGTTCAGGACTCACATAGAAGGTATACCCCATCTCGTGGGCCCGTTTCAGATTTTTCTTGAGTATCCACCGAGGATCCCCCTCAAAGGGTTTCCCGCCCGGGTAAAGAATATTGCAGAACATCCGAGCGACCGCTCCCCCCTCCTGAGGACGCCAGGGGAGAATACAAAAGGTGTTCGGGTCCGGCATGGCGATCATGTCGCTTTCATCGATCCGGGCAAATCCTTCAATGGAAGAGCCGTCAAACCCCATCCCCTCGGAAAGTGCCCCTTCCAATTCCTCGACGGTGATCGCAAAACTTTTGAGGAATCCGAGGATGTCGGTAAACCAGAGGCGGATGAATTTCACCCGGAGGTCATGCGCCATCTTGAGGACGTAATCTTTATCGCGCGTAATTTTGGAAGTGGTTTTAGTCAATGTACTCATCGTGAAAATCTCAATAACCAAATTCTAAGTCTTCCAAACAATACCCAATGTTCCAAATTCTCCGCCACAAACACTGGCGGACCCGCCAACGATTTGTGGCGGGCAATGACCAAACCCAAAGCACCCACTCTACTTAGACGTCGAAGTAGAGATAGAACTCATACGGATGCGGACGGAGTTTCACGGCGGGGATTTCACGTTCCCGTTTGTACTCTATCCAAATGTCGATCACATCCTTGGTGAAGACGTCACCCTTCAAGAGGAAGTCATGATCCTGCTCGAGGGCACTCAGCGCCTCTTCCAGCGATCCTGGAACGGTCGGAATCTTTGCCGCTTCTTCCGGATCCAGTTCATACGTATTTTTGTCGAGCGGCTTTCCCGGATCAATCCGATTCTGAATCCCATCGAGCCCCGCCATCAGCATCGCGGAGAAGGCAGTATACGGGTTACAGGAGGGGTCGGGCGGCCGGAATTCGACCCGTTTTGACTTCGGATGCTCGACATACATCGGAATCCGACACGCTGCGGACCGGTTCCGGGCGGAGTAGGCAAGGTTCACAGGCGCCTCATACCCCGGAACAAGCCTCTTGTAGGAGTTTGTCGTCGGTGCGCAGAAAGCCATGAGCGCCGCGGCATGCTTGATCAAACCGCCAATGTAGTGTTTACAGGTCTGGCTGATGAGCGCATACCCGTTCTTGTCGTAGAAAAGGTTCACGTCGCTCTTGGCCAAACTTTGATGGGTATGCATCCCCGAGCCATTATCCCCATAAAGCGGCTTCGGCATGAAGGTCGCCACCTTCCCGTATTTCCGGGCGACATTCTTAATCACATACTTGAGCATCATGAGGTGATCCGCCATACGGGTGAGTGTGTCATACCGCATGTCGATTTCGGCTTGACCGGCGGTAGCCACTTCGTGATGATGCTTCTCAACAGGAACGCCGACGGCGCGCGCCCGCTTCATGATTTCGCTTCGGATATCCTGGAACGTGTCGTGTGGCGGTACAGGAAAATACCCTTCCTTGTACCGGGGTTTGTATCCCAAGTTCGGTTTTTCGTCCCGTCCTGAATTCCATTCCCCTTCCACGGAATCGATGAAATAGTACCCGCTATTCTCCGTTTGGTCAAAGCGGACGTCATCAAAGATGAAAAACTCAGGTTCCGGCCCCCAATAGCTCACATCGGCAATGCCGGTTTTCTTAAGATACGCCTCCGCTTTCCGCGCGATATAACGGGGGTCCCTTGAATACGCTTGCTTGGTCAGGGGATCATAGATATCGCAAATCACAGAGAGCGTCGGGATTTCACAGACCGGATCTAAAACAGCGGTATTCGGATCGAGAAAGAGGTTCATGTCCGATTCCTGAATCTTCTGGAAACCGCGGATTGAAGAGCCATCGAACCCGATCCCGTCCACCCAGATACCCTTCGAGGGGTTTTGGTCCAATTCCTCTACCGGAATGGAGAAATGCTGCCATAGCCCCGGCAGGTCATTGAATTTCAGATCCACCACTTTGATGTTGTGCTCTTTAATCAACCGGAAAATACGGTCGACGGCTTTCTCGTCCACGTTCGGACCGCCTCTCGATTTCACTGTTTGACTCGTCGCCTCTGCAAACGCTTTTTTTCCAACCTTCTCGGAAGCGACAAGAGCTTCTCGATTATTCTTCGCTGCCATTTTCTTTTTCCTCCTCATCACAATCGCAATCCTCTCTCAGTTTCTAAAACTTGCCAAAGGAGACCCATTATTTATTCAACAGCTTTCTCTCCCCGGTCCCCTGTGCGTATTCGCACCGCATCCTCGATGTCTGAAATAAAGATTTTTCCGTCTCCCACAGCCCCGGTGCGGGCAGTTTCCATAATTGCAGAGACAATGCGATCGGCATCGCTATCCTTGGCGATGATCTCGAGTTTCACTTTGGGAAGAAATTCCAGTTTATATTTTTCCCCTCGCCACTGTTGCTCAAGCCCTTTCTGTTTGCCATGTCCTTCAATTTCGGTAATCATGATACCGGGATAGCCTGATTTATCCAGTTGTTTTCTCACTTCACCCAATTTCTCCGGGCGAATGATCGCTTCGATCTTTTTCATCCTTACCTCCTCCTAAAATGGCTTCGAGCAATTTAGCCTAATATCCGTTTGTTTCAGAGAAATTAACGAGATGTTAAATCGATATTAATTTAAGTTCCTTACCCCCCTTCCCCAATAAACTTATATCCAACTCCCCGCACGGTTTCGAGAAAAGTATACGGATGGGGCCCCCCTTCCAACTTGCTCCGGAGGCGGCGGATATGGACATCCACGGTACGGGTTCCCCCGTAATAGTCATACCCCCATACCTTGTTCAAGATGGCATCCCGCGTAAAGACTTTACCGGGATGAGTGGCGAGAAATTTGAGAAGTTCGTATTCCTTAAAAGTGAGCGTCAGGGTGGTCCCGTTCAAAGAGACTTCGTATCTTTCAAGGTTGATCACCAGTTTTCCATGATGGATAAGATCTTTTCCCGAAATCCGCCGATGTTTCCAAAGGATCAGGCGAAATCTCGCCAGAAGTTCTGAAAAGACGTAAGGCTTGGTAATGAAATCATCGACTCCGACCCCGAAATCGATTTGAGATTCAAGTCCCTTCGGGATCAGAAAAAAGATAGGGATATCCTGAAGTTCTCTTTCTTCCTTAAGGGTCTTGTGGGCGGAAATCGCCTTGGAATCGGGAAGCGATTTAAAATTAAAGAGGATGATATCCGGAAGCTTCTTGACCGCATGCTCCAGAACGCTTTTCGCGGACAGTCCGGCAAAGTCCCACTCAAAATTTTCCTCGACGAGGGCTTGCTGCAAGTCCTCTGAGTCTTTCTTATTTTCGGAAACGATCAAGATACGATTCATGGTTAACGGACCCCGACGAGAGCAAGGCCGACGGCATCCGCCTCGGTAAACAGCCGTTCCTTTTCAATGAGAAGGGTCTTCCCTGCCTGAACGGCGAGCACCGAAGCATGCACTTCCCGCAACACGTCTATCGTCCTCGGGCCGATCACGGGGACATCAAACCGCATATCCTGGCGCGGACGCGCCATCTTCACGACGACAATCCCCTCCCGGCCAAAACTTCCTCCCCGCCGAATGGCCTGATCCGTCCCTTCCAAAGCTTCAATGGCAAGAACGACGCCCTGTTTGACGACGACGGTCTGCCCGATTTCAAAAGAGGCGGTCCGCTTTGCAACGCTTTTTCCAAAAGTGACATCTTTCCACTCTTCGCGAGTCGGTGTTCGTTTTGAAAGACATCCCTTTTTTGCAAGATCGCTCGACAAAAAACAGGTGGAGTCCAAAAGGCGCACCCCTATTCCCTTGAGTGATTTGACAACAATTCCGAGAAGTGCCCTGTCGGAGGCGCGGGAGGGAAGTTTGACGCGAACCGGCGATTCTTTAAAAAGGCGCTCTTTTTTGACCTGTCCGGCCATCAGGGCTCTGTGAACTCCTTGGGATTTGAAAAAATTGAGGAGTTTTTCAAGTTCCCAGAATTCCACCCATGTCAGCGCATCCACTTCTTTTTCCAAGGAGGGATCTGTTTCCCCTCGAATCGCACAGGCGGCGATAGAATACCCTTTCCCCTTCGCGGTGCGGGCGACAGCGAGGGGAAACTGGCCGTTTCCGGCAATGAGCCCTAGTCGTTCCATACCGGTTCCTCCGTCTGGAGTCGTGCCCTCGTGCAGATTCCCCGTTCGGAACGCTCGATAAAATCGACAAATTCCTTGACCTCGGCGCTTGGACTGCACTGCCGTCGGATTTCCTCCAAAGCCTCTTTTCGAGAAAAGGACGACCTAAAGAGGATCTGTAACGCCTGCTTGAGAGCGTGCTGAATTTCTTTGGAAATCCCGGCACGTTTCAGACCGATCAGATTAAGTCCATAGACCCGCGCGGGATGACCGTCGACGGTGACAAAAGGAAGGACATCCTGGGTCGCCTTGGAATGTCCTCCGACAATCGAAAGTCTCCCGATCCGGACAAACTGATGAACTCCCGCAAGGCCTCCAAGGATCGCTCTTTCGCCGATTTCCACATGGCCACCGAGCGTGCCGTTATTGGCAATAATCACGCCGTCATGAACCACGCAGTCATGGGCAATATGGCTGTATGTCATAATGTGGACATCGTTCCCGATGCGGGTCGTTCCTCCGCCTTCAACGGTGCCGCAATTCACCGTCACATACTCCCTGAAATTGTTATTGTTTCCAATTTCAAGAAATGTCTTCTCACCCTTGTATTTAAGATTCTGGGGGATCGAGCCGATCACGGCTCCCGTATAAAAATGATTGTTCGTGCCGATGGTCGTATAGCCGTCCAGCACGCAATGGGCCCCCACAGAGGAACCGTCTCCTATCGCAACATGTTCTCCGATGACGCTATGCGGCCCTATTTCGACATCAGGCGCAAGTTTTGCATTCGGATGAATCACCGCTGTCGAGTGAATCTTCATACATCATTCTCCCTA
>Ga0105164_10002185_pt1 | contig 12175 bp, 10 predicted proteins | sample VDWuncwatermetaG_FD_89674 | JGI IMG/M metagenome (GOLD analysis project Ga0105164, IMG submission 89674) | Wastewater microbial communities from Netherlands to study Microbial Dark Matter (Phase II) - VDW unchlorinated drinking water | ecosystem: Environmental > Aquatic > Freshwater > Drinking...
CCCTTTACGGTCATTCCCGGTCCGACGGCTGCGGTCACCGCCCTCATTCTCTCGGGACTCCCGGCGGATCGTTTTGTCTTTGAAGGATATCTTCCTCCGAAGAGGGGGCAGAGGCAAAGGAAATTACGGAGGCTCTCTTCCGAGAAAAGGACCGTCATTTTTTATGAATCGCCGCATCGGCTTCTTGAAAGCCTCAAAGATATTCTGGAGGTTCTGGGGGATATCGAGGTCGTGGTTGTTCGTGAGATGACCAAGAAATTCGAAGAGGTGGTCCGTGAAACAGTGAGCGCGCAGATTGCGTATTTCGAGAAAAAAGGGGTGAAAGGGGAATTTGTGATCCTCTTTCATTTGAAAGAAAAAAAATCCTTGACAAAGAGTGAAGAGGAGGGTATACTTCTTCCACAAGCACCCTTTTAAACTAACCCCGTGAGGTTGGTAAAGGAGCAGAAATGGATTGTTTTGGAAAGCGAAGCCTGCCCATAACGGGGTGGGCTATTTTTTTGCCCTTGCATAGGAGCCTATGAGCCCTTTTCGAGAGAAATCAAAAATTCTGGACGGCGAAGGGATGGAGAAAACCGTGATCCGTCTTGCCCATGAGATTGTCGAGAAAAACCAGAAGGACTTGGGGGGCCTCGTCATTATCGGGATCATGACACGGGGGGCGATTCTTGCCCAGCGGCTCAGTGAAGCGATCCGTAAGATGAACGGCGCAACACTGACCCTCGGCACCTTGGACATCACCCTGTATCGGGATGATCTCACCCAGGTGGCTCAAAGCCCTGTGGTGCATGAGACGCGAATCGATTTTGACATCACCGACCGCAAGGTTGTTTTGGTGGACGATGTTCTTTTCACGGGCCGCACAGTCCGCTGTGCGCTCGACGAACTGATCGATTTCGGAAGACCCCGCACCATACAACTTGTCGTTCTGATCGACCGGGGGCATCGGGACTTTCCGATCCGGGCCGACTACGTCGGTAAAAATCTTCCCACCTCTCTTCAAGAAATTGTGCAGGTACGATTTCAAGAAACGGATGGAGTCGATGAGGTGGTGATCGAGGAGAAAGAGCGATGACGCAGTGGACCCGGAAGGATCTTTTGGCCCTTGAGGAGCTTTCCGAAAAGGAGATTCGCCTTGTGCTGGAAACGGCCTATTCGTTTAAAGAGATCTCCGCCCGTCCCATTAAAAAGGTGCCGACCCTCCGGGGGAAGACGGTGGTCAATCTCTTCTTTGAACCTTCGACGAGGACGCGGGTCAGTTTTGAACTCGCTGCAAAACGCTTAAGTGCCGATGCGATGAATATCGCCGTGCAAGACTCCAGTCTTTCGAAGGGAGAGACCTTGAAAGACATGGCACGCAACATTGAGGCGATGAAAGTGGATATTCTTGTAATGCGTCACCCCTCGCCGGGGAGCTGCCACCTCCTTGCGCGGTCCCTTAAAATTGCCGTCGTCAATGCGGGAGACGGTTCCCACGAACATCCGACGCAGGGGCTTCTGGACCTGATGACGATCCAGGAGAAGAAAGGGAAGCTTGAAGGACTTAAAGTGAGCATTATCGGAGACATCCTTCATTCGAGGGTTGCGCGGTCCAATCTTTGGGGGCTTGTCAAGTTGGGGGCCCAGGTCACCCTCTGCGGGCCGAAAACACTTCTTCCGGTAGCCTGCGAGCGGCTCAATGCCCGGACCACCTGCGACCTTGAGGAGGCCATTGAGGGTGCGGATGTCCTCAACATTCTCCGGGTGCAACTGGAACGCCAGCACGGATGTCTATTCCCTTCCATCCGTGAATACGCCCAGAAGTTTTGCGTCACCCCCGAGCGGTTGCGGAAGGCGAAAAAGGATCTTCTCATTCTTCACCCCGGGCCCATGAACCGCGGGGTTGAAATCGCGCCGGAAGTAGCGGACGGTCCCCATTCGGTCATTCTCGATCAGGTGACCCATGGGATTGCGGTGAGAATGGCGGTTTTATTTCTCGTCTCGCAGGCGAATAGTATCAGAAAGGAACGCCATGAAGTTTCTGTTTAAAGGGGGTCGGGTGATCGACCCGAAGAATAAACGGGATGAGCGGTGTGATCTCCTTGTCGACCGAGGAAAGATTGCACAGCTCGGCAAAAATATTTCCTCCAATGGAGCACAGGTGATCGACGCAGAGGGGGGATGGGTGGTGCCGGGGCTCATCGACATGCATGTTCACTTCCGGCAGCCGGGCCGTGAGGATAAGGAGACGATCCTTTCGGGGAGTCGTGCGGCGGTCAAGGGAGGATTTACCTCCGTTCTTCCGATGGCGAATACGGAGCCGGTGGTGGATAACCGCGGGGCGGTCGAATTTCTTCTCGCGGAGGCAAAGCGGGTGAATCTTGTGAACGTCTTCCCGGTCGCTGCGGTGACCAAGGCCCTTCAAGGAGAAGAACTTTCAGAAATCGGAGAATTGGCGGATGCGGGGTGTGTGGCCCTTTCCGACGACGGGAAACCGATCCACAATGCAAAACTGATGCGCCACGCGCTCGAATACGCCTCGATGTTCGGGCTTCCGATCATTGCCCATGAACAGGACCCAACCCTTTTTGAGGGAGGGGTGATGCACGAAGGGTATACCTCGGCGGTTCTCGGTCTTCGCGGCATCCCCTCGGTGTGCGAGAGCATTATGGTGGCGCGGGATATTGAACTGGTGAAGTTTGTCGGCGGGAAACTCCACATCGCGCATGTGAGTCACGCCCGCTCGATCGAACTCATTCGTGAAGCAAAGCGGCACGGGCTTCCGATCACCTGCGAAACCGCACCGCATTATTTTTCTCTCACAGATCAAAGCGTCTCCCGTTTCGACGCCAATTTTAAGATGAATCCACCGCTTCGCTCTGAGGAAGATGTGGAAGCGATTAAAAAGGCGCTTAAAGATGGAACGATCGATTGCATCGCCACCGACCACGCGCCTCATACGGAGCAGGAAAAGGATGTGGAATTCGATGGGGCCCCTTTTGGAATTATCGGGCTTGAGAGTTCCCTGGGGCTTTGTCTTTCCCTCGTCCATGCGGGGGTATTGACCCCAACGGAGCTGGTCACACGGATGTCCTTGGCCCCCGCCACCCTTCTTGGGCTTCCGAAGGGAACGTTGTCGGTCGGCGCGGACGCAGATATTACTGTCATTGATCCCGACGCACCATGGACTGTCCGGAGCGAAGAGTTCGAATCGAAAAGCAAAAATTCTCCTTTTGTCGGTTGGACGCTCAAGGGCCGTGCGAAACTCACGATGGTTGGCGGACGGCTCGTGATGAGAGATGGGAAAATCACAAAGAGTGAGTAAACCCTCTTTCCCGAAAGCGGTAGCCTTGGGGATGATGGGGGCGTTGCTTCTCCCTGCCCCCGCCACAGCAGAAGACATTGGCAGTCATATCGTTTCACGCATTGAACAAAAGGCGCTCGGCGTCCAGAGTTATAAAGCCAATTTCGATCTTTGGCTTCGTGCCGGCGGGGAAGAATTTTTTTTAACAGGGGTCACCCTCTTCAAATGGCCGAAAATGCTCCGGACGGAAATGTCTCTTCGCGGCTCGAAGGAACTCAGCCAAGTCATCTATTGGAAGGGGGGGATTGTTTGGCAATACCTTCCCTCCGCGAGGATTGCCTTTCGTCAGCAGGAAGAAATACTCCGGGGGAAATACCCGGACGCCTTCGCCTCTCAAGATCTCGTCAATCTTCAAAATCCTTTTGACCTCATCGAGACAAAGACGCTTCGCTTCATCGACGAAGAGAGGGTGGATGGAAAAACCATGTATCTCTTCGAAGGGGTCCCCAAGAAGGCGATTCGTCATCAAGGGGTGCTGACCCCCGCGCTCTGCCGGATGAGGATCGCGGATGAAAACGGGCTGCTTCAAGATCTTGTCTTATACGATGCCTCAGGCCAGGAGGTCCTGAAACAGCATTTTTGGGATATTCAACCGAATCTGGAACTTTTGGAAGAGGAATTTGAATTTCGGCCGGAAAATGCGAAACTGGTCGAGATCACTCAGGAGACCGAAAAGAAAATGAGATTGATGTTGAAGGAGGACCCTTCGCCGTGACAAAGGCCTTCCTTTGCCTCGAAGACAATTTTTTGCTGGAAGGGGAATCGATCGGTTCAGAAGGGGAAGCCTTTGGGGAAGTCGTGTTTAATACCAGCATGACCGGTTACCAGGAAATTCTCACAGACCCTTCCTATAAAGGTCAGATTGTCACCATGACCTATCCGCATATCGGCAATTACGGCGTGAACGAAGAAGACATCGAATCCAGAAAACCTTTTGTGGAAGGATTCGTGGTGAAAGAACTGAGTCGGATCACGAGTCACTACCGCGCCCAAGGGAGCCTTAAGGACTATTTGACGCGGTACGGCATCGTCGGAATTCAGGGGGTCGATACGAGGGCCCTCACCAAGCACCTGAGGACCCACGGCGCGAAGAAAGGGATTATTTCTACGACGACGGCGGATTCCCAAATCCTTCTTAAGAAGACACAGGCGTCTCCGGGGCTCGTGGGGAGAGATCTTGTGAAAGAGGTGACCTGTGAAAAAGCGTATGTGTGGGGTCCCCAAGAAAAGGCCGCGCGCTATCATGTGGTCGCGATGGATTATGGCATCAAACAGAATATTCTTCGGATGCTCACACAGGCAGGGTGTCGTGTCACCGTGGTGCCTGCCGCAGCGACGGCGGAGGAGGTGCTTTCTTATCGGCCGGATGGACTCTTCCTTTCAAATGGTCCGGGCGATCCAGAGGCGGTGACCTATGCCATTGAGACGGTACGGAATCTTTTGGGCAAACTTCCGATCTTTGGGATTTGTCTTGGCCACCAGATTCTGGGCCTTGCCTTTGGCGGCCGGACTTTTAAACTCAAGTTCGGTCATCATGGGGGCAATCACCCCGTCCTCCATCTCACGAGTCAAAAAGTGGAAATCACCGCCCAGAATCACGGATTCTGCGTCGACATCGATTCGATCCCCAATCAGGAGATGGTGCTGACGCATATCAATTTGAACGACAGGACCGTTGAAGGGATGCGCCATAAAAAACTTCCTGTCTTTTCTGTTCAGTATCATCCTGAGGCATCCCCCGGCCCCCATGATGCGCGGTATCTTTTCGGCGATTTTATCAAGGTCATGGCAAAGTGAAATTTCTACTCACCCCAGAACTTGGACGGCTGGCCAGGTGGCTTCGGGCCGTCGGGTACGATGCGGAGGTTCTCAGAGGACGCATTCCGGACCTCTTGGCCAAGGCGACGGAAGACGGGCGGATCATCCTGACAAGACATCTGGCCCTCAGAGATCACCGGGGGACACCGATTCGGCTAGTCCGGAGTGATCGATTCGACGCGCAGCTCAAGGAACTTCGGAGGTCGTGCGGTATCCGCGTTTCAACGAAACAGCTTTTTTTGCGGTGTCTCCTGTGCAATGTCCCTGTGAAACGGATTGCCAAGGAAAAGGTCAAAGGCAAAGTGCCGCCTTATGTGTTTAAAACCCAGAATGATTTTTCTCAGTGCCCTTCGTGTCAACGTCTCTACTGGGCGGCGACACATTGGGAGCACGCCTCACAAATTCTAAAAATGTTATGAAATTTATTGCCGATTTCCACATCCATTCCAAGTATAGCCGGGCGACGAGCAACCAGCTCGATCTTAAGGAATTGAGCAAATGGGCCAGGATCAAAGGGGTGGGGCTCATCGGGACCGGCGACTTTACCCATCCGGTATGGTTTGAGGAATTGAAACGAGATCTTAAACCGGCGGGACAAGGTCTTTTTGAGTATCAGGGTGCCCATTTTATTCTGACGACGGAGGTGAACACGCTTTTCTACCGAGGAGGCAAGGCGAAGAATGTTCACCACCTTATTTTTTCACCGAGCCTTGAGTCGGTTGAGAAGATAAGCCATGAACTCGCTTCTTTCGGAGACCTTGGAAATGACGGAAGACCGCTTCTCATGATGGAAGCGAGGCAACTCGTGAAAATTGTGATGGGGGTAGAGCCTCGGGCCCTCCTGATCCCGGCCCATGCCTGGACACCCCATTTCGCGATCTTCGGGTCTCAATCGGGATTTGACACCGTTGAGGAATGCTATGAGGAGGAGGCAAAAAACATTTTTGCTCTTGAGACGGGGCTTTCGAGCGATCCCGCGATGAATTGGCGTCTGAGCCGTCTGGACCGGTATGCGCTCATTTCGAACTCCGATTGTCACAGCGCCCGTCGGATCGGACGGGAGGCGAACTGTTTTGACTGCGAGTTGGAGTATGACGAGATCGCGGAAGCGATCAAAAAGAAGGACCCCAAACGGTTTCTTTTCACCGTCGAGTTTTTCCCGGAAGAGGGGAAGTATCATTTTGACGGCCATCGAAAGTGCAATGTGGTCTGGTCTCCTACGGAAACAAAATCGCACAAGGGGCGCTGCACGGCCTGCGGAAGGCCTGTGACGATTGGAGTCATGCATCGGGTGGATGCGCTTGCGGATCGGCCCGAAGGATTCCGCCTCGAAGGGGCGATCCCCTATCGGAACATGGTTCCTTTGGATGAAATTATTTCTGAAGCACTCGCCCTCGGTGTCGCTTCCCAGGCGGTTGAGAGGGAGTACCAAAGACTCATTCAGGAATTCGGGAACGAATTCTTTATTCTGTTCGATGCCTCGGAAGAGGCCCTTCGTAGAGGGGCCCCTCCCAAGGTGGCCGAGGGGATCCTCCGTGTTCGTGAAGGGAAACTGAAGATCCATCCGGGCTACGACGGCGAATATGGAAAAGTAGAGATTTTTGGAGAAGCAGTCGCGGCGCAGAGGAAGGACAAACAACTGGAACTTTTTTAACGATGCCTAAGCGGTCAGACATTAAAAAGATTCTGATTATCGGATCCGGCCCGATCATTATCGGTCAGGCCTGTGAATTCGATTATTCTGGAACCCAAGCCTGCAAGGCCCTGAAAGAAGAGGGGTATGAGGTGATTTTGGTCAACTCGAACCCCGCCACGATCATGACCGATCCGGAATTTGCGGATCGGACCTACCTCGAACCGGTCACCGCCGAGGTGATTGAGAAAATCATCGAACGGGAGAGACCCGATGCCCTTCTGCCGACGCTGGGAGGGCAGACGGGGCTTAATGTGGCGGTCGAGGTTGCTGAAAAAGGCGTTTTGAAAAAATTCGGCGTGGAGGTTTTGGGTGCTACTATCCAAGCGATCAAGATGGCGGAGGAGAGGGAATTTTTCAAAAAGGCGATGCAGGAGATCGGGCTGGATCTTCCCAGAAGTAGAATCGCCCATCGGGCGGAAGAGGCCCGAGTCTTCGCCAAAGAGATCGGCCTTCCTGTTGTGATCCGCCCCAGTTTCACCTTGGGAGGGGCAGGCGGCGGGGTTGCCTATACCCTCGAGGAAGTCGACGACATTGCTGGCCGCGGTCTTGATTTAAGCATGAGACACGAAGTCCTTGTGGAGGAATCGGTCATCGGGTGGAAGGAATTTGAGTTAGAGGTGATGCGGGATCAAAAAGACAATGTTGTCATTATTTGTTCCATAGAAAACTTCGATCCGATGGGGGTTCATACCGGGGATTCGATCACCGTGGCTCCCGCACAAACCTTGACCGATAAAGAATATCAACTCATGCGTAATCAGGCGATCGCTGTCATCCGGAAAATCGGCGTCGAGACGGGGGGAAGCAATATCCAATTTGCCGTGGACCCCAAGACCGGAAGAATGGTGGTGATCGAGATGAATCCGCGGGTTTCGCGAAGTAGCGCGCTCGCCTCAAAAGCCACCGGATTCCCGATCGCAAAGATCGCCGCGAAACTTGCGGTCGGCTATACGCTGGATGAGATCCCGAACGACATTACCGCCAAAACCCCTGCCTGTTTTGAACCGACCCTTGATTACTGTGTGGTGAAAATCCCCCGCTGGACATTTGAAAAATTTCCGACCGCCGATCCGATCCTTACGACCCAAATGAAATCGGTGGGGGAAACGATGGCGATCGGGCGGACCTTTAAGGAGGCCCTCCAGAAGGGAATCCGGGGGCTCGAAATCGGGCGGTTTGGGTTAGGAGGAGACGGGAAAGACTTTGCCATTCGAAATAAGGAGGAGATCCGTGGAAAACTTTCTTCCCCGAATCAGGATCGGATTTTCTATCTCCGCGCCGCATTTCAAAATTATTTTTCGATCGATGAAATCTACGACCTCACCAAAATCGACCGTTGGTTTCTGCATCAAATTCAGGAACTTTGTGAGGTAGAAAAGGAGCTTGCCGCCTCCAAACCGAATGCGGCGTTACTCCGGAAGGCGAAACAGCACGGATTTAGCGATACGCAGCTTGCCTCTTTTTGGCGGATGAACGAAGAGGAGGTGCGGCAGTTACGCAAAAAAGAGGGGATCGCGGCAACCTTTAAACTCGTCGATACCTGCGCCGCGGAATTCGAAGCGGTCACCCCTTACTACTATTCCACCTATGAAGTGGAAAATGAGGTAAAGCCCTCTTCGCAGAAAAAAATCATGATCCTCGGGGGAGGACCAAACCGGATCGGTCAGGGGATTGAATTTGATTATTGTTGCGTTCACGCCGCGTTTGCTTTGAAAGAGATCGGCTACGAAACGATCATGGTCAATTCCAATCCTGAAACGGTTTCGACCGACTACGACACCTCGGACCGGCTCTACTTTGAACCGCTCACCCGGGAGGATGTGTTAAACATTGTGGATTGTGAAAAACCCGATGGCGTCATTGTGCAATTTGGCGGTCAAACCCCGCTGAATCTTGCCAAGTCTCTTGAGAAGGCGGGGGTGCCTATCATCGGCACAAGCCCCGATGCGATCGACCGCGCAGAGGATCGCGAACGGTTTAAAGAGGTGGTGGATAAGCTCCATCTGGCGCAGCCGGAGAGCGGCGCCGCCACCCTGCTCCAGAAAGCAAAAGAGGTGGCCCGGCGGATCGGGTTTCCGGTCCTTCTCCGTCCTTCCTATGTATTGGGAGGGCGGGCGATGGAGATCGTTTATGATGAAGAGGGTCTTGAGCGCTACATGGAACGGGCGGTTTCTGTCTCAGGAAATCATCCGGTTCTCATCGATCAATTCCTGGAGGATGCGATTGAAGTCGATGTCGACCTCATCTCCGACGGGGAGACGACGGTCATCGGAGGAATTCTTGAACATATCGAGGAGGCGGGGGTCCACTCAGGGGATAGTGCCATGGCCCTTCCTCCTTTTTCGCTCAAATCCGAGACGATTGCCAAGATCCGGGGAAATAGCCACGCCCTCGCCAAAGAACTCCAGGTGGTCGGCCTCATGAATATCCAGTTTGCCGTAAAAAATGGGACGGTCTATGTGCTGGAGGTTAACCCCCGCGCCTCACGGACCATCCCTTTTGTCAGCAAGGCAATTGGTGTTCCGCTTGCGAAACTGGCGGCCAAGGTCATGGTCGGGAAGACTCTTAAAGAACTCGGGTTTACCCAGGAGAGAATCCCTCCGTACATTTCTGTGAAAGAATCTGTGTTTCCTTTCACGCGATTCCACGGCGTGGATATCATTCTGGGGCCTGAAATGAAATCGACAGGAGAGGTGATGGGGATCGATCTGGAATTCGGCCGGGCCTATATCAAATCGCAGCTTGCCGCAGGGCAGATCCTTCCGAAGCAGGGAACCATTTTTGTCACCGTCAAAAACAAAGATAAAAAAACGATCGTCCCGATCGCCAAGAGGCTTTCCGAATTGGGGTATGCTTTGGTCGCCACCGCAGGGACGCACAAGGTGCTTTCGGAAAACCAGATTTCGGCACGCAAGATACTTAAGATTAAAGAGGGAAGCCCTAATGCCTTAGATCTCATCCGCGAAAACGGGATCCACCTCATCATCAATACCCCGACGGGGAAAAAACCCAAATCAGACGAAGCGTTTATCCGGAGCCTCGCCGTGCAGCGGGGGATTCCTTGTATCACGACGATCCCCGGCGCGGCAGCCTCTGTGCGGGGTATTGAGGCCTTCCTTTCGGGAGACCTTCAGGTGCGCAGCCTTCAGGAGTATCATCAATCTCTTAAAGAAAAACTGGAAGTGGTCTCATGAACCCCGTTAGAAATCCTATTTCTAACGGGGTGAAACCGATTTTTCAATTGGATGCAGAGGTGATCCATCAGGTCAAGGTCGCTGAGGAAAGTTATATCCTTAGTTTGAACGCCCCTCCCATCGCGAGGGCGATCCAACCGGGGCAGTTCATTCAGATCCGGTGCGCCCCTCTTCTTCCCCGGCCCTTCAGTATTTATCGTGTACGGGAAAAGCGGATCTTGGAGGTTTTGTATGAAGTGATCGGGCGCGGCACACAACGCATGGCAGAAGCGAAAAAAGGGGATCGATTGAATCTCTTTGGGCCCTTGGGAAACACCTTTTCTTATCCACACGCAAAAGGTATTTCGATTCTTGTGGGAGGAGGCGTGGGGCTCGCCCCTTTTTACGACTTGGCGGAGGCGCTCGTGGATCCAAAACGGGGGAGGCGGAAAAAAGAGGATATCCTCGTTCTCTTGGGGGCGAGGAATCGGAAAAGGGTTTTCTGCGAGAAGGACTTTAGGAAATTAGGGGTGCGCTTCGAAATCGCCACCGACGATGGTTCTTACAGATTCAAAGGATTCGTCACCCAACTTCTTGAAAAGCACTTACGCACGACGCACGACGCACGACGCACGACGCATCTTTATGCCTGCGGCCCCAACCCGATGCTTCAGCGGGTCTCCGGGCTTTCAAAAAAATTTAGAATTCCTTGCGAACTTTCTATTGACGCCACCATGCCTTGCGGCTATGGGATCTGTTTCGGATGTGCGGTCAAGGTGCGGACCCAAGACCATTTTTGTTATAAGCTCGCTTGTATCGATGGCCCTGTATTTGATACAAAGGAGATCGTATGGGATTAATCTGTTTTCCACGAGAGTCTTTTGTCTTAGGTCTTGAGTCTTATGTCTAAAATAGATCTTTCTGTCCAGATTGGTTCCCTGAAACTGAAAAATCCAGTCATGGTCGCTTCCGGGACCGCCTCTTATGGAGAAGAAACCTCGCGCGTTTTTCCGCTATCGCGTCTCGGCGCTTTTGTCACCAAAAGTATTACCTTAAAACCCCGTCAAGGGAATCCTCCCACTCGTGTGGTGGAGACCCCTTCCGGCATGCTGAATTCAATCGGGCTTCAGAATGTGGGCGCGGAAGAATTTCTTAAGAAGAAACTCCCTTTTTTAAGAAAAGAGAAAGTTCCCGTTATTGTCAATATCGCCGCCAAACGGATTGAGGATTATGCAGCACTTACCGCCCGTATCGGTGAGGAGAAAGGAATCGCGGGGTTCGAACTAAATGTCTCTTGTCCCAATGTCAAAGAGGGAGGGCTTGAGTTTGGAACGAACCCCAACTGCATTACGGAAATTGTCCGAGGGGTCCGGAGAGAAACGCGTCTTCCGCTTATTACAAAGCTTTCGCCGAACGTGACCGACATCGTCACGATGGCCAAAGCGGCGATGGAGGGCGGAAGCGATGCTGTTTCCTTGGTGAATACCTTTCTGGCAATGGCGATCGACATCCGAAAGAAGAGACCTGTTTTTTCCACGACGACCGGCGGTTTGAGCGGCCCTGCCATTCGACCGATTGCGCTCCGGATGATCTATCAGGTGTATCGGGCGCTTAAGTGTCCGATCGTCGGAATCGGCGGCATCATGAACGCAGAAGATGCGATCGAGATGATGATGGTGGGTGCTTCCGCAATCCAGATCGGCACGGCGAATTTTGTGAATCCCAAGGCCCCTCTTGAGATTCTTGAGGGGATCGAAAATTATGTGAAGAAAGAAAAACTTCGGCACCTCGGAGACCTTGTGGGGGTGATTTGAATGGGTGCGTCTAAACTCATTATTGCATTGGATGTCCTGACATTTCAAGAAGCCCGGGAGTGGGTCGAAAGACTTTCTCCAAAAGTAGACCTCTTTAAAGTGGGGAGCGTTCTTTTTACGGCGGCAGGCCCTCAAGTCATTGAAATGATTCGTCAAAAAAAAAGGGAAGTGTTTCTTGACCTCAAGTTTCATGATATTCCGAATACGGTTGCAGGGGCCTGCCGTGCCGCCGTCCGGTTGGGCGTTTTTATGCTAAACCTGCATGTGATGGGCGGAGAAAGGGTCCTCCAGGAGAGTGTCACCGCCGTGACTGAAGAGGCCTCCCGGGGAA
>Ga0105164_10002186_pt1 | contig 12173 bp, 10 predicted proteins | sample VDWuncwatermetaG_FD_89674 | JGI IMG/M metagenome (GOLD analysis project Ga0105164, IMG submission 89674) | Wastewater microbial communities from Netherlands to study Microbial Dark Matter (Phase II) - VDW unchlorinated drinking water | ecosystem: Environmental > Aquatic > Freshwater > Drinking...
CCCTCAAGAGGTTCGGAATGGCGATCGCGGCCAGTAACGCGATAATTGCAACGACGATCATGATTTCAACCAGAGTGAAGCCTCTTCGAGAAAATCTTAGCATCTTTGTTTCACCTCCTTGTCATGTTGCCACAATGGGGGTGTCGATGCGGTAGGATCTTGCGGTAGGGAAAACTTACTTAAGAAACCCTAAGAATAAGTCCACGACCCCCATAAATCTAGAACAAATTATATCACAAAGAGAGGGCTTTGTCAATGGACTATTTGAGGAGCGGCTTTTCTAACTTAAGAATTGGTAAGAGGATAGATTTGACACTTTCACTGTTTTATTTTTTCGACATCTTCTCTTTTAATACGGGGAGCCAGGTCTTAAAATGGGGGTAATCGGGATCCTTCCTCCTCCCCTCTTCCCAAACCCGAAGGGTCTTTTCCAGCTCATTCTTATTCCAATAGTAGACTCCCAGATTAAAATAGGCCTCCCCGAAGGAAGGGTTGAGTTTTATGGCTTTTTGGAAAGCCTCTACAGCATCCTCTTTTTCCATTTCTGCATACGTGATTCCTAATTTGTTCCAGAAGAACGCATTCTCATTCAGTTCAAGGGCCTTCTTTAGAAAGAGAATGGCCTTGTCATAATTTTTAAGCTGGCGGTGAAGGGTCCCCAGATTGGCGAGCACGAGGGGTTGATTCGGCATCAATTTGAGCGATTTCTCAAAGAGCTCCACGGCTTCTTTGACAAACCCACGGGATAGGCAGACGCTCCCGAGATTGTTATACATCAAGGAACTTTGAGGCGCATGAATGGCCGTCTGCGTAAAAAGAGCCATTTCGTCCGAATAATCCCGATTCCGGTTCGCGATCACGGATGCATAGCATGTCAAGATCAGGAAACCGGAAAAAAGGAAAAATTTCTGAACCCCCCGGCTCGAGGCCCGTTTAAAAAGGAGGTTAAGGAAAAAGGAAAGGATGAGAAAAAATCCGATGGAAGGAAGATAAAGGTAATGTTCGGCCATCGTGGGGTAGACAGGAATCACGTTGGAAACAGGGAGAAGATTGATGAGAAACCAGGCGAGTCCAAAGAAGAGGAATCTGTTTTTCCTCCAGAGGAGTCTTCCTAATCCGATAAGGAGACCTCCCACGAGAATGAATAAAAGGGTGCCGAAGTCCCAGAGGGCTGTTTGAAAAGGGGCTGTCCGCTCCAAGTGGAGAGGATAAGGAAACAGAAGAAGCGAGAGGTAGGAGAGGATGAGTTTTCCAAAAGATAAAATCCTTAACAAAAGGCCGGGGTCCATAAGGAGGGCGGGGTGGAGCCGAAATGGAAAAAAGAAAAATCGAAGGGCAAGATATCCGAGGAGGAGAGCCCAATAAACCGTATGCTGGAGGAGCCAATGCTTCCGCTTAATAGGATGACATCTCTCAAAGACAAAAAGAAGCATCGGGAAAACGATCGCTGTTTCCTTGGAAAGAAGGGCTAAAAGAAAAGAGAGGGGTGCAAGAACTTTAAATTTTTTCTTCGAGGAGAGAAAGCCGAGAAAAGAGATGAGGCAAAAAAAGGTTGCAAAGAGGTCGCCCCGACTCGGAAGGTAAGAAACAGCCTCTGTGTGGAGGGGGTGGGAGGCAAAAAGGAGTGCACCCAGGAAAGAAATCTTTTCATCCTGAAGGAGCCGCTGGATGAGAAGATAGACGCAAAACACATTCAGGATATGGAGAAGAATGCTAATCAAATGAAAGCCAAAAGGTTTCCCCCTCCAAAGGTGATACTCCAGGGTATAGAACACCATGACGAAAGGACGATAATATCCCCCTTCCTTGAAGGAACTTTCCTGTGACGATTTGCTGAAGAACTCGCTTTTAAAAAGAATGGGAATGTTCTTCAGATCCCGCACAAATTCGTTTTGAAGAATGAAAATATGGTCATCCCATACAAAAGGATTCTGGAGGATCGAGGCGTAGAGCGAAAAAACGAGTGCCGCCAAAATACAAAAATGGACGTACCGTTTCATTGAAGCAGAAGGATTTCCTGTCAACTTATTTTGAAACCAACTCTGTGAGTTTGAAGATGGGAAGGAACATCGAGATGACAATTCCGCCGACGACGACACCGAGGAAGGCGATGATAACAGGCTCGATGATCGAGGTGAGGCCCGCCACCGCCGCCTCCACCTGTTCTTCATAAAAATCGGAAATTTTGGAAAGCATTTTCTCAAGTTCACCGGATTCCTCTCCCACGGCGATCATCCGGATGACCATCGGAGGAAAAACACCCCGCTTGGAAAGGGGGCCGGCGATATTCTCCCCCTCCCGGATGGAGGTCCGGGCCTCCTCCAGGGCCATTTCAATCACCTTATTACCGGCGCTCTTTCCCACGATCTCAAGACTGCCGAGAATCGGTACACCACTTTTCACCAGGGTGGAGAAGGTCCTTGCGAAACGGGCCACCGTCGCCTTCTGAAACAATTTTCCGAAAATGGGAAGATGCATGAGCACGCGGTCCTTGTTAAGCCTTCCCTTTTCCGTTCGGATATACATGACCAGCGCGATCACAAAGAGAATCAATACTGCGAGGCCGTAGAGAAAATACCGGTTTAAGAGATCGCTGACCGAAATGAGGATGCGCGTGGGAAGTGGAAGGGTTCCACCCAGTGTTTCAAAGATCCCTTTGAATGTCGGAATCACTTTGAGCATCAGAAAGGTGGTAATCAGGACCGCCATGGTCACCACCACAGCGGGATAGATGAGCGCAGATTTTACTTTTCGCCGAAGGGCGTTCATCTTTTCAAGGTAGGTGGCGAGCCGATCCAAGATATCATCGAGCATCCCGCTCGATTCCCCCGCCTTGACCATGTTGACATAGAGGGGAGAAAAGACGCGGGGATGTTTGGAGAGCGCACCCGAAAGAGAACTCCCTGTCTCCACGTCATTGCGGGTTTTCATGATAATCCGGCGGAAGGAGGGATTCTCGATCTGTTCGGTCAGGATATCGAGGCTCTGCAGAAGGGGGATGCCGCTGTCGACCATGGTCGCGAGTTGTCTTGAGAAAAGGACAATGTCATCCAGCCGAATGCCACTCCCGACCGCAAGCTGTTTCCTCTTCTCTCTTTCCTGGGTAATGGAGATAATGACAAGGTCTTTCTTCCGAAGGGCGTCGACGAGAAGGGTCTGAGACCCGACCTTCGAGACCCCGGTAATGGAACGACCTTCCTGGTCCTTTGCAACGTATCGATAAGTTGGCATCGGTTACTCCTGGACAGTGACGCGCATCACTTCTTCAACGGTCGTAAGTCCCATTTCAAACTTTTTCAAGGCATCCTCATGAAGGGATCTCATCCCATGTGCCCGAGCATACTCCGTGATCTCAGCGGTCTGGGCACGATTCAAAATCATATCCCGCACCTGGTCATCGATTTCCAAAACCTCCAAGATCCCCATCCGGCCAAAATAACCTGTCCTCGCGCACTTGCGGCATCCCTTTCCCCGGTAGCATGTCGCCTCTTTTGCCTCTTTCATTTTCAAACCGACACTCTCAAGAAGCGATTTCTCGACCGTCACCTTCTCCTTGCACTGTGTGCAGATCACACGGCAGAGACGCTGCGCCCCGATGACGATGATACTGGAAGCGATCAGGTACGGTTCCACCCCCATGTCCACCAAGCGCGTGATGGCGCTCGGGGCATCATTGGTGTGAAGGGTGCTCAAAATGAGATGTCCGGTCAGGGAAGACTTGACCGCAATGTCCGCAGTTTCGAAATCACGGATCTCCCCCACCATGATGACATCCGGCGTCTGTCGGAGAACCGACCGGAGGCCACCGGCAAAGGTGAGCCCGATATCCGGATGGACCTGGATCTGCGTCACCCCTTCGATCTGGTATTCAATCGGATCCTCGATCGTGGTGAGGTTCCGCTCGGGGGTGTTGAGGGTCTGAAGCAGAGAATAGAGGGTGGTCGATTTCCCGCATCCGGTCGGGCCCGTTAAAAGGATCATTCCGAAGGGTTTCGTCACAGCCTCCTTAAATTTCACGAGCGGCTCGGGATTAAACCCGAGATGCTCCAGACCAAATTGCAGGGCCGATTTGTCTAAAATCCGAAGAACCATTTTCCCGCCGAACATAATAGGAAGCACCGAGACTCTGAAGTCGATCTCCTTTCCCCGAAAACGGATCCTGAAGCGTCCGTCCTGCGGAAGCCTGCTTTCCGTGATGTCGAGACCGCACATAATCTTGAGCCGTGAAGTAATGGCCAGCTGACTCTCTTTGGGGAGAGAAATGGCGTCCAGAAGATTTCCGTCGATGCGGTAGCGTATCCGCAGACGGTCTTCTCCCGGTTCGATATGAATGTCGCTCGCCCGTTTGTCGAACGCCTCGATCAAAACAAGGTTCACGATCTCGACGATCGGAACCTTTTCCGGATTTTTTGCAATCGCCTCGAGATCGACCTCCTCCCGGTCAGTCAACTCGGTCGGAAGTTCCATCTCGGCCCCCTCCAAAATGCGGGAAATCTTAAGATCCTGCGGATTATAAATCCGGTCGATCGCCTCTAAAATATCTTTGTCGGTGCTTAAGACCGGATCGATCTGGTAATGGGTGAGCATCCGCAAATCGTCCATCGCGAAAATATTCAAGGGGTCTGCCATGGAGATCACAAGGGTATTTCCGATCCGTGAAATCGGAATGAGATGATACTGACGGGCAATACGCTCTGGGACCATCCTTGCGATTTCAGGGTCTATCTTAAACCGCGAAAGATCGATCGGCGGGATGTCTAATTCCTGGCCCAAGAGGGAGAGGAGCTCCTTTTCAGAAATCCATCCTTCACGGACAAGGATCTGGCTCAGTGCCCCTCCCTCTTTTTTCTGAATCGACAGGGCGTTCTCCAGCTTCTTTTTGTCGACGAGATTACTTTTAAGAAGGAGTGAGGTCAACCGCTCTCGAAACGTTTCAGCCATCTTAAGTCACCCGAAACACTTCTTCCAAGGAGGTTCGGCCGGACCGCGCCTTCAGAAGCGAATCTTCCCGAAGGGTCACAAGCCCCTCTTTTTTCGCTTCTTCAAAGAGTTCGCTCTCCCGTGCACGGCTCAAGACCAACTCCCGGATGTGAGGCGTGAGAGGAAGGGTCTCCATAATTCCCATTCTACCCGCATAGCCTGTACCGAAACATTGAGAGCATCCCGCACTTTTATAAAACTTAACTTCTTCTTTGGGGTTGAAAGGAATCCCGAGTTTCTGTGCCAACGCCGCATCCATCCGGTACGGTTTTTTACACGCATTGCAAAGTTTCCGCAAAAGTCGCTGAGAACAGGCAAGCGTGATCGCGGAGGTGATCAAAAAGGGCTCCACCCCCATGTTGAGAAGCCGCACCACCGCCCCGCAGGCGGTCGTCGTGTGGAGGGTGCTTAATACCAAGTGCCCGGTGAGAGCCGCTTTGATCGCCACATCGACCGTCTCAAAATCCCTAATCTCGCCGACCATGATGATGTCCGGGTCTTGCCTTAAGATTGAACGGAGTGCGGCGGCATAGGTGAGGCCGATGTCGATTCGTGAAGTCACCTGGTTAATCCCCTCAAGTTGAAATTCAACCGGATCCTCCACCGTCACGATATTTTTTTCGGGGGAATCGACATATTTAAGAATGGAATAAAGGGTCGTAGTCTTTCCGCTTCCCGTAGGACCGCAGACCAGGATCATGCCGTAGGGGCGGAGACTCGCTTTTTTCATATCGGAAAACGGTTTCTCTTCAAATCCTAAACCCTCGAGATTCAAAGGGGCCTGTGATTTGTCCAAGACGCGGAGAGCAACCTTTTCCCCAAAACTGGAGGGGACTGTTGAAACACGAAAATCGATGTCCCGTCCCTGAAGTTTCATTTTAAACCGCCCATCCTGGGGGAGGCGTCTTTCGGCAATATCCATATTCGACATGACTTTGATGCGTGAGACCACCGCCTCGTGCATCGCACGGGGGGGAGCGGTCCCCGTTTTGAGAATCCCGTCCACCCGGTACCGGATCCGAACGGCCTCCCGCATCGGCTCGATCAAGACGTCACTGGCCCGGAGGCGGCAGGCCTCCTCAAGAATGAGATTCGTCACCTGGACGACCGGTGCCCCTTGTGTGAGCCGGAGAAGTTCTTCCGATCCAAGGGCTTCCCCTTCCTCCGCCTCAATGAGTTCCACTTTGTCTTTGGCGGCCTGTTTGATCCGCTTGACGACATCCTCAATCGCCTGCTGTGTCGATTCATCGTAGAGCTTCCGAAGAGCTCCTCGGATGTCTACTTCTGTTGCGATCGTCGGGCGGATCTCCAGTCCTGTAAGCGCCTTGATCTCTTCCGCCGCGAAAAGATTCAAAGGATCCGCAATCGCGATCGTCACGGTATTTCCGATTTTCGAAATGGGGACAATTTCATAGTGGGTGGCGATCTCGCGAGAAATCACTCTGGCCATGGAAGGGTCTATTTCAAAACGGGAAAGGTCTACCGGAGGAATTCCTAAGTTTTCACTGAGGAGGGCGACAAGATCCTTTTCGGAGACAACCCCCATCTCGATAAGAATGCGGCTTAAGCGGCCTCCCTTCTCCTTTTGCTGAAGCAGTGCCTTCTCCAGCGTCTCGGGCGTGAGCACCTTCTTTTCGATAAGGAAATCACTTAACTTTTGTTTGAGAGAGGGGGACATTTCCGTCCTCGTCAGATTGGGTTATCTCCCTGCGCGTAAGAACGGTTGATGGCCTCATTGATGTCCGTCATCGTGGAGACAAATACCTGAACTTTGCATTTGGTGATCAGTTCAATATCCTCCTGCGCCTGGATATTGAGGGGGTTGGACATCGCGATCGTGAGCGCATTTCCGATCCGGTCCACCGGAATGAGACAATACTGCCGGGCCACGTTCTCGGGAATAAGTTTTGTGACATCTCCCGAGATCTCATAATTTTTGAGGGGAAGGTAGGGAAATCCGAATTGGGCCGTCAGCGCCTGGGCAATTTCTTCTTCAGTGGTAAAGCCGAGTTTGACGAGAATTTGACCAATGAGGCCCCCCTCTTCTTTTTGAACCGCGAGGGCCTTTTCAATCTGGTCTTTTGTGATGACACCCCGCTCAATCAGAAGTTCACCCAGCTGCTTTGTAATCAGTCGCTTGCTTCCGCTCACACGAAACCCCCTTTAGGAACGGCTGATGAGTCTCTCAAGTTCCTCAACTTCGAGGGTACGTGACAAGGCGTTCTCGAGGGTGATCGCTTTCTTGACATAGAGTTCGTACAGAGACTGGTTCATCGTGCGCATCCCCTCCCGGCTTGCCGTTTGGACGATGGAGTAGATCTGGTGAATTTTGGCTTCTCGGATGAGACTCCGGACCGCATGATTGGCAAGCAATACTTCAGTCGCCAAAACGCGCCCCTTCCCCTGGGCATGCGGAATGAGTTGCTGCGACAAAACCGCCATCAGCACAAAAGAGAATTGAACCCGCACCTGTTGCTGTTGGGAAGAAGGAAAAACGTCGATCACGCGGTTAATTGAGGAGATCGCGTCGGAAGTGTGGAGGGTTGCAAAAACAAGATGTCCCGTTTCCGCAATGTTGAGGGCTGCCCGGATCGTTTCAAGGTCGCGCATTTCTCCGACGAGGATCACATCCGGGTCCTGCCTTAAAATCCGACGGAGGGACTGGGCGAAAGAGAGCGTATCTTCTCCCACTTCGCGCTGTTGAATCAAGGCCTTGTCGTTTTTAAAAACATACTCGATCGGGTCTTCAACGGTAATCATGTGGCATTTCCGCTCACTGTTGATCTTCTGGACCATGGAGGCCAGAGTGGTCGATTTCCCGCTTCCCGTCGCCCCCGTCACCAGCACCAATCCCTTGGGTTGTTTGCAGAGATTTGTCACGACCGAAATCGGTAAGCCGCATTCCTCAAAGGTTCGAATTTTGTGAGGCAGCGTACGGATCGCCGCCGCCACGGTCCCTTTCTGCATAAAAATATTCACCCGGTATCGACTCAAGCCTTCTATCCCGAACGCCATGTCGAGTTCCTTCTCCCTCTCAAAGCGCTCCATCTGTTGCGGGGTGAGGATACTGTAGGCCAGTTCTTTCGCCCGATCCGCAGAAAGGAGGGTATCGTCCAAGTTCACCAACTGCTCATCCACCCGCACCCGGGGAGGAGAACCGGCGGTCAGGTGAAGATCAGAAGCATCCCGTGTCACCATCCGCCGTAAATAATCGATCATTTGAGTTTCCGTTGCCATTTGTCCTCCCTAATCTTTCCTTCAATTCACCCCGTTAGAAATCCTCGATTTCTAACGGGGTTCATTTATGCGGCCACACGATTTTTCCCAAGAGATTTCGCCGTGGAGAGCGCCTCTTTCGCTTTCTGAATCAGCGCTTCCGCGGTAGCCCCGTCAATAGGATTTTCCGAAATGCCGGCACTCACGGTAATCTTTTGACCTTGAAACCCTTTTCCCGCCCCATACTGTTGTTCAATGGTTCGACGGAGCATCTCGGCCAACTGGGTCGCCTCCTTCTTATTTCTCTCAGGAATAATCAAAGCGAAAAGGTCGCGGTCAAACCGCGCAGCCCGATCGACGTCTGTAATCTGCTTTTCGATCTCCTTGGCCATCTGCTTCAAAAGCTCCGGCTGGGATTGCGTTTTCACCGTTTGAAAGTTATCGATATCGACCAGGATGAGAGAACAGGGTCTCTGATAACGGATCGCACGTTTGATCTCTTCCTCGAGCCGCTGGCGCGTAAACTTCTCATTATAGAGTCTGGTGAGTTCATCCTTCATCTGAAGTTCTTTCGCCCGCCTGGTCAGGAGATCGTTTTCGACGGCAATCGAAATCTGTTTCACAAAAACTTTGATCGTTTCAAGATCGTCCGCCCGGTAGGTAAATTGATCCAAGACATTTCCGGTCCCCAGGAGTCCGACCACGGAACCGCGAGAGGTGATCGGAAAGATCGCGAGATTCTTGAGACGAAGGGAATATCTCAATTCTTTAATTTCCAGTCCACTCACCGACTTGGAGTCTACAGTGAGCATCTCTCCCTGACTCGCCACCTTCCCCAATAGTCCGCTCCCAAAAGAGACTCTTTCCGACAGAAGGGTGGACTCGATATTTTGAACCCATTTGCGCGCTAAGACCCCTTCCGATTCCAGAAGATAAATGAAGGAAGAAGAGGTCATGTCCAGCTGACCCAACTTTTCGATGACCGATCCGATGATCTCTTCCAAGGGGGTTCCCGCGGAAATGAGATTCCCGATCTGAAGAAGATTTGAAAGGGTTAGAACTTTTTGTTGGATTTCGATATTGATCTCTTTTGTCTTTTCACTATAAGAATGGAGCTCGGTGATCGTCTCTTTGATCCGCGAAGTCATCTTATTGAGAGAATCGCTCAGATCCCCGATTTCATCTTCCCGGACAATGTCAAAGGCGGCGTCGGTTTTCCCTTCCGCCACCTGTTTCGCCTTGTTGGCGATGGACACGACGGGATCCACCATCTGCCGTACGATACTAAAACCGAGGATAGTGATGAAAAGGGTGATCCCGATAATCACGAGGATTGCCGTCGAGCCGATCGTAAAATCATAACGGGTTTCAGGGTAGATGTAGGCGAGAACAAAAAAGGCACAGACAAAAAGCGGAATAAGGGACATGAGAAAGAAAGCGATCCCTAACTTATAACGCAATTTCTGCGGCGTGAGCGAAAACGTCTTTAAAAAATTTGGCATCTGGACCCCCAGCTCTTCGAGGAGGGCCCCCCGCCCGCCAAAACTCTTTGGCGGGCGGGGGGCCCTTTTGCGTAACCTACTTTTTAAGAACGGAAAGCGCAATCACGGCCAAGAGAAGGGTCTGAGCAAAATCAAGAAATGCATGGGCCTCAAGCCCTCCCCCTATCGACTGCATCGTTAACCGTGAAATGATGCCGACCACCAGGCTGAGCGCTGCGATCACCAGAAGTGCATTTGCTAAACCTTTCACGCGATCACCCCCTTCCTTTCGTTACCCCTTTTCAGAGAGTTGAAATTTTTGATAATCGACCGGCTCTTTAATGTAAAGGATCTGCTGTTTGAAAAGATCGTACCGTTTGGAGGTCTCTAAGAAATGGCCCTTCGGGTCAAAAAGGATTTCAACCACCGGATGGAGGGGAAAGTTTTGATTCTGCTCCACCACCCGGGCGACCTCTTCCGTATTGAGCTTCACCCACGATCCGATCGGATAGATGCCGATCTGGTTGATCAGGGTCTTCATGACGCGGGTGTCAAAGATCTCCTCCACCTCCCCGATCAACTCCCGGACCGCCTCGTGAGAAAGTTTGGCGTCGCGGTAAGGACGGGGCTGCGTCATCGCCACATAGATGTCGACAATCCCCACGATCTGTGCATATTCCCTCGTCGCTTTTTCGTCGAGGGAGGCGGGAGTTTTCTCCCATTTCCTGCGACGATGCTCCCGGCAAACAAAAAGAGCGGACTCAGGGAGATGAGCGATCTTCTGAAGCATCTGCACGCCATACGTCGGATGTTTCCGGATCTCTCCCAACTCTTCGGGGGTCAATTTCCTCGGCTGCATGGCGATCTTAAGGACTTTTGTCATCCCGATGTCGTGGAGTAAAGCGGCAACCCCCAGCTGGTGCAGCTGGGAGGTATCATACCCCAGAGCCACACCGACCAGAAGAGAAAGAATGCAGACGTTGACCGACTGCGCGATCAGATAATTCCGCGGTGTGGAACGGTTCGTGAAATAAACCAGGCCTTTATCCCCCAACGTCATATGCTCCACCAAGCGCCAAGCAAACTCCGTAATCTCTTTTCCGTCTATCGGTTCGTCCTGTTCGGCCTGTTGGAAGACCTTTTTCGTCAGTGCCGTCGCTTCATCATAAAGAAGGGTCGCCTTTTCCAGATCGACTGTCATCCTAACTCCATGTAAATCTATAAGTTACCATAAGACTATAAGTTTGTCAAAGGGTTTTTCTATTTTTTCCTTCATCCTCCAAGGCCGTCCGTTTTCCGGTCATCATGAGAAGAGTAATGAGAATAAAAATAAGCGCCACTTTTAAAAGAACGAGCAGGGCGCCGAAAGGATCCATGTTCCGAATGAGGATCGCATCGAGGCCCAACACCACCGCCACGCAATAGATAAAAAAGACCGCCCCCCCGTTTGAGAATCCAAGATCCACAAGGCGATGGTGAAAATGGTCCTTCCCCGCATAGGCGAGCCAGCCTGTCACATCTGAAATCTTCCTTTCCCGGATGCGCATGATGGTAACGAAAGTGGTATCAAAAATCGGAATACCCAAAAGAAGAATGGGAACCGACAAGGCGATGACATTGTGGACGGCTAGATCCCCCATCACCGAAATCCCCGCATAAAAGGACCCCAAAAAAGTTGCCCCGCAGTCTCCGAGAAAGATCCGCGCCCGCTCCCCTCCGCGGGGAGACTTCCCCTCACCCCCTTGAAAGAGCCGTCTTAAGTAAAGGAAAGGAACGGGAAAATTATGAGGCAGAAATCCCAGACAGACTCCTGCGAGGGCCAATGCCAAATGTGCAAAGTAAGGTTGATGGAGCTCGCTACCAACCACGTAGAAAAAAATTCCCACGATAACGCTTAAGCCGCAGGCCAACCCATCCAGACCATCCAAGAAGTTCATGGCATTGGTGATCCCGATCACCCATAAGAAGGTGATCACCACCTCACCGATATCCCCCCAGATCCCGGGAGGCAAAAAGGAGACCTTGACGCCGAAGAGGATCATGATGAAACTTCCCAAGAACTGGAAAAGAAGCCTGGTAAACGTGGAAAGTTCGCGAATATCGTCGCAAAGACTCACCACCAAGATGAGCGTCGATCCCAAAAGAACCCCGAGGAAAGGTCTTGTGTGCATAAAGGAGGAGGTCAGGGCCAGGTAACCGAGGGTGAACAGAAAAGCGAGATAAATGGCGATACCGCCCAGAAGGGGGGTCGGTTTTTCGTGCATCTTTCTCGACTCGGGATAATCCAACACCTTATAACGGACCGCCACCCGCCTCCCCAGCGGGGTTAAAAAGAAACCGAGGAGGAAAGCGATGGTAAAAAGGGCGAAGTCTTTCATGGGGAATTTTTCCCGATCGCGATGAAAAGACGTGAGGGGACGAAGGCCTCGGCATATTTCACCCGGCCCTGAATTCCCCGGAAGATAGCGTTTGAGCGGGCACTGTCGAGAATGGTAA
>Ga0105164_10002187_pt1 | contig 12173 bp, 8 predicted proteins | sample VDWuncwatermetaG_FD_89674 | JGI IMG/M metagenome (GOLD analysis project Ga0105164, IMG submission 89674) | Wastewater microbial communities from Netherlands to study Microbial Dark Matter (Phase II) - VDW unchlorinated drinking water | ecosystem: Environmental > Aquatic > Freshwater > Drinking...
GTCTTAAACAGGTATTCAAAAACAGGCAGGACACCCAGGACGATCATGCTGCAGATAAAACCGTTGGCAAAGATCAGAAAATAACTCCTTAAGGGTACCTGCCCCAGGCGTCCCTCAAAATGCCAGAGAAAAAAAAGCAACAAAGCCTGCAGCATGCCGATAATAAAACCGGCACGGATGATGGTAATGCGCCGGCGGGCATTTAGTACCAGAATGCCCGAGGCCAGGCTGCTGGTGAAAAACAATACACCCAGATACAGGCTGTTGCCGGCGATAGAGGCGACAGTTACGGAAACCGCAAGGGAGACTAAAAATACTAGTTCCAACTGGTTGAATAACAATGCGGCAAGCATCGGCACCACGGTAATGGGGATATATAAACGGGACAGGCCCTCGTTAACGATCATATAAGCAATGCTAAGTATCAGGATAAAGAGAAAGCTTAAATACAGAAGGTTATAATTCTTGAACGCGCTCTTGCGGCATTTGGCGTAAAAGAGGATCACTAGAAGAAAAGACGGGATAAGCAGGTTTAAACGCAGGCACCAGGCCACAAAATACAAAAGCAGCCCCCCCGCCGCGAACCTTATTTTATCCCTGTGTTTGGATAAGGCCGCCAGGAACGGGAATCTTTGTCCGGCATTACTTATCGCGATTTGCTTTATCATAAGCTTCAATGACCTTCTGTACTAAGGCATGCCTGACTACGTCGGAACCGGTAAAATAAATGAATTTTATCTCCTCAATATCCCCTAATATCTCTTGCGCCTGCAATAACCCTATGGGCCTGCCTTCCGGCAGGTCACTCTGGGTGATGTCTCCGGTGATCACCACCTTGGAATCAAAACCCAGGCGGGTGAGAAACATCTTCATCTGTTCGGCGGTACAATTCTGCGCCTCGTCAAGGATAATAAAGGCATCATTAAGCGTTCTGCCGCGCATATAAGCAAGAGGTGCGACTTCAATGATGCCGGTCTCCAGGTATTTCTCTATGCGCTCAGCCTCCATCATGTCATATAAGGCGTCATAGAGCGGGCGCAGATAAGGCGAGATCTTTTCATACATATCTCCGGGAAGGAATCCCAGCGACTCTCCGGCTTCGATTGCCGGCCTGGTTAAAATGATTCTGCGCACCTCCTGTTTCATTAAAGATTCCACAGCACAACTCATCGCAAGGTAGGTTTTCCCCGTGCCGGCCGGGCCAATACCAAAGACAATATCATATTTACCGATCGCTTCGGTATAAAGCCTCTGTCCTTCGGTGCGCGGGCCTATGGGTTTACCGCTTGAGATCCGGATAATATTGGAGGCGGAGGCAACAATAGCCTTCTTTTTCTTTGGCCGCTTAAAGTTCTCGATAAAGCTAAGTAAATCGGTTATCCCTAGCTCCTGCGGGCCCGAACGCAGCGCCTCCAGGAGATATTCAATAAGCGCACCCGCCTTTTTGATACAAAGTGCCGTGCCGCTGATCTTAAGCTTACCCTCGCGGATGCTTAATTTCACCTTGAATTCTTTTTCCAGCACCCGGATAAATTCATCCTGAGGGCCAAAAAGCGCCTGCGCCTCCCGGAGGCTTTCAATATTAATGGTTTTATTCATCTTTTAATATGTTATAGGAATGTTTCTATGGAATCTTCTGCGTGTTGCCTGTAGGGGCGGGTTTGAAACCCGCCCCTACATTGACGCATTCGCCATAGGAATGATTCACCGCACAGATATTAGGCTATTTTAAATTCTCTGTGGACTCTTGTACGGAAGACTCCCCGATTGCGCTACCGGCTACATCAGGTATATCCAGCACCTGGCCTGGCCTGACCCTGTCAGGCGACTTAAGTTTATTCTTGTTGGCATCAAAAACCTTCATCCACTTTTTGGTCGTGCCGTAGAATTTACTGGAGATCTTTTGAAGAGTATCGCCTTCCTGCACCGTATACTGCCGGCTGGAAACAGAGGAATAGCTGGAGGTGGATTGAGATTCATCGGCCGTAGTCCCCGTGCCGGATCCATAGCTGGATGTTGAATCAAGAGTTGTCTGGGCCCCGGATGTATCGGATCCTTGTTTAGGCGCCTTTTTATGCATCCTGTCAAATTTGATCGGGGAATGCAGCTCGATCTCCACAACTTGGGTTGTGCGGGTAGTGGGCCTTTCTGTTTCAACCTCGCCTACGGGAGCACTGCCCATCAGGTAGCCGCGGTTACCGGTAGACTCCGTTAGGTCCTGGTCCACCCTATCCCTGGTAAGAGAATAAGTCCTGACTACGCATCCCGACAACAATAAAGCCAGCCCCGATAACAAAACACAAAATCCCGCGCCGCCGGTAATTTTCCTGTAGCTTAACATTTTTTGTCCCTCCCTCGTATTGTGATATTCAATTCCTTTAACTGCCGGTCATCTACTTCCGAAGGCGCGCCTGTCAATGGGCATAACGCCGCGCTCGTCTTGGGGAAACTGATCATTTCGCGTATGCTTTCTTCCCCGGCCAATATAGCCAGGAGCCTATCCAAGCCGAAAGCGACGCCGCCGTGCGGAGGCGCTCCATACTGGAAGGCCTCCAGAAGGAAGCCAAAACGCTTTTTTGCCTCTTCAATCTCAATACCGATGATCTTGAAGATCCTTTGCTGCAGTTCTTGCTTATGGATCCTGATGGACCCGGAGCCCATTTCTGTGCCGTTTAAAACCAGGTCATAGGAACGCGACTTGACTTTCTGCGGCTCAATTTCTAAAATGTCCAGGTCTGAGCCGGCCGGCGCCGTAAAAGGGTGATGTTCGCTCTCCCAGCGTTTTTCTTCGTCGTTATATTTAAAAAGCGGAAAATCCACCACCCAGCAAAAAGCGAATTCAGAATTTGCATCTTTGCCTGTAGGGACAGGTTTGAAACCTGTCCCTACTTTGCGCAAATCAGGTTTATCCGTGCCGTATTCTTTTTGCGCCTGAGCATAAGTAATGCGCGGAAAGGGAACTTTAAGATCAATGCCTTTGAGTTCTTTTAATATCAGGCTAAACAAACCTTCGCTGAGCGTAAATACGTCTTCTTCATCTATAAAAGACATCTCGATGTCCAACTGGGTGAATTCCGGCTGGCGGTCAGCGCGCAGGTCCTCGTCGCGAAAACACTTGGCGATCTGATAGTACTTTTCTACGCCTGCTACCATCAGGATCTGTTTGAACAACTGCGGCGATTGCGGTAGAGCGAAAAATTTCCCCGCGTTCATCCGCGAAGGTACCAGGTAATCCCGGGCACCCTCCGGCGTTGATTTGGTTAAGATCGGCGTCTCACATTCTATAAACCCCTTTTGTGCTAAGTAGCCGCGGGTTATCCGGTAAAGCTTGTCTCTTAAGAGCAGATTACCAAGTACTTTTCTGCGCCGCAGGTCAAGATAACGGTATTTCAGGCGCATCTCTTCTGTAATATCTAATTCTTCGGAAATCTCAAAAGGCGGGGTCAGGCTGGGATTAAGAACTTCCAATTCCGTAGCCAGAACTTCGATCTCACCCGTAGCAAGTTTAGTGTTTAGCGTATTTGCCGGCCGCTTATTTACCTTACCCTTGAGCCTGATCACAAATTCACTGCGCAGGTCCTGCGCGATTTTGTATGCCTCGGGCGCCTCCTTAGGGATAAAAACGACCTGGCTCAAACCGGTGCGGTCGCGCATATCAATAAAAATAAGTTTTCCATGGTCACGGCGGGTGGCAACCCAGCCGCAAAGCACAACTTCCTTGCCGACATCATTAACCGTTAATTCACCGCAGTTGTGAGTGCGTAACATTCTTCCGATCCAAATTTGCATGAAATAACCAATAACCAATTTCCAAACACCAAACAAATTCCAAATCTCAATAACCAATCACCAAACACGAGGTTTGGTTATTGAGATTTGGTTATTGTTTCTTGGAATTTGGTTATTTCATGAGTTTAATACAGTAACGATTTCTTCTATTTTTATTTCTTTTTGTTCTCCACTTTCCATATCCTTAAGCATGACCGTATTCTTTTTCAATTCATCATCGCCGATTATCAAAACACATTTGGCGCCGTAGTCGTTAGCCTTGCGCAGCGCGCCTTTAAGTGATTTGCTTTCGTAATCGGTATCCGCTGCAATACCGTTCTTGCGCAACGTATCCAATAATTTAAGAGCCGCGGGCCTGGCATTGCCGCCAAGGCTGATGACATAAGCATCTATCTTCTTGCCTGCATCTTTCAGGCCGATTCCTGCCAATAACAGCCGTTCCACGCCAAAAGCAAAACCAATTGAGCCAACCTGCGGCCCGCCGAGTTCCTTGACCAGATTATCGTACCTGCCTCCGGCGCCAAGCGCGTCCTGCGCGCCAAGGCCGCTGTGGGTGATCTCAAAAACTGTTCCGGTATAATAATCAAGGCCGCGCACAAGGTGCGGCGCGGCTAGATAATCGATCTTTAAGGAATCAAGCCCGTCTCTTACCTCTGAAAAATGCTTGCGGCAGGCGGCGCAAAGATGCGACTCCCCCAGGCCCAGATGATCTAAAGCAGCAATACACCCGGGATTTTTACAATCAAGGATCCTCAGGACATTAGTATCATAGCGCTGGTTGCAGTCAGCGCAGAGTTTAGGCAGTATGCCCTTAATCTTACGGCGCAGAGCGTTGGCTAACTCCTCTTTATCCGCGGCACAACCCAGATTATTTAATTTTATAATATAGCCGGAAATAGAAAGATTTTTTAATAATGCGTCCGCCAGAGAAATCACTTCCACGTCCAGAGCGGCAGCCACAGAACCAATGGCCTCACAACCTATATGATGAAACTGCCTTTGTCTTCCTTTTTGCGGCCTCTCCAGGCGGAACATCGGCCCCAGGTAATACAACTTCGTAAGGCCGCCGGCCTTATCAAGGTTATTTTCAATATAGGCGCGGACAATGGCGGCAGTGCCTTCCGGCCTAAGGACATAATTATCCTCTTTATTTTTGACCACAAACATCTGCTTACGCACGATCTCTGTGGTTTCCCCCAGGGACCGGTTGAATAAAGACATCTCTTCAATCACGGGCGTGCGTATTTCCTGGAAATTATACAAAGAAAAAACATTTCGGCAGGCCGCTTCTATCCGCTGCCACAAAACAGCCTCCTGCGGCAGGATATCTCTTGTTCCCGGGATCAATCTATACATAAATGGTGTCGGCTATTTGACTTTCTGTTTCATTTCCAAGCCGGCTTTAAAGACAACCACCTTTCGCGGCGGGACAGGGATCACCTGATTTGTGCGGGGATTTCTGCCAATGCGGCTCTTTCTTTGCTTTACCTTGAATACGCCAAAATTACGCAGCTCTATTTTTTCCCCTCGCGACAGAGCCTCGACGATACAGTCAAAAGTCTTCTGCACCACTTCCTTGACATCAACCTGTTTAAGGTTGACCTTGTCAGAAACCTTCAAAATTATATCCTTCTTTGTCATTCCAAATCCTCCTATGTGGCGGCCACAGCCTTTTTTATGTAGGGGCGGGTTTCCGCCTGCCGACAGGCATATTATGCTGTCCCTACAGTATTCATAAGTATATTAACAGCAAAAAGTTACGATGTCAAGATTTATTTGGCAGCCGCTTTCGCCTCTTTATCGCGCTTTTCCTGCTCCAGGTCCAGCTTTATATAATCGTTCAACTCCGTTTTCAGTTTTTCCAGGCGCGCTTTTTCCAACGCTTCTTTTTCCGCCTCGGCCCTATCCACTCTAGCGCGGTATTTCGGGTCATATTCATGGCGATAGGATTTTAGCGTTCGCACAGGCAGGGTAAATACCGAACCGACAATCCCTAAAGTATAGCCCAAGCGGTCCGGAACATTCTCCTTAAAACGGTTATCAATTATGCCCATTTTTTTATAATAAACTTCTACGGTCTTGCGCCGGCGCTTAAAACGTTCTTTAGCCAGGTATACGTTATCGGGGGCGATCCCTCCATCGCCTACGGTATATTCCGGCAGCATCACCCCGTCGCGCAGGAATACGTAACCGTCTTTTACCGGCGGTTTTGTGCCCCTGACCACCTTATATGGCGCGCAGCCGGACAACAAAACTAAACATAACAAGACGATTAGAATTTTTTTCATAGTTTATCTGTAGGGACAGCATATTATGCTGTCCCTACGTCAACCTCCTATAGTACCAGCGAGAGCCGCTCACCACCCAAGAGTTCATCCACATCCTGTATCAGCTTTTCAGACGGGGCGACGTAGAAATTTTCCCCTACTACAATATGCGTGCGGCCCTTTTGCGGCGAATCTAAATGAAGATAGACTGGTGTCGTGCCATGGAAAGTTGAGAGCAGGCCCTTAAGGCTGTCAAAGACGTTTTCGCGCAGGCCCGACAGATTGATGGAAATAGCGGTGATCAATTTATAGGCTTCGTCAAACGGAAATAGATCGTTGACCAGGATTTTTGGCGTATCTTCTTTGAGATTTAAGTTACCCCTGACCATGACCACGGTAGAGTTTAACAGGTAACGTGAAACCTTCTGGTAGGCGCGGGGAAAAACCAGCGCCTCCACAGAACCCTCCAGGTCCTCCAGTTTCAGGATGGCCATTTTTTCCTGCTTGGCGCGGGTAGTGGTCTGTTTGATTTTGGCGATAAGAGCGACGAGCTTTATTTCTTCCTCGTCCTTGTGCTGTAATAAAGTGCCTATTGAAGACGGAGTAAAGCGCTTCAATTGCCTGGCGTAACGCGCCAGTGGATGCCCGGTAACGTAAAAACCCAGCATCTCTTTTTCAAAAGCCAGTAGCTGCGGTTCGGGCCACTCCGCAACGCGCGGAAGCTCTATCGAGGCTTGGGCTTCAAAACCATTACCGCTTGCCCCCTGGTCAAAGAAAGAAAACTGCCCCTTGGCTTTTTCCTTTTGGTTGCGCGAAGAGCGCTCCAGCACAATGTCGAGCCCCGAGAAAAGCTGGGCCCGCGGCATACCAAAGCTATCCATGGCTCCGCATTTGATAAGAGCTTCCAGTACCTTGCGGTTTGCCAGGCGCAGGTCAATACGCCGGCAAAGGTCTTCTAAGGACTTGAAATTCCCCTGGCTCCTTGCGGCGATCATTGAATCCACGCCGCCGCCGCCCACGTTTTTAACCGCTAATAATCCAAAACGAATAGTGGATTTATCTTTGAATTGAAATAACGCGCCGCTTTCGTTGATGTCCGGCGGCAGAACTGTGATGCCCATCCGTGCGGCCTCGTTGACATATTCCACGATCTTGTCGGTATTGTCGCGTTCCGAAGTCAACAACGCGGTCATAAATTCTACCGGATGGTTGGCCTTTAAATAAGCGGTGCGATAAGAAATAAGCGCGTAGGCGGTCGAATGTGACTTATTAAATCCATAACCGCTAAAATATTCAATAAGGTCAAATACCTTATTGGCGACCGCGCCCCCGATCTCATTCTTGACACAGCCGGAGATGAAATTGGAACGCTGCTTCTCCAGTACCTCGGGGATCTTCTTGCTCATTGCCCGGCGCAAGAGGTCTGCCTGGGCCATGGTAAAACCGGCCAGGATCGAAGCGATCTGCATGATCTGTTCCTGATAAACTATAATACCGTAGGTTTCCTTGAGCACGGTCTCAAGTTTTTTATGGTCGTAGCGGATAGGAACACGGCCGTGCTTACGCTGTATAAAATCATCAAGCATGCCGGAGCCGATCGGGCCCGGACGATACAGGGCCAAGAGCGCTATGAGGTCCTCAAAACGCGATGGCTCAAGTTTTTTTAGCAGGTCGCGCATACCCGAACTTTCAACCTGAAACACGCCGATAGTCTGCGCTAAACACAATAGTTTATATGTATTGGCATCATCCAACGGCAGGCTGCGAATATCGATGTCTTTGCCTTGCGCTTCTTTTACCAGCTTGACTGCCTCGCTGATCACAGTCAAGGTACGCAAGCCCAGAAAATCCACCTTTAAGAGACCGATCTTTTCCAGGATGCCCATGCTGTAACCGGAGGTGATCTGATCGTCGCCGGTCTTAAACAGCGGCATATAATTGTCCAGCGGCTTATCGGCGATGACCACACCCGCGGCATGCACCGAGGCATGGCGGTTCAAGCCCTCCAGCGAAAGTGCTATATTGACAAGTTTGGTAATCTGCGCGTCGTTCTTGTACATATTGTTCAGTTCCGGCTCGCTGATCAGGGCATCTTTAAGGGTCATATTCGGGTCCGGCGGGATCATTTTGGCGATGCGGTCCACTTCGGCATAGCTGATACTCATGACCCGGCCTACGTCTCTGATCACGGCGCGCGCCTGCATCGTGCCGAAGGTAATGATCTGGGCCACATTTTCCCGGCCGTATTTCTTGGTCACGTAATCAATGATCTCGGGCCGGCGCTCATAACAAAAATCTATGTCAATATCCGGGAGGCTGACGCGCTCGGGATTAAGGAAACGTTCAAAAAGTAAACCGTATGATAATGGATTTAAGTCGGTAATACCCAAAAGATAACTTACAAGGCTGCCTGCGGCTGAGCCGCGGCCGGGCCCTACAGGAACAGACTGGCTCTTGGCGTAATGGATAAAATCCCAGACGATCAGGAAATAGCTGATAAATCCCATTTTCTTGATCATCGCCAATTCATATTCCAGGCGTTCCAATATCACCGGGGTGGTTTCAGTAAACCTCTCGGCAAGGCCGCGCTCGCAGAGTTCCCGCAAAAAAACCTCTTTGTCAATGCCCCCGGGCGGAACGTATTTAGGCAGGTGCACCTTGGAAAAATCCAGCTCCAGGTTGCAGCGCTGGGCGATAACGCGGGTATTGGCCACGGCTTCAGGTATGTCCTTAAACGCATCCTTCATCTCCTGGGGTGAAGTGAAATAAAATTCATCGGTCGAAAAACGCATCCGGTTTGGGTCATCGAGGGTAGTCTGGGTCTGGATACACAAGAGCGCTTCGTGGGCGGCAGCGTCTTTTTTTTGCAGATAATGCACGTCGTTTGTGGCTACAAGCGGAAGCCCAAGTTCTTTAGAAATCCTGATCAACCCGTCATTGACGATTTTCTGTTCGGGTATGGAATTCGGCTGGACCTCTAAGTAGAGATTATCTTTACCGAGGATGTTGAGGTAGGTATCCGCGCATTTGAGGGCATCGTTAAAACGCTTCTGCGCCAGCAATGACGCTACTTCCCCTTTTAAGCAAGCAGTCAGGCCGATAAGGCCCTTGGAATATTTTGCCAGGATCTCTTTATCAATTCGCGGCCGGTAATAAAAACCCTCCAGGTATGCGATAGAGACCAGCTTCATCAGGTTCTGGTAACCGGACTCGTCTTTAGCCAGGAGTATAAGATGATTAGAGGAATCTTCAATGCCGCCGGCGGTTTTGTCCAGGCGGCTTGCGGGTGCCACATAGACCTCGCAACCGATGATCGGCTTGATCCCGGCTTTCTGCGCTTCCAGGTAGAATTCCACAGCGCCAAACATATTACCATGGTCGGTAATAGCCAGGGCATCCATCTTGTGCTGGGCTGCAAGTCCGAGGATCTCTTTAATGCGACAGGCGCCGTCTAAGAGGCTGTATTGGGTATGCAGGTGCAGGTGGATGAAGTCGGAGTGCGGCATTGTAATAAACTTAAAAGTAAAAACTTAAAAGTAAAAAGTACAAGTAAAAAATCAAAAGTGATTCTAAAGTTTAAATCTTAAAAGATTTTACTTTTTACTTTTGACTTGTGGTTTTACCTTTTTACTTTTGACTTTTTACTTCCTTGTTATTCCCACTCGATCGTGGCGGGAGGTTTTGAACTTATATCGTAAACAACGCGGTTGACACCCTTCACTTCGTTGATCACGCGATTGGAAATTTTTTCCATGACCTCGTAGGGCAGTTTTACCCAGTCGGCGGTCATGCCGTCAAAGCTGGTAACACAGCGCAAGGCTGCCACATTTTCATAGGTGCGCTCATCGCCCATAACTCCGACGGTCTTAATCGGCAGCAATATGGCAAACGACTGCCAGACCTGGTTATATAAACCGGCCTTGGAGATCTCATCTATAACCCGGCGGTCCACTTCACGCAGCAGCTCAAGCCGTTCAGGGGTAACTTCACCGATGATCCTGATGGCAAGGCCCGGGCCCGGAAAAGGCTGGCGGTTAATTATCGCCTCGGGAAGGTTCAACTCCCTGCCGATTGCGCGCACTTCGTCTTTAAAGAGGTCGCGTAAGGGTTCAAGAAGTTTTAATTTCATATGCGCGGGCAAGCCGCCGACATTGTGATGGCTTTTGATGCGGCTCGTGGGCGAGCCTGTCACGGAAATTGATTCAATGACGTCCGGATAGAGCGTACCCTGGGCGAGGTATTTTACCCCTTTTACTTTTTTTGCCTCTTCTTCAAAGACCCTGACGAATTCTTCGCCGATGATCTTCCTTTTTGTTTCCGGGTCGGTGACGCCCTTGAGCCGTTCCAGGAACCTCTTGCTTCTATCCACGTAGTCGAGGTTAAGGTGATACATATTACGGAAGATATTTTTTATCTGCTGGGGTTCGTCTTTACGCACCAGGCCGTTATCAATAAAGATACACCTCAAGTTCCTGCCAATGGCCCTATGGATCAATAGAGCCGCCACCGATGAATCCACGCCTCCGGAGAGGCCAAGGACCACTTTATCGCGGCCCACGGTTTTCTTGATATTTTCTATCGCCTCTTTGGCAAACGATTGCATGGTCCAGCGCGAAAGGCAGCCGCAGGCCCGAAAAAGGAAATTCGCGATGATCTGATCGCCCTTTTCAGTGTGGGTGACCTCGGGATGGAATTGCACGCCGTAGATCTTTCTCTTCTGGTTCAAGATCGCGGTGATCGGAGTAGTCGCGGTATGGGCGCCCACCACAAAACCCGGCGGAAGTTTTTTGACGTAGTCTCCATGGCTTTCCCAACAGGTAAAGTTGCCCGGCACATGCGAAAAAAGGTTACGGTTATCATCCACAAAAAGCTCGGCCTTGCCGTATTCCCGGCCCTTAGTCTGCTTTACTTTGCCGCCGAGCATTTCGGTGATCACCTGCATGCCGTAGCATATGCCGAGGATGGGGATACCGAGTTTGAATATGCCCTTGTCAGGATGCGGGCTCTTCTTATCAGTTACCGAGGCAGGCCCTCCGGAAAGAATCAACCCTTTGGGTGCAAGCTCGGCGATTTCTTTTGCTGAAATATTATAGGGGACGATTTTGGAAAATACCTTATTTTCTCTGACTCTGCGTGCGATTAGCTGCGTGTACTGAGAACCAAAATCCAGGATCAATACCGAATGTTTAATCATTTACTGCCCATCCCTACTTTCTGTCCGACCTGAAAGACCTTGCCTTCGGTCTGTATTGAAGGAGCGATAATGATCTCCACGTCGTGCATCTCCTGGATGTCGCTTGCTCCTAAGGAACCCATGGATGTCTTCAAGGCTCCCATTAAATTTTGCGAGCCGTCATCGACTTTGGCCGGCCCGGTCAATATTTCCTTAAGTGTCCCGGTTGTGCCCATAAAAATTCGCGTGCCGCGCGGGAGGTTTACGTGAGATGTGGCCATGCCCCAGTGGTATCCGCCGCCCGGAGCTTCCTGGGCCCGGGCAAAACTTGAGCCGATCATCACCGCGTCCGCTCCGCAGGCAAATGCCTTACAGATATCTCCGCCGCGGTTCATGCCGCCGTCAGTGATCATCGGGATATATTTACCTGAACGTTTAAAATAGTAATCGCGCGCTGCTGCCGCATCCACCGTAGCTGTAACCTGGGGCACACCGATGCCGAGCACGCCGCGGGTAGTGCAGGCCGCACCCGGGCCAACGCCGATCAGGAGGCCGGCAGCGCCTGTTTCCAAAAGGTCAATGGTTGTCTCATAGGTGACGCAATTACCCAAAATCACCGGGATCTTGACAGATTTGCAAAATTTGGCCAGGTCCAGGACCTTGTATTCCTTGGAAATATGCCTGGTTGTGGTCACTGTTGACTGCACCACAAAAATGTCGGCGCCCGCGGCCACGGCCATCTGGCTGAATTTATCGGCATTGGCCGGAATACAGCTGACCACGGCCGTGCCCTTTTTCTTTTTAATCTCTTCAACGCGCTTGGCGATAAGTTTTTCTTTAATTGGGGGCGTGTATAAGGCTTGGATGAGTTCGGTGGCTTTCTGGGGAGTGGCCTTGGCGATCTCCTGGAGCACGGACGCAGGATCATCGTATCTGGTCTGCAC
>Ga0105164_10002189_pt1 | contig 12158 bp, 12 predicted proteins | sample VDWuncwatermetaG_FD_89674 | JGI IMG/M metagenome (GOLD analysis project Ga0105164, IMG submission 89674) | Wastewater microbial communities from Netherlands to study Microbial Dark Matter (Phase II) - VDW unchlorinated drinking water | ecosystem: Environmental > Aquatic > Freshwater > Drinking...
ATAAATCATTCGCCAGCACTGCGACCAAAGAAGCCAGGAACGTAAGTAATATATAGGTATAATACTGCAAAGGATTTACTTTGCCTCGCATAAATTTTATTGAATAGATTATGGTCAGCAAGCTAAAAAATACTATGCCCCAGACAACAAAGCCGTTGAGGCCGTCTATTCTAAACAGGGGGTATCTAAATACTGAATTGATCATTTCCGCTTCTTAAGCTCTTCGGTTTTCTTTCGCGAAAGTTCAATTAAATCCCAACCGTTAAGAATCTTTTTATCAGTTTTCTTCTCGATAACCGCGGTTCGTTCCGTGCAGCAATAGCAGGGGTCTACCGCTGCTAATGTTATCGCCGCATCCGAAATCGTTCCTCCCACTGCCGCCACCTTGTTAGAGGCAACGTTCATGTAACTGGGGGCACGTATTTTATGGCGCATGGGGGAATTCGTTCCGTCGGAGCGCACATAATGGAAGCACTCCCCGCGTGGTGCCTCAATACGTCCGATTCCTTCTCCGGCTGGAATATCCTTGATATTGGCATCGATAGGTCCGGAAGGTAAATTATCCAGACACTGATTGATTATTTTTATGGACTCATACATCTCTAATACTCTCACCACCAGCTTGGCAAAGATATCTCCTTCCCTCTGAACAATTACCTCCCATTTTATCTTATCGTAGGCTCCGTAGGGATCGTCTTTCCTGACATCTATGGCTATACCTGAAGCTCGGGCAGTTGGTCCCACAACGCAATAATTTATTGCCTCTTCCTGGGTTAAGACTCCGACGTTTCTGGTTCTTGCCTGAATTACCGGGTCATCCATAACCGCACCTTTAAACATATCTAACACAGGGATTAAGTCATTGACCATCTTCTTAATTTGCGGAATGTCTTCCTTTCCGATATCGCGTCTGACTCCACCTACCCGCATCATTGCATAATGCTGACGGTTACCGGTAATCGTCTCTAAAATATCCAGCACCGGCTCCCGGTATTTCCAGGACCACATCCAGACCGTATTATAACCGATGAAGTGTCCCGCAAGCCCCAACCACAAAAGATGGCTGTGCAGGCGTTCCAGTTCCGCAATAATCGTGCGGATAAAGAGCGCTCTCTCCGGAACCTCGATTTTTGCCAGATCCTCCATAGCGTTCACGTAGGCAAAGGGGTGCGAATTGGAACAAATACCGCAGATCCGCTCCACTAAAAAAGCAACCTGGTCAAAATGCTTGGCTTCCGAGAGCTTCTCGATTCCCCGGTGCATATAACCCAGGACGATGTCAATATCCACAACCTTCTCACCTTCGACATAAAGCCGGAATAATTCCGGCTCTTCCTGGAGCGGATGATATGGCCCTATCGGAATAATCGTTCTGTGACTCATCTTTTTAGTTTGTTGGTTTGTTGGTTTGCTGGTTTGTTAGCTTTACCTAACCAACTAACAAACTATCCAACTAACCAACTAATCTTCGTGTCTCAACGGGAATTCCCCTTCCGGCCAATCTTCAGCCAGAAGCAGCTTTTTTAGATTGGGATGATGGTCAAACTGTATTCCCAGCATCTCCCACATCTCCCGCTCAATCCACTCTGCTGCCTTGATAATCGGCGTAATTGATTCAATATGCGGATCTTTTTTATCCTTGATAAGAGTCCTTATGGTAAGCATTTTGCCGCTATTGTCGTGGGAAAAATGGTAAAGTATCTCAATCCCCTTAGGTGTATCTATTGCCGAAGCCGTAGCAAAGCGAAAAGCCAACTCCGTAAAGAGGAATCTGGCCACATCCGCTATATCCTGAGGTGCAATCTCTATGTATATCCTGCGAGTTGAATGCTCCTCAAAATTCATAATCTTCCCCGCAAATTCTTCTTTAACCTGTATTATCGGATTATTCATTTCGTACCCTTCAGTGAATTCAATAGCTTAACGACCCCCATTATCATTGCCTCGGGTTTAGGCGGACAGCCCGGAACATAGGCTGCCACGGGAATAATCTCATCCACCGGCTTGACAAAATTATAGGATTTGGTAAAGATGCATCCTCCCAGAGCACATTGCCCGATGGCAACTACAAGACAGGGTTTAGCTGCCTGTTCATACAACCTTTTCAGCCGCACCGCGGTCTTACGATTAGGCACACCTGTAACTAAAAGCACGTCGGCATGACGCACGCTTCCCACCAGCTGCATTCCGAACCTCTCGATATCAAAACGCGGGGTAAGCATATCGAGTATTTCGATATCGCAGTTATTGCAAGGCGAGCATGCCGCATGAAAAACCCAGATAGATTTAGTTAATGCCCTTAATTTAAGGTTCATACCCTTCAAGTTGCTCGAGGTTGCTATTTATCCCGTTAAATAAACATTGGTTACTAAAGGTTACTAGAGGTTGCCTAAATTTAAGCAACCTGCAATTTATTAACTTTTATTAGCAACTTTTAGTAACTGCCCGAAGGGCTTAGTAACTTTTAGTAACTTTCGGCTCAATATCCTCTTATTGCAAGAATTACCGCTATTATAGCTAAAATTGTCGCCTTCCCCCAGAAAAATCGCATCGCCTGGTCAATGCGCAGGCGGGGGTTGGTGTTACGTATAAGAACCGTCAATAAAACAACGGATAGATATTTCACCAGAAGGGCCAGGAATGATGTTACCCCAACCACCGGACTGCCCCAGAAAAGATTTACCAAAAGTAACGGCGCGGCAACCAGGAGTACAAATTTAGTAAGTTTAAAAACAGCCAAGACCGGACCCGAGAACTCAATATAAACACCGGCCATAATCTCGGTCTCCGCCTCCGCTATGTCGAAAGGAGCAAGACCCAATTTTGCCTGAGTGCAAAGGAGCGCAACAATAAAGGCAACTGCTCCGGAGAAAGAACCAATAATAAAACCGTTATTGACCTGATATTCTATAAAGCCACCCAGCTTTAGGGTGTGGGCCTTTATCAAGGGAACTAAAGCTGAAAGCAAAAATGGCAATTCATAACTGAGGACCAGTTTTATTTCTCGCGATGCCCCAACCGAAGCCAAGGGATTAGCCGAAGCAAAAGCGGCAATGATTAGCGCAGTAGCCGGGATGGTCAATAGATATATTACCACTACAATATCGCCCACAAATCCCTGCGCAGGAAACAGAAAAGAGAACCAGATAATATTAGTGGCTAAGAATGCAACGGAAAGCCCAATAAGAGGAAATAACAAGAATGTCCATAGAGAAGTGGAGCGCGGCAATATCACTTCCTTGCCCAGAAGCTTTAGAAGGTCATAAAGCGGTTGAAGAAAAGGAGGCCCCACCCTCCATTGTAAACGGGCAGTAAGTTTGCGGTCAAACCATGAGGCGAATATTCCTAAAAGACTGGTAAACAAGAATCCTGGAAAGATTAAGTAATAAAATACCTGGCTCATTTTTTAACCTGCGTACGGTCTTGTTTCGACCACTTAACTGAATGTATGGCGAGGACATCCCCTACAAAGAAGATATTCTTAGCAGGATTTTCTTCAATATCTTTTAATTCTACTGCCTTGTGCGAACAGGAAATCTGACAAGCTGGCAATTCCTGTCCGGATTTACCAATACAGTAATCACAACGAGACGAAATATAAGGGATGAATTCAGGCAAAATCGTTCCAAAGGGACAGGCAATACTGCAGGATTTACAGCTCGTGCAGCGCATCGTGTATCTCTTTAACAGCCCATCCGGTTGTTTCTCCAAAGCATCGTGATAACAGGACCGTACGCAAGGTTCCTCGCTACACTGCCGGCACACTGTAGCGAACGTAGCATACTCGCGCAGAGAGGTTATTCCGTTATTCTGAGGGTGATAGAAATAACCGCACCTTGCGCTACATTCTAGGCATTTACTGCACAAATCTAAATCAACAAATAATCTCTTCATTCTTTCGCGAATTAGCACAAATTACACACGAACGGACACGGATTTTTATACGTGGCAATTTGTGTAACCTTGGGTAAAGACATCGTGAATTCGTGTAAATTCGTGCCTCTATTCCCAGATATCCGGCATATCCTTTATTTTATCGTAGGTAAAAACCGGACCGTCTTTGCAGACATAGTATCTCCCCATCCGGCAGTGCCCGCATTTTCCCAGGCCGCAGGACATATTTTTTTCCATGGAAAGATAAATTTCCTCCGGTTTGAAACCCAACTCCAAGAGCTTAAACGTGGTAAACTTCATCATAATCGGAGGACCACAGACGATGCTCATCGTATTAGAATCATATTTGAAATCATTCAGCAAAGAAGTAACCACTCCCACCCGTCCGCTCCAGGAGTTATCTGCCTTATCAACGCTTATTTCGATATCCAGACGGTTCTTCCATTGTGGAAGTTCATTTTTATAGACAATATCCTGGGGAGTTTTGGCACCGTAACGCAGGAATATTTTTTTATACGGGCTAAGGTCGTTAAGCAAGGCGAGAATTAAAGATCTCAAAGGGGCAAGCCCTACGCCACCGCCAACGATTAATATATTCTTACCTTTGAATTGGGAAAGAGGATAACCCTTACCGTAGGGCCCTCGGACACCAAGGATTTCCCCTTTTTCTATCTGGTGCAGTTTTGAGGTAAGCCAACCGACATTCATAACGGTTACAGCTAGCTTCTCTTTAATCGCGGGGTTGGAGGAAGGCGTAAAAGGCGCCTCACCTGAGCCATTAAGAGACAACTCGACAAATTGGCCGGTTTCGAAGACGAAGTTTTCTCTCGGACGTAAAATAAAGGTCTTAATCGTAGGAGTCTCAGTAATTACCTCTTTAACTTCCGCTTCTATCGACTGATATGGATTCATCTGGTTACTGGTTTCTGGTTACCCTGGCCCGCTTCGCTTTGCCAGGGCGGGCTGGTTTCTGCCAAAATTCTTAAAATTTTTCTAATATCAATCTTTGCCGGGCAGACATCAATACATCTGCCGCATCCGCAGCAGGCGGCGAGACCAAGATTATCCGGGAAGAAATCAAATTTCTTTAAGTAGCGGTTGCGTAATCTCTGGCTGCGATATTTTAAAGGATTTGCCCCTCCGGCAACTCTGGCAAAATTTGCATACAGACAGGCATCCCACAGGCGAGCTCTCTTATTAGCATTACCGAATCTATGGCTTTGGCCATAGGAGGCCAAACCATGGCCCTGTGGCCTATCATCAGCCAACAGGAAACAATGGCAGGTGTCACAGGCAAAATTGCAACCGCCGCACTCTACACATCTTAAGGCTTCTTCCTGCCAGAGTTCCGATTCGTACCCCGCTTTAACGACTTCCTGTAAGAGCTGGGGGGAAGGTATCTTATGAGGAGCAAGGTGCTCCTTGAGCTTTTTGATAATGGATTCTCTTTTCTTATCCCTTAACGATATCAGATTTGCCGTTGCAGGACTGAATAAAGAGGCGTTTTTAGAAATTATACCATCGGCCTTCGGTGAGCCTACGTCAACCAAAAAACCTTCGTCTAAAGGCGAAAAACTCAAATCAAAACCATCGTTTCCCGGAAAAGGATTGATACCCAGGGCTAAACAAAAACAAACCTCTTTAAAACCGATACAGTCGCCGGCGACCAGCAGGGTATTTTCTCTCCTTTTTGAGTAAAACGGATCCGAAACATCTCCACCCAGGAATACAAAGTCTTGAATTTTTAAGGAAAAGAGGTCGCAATTCTTAACGCCAAAGATCGCTATTTTTTTTTCTTGAGTTGATGTATCGAGTTTTTCCTGGGGGAAGGTGAAAAACGTCCTTAGTGGTTCAACCGTCCTATACCTGTTAAAAACAATGTTTTCTTTCTCGGTCCGGGAGAGCTTCTCAAGATAATAGTCAGCGTCAGGCAGCTTGAAATTAAAATCGCAAGTTACCGACTTGCCTTCCGCCTGGATAGGAATATAGACCTCGTAGTCCCTATTCAATCTATCCAGAAATTTGATTAAATCCGCTCTTTTTAGATAGTATGTCTTCATTCGTGATTTTTTTCACAGATAAGTAAAGAAATTTTACCTTTTTTGAAATTGCTTGTCAAGAGAAGAATACAGGTGGTTATAACTTTGGGCATACAAAGCTCATCCTCTCTCCAATACGCGCATCAATATTAGATTATTTCCAGTGAACAGCTCCCCCCCCCCCCCCGATTACTACCAACATATCCCCTGGCTTTATGCATTAGTGACATCTATCACTAACTAGTTCAAAAGAAACTCACCTATTTACTGAGAAATATCGCAAGGCCTTTAGCTCGACAGCCAAATCCACATTGCGTAAAGTTACCTCCTGAGGCACGGATATTGCTACGTGAGCAAAATTCAGAATAGAGTAAACTCCTCCTTCAATAAATTTATTTGCGATTTCCTGGGCGCTATCCGCCGGCACAGCAATGATACCTATATGGACATTGTTCTTTTTTATACTCTCTTTTATATTGTCAATATGCTCGACTATGACGTTGCCGCAAATTTTACCAACCTTACCCTCTTCTTTATCAAAAGCGGCTACAAATCTAAGGCCCTCTTCTTCAAACCCGTTATAGTTAAGCAATGCCGAGCCAAAATTCCCAACCCCGACGATAGCAAGATTGCACATTTCTCTCCCACCAATAATATCCATAAGATAATTTTTTAGCTGGGAAACGTTATAGCCGGTTCCGGGTTGGCCGAACTTGCCAAAATTTGCCAAATCCTTTCTAATCAGAAATGCGCTGATATTAGTCATCTTTGAAAGCTCTTCGGATGAAGCAGTCGTCTTATTTTCTCTTTCAAGCTGTTGGACAACTTTTAAATAATTGAGAATCCGGGGAATAATAATATCTGGGATTTTCTTTTCTTTATCCATGATTCATTTTCTTGCTGACCTATAAATAATATTTGCTGAGTTAGTTACCACTGAAAAACCTATCTTGGACACATCAAAAGGGACTCCTTCAGCGTTAAAATTAATGTCTAATGGCAAGGATTAACCAAGCTATGCTTGTTGTTGCCACTCCCACTACGAGGCCTATGCCCAACCAACGGAAGAAATTAATCTTTATTTTCTTTTCTTTTTCTAATATGCCCAGGGCAACAATGTTTGCTGTTGAGCCGACCATGGTAATATTTCCCCCCAGACAACCGCCAAAAAGAAGAGCCCACCAGAGATTTTGTGTGGCAAAACCCAGGGTTGCAAAACTCTGAACAATAGGAATAAAGGCCGCGACCAATACAACATTATCCAGTACGCTTGAGCCTATAGTACTTACCCAAAGCACAACGGCGGTGAGAATCATGGGGTTATGCCCGGCCGAAATGGAAAGCTTCTGGGCCAGGACATCGGTTGCTCCGGTATACTTGAGTGCCCCGGCCTGGGAAAAAATAAGAAGGAAAAATAATAATGTCCACCACTCAACGTCTTTTTCGATAAATTCTCTCGCCTTTCTCCACTTCCAGGCCATTACGCAACCACTCACGATAAGCGGTATGGTCAAAAGCAAGGTATTGGGCTCCAATTTCCAGAGCAATTCCAGACGGTGATGAATACCAATAAATATAAGCGTTGCAGCAAAAATAGCCAGACTTATTTTTAGTTCTTTCTCGGGAGGAACGGAAATAAGGTTGATTAATATCTCATTGGCTCCTAATTCCTTCATTTTATGGTCTAATTCCCGAAGTTGCTTTCTATACCAAAACTTCACAATAAATATTAAACACGCCAGGCACGCTAACATAATCGGAAATGCCTTGACTATGAAATCTTCAAAGGTAAGCCCGGATTTTGTCGCAATGAGTATCCCTATAGGGTTACCTAACGCTGTGCCGCTTGAACCTATATTAGTGGCCAGAACGGCAATTATCAAGAAGGGCGTAGACTCAACTTCAAAATAATCACAGATTTCAAAAATCGCTGCGACGACAAAAATGATGGAGGTAACCTCGTCTACTGCACAGGCAAGCAAAGCTGAAATAACCGCAATCAGCACCAGGAAGCGGTTAGCGGTAAGGTTCTTGATGCGTAGTATAAGACTCACTATCCAGGCAAAAAACCCCGCATCTTTGAGTAAACCGACTAACACCATCATACCTATTAAGAAAAGGATTACTTCAAGAGAGGCAAAATGTATTACATGATATACGTCGATAGTTTTAGTTATCAAAAGCATGGAGGTGCCCAGAAATACGAAAGTGAGGCGGAAATCCCAGAAAAAAAGAGTTCCCAAGATGGAAACCGAAAAAATGGATATAGCGAGTGCCTGGTGGGTATTTAGACCTATGAAGGTGCTTGAGAAGCCTAATGCTGAAGATAAAATGATTAAAATCCCTAATTTCTTTAACATTATTATTTGTAGAGTGGTAGAATCAAAAGAGCAATCCAGACGATTACCGTCGTAATTACACCTACGGTAAGCCCAATCCAAAACCACCTAAAAAAAGTCATGCGGATGTTTTTCTCTTTTTCCAGTATTCCCAAAGCAACGATGTTGGCGGTTGAGCCCACCAGCGTAATATTTCCTCCGAAACATCCCCCGAATAATAAAGCCCACCACAGGGGATGAAGATTTACGTTCAATGCTTGGAAACTCTGAATGACCGGGATTAATGCGGCTACTAAAACTACATTGTCTAAGATACTCGAGCCTACGGTAGCTACCCATATAATTATTCCGGTTAAAACTGTAACGCTATTACCCGCAATAGCCGCCAGTCTCTGAGCCAGGACATCAGTTGCGCCAGTATATTTGAGCGCACCGGCCTGAGCAAATAGAAACATGAAAAATAAAAGTGTCCACCACTCTACATCTTTCTCAATAAATTCTCTCGCTTTCCTCCATTTCCAAATCATTACTGCGCCGCTGGTCAAAAGCGGCATAGTCAAGAGTACCGTATTAGGCTCTAATCTCCAGAGAAGCTCCATCCTGTGATGCAGGGAAATAAAAATGAGCGTCACCGCGAAAATAACCAGACTTATCTTCAGCTCTTTATCGGGAGGAACGGAAATGAGTTTAATCAATATCTCATTTGAGCCAAGTTTCTTAATATTTTCATCCAGTTGCCTTAGGGGTTTTCTATACCACACAATTACTATGCCTATAGTAGCCATCAAACACACTGCTGCCAGCGGAAAAGCCTTAACAATAAAATCCTCAAATGTGAGTCCGGCTTTAGAGGCAATCAATATCCCTATAGGATTTCCCAATACGGTAGCCGCACTTCCTATGTTGGTGGCTAGTACTGAAATAATAACGTACGGAACCGCATCCACTTCAAAATAATCGCATATTTCCAGAACTGCCGCTACCATGAAAATAATCGAAACCACTTCCGAAGTCATCGTTGAAAGTAAGGCCGAAACCAGAGATATAATCACAACGAATTTACGGGCAGTCATATTTTTAACCCTGAGAATCAACTGAACTATCCAGGCAAAAAACCCCGCATCTTTGAGTAAACCGACCAATACCATCATGCCTACTAAGAAAAGAATTACTTCAAGAGAGGCAAATTTTATCACGCTGTCTAAATCTATAGTGCGCGTCAACAGAAGGATAGATGTACCCAAAAACACGAACCCTAAACGAAAATCCCAGAAAAATAGTGTCCCCAATACTGAAACAGTAAAAATAGAGACCGCAAGAGCTTGCTGAGAATTTAAACCACCATGCGAACCTAAAACACCAGCACTGATGGATATCAGCAACAAAATAAAGAATTTGGTCATAAAATTCTTCTTAGCATCCATTACTTAGGTCTCCTTAGTTAAAGCCAGAACCACATCACCGCGCGAAACCATCCCCACCACAAAACCTTCCTTGCTAATAACAGGGATGCGCCGGATATTCTCAGTAAGCATTATCCGCGCCACTTCACACAGAGTAGTATCCTCATTTACAGTTAAAACTTCCTTGCGCATAATCTCTTGCACCTTGATTTTATCCAATCCCGCTACTTTCTGTTTTATTCCTTTGGGATTTTCCTCATAGCTAAACCGTCCCACTCGCTCCACATAGCTGGGAAGAATTTTTCTTAAAACATCTTTTTCCGTAAACATCCCTACAATATTGCCTTTCTCATCAATTACCGGAAGACCGCTAATCTGCATCTGAAACAACAACTTCAATGCCTCCCTGGCAGTTGTCTGGGGAAAAAGGCTTCGCACATCTTTAGTCATCGTCTCTTTAACTTTCATCGGGCTCTCCTGGTATAATCTTCAGGTATAAACTTAAGGATTATACCTGATTACTGAGATTAATAAAGATTACAGCGATTAAACCATTAATCGCCTTATTTGACAACTTTTGTTACCAAAGTTTATCAATTTAAAGCATTGTGGTATATACCTTCGTTAAATCCTGGGCCTAATTCGCTATGCACCTTGTAAGCACAGGCAATTATCCTTTCGGTTAAAGGGTCTCTGTTTCTAATCTCTGTAATCTGCTTTTTAATCATTGTAATCAGACATCCTTATCATTTCTCTTTATAGGATGCCTTTGAGGTTGGTTGCTTACAGCCTGTTTATCTCTTCTTAACCAATGCAGGTATTATACAAGAAAAATGGATTAAAACAATTTAAATCAAATCGCGGGCAAAATTAGGAATATATGGACACAGAAGCTCTACCAAATAATTTTAAGACCTACTTCGGCAAAACTCTCCTTTTCTAATTTAGAAAGACGCATGAATACCCGGGCATTTTCCTGCAGGAATCTGCGTTCAAATTTCAGTTCTATTCCCAAATCTTCTCCTTTCTTGTTTTTTAAAGCAAAAATGAATTCATTCTCTTTATCCAAGAAAACGCCCGCTCCAAAAATAATTTCCCTAAGAATACCTTCGCCATAATCCATCTCAAACATAAGGTTTTGCCGTTCTTTAATCTTCCAGGTGCCGAAAAGGGAAATTATTTTTCCCGGGGCTAATTCTTTGACACCAATGCCAATACGGTATTTTATTTCTCCTGACTTACCTCGCAAATCCGGGCTTTCCAGCTGCACCTTAAATTGAAAAAAGGAATCGTTCTTTAAATCTAAGATATAAGTTAACTGATTCTTAGCATCTATCTGCCACGCACCTTTAAATTCGAGATATTCGGTGGTTTTTGTCTTGCGAATTAAATCTTCTTTCTCGTAGATATAAACAAGCATCTGGTTTTCATTGAGCTCCCATCCAGCAGTAAATTTTAGGATATCCTCTTCTTCATCTTTGGTTATCTTAAAATTTAGCCGGTTAAACTCATCCGCACACCAACGGCCGCCTAACCGCAAGAGAGAAATCCTGTCTTCGGCCGGCCCTTTTTTAAAATGCGCCTGGAAAATCAGATAATCCGGTTCAATGGATAGTATCTTTCCCCGGATATCCAATTCATCACCTGCTATTTGATAATCGTTTTCCGTAAGGACTAAATTTAAATCGTGGTTTTGACTAAGGTGCCAGTTACCTTCGAATTTTATTCTCCTGGGTAGGTCTATTTCCTTGGTGAAAGTAGATTTTCTCGAGGGTTCAAAGACAAGGTTGTTCTTTTCGACTTTAAATTCCCCTTCTGCCGGATAAACGTCAAATCCTTTCTTTACTACAAGGCGGTTTAATCCATCTGCGGAATAATTTAATTTATCCCCCATCTACAGAATGAGGTTTTCACATCAAGGTTGTTATTAGCTTCGCGGATTATTTCACTGTCCATTCGTAGCCGCCGGTTGTCTCGTTGAAAACTTCAATAGGCGTGCCTGGCGGAGAATCGGACTGCAGGCGCTTTGCATAAAGCCTTTGTACTTCTTCGATTGATATGCCGTTTTTCCTAGCCACAGCATTATATATAACCCTGCGGTCGTTATTCTCGGTTTTTACCAGTGAATCGAGGGAAGAATCAGCACTGGCAGAATTTCTTATTTCGACCAATCCCGATTTATTTTCTCCGATTACCCCTTTCTCCTTCCAGGAAATTAGCTCAGGGCGTCTATTTTTACGTCTTAAAGCTGCCGCTTCCGTCTCCGGGCTTAAACCCTCCTGGGCATAGGCATTGCTGATAAATATGCCTAAGGAACTGCCACCTTTGGGCTTGACTCTTTCCTCTGAGCCGGAAACGATATCTTCGATTGTATCAATATCTTTTTCTATGTGTTGATATATATCCAGGCGCATGGAAATATCTACCTTAATCGGTTCCTTGGGTACCTGCACCCTGACGTTCGCACAGCCCATACCCAAAAC
>Ga0105164_10002190_pt1 | contig 12155 bp, 10 predicted proteins | sample VDWuncwatermetaG_FD_89674 | JGI IMG/M metagenome (GOLD analysis project Ga0105164, IMG submission 89674) | Wastewater microbial communities from Netherlands to study Microbial Dark Matter (Phase II) - VDW unchlorinated drinking water | ecosystem: Environmental > Aquatic > Freshwater > Drinking...
AGGCAATCCACTACGCAGCAAGCTGCATGTGGAATTGACACTAAAGCCGATGAATCGGCAACAACCACGCACCGTCGCCTCATTCGGGTGCCCGGCCACAAGTTTTTTGGACTTGCCGCCTTGTGCTCCTGTTTATCAGAAATTGGCATAAGTTCAAACGTCATACGCTAGAATATAATTTGCCGCAATCGCTTTGACCATTTATTTATTAATACCAAAAAAAGGAACATTTAACATGCCAACGAACACCATCCGGCTGCACCGCGTACTCCGTGCACCGCCTGAAAGAGTCTATCGCGCATTCCTCAATGCGGATGCGATGTGCAAATGGATTCCGCCAAACGGCTATGTCGGCAAGATTCACAATATGGACGCGAAAGTGGGCGGCACTTATAAGATGTCGTTCACTAATTTCAGCACTGGCCATAGTCAATCGTTTGGCGGCACATATCATGAGCTCGTGCCACATGAGCGTATTCGTTACTCGGATAAATTTGATGATCCAAATTTACCCGGAGAAATGCAGGTGACCATTACCTTAAAAAAAGTATCTTGCGGGACGGAGTTGAATATCGTGCAAGAAGGCGTGCCTGATGTCATTCCTGCTGAAATGTGTTATCTCGGTTGGCAAGAATCACTCATACTGCTGACGAGGCTGGTCGAGGCTGAGCTTCCCGATTAAAGCAACGCTGCGCAGGATCTACGTGGGTGAATAGCCGCGTTACACAATACGCTGTTACAAAATTGACACATTGATCTGCTTCAATGTGCACATGAATTATATTAACGGCATCTGCGGTCAGAGCTTGGACATTTTTGCACAGCCTCTACGCTCAATAAAAAACGACATGGCACATCCCTTTCATAAAAAACTTCTGGCTGAGGCATTCGGCACGTTCTGCATTGTGTTTGCTGGAACGGGTGCCATTATCGTCAATGATATGAGCGGCGCGGTATCTCACCTAGGTATTTCACTGATATTCGGCTTGGTCGTGTGCGCCATGATTTACCTATTCGGCAATCTATCCGGAGCACACTTTAATCCTGCTGTAACAATTGGGCTATATCTTGCACAGCGCATTTCTGGAAAAACAATTGCGCCCTACATCCTCAGCCAAATCGCGGGCGCATTGATTGCGAGTATTTTCTTGCGCCTCATGTTCCCAATACATACAACATTAGGAGCCACTATTCCAACAGGCTCACTGGCACAGTCCTGGGTTGTTGAGGCCATGCTGACAACCGCTCTTATGTTCGTCATATTGACAGCTACCACGGGTGTAAGTAAAAAACGCATCCCGCCTGAAATGTCTATCGGAGGGGTGGTCGCGCTGGCAGCTTTTTTTGCCGGGCCGATTAGTGGCGCATCCATGAACCCAGCACGCTCACTCGGCCCCGCAGTTGTTTCTGGCAATATGGAAGTGCTGTGGTTGTATTTAACCGCCCCCATTTTAGGGGCAGTAATGGCTGTATTTATCTGCGTCTGTTCGAAAGAACCAGCGTGCTGTTCGCGAAATTCTATAAGGTGTAAATCATGAGCGCATCAGTAAAACGTGTTCTTTTCGTGTGTGTTGAAAATTCCAACCGCAGCCAGATGGCAGAAGCGTTTGCGCGCATGTTGGGTGGCAATACTGTGCAAGCTTACAGCGCAGGCTCACGTCCCTCAGGGGTCGTTAATCCCAAAGCGATTGCAGCTATGCGTGAGCTGGGTTATGACCTTTCCGAACATGGCTCCAAGTCCTTGCAAGAACTGCCGGATGTTGAGTTTGATTTTGTGGCAACCATGGGCTGTGGCGACGAGTGTCCATTCATCAAAGCACGCAACAGAGAGGATTGGTCGTTCCCCGATCCCAAACATCTTTCCCCGGATGAGTACCGAAATGTGCGCGATCAAATTCGGGAAAAAGTCCGTTCTGTCCTGAAGGGAATCAGAGTGTCAGTTTTATATGACTTTCCCGCATATGGCTCCAAGTCATTGCAGGAACGACCTGATGTTGAGCTTTCTTTTATGACAAGAGAGATGGCTCTTCTGGATTTGGAATTATTTGCAATGCCGTAAATGCCTACGCTGCTTTTAGCTGTGCAGGCAGGTTGTCGCAGTAGAACGCATCCGGTGTTTTATCGTCAAGCAACAAATGAGAACTTCCCCGATTTTAGAACCTGAAGTATTTCTCAAAGCCCTTCTTTGCATCCTTCACGCAGTCACAAGTGTGTAGATAAATCACTTCGTATTTAAAGTAGCCCGTAAAAATTAGCTCGAAAAAACGTAGCAATTATTCTCCACGCCAATCTGTCATCACATCGCCGTCATCAACTTGTCACATTGATCTGTTTCAATGCGCGCATGAGTTATATCAACAGCATTGAGCGATACCACGAATTTCAATCCGCAATCCGCGAGTTACTCGCCTCCATCATCAGCGGTATTGCCGAGCAACGGTTGTTAACTGATGACCAGAAACGTAATAAATCGGTGCAAGCATTGTCGGTACATTATCCATTTATTGATCTACTCTACACTCTCAATCCCCAAGGCGTTCAGACCAGCGAAAATATTACACGCCAAGGCAAGCCACTGGCAGCAACGAATGGACTCGGCAAAGATCGCAGCCAACGCCCCTATTTTTTGTTGACGCAATACGGTGAGGCTGTAATGGTGACCGCGCCCTATTTTTCTAACGCCAGCCGCCGTTTGTGTATTTCTGTTATCGCACGCCTGCGCGATGCAGAGCAGCAAATTTCCGGGTATGTTGTATTGGATGTGGATTTAGGCGAAACCGTTGAATTTTTAATGGGTGACACACAACGGCGGCGTTTTCAGCCTTTATTTAAGGCGATTTATATTTTGATTGTGCTGGGGCTATTGGCGGTAGTGGTGATTCTGCTTTGTTCCGCATTCCTCGAATTACGCCAGCTTTTCGATGGGCAAAATTTACCCGATGAAAAATTAAAACCGTTTGGTGTGGTCATTTACCTGACGCTGGCATTGGCGGTATTTGATCTCGGTAAAACCATGCTCGAAGAAGAGGTGCTGATGCACAAAGATATTTTTCGGCATAGCTCGACCCGCCGCACCATTACTCGCTTTACTACGGCGATCCTGATTGCCGTATCAATAGAAGCCTTGATGCTAATGTTCAAGGCCGCGCTGGGAGATGGGAATAATTTGCTACACGCAGTGTGGATGATGATGGCATCCGTGGGGTTGCTGGTTGGGCTGGGGCTGTATGTTTATCTGGGCGCAAAAGCAGAAGCGGTGTTAATGCGCTTACAGTTAAAGCTACGCAAATAATTTTTTCGGCTGCATGTTTATTGCAAATTTATACCTGCTAATTCCATTAGGCGTTTTTCATCTCTTAATCCCGCCAATTTCCAAAATAAATTCTCCTGGCTCTTTATTGTAATATTTCTGTCACATATCTGCTCTATGATGTGCCTCAGCAACTCAAGATACATAATGAAAATAAATGTGCCCAGATGGCAAATTCTGTTAATAATAATGGGAAAATGAGGATGAAAAACATGAGAAATAAACTGAACAAAATTGTGACCTTTGCGGCATTAGCTACAACACTGTCCTTAACTGGCAATGCTTTCGCAGCAAGTATTACTGGAGCGGGTGCTACTTTCCCCTACCCTATTTATGCGAAATGGGCGGATGCGTATAAAACGCAAACTGGAGTCAGTATGAATTACCAATCGATTGGCTCAGGCGGTGGAATCAAACAAATTATTGCCAAGACCGTTGATTTTGGTGCCTCTGATATGCCTATGAAGCCAGAAGAATTGGAAAAAAATGGATTGATGCAATTCCCTGCTGTGATGGGTGGGGTGGTACCAGTCATCAATATTAAAGGTATTGGCGCGGGGCAGGTCAAGCTGGATGGCAAAGTGCTGGCCGATATTTTTCTGGGTAAAATCAACAAATGGAATGATCCTGCGCTGGTGGCACTGAACGCCGGGGTTGCGTTGCCTAATGAAACTATTACTGTTGTGCATCGTTCGGATGGGTCTGGAACAACTTTTATTTTTACCAACTATCTATCCAAGATCAGCCCTGAGTGGCAATCTTCCGTAGGTGAGGGAACGGCGGTGTCATGGAAAACTGGCACTGGCGGCAAAGGGAATGAAGGAGTCGCGTCGTTTGTGCAACGCATTAAAAATTCTATCGGCTATGTTGAGTATGCTTACGCGCTGCAAAATAAAATGGCTCACGTTCAGTTAAAAAATCGTGACGGTCAGTTTGTTAACCCTAACGATGATTCATTCAAAGCAGCTGCTGCTAATGCAGATTGGTTAAAAGCACCAGGATTTTATGAATTGCTAACCAATGAACCAGGCAAAGCAAGTTGGCCTATTACAGGCGCTACTTTTATTTTGATACACAAAGTGCAAACCAAGCCTGAAACGGCTATAGAAATTCTTAAGTTCTTTGATTGGGCCTATAGTAATGGCAACAAAATGGCAGTAGCCTTGGACTATGTCCCCATGCCAGCTGAGGTGCAGAAGCTGGTGCGCGCGGCTTGGAAAACGCAGATTAAAGATGCCAGCGGTAATCACTCTGGCAATAGTTAGCGAATAATAGGCTAAAAGGAAGTTTCAAAAAGGTATCTCTCGGCTATAATTCAGAGATCATAATTTGACGATAGTTTGTCTAAATAATTTATTTGATGAGGGGGCGCAAGCTCCCTCACTTATTTTTTTCTTAAAGTAATTTTTAAGTACTTAGGAAACAAAATTTATGCCCACGTTCGCACATGAATCTCGGATAAAGTATCAACACTGGCTAGATATTGTATTCCGCAATATCACACGCCTCGCTGCTTTTAGCGTGTTGATTCTGCTCTTAGCGTTGATTGCGTCACTAGTTATGGGCGGTCTGCCAGCCATTAAGCATTTTGGTTTCGGATTTTTGAGCAGCGCAGTGTGGAATCCTGTTACCGACGAATTTGGCGCATTGGTTCCTATTATTGGCACTCTGGTCACCTCGTTCATCGCCTTGCTTATCGCAATTCCGATCAGCTTTGGAATCGCGATATTTTTAACTGAATTATCACCGCGCTGGTTACGTCGCCCTTTAGGTATTGCTATCGAATTGCTGGCAGGGATACCCAGTATTATTTATGGCATGTGGGGCTTGTTTGTATTCGCACCACTATTTGCCGAACACGTGCAACCCTGGCTGATTGAAAAACTGGGGCCATCACCTTTATTTGGCCCTCTTTTTCAGGGCATTCCGATGGGAGTGGGCATACTCACCGCTGGCATTATTTTAGCCATTATGGTGATTCCTTTTATTGCCTCCGTCATGCGCGACGTATTTGAAATTGTGCCTACGCTACTCAAAGAATCTGCTTATGGCTTGGGCGCGACCACATGGGAAGTGATGTGGAACGTGATTTTACCGTATACCAAAATCGGCGTGGTGGGCGGCATCATGTTAGGCTTGGGACGTGCACTCGGGGAAACGATGGCAGTCACGTTTGTAATTGGCAATGCTCACAAACTCAGCACCTCACTCCTCATGCCAGGAAACAGTATTTCTTCCGCGCTGGCCAATGAATTTAATGAAGCAGTGGGTGAGCTATACACCTCGGCTCTGGTTCAACTGGGTTTAATTCTGTTCCTTATTACTTTTGTCGTATTGTCTATGGCACGTTATATGTTGCATAGACTCGCTAAACGCGAAGGAACCTAGAGTCTGTTAACCATCATGCGACGAGTGCGAACAAGGAGAATCGGGATGCAGTGCAAGGCAAAAGAGACGCAATTTGGCTATTCCACCCGCAAGGGGTGGGCCGTGCTTGTACCAAAGGCAGGCAATCCACTACGCAGCAAGCTGCATGTGGAATTGACACTAAAGCCGCTGAAGCAACAACAATCACGCTCCAAACAAGGAGCGAGCAACGCCGCAATGCGCCCGATTCTCCTGTTTCCGGAGGATTGCCGCCCGATGTGGCATCTGCCGCGTTGTCAGGCTTGCCAAGGGGATGGCCATTGGCTACGCCCTCCGCCTTGCATCCATCCCCATCGGGCGCGCAACGCATCTGGCCGAATGATGGTCAACAGACTCTAATCATGTTGACACTCTACGCACGCCGCCGTCTGATTAACGCGCTCAGTTTAGGTGTATCTACTCTGGCCATGTTGTTTGGCTTATTCTGGCTGGGATGGATTTTATGGACACTACTGGCAAATGGTCTACAAGGACTCAACCTGAATTTATTCACTCAGATGACCCCGCCACCAGGCAGTGAAGGTGGTCTGCTTAATGCCATCGCAGGCAGCCTGATGATGACCTTCATCGCTACGCTTATAGGCACTCCTATTGGCATTCTGGCAGGCACATATCTGGCTGAATTCGGTCAGCGCGGTTGGCTCGCTCCCGTCACACGCTTTATAAATGATGTGCTTTTATCCGCACCTTCTATTGTAATTGGCTTGTTCGTGTATGAAATATATGTCATCAAAATTGGACATTTTTCCGGCTGGGCTGGCGCGTTTGCACTTTCCATCATCGTCATTCCTGTCGTGATTCGCACCACAGAAAATATGTTGCGATTGGTGCCCAACACCTTACGCGAAGCCGCCGCTGCGCTGGGTACACCACAATGGAAAATCATAAATTTCGTGACTTTGCGCGCAGCTCGCGCTGGCATACTCACGGGCATATTACTGGCGGTGGCACGCATCAGTGGAGAAACTGCGCCCTTATTATTTACCTCACTCAATAACCAATTCTGGAGCAGCGATTTGAATCAACCCATGGCGAATTTACCCGTCGTAATTTTCCAGTTTGCCATGAGCCCCTACGCCGATTGGCAAAGTCTGGCTTGGGCTGGCGCATTGCTTATCACTGTCAGCGTGCTCACGCTTAACATTCTGGCACGAGTGCTGTTCCGCCAAACCGTCCCCAGCCATTAAAATCTCATGCCTACTCACTCCACAAAAATAACCAAACCTAAACTAATCGTTCGTGATTTAAATTTTTACTATGGCACAGAACGCGCGCTGAAAGATGTCAACATGACCATCCCTGAAAAAATGGTCACTGCCTTTATCGGTCCATCAGGTTGTGGGAAATCCACAATATTGCGCACTTTCAATCGCATGTACCAGCTTTATCCCAAGCAAAAAGCTACAGGAGAAGTATTACTGGATGGGGAAAATATTCTCGATAAAAAACAAGACTTGAACATGCTGCGCGCCAAGGTTGGCATGGTGTTTCAGAAGCCCACGCCGTTTCCCATGTCGATTTATGACAACATTGCCTTCGGAGTCAAACTGTATGAACGCCTGAGCCGTTATGATATGGATGAGCGCGTAGAGTGGGCATTAAGCAAGGCTGCTCTATGGACAGAGGCCAAAGATAAGCTCAAGAAAAATGGTACGAGCTTGTCTGGTGGGCAACAACAGCGCCTGTGTATTGCACGCGCCATCGCCGTGAAGCCGCAAGTTTTATTGCTCGATGAACCGACCTCAGCGCTTGATCCTATATCTACTGCGCACATCGAGAAGCTCATCAATGAACTGAAAACAGATTTCACTATCGTCATCGTTACCCACAACATGCAACAAGCAGCGCGGGTATCCGATTTCACAGCGTATATGTATTTGGGAAATTTAATTGAGTTCGGCGACACCAGTACACTCTTCACCAACCCCAAACATAAAGAAACAGAAGATTACATCACTGGACGATTTGGTTAAGCACTGAGTCATTATTTTTTGTTACCTCACCTCGCGCACTTTGACATAAGCTGAATTTCAAAGAGTCCAACGTTTCGTAGAATGTGAACTTGAAACGGAGGACTAAGATGGAGAACTTACCGAAGACGCGGTTCCCGCCTGACCCAAGTTCCAGCCGTAGCAATCGTAGGATAGATTGCAACAAAGTCACGCGATTCTCTACGCGGGTAACCGCGTGAGAAATCGACAGAGCGCAGAGATAACCAATGACTTGGCTGTCGTTTTATGACAGCTTAGTCAGATGGCTATGCAAAGCTACCCATCGTTCCTCTGTCAAATTCGTTGGGTATCCCACAAGGGGACAATGTCGCGGTGTTTATCCTGAGTGAAGCCGAAGGGATCAACCCAACACACCGAAAGTCACACGATCTTGTAATTCCGTCGCCGGATACCAGACAATCGTGTAGTGCCGCAACCGACACAAAGCGGAACTTTAGATTTCTCCAAAGCAGTCGTTCAACGTGAAGCTTGCACTGGCTCCCAAAGGGGTCCGGTGCAAGCTCTTGTTGGGCGACTAACTCGCATGGTATCAGCTTCAATCATTTTGGATCGGGGTATGGACCTCGGTCCAGCAGTAAGAAGCCAGAGGAGCTAGCAGGTTCAGACGCGTGTAGATTGAGTTCAATGTCAACGCAATCGTTGATTACAATCTGCCAGACTGCTGACAGCAGATGGGGAGAGCGAAATCTCGCCAATTCGATGTGTTCGAATCGACCCGAGAATCTGCTTATTGGGACGGGCGAACGCAAAAGCCCGAGATACTGGCGCACTTGCTCTTTCGGGTTTGGGCTTCCGTGTACTAGGAGATTACGGATTAGGCGTACCTCCGCGAACCGAGGGGGCAGCCGTGACTGATCTGTCCAATCCTGACTAACTGATGCGGACTCGCAGATGGCATCAAGCATCACGAAACGTAATACCGGATCTTCCGTGTGGCTTGCGATATCCCAAGCACTGAGCCTGAACTGGGCAGCTTCGTTCGACCAGCCGCAGTGACTCGGTGGCATCTGAACCAGGTGACCCCATGCGGCGGAAACCCGAACTGTAATTGAGCCTGGTGAAGGTTCGGCAAGAAGGGATGTTGCTCTTAGGAGTCTGTTCGTTAACGCATTTACCCGGGAAAGCTCGCGGCCAATCCATTGGGCGCCACGGTCCCGAAATTGATCACTCCCCTCGTCGGGGGCGCGGTTGAGATTGAACTCTACTGATTCCCCCTGAATACGACAGTCAGCTTGCGCGAGCAGGGAGGTCTCTGGTTCTCGAAGCCCAGGGACGGTGCAGCGAAATACATAGTGCGAAGTTGGATTTGGTTCCATGGGCATTGTCCGTGTTGTAACCACCTTGGATTTAGTGTGATGGCGGCTTCTGGCACGGTGCTGCCTTTTGATTATCGAATTAGCCTACATAAAAGCGGTCATTCGCCAATGGCCGCTAAGTTTATCTTGGACACTTCGTACAAAATTTAGATGCTACCAAGATCTTCTTCCTCAATTGTTGAATCACTAGACCCTCTTTGGGATCCATAGTTTTTTCTTGCTGACGCTAGAACACGAGACATTTCCCCTCGGAAATCCATCTCTCTTTCTTTCATGACATCATTGCACCATTGTGCGGGTAAACCACGCTTTTGACTTTCGATAATTAGAGGAACAAGGCATTTATGCATATAGTTGTAGAAGGATTTTGCACGTTGAACACGTAGTCGAATCCTTTTTACTTTATCTCGTTCAGCTTCAATACGGTGGCTAAGCTCCCTTAGTTCTTGCCAAACTTTCGGGTCTGCAATGTAGGTATCAAACAACATATTCTCAATAAAGGTGAAATTGGCAATCAATTCACGAACTATATATCCACCAAGCCTAGATGGGACAAAACTTGAAGCTACTGTTGCTTCGCCATGAGTTGCAGTGAAAAGAAATCGTTTATCACACAAGTCACCTAGTATTCGCGCCCCGAAAGCCTCACCGAAGCCAATCCTTTTTAGATTCTCATTAATAGCGGCACCATCAACAAAGCGAAATGTGCTTTCAGCCGCATACGCAACTATCGCAGAAAGAACAAACAATCGAAGCATCTGAGCCTGTGTAACAGAGAGTCGAGAGTCGAATGGATTCCCTAATGAGGAGAAATCTTCGTTATACACAGTTCTTGTGCCAAGAATAATTGCTCTGAAGGCTTCATGGCGAGGCAGGAGATACCTACCTGTCTTTTTGTGATATTCAATTGCCTTGCCAGGGTTGGTATAGCCGCGCTCTAAGAACTCTCTCGTCATCCTTAGCGCAAGACGCACATCCTCAGTAGCAAGTACTTCGATCCTGGTACCAATTTCTGTACCAAGAACTGAGCCCTGCAATAATTCAACCAATACAGAAGCATCTTCGACACGAACTTTTGCACCATTTTCCGCAATAAATTCACCCTTTTTGCCTGCGGATAGGTGCTTAACTAATGAGAATCTCTTTGAAAGTACTGATGAAATTTTAGGAGGATCAATTTGAACGGTTTCAAAATCAAATGCATCAATTGATGGTGAATTTCTGTGCTTAGCAAAAGTGGCCTGCCGAAGGCTCAGAACTAGATTTAAGGACAATTTGCGAGCGATCGAAAGTGCTTCAGTAAATAATTTAGATTGAATGTCTTCAATTTCAATTTGGTCAACGTTGTCTATCACAAGAAAAAATGCCGCTCTCTTTGTTGCGTAATTTAGTATTCGATCAACGTAAGGATTTACATTCTGATAGTCTTGAAAAATTAGGTCAGCAATGCGCTCATTGATCTTGTCCTCAGATCCTGAGAGCATGAATAGGGGGCCTGATCGTAGCGCCTTAATTTCATCTGAATACGCGTGCTTGATGCATCTTTCATAATCTGAGAGAAACGAATCCTGATTAATATATTCACGCAATGACCGATATATGAAATCTGTTGCACTAGTGTTTGAAGGGTTCAACAAAAAATCAAGATACAGCCAATGCGGATAAGGTTTGCTTGGATCCTGAACAAAGACTTCCTTAAGACGAACCTTTCGCATGTAGTGCATGAAGGTCGTTTTACCAGCCCCAACGGTGCCAAGTAATAAGATTGCAAGTGATTTTCCACCGATAGCTGACTGAGTAACCTTCCCGAATAGAACTTCAGCATCACGATCCTTCATTGGTCTAAGAACTTGACCACTGACAACCGGGTCTCGCCGATTTACGTGCATCCGGATTTTATGATCGAATTTCATTGATTCCGGAGTGGTTACGTAACAACGTTCAAAAGAATCGCTGTCTAAATCAACAATTGAATCGGAAAATGCGGCCATCACTTCTTGCTCAATAAGCGGGAAGATTGGATTACTTAAGTTTTGACGCGGATTTGTAGAAAAGAAGTTTCCAAGTTTTCTGTTCTCAACTTGATTTTCGGTGCGCCCAAGTAATGCGGTCTCCAGACTCCCTGATATCACAGAATCTCTGCTTAATAGGTCAAAGAACTCTTGATAACTTTCATTTAGGGCATCATCAAGTGTCCAGAATACAAGTGCGGTTGAATCATTAAACTTAACTTGATCGTGACGCTGCGCAGGGAATATAACCCAAGTGGCTCCGTTGGTTGCCACAGCAAAATCTAAGGAAAACTTCCTAGCATAATCTCGTGCTTGAATTATTGCTTCCCCAAGGTCGCTCTGAAGAAAAGTATTTGAGAGCTTATATCGCCTATTACCTGCTTCTGAATTAAATGTTGCTCCAGCCTTCTTTGCTTCAACAACTATTGCAGTATTAGCCGTTCTCAGGATGTAGTCTGCGTATGTAGTTTTACCGTCCTGAGTGACATGTTCTTCTGGCGAAATATCTTCATCTAACCATCCGAGCACTTCACGTAATATTTTGTTGATTACCTTCAATCGTGTGGCAGCTTCATTGGCATCACTTAACACGAGATTTTTGTAAGCTTTTAGAATGTCACGAGTTGTGTCGTTATGCATTGTCGCTCCTGGTAGTCAATATGCTTACTGGCCAGTAAGGCCAAAACTGTAACTATTCTGAAGGATATTTTCTTTTCATCGATAATTTAAAGGGGCCAGGTTCGGATTAAATTTGTTTAAGGATAAAACTCTGACTGCATCCCGACCTTCCGCTTTACTGGCACCAAGCCGAACTACATATTATCAAGTTCAAAGGAAAAAAGCAGACGTTCGCAAAACTCAGTGCCGACCAAAAGCCGACAGTCCGCTCAGGCCGACAACCGATCGACCTCAGCGATTCCACTGACGTCCGATCCTGGCACAACCTGCACACTGCTCATGCTGATTGCTTTCTTAAAAGCGGGCGTTGAAATTTTACGCTCGCACCAATTTTTAGGTCTGACTGCTTGCCACCTTGCGCACTACCTCAGCGATGCGCTGCGCAGATTGTTCAACCAGC
>Ga0105164_10002191_pt1 | contig 12151 bp, 14 predicted proteins | sample VDWuncwatermetaG_FD_89674 | JGI IMG/M metagenome (GOLD analysis project Ga0105164, IMG submission 89674) | Wastewater microbial communities from Netherlands to study Microbial Dark Matter (Phase II) - VDW unchlorinated drinking water | ecosystem: Environmental > Aquatic > Freshwater > Drinking...
AAAATACCTCGAGCGCTGACGCTGATGGTTCCGACATACTGATGGTGAGATTATTGCGTAAAGAATCCCACCATCAGTATACCGTGTTCGTCCCTACTCCTCCAGATGATTTACGTATGATCCATCCCGATGGCAACTTTACAATCCACGATACTGACATTGATCAAGCTCGTCTTCTTCCCGTTTGTATTCGCCTACGGGAGGTTGCAATGTCTCCATCAAACGACCCTCAGGCAGAGGTTGTTGGACACGGTGTACACGACGTTCGGTTTGTGCCTACTTTCATTGGTGGGCATTGCTTTCAGTTATGGTGGAGCTGAAGGTGTAATTTGGGGTACTGTGTTCCTGCTGCTTCAGGTGTACATCGGAAGCAGGGTTCTGCTCAAGGACATGCAATCCCCAAAGGTCCGATGGTGCAGAGATGGCATTGAAACGCTCATTGGTGTTACGATGGGTATGTTCATCTACTATCCCGTTCGAGCATTTTTTTGGGGAGCCTTGCTTCTCTACAATGAAATGCCGGTCAGAGGCCGAAGGACGTCGGTGGAGTTTGTCACCAGCTTCGTGATCGTTTTTCTCTTATACGCACTCTGGTGGTGGGTTCTCAAGTATTTCGCCTTTCACCCCGTCGCAGTGGGGTACTGCACGGGGATGATGATGTTGTGGGGGAACATTGCGCTCGAAGAGTTGGAGTGACTGGAGGTCTTGGATGAAGCTCTGGGAAGTTCTGTGCTGGAATTTGCTGGGACTGGTCTACATGGTCGTAGCGGTGGCGATCTACCTGTGGTACGGATTCCTCTATATCGTGGAACTGGTTGTTCCACTACCATTCATGCATCGCCGCGGGGCCGGTACACGCCTCTGAGCGATCACGGTTGGTGGCCGCAACAAAGCCCTCGGGCTTTCGAACTTCACCGGACGGGGTGGGGAACGAGAGCTTGAGGGCTGCATTTATTTTTGACACCTCAGAACGATCACGCTATAGTACAAACACTATTGACTTTGTCTATGGCAGTATTTACTCCCAAACAACTCAAAGCCATTCGATCCCTCGCCACTGAGTTCCAACTTGAGCTCATACTTCTATTTGGCTCCCATGCGCGCGGCAAGACGCACGCCAAAAGCGATGTGGATTTTGCGGTTCAGCCAAAGCAACCGCTTTCTCTGAAGACTCAGCTTTCTCTACAATCCAAGTTGGAAGATATCGTCGGGTCGACGGTCGATGTCGTTGATTTAAAAACCGTTCCGATCCTCTTGGGCGACCGCATAGCACGCGATGCGATCGTGATCGTCGGAGATATCAAAGCATTTCAGAAGATTCGAGATATCCTGCATGTAAAGTATATGGATTATGGTCGGTATTTCAAACAGAGAGAAGAACGGCTCTACCAGCAATTTGGCGTTGTTGTATGATTGATACCAAGCGCATCCATGAATCCGTTGATCGCATCCAAGGGTATCTTCATGAATTAGAGCCCTATACAACAATGGATTTCTTGGTGTATCTGGACAGCAACGAACATTATCGGACAGCAGAACGGCTGCTCCAGCTCATTGTTGATCAGGCCGTTGAAATCAACAGCCATTTGTTAGTAGAATCCGGCCTCCCCTCTCCGGTGGATTATAAGACATCGTTTCTTCATCTGGTACGCATTAAAGTTCTGCCAGTAGATCTTACTGAAAGCATTTCCGATTCGGCGGGTTTGCGGAATTTGCTGGTGCACGAGTATGCCGAGGTAGAAGCCGAGCGGGTCTTCTCATCAATCCCTCAGGCGATGAAAGAGTACACCAGTTATTGTAAGTGTGTTTTGAAGTTTCTTTCGAAGAAAAAATAATTGCGATCAGAGCAAAGGATTCCTATTGGTGTCATTCTGGCTTGGCCAGAATCAGGCGCCATGAGTTTTTTGTTCCGGTCACAATGGAACATTCAAGGAGGAAAGAAGAGTTCATGAAAACTCTCATCATGGCAGCGGCCTCAATGCTTCTCGTTTCGATCGTGACAGTATTACTGATAGAAGGCATCGATAGGCTCTTCAAAGGGCATCATTTATTTTACAGTCGTCGATCAGCTTATCTTGCTTGTTTTACTTATCTCGCTTATCTTGCTCGGTGATGAGCTGCCCGCAGGCCGCGGCAATATCATCCCCCATGGTTTTACGAACCGTGGCTGTAACACCCTTGTCTGTGAGAATCTTGAGAAAAGCATCAAGTTTTTCTTTTGAAGTTTTTGTAAACGCCGCTCCGGTGGCGTTGTAGGGGATGAGATTTACTTTAATGCGACCGATTGAATTCACATATTGCGCAAGTGCCCGCGCATGATGATCCGTGTCATTAACACCGGAGAGCATAACGTATTCAAAACTCAGGTGGTGGCGGCGGTTCCCGAAGAGTTTAAGATAGTCCTTTGCCCAGGTGCTCAATGTTTCCAGAAATTTGTCATACGATGTCGGAACAATTTCTTTGCGCGTTGTGGCATCCGCGCTATGGAGCGATATAGCGAGGCGCACATGCGGCCAAGATTTGTCTTTCAGAAGTTCTTGGAGTCTTGGAAGCATCCCGACGGTTGAGACAATAATATGCGTGGGGCCGAGATCCGTAAATTCTAACAAGGTATTTACGGCTTTTTTGACACTATCATAATTGGCCAGCGGTTCGCCCATGCCCATGAACACCACATTGCTGATGCGCTGGGGGAAACTGGGGCGGGCCTGGAGATACTCCGCCCAGAATCGATATTGGTCGACAATTTCATCGCTGGTAAGGTTCCGATTAAAGCCCATTTTTCCTGTGGCGCAAAATGTGCAGCGCATGGCACACCCGACCTGGCTTGAAACACAAATGGTCCATTGGTCTCGGCGGTTTTTCATGAGCACGGTTTCTATGCGCGCGCCTCCTTCCACATTCATGACCGTTTTGACCGTTTCACCATCCTTGCTTTCGAGGACGGTGTGTGGGGCAATGGAAAGCCAGGGAATCCGTTCTACTACTATTTCTCGCATGCCCTGCGGGAGCGTGCTGACACCCTTCCATGATTTGAGAGTACGATCAAAAAGCGCTTCGTGGATCTGCTTGAAGCGATATGAGGGAAGCGTGGGAAACAATTCTTTCAATAATTCTGACCGTGTGTGGGGTGTCATATACATCCAATCAGGATACCGGGAAGTATCACCCTTGTCAATCATCCGTGTTTGGAGGAAGATAGTACGGTATGCCCGTTCAATTGCCAGAACAATTTAATGACGTTCAGGTCCAACGCCAACAGCTTTTGTCCGCGGTGGAGATGATTCTGCCTGACCACAAGAATCTCATTGACAACGTCCTTGCGCTTGCCGAGTCATCGCATACTGGACAAGTGCGGGATGATGGTCAAGTGTATGTCATTCACCCGATTCGGGTGACAAGAACGCTTCTTGAAGAAATGGGAGTGCGGGATCCACAGATGATCGCTGCTGCACTCCTGCATGATGTTGTGGAGGATACCCCAACCACATTGGAAGAAATTCATGAACTCTTTGGGCGCGAAATTGCACAACTCGTTGACTCCGTGACTCGACCTCGCGCTAATACGGAAAGTGAAATCGATAAACTCACCACAAAGCCCAAGAATTATCAAAAAATTCTCAACGCACCTCTCGAAACAGTCCGGATCAAAGCAGCGGATATTCTGGATAATATGCGCAATTGGGTAGTGGCTGAAGATGTTGTTCGGGCAAATGGTAAACTTCCTCGGTGGCTCAACGAAGCGAATCAATGGTATCTTCCCATTGGCAAAATGGCCGGGTATGACATACAAGAACAAATGCAAGAGATTGTGGCGTATTTTGAGGCGTGATAGAATGAGGGGGTATGCATCACCACAATCATAAAGCCTGGGTCGTGACAGTCGATATGGGCTATGGTCATCAGCGGGCCACGTATCCACTCAAAGATATTGCCGAAGGAGGCATTATTACCGCCAACACATATCAAGGCATTCCGCAGTCCGATCGCGACACGTGGTTGCGTAATCAGCAAGTGTACGAAGCGATCTCGCGATTTAAGCAGGTGCCTGTGATTGGAGAAATCGCCTTTAATCTTTTTGATCATCTCCAAGCGATTGAAGCATTTTACCCTCGGCGTGATCTTTCAAAACCCTCGTTGTCGTCACTGCAAGTGGACCGCATGATTCGCGGGGGGTGGGGGAAGCATTTGATCAACAAGTTATCAAAAAAGAAATTACCGTTAGTGACTTCTTTTTTTGTAACCGCCTTAATGGCCGACATTCACGGCTTCCCGGGGAATATCTATTGTATCATTTGCGATGCGGATTTTAGCAGGAGTTGGGTGGCAACAAATCCACAGGAAAGTCGCATCCAATACTTTGCTCCCAACGCGCGTGTTGTTGAGCGCCTCAAACTGTATGGGGTTCCCGAAGAGCGCATTTTTCTTACCGGATTCCCGCTGCCCAAAGAAAATCTGGGAAACGGCAAACCCAAAACAATCAAAAAAGATTTATTAAATCGTTTTCCTCAAATTGACCCCAAGGGGCGGTATGTGGGTCAGTATCGCAAAACAATTCGAGACCATCTTGGCACGTTTCCTTCCAAGCGATCAACGCGTCCTTTCACCGTGATGTTTGGGGTGGGTGGGGCCGGTGCGCAGCTGGAGTTGGCAAAAACCATTGTGACAAGTTTGCGTTCCGAGCTCACGGAAAAACGGCTTCGATTTGTTTTGGTTGCCGGGGTGCGCAAGGAAGTGCGGGAAGGGTTCATTGAGCACCTTCGCTTTCTTGAAATAGAGAATCTGTTGGGGGGATCCGTTCAAATTATTTTTGAGAAAACAAAGGAAGCGTACTTTGAGTCCTTTAACAAAATGTTGCGTGTAACAGACGTGTTATGGACCAAACCGAGTGAATTGTGTTTCTATACCGCGCTTGGTGTGCCGATTATCATGGCCCCACCGGTGGGAAGTCAGGAGAAATTTAACAAATTATGGCTTAAAACTCTTGCCGCCGGCATCGCACAGCAAGATCCGCGCTTTACGAATGAATGGTTGTTTGATTGGCTCGACAGCGGTTGGTTGGCAGAGGCAGCTATGCAAGGCTTCCTGGAAGCGCCACGATATGGCACCTATAACATTGAGAAGATTATTAGCTTACACCCCGAGCAGATGAAAAAGGTACGGACGATACTACAGTATTGATGGATCAAATTCGCGCCAACGGCACAAATTTGATATACTATCGTGGCAATATGAAATCTGCAATTAGTACTCTTCGCGCCCGTCAGATCCTTGATTCACGGGGAAATCCAACCGTGGAAGTGGACTGTCTTCTCTCGGATGGTTCGTTTGGGAGGGCATCCGTACCCTCTGGAGCATCCACTGGTACGCATGAGGCGGTCGAGTTGCGCGATAACAACCCGCAGCATTTTGGAGGTGCGGGAGTGACCAAGGCGGTTCGGCATGTGAACACGACAATTTTAAAGGCGCTCAAGGGCAAAGACGCGAGAGACCAGGAATCCATTGATGAAGCGATGATTGTGTTAGACGGAACAGCGAATAAAGCACGGTTAGGAGCGAATGCAATCTTGGGAGTATCCATGGCAGTTCTTAAAGCGCATGCTTCGCACCGTCGCCTCCCACTCTATGAGTTGGTGCGAGCACTGTATCGTAAAAAGGAAAAAGGGAAGTTTGTGATGCCAGTACCCATGATGAACATTATCAACGGCGGGATGCATGCGCCGGATGGTCCTGACTTCCAGGAATTTATGATCATGCCCATTGGGGCTAAAACGTGCGCGCAAGCGATCGAATGGGGTTCCACAATTTTTCATGCTCTAAAAAAAATACTGCATGAGAAGGGGCTTGCCACAACGGTGGGGGACGAAGGTGGATTTGCGCCGGCGGTTACGGCCAATGAACAAGCGCCGAGGTTGATTCTCGAGGCGATCAGCGCGGCTGGTTTTAAAGCGGGTGCGCAAGTCGCATTGGCGATGGATGCCGCGGCATCCAGTTTTTTGCAAGAGGGCGTATATGTATTAAAACGAGATCAACTCCACCTGACGAGCCGCGAATTGATCGCCTATTATCAACGATGGATGCAGCAGTTTCCATTCGTTTCGCTGGAAGATCCGCTCGGCGAAGAGGATTGGGACAATTGGAGTGTCGCGATGGAAACGCTCGGAACAAAAATTCAGATTGTTGGAGATGATATTTTTGTGACGAACACAAAATTACTTGGCCGTGGAATTGAACGGTGTTGTGCGAATGCGGTATTGGTGAAAGTGAATCAGATTGGCACGATTACCGAAACAGTGCGTGCGGTGGACATGGCGCGCAGCAGCGACTGGCATGCGGTCGTTTCTCATCGATCAGGCGAAACAGAAGACACCACTATCGCCGATCTGGTCGTGGGCCTTGGCACAGGACAGATCAAAACGGGTTCCCTCTCTCGTTCTGAGCGTACTGCAAAATATAACCAATTAATACGCATCGAGGAAGAATTGGGTAAAAATGTAGTTTATCCTGGAGTGCGGGCACTCCAGTACAAATGACGAAATCCGAAACCAGAATGGCGAATCAATTCGTCATTCGGAATTCGGAATTCGGAATTCGCCGTATGTGGCTCGCCATCGTTATTGTTGCGCACTTATTGAATGCCGCCGTATTTTTAGTGGATAAAGCCATGCTCGGGAGGGTGGTTAAAAATTCTACAGTGTACGCATTCTTTATTGGTGTTTTGAGTATTGTCGTGGTTGTATTATTTCCGCTCCAATCCACGATCCCTCCGCCGGTGCGCCTTCTCCAAGACCTCGTTGCGGGTGCCCTGTTAGTATTAGCGCTTGTAACGTTTTTTGCCGCGCTCAAAGCTCTCGAAGCAAGCCGTGTCATCCCGTTTATTGGCGGTGTGGTGCCAGTGCTTACATTTTTCTTTTCATTCCAACTCCTCGGAGAACGGCTTGCGAGCCATGAGGCGGTTGCCTTCCTTCTGTTGGTGTGCGGAGGCGTGCTCATCACTCTTGATCCTTCAAAACCGCACACACCCAGTTCACTCAAGGGGTGGGCGGCGGCATTGTGCGCTGCGGCGTTGTTTGCGGTATCCTTTGTGCTCACAAAATATTTGTATGGCCAGCAGCCATTTTTAGAGGCATTTATTTGGAGTAAATTCGGTATGCTTGCCATCTCACTGGCAATGCTCATTTCATCACGGTTTCGCCGAACCATTCACAAGACCCTGAGTAATCTTTCATTGAAGGACGGCGCCTGTTTTATTGGTAATCAGTGTGTGGGTGCGGCAGGATTTTTTCTTCTCAATTACGCCATTTCTATGGCCTCAGTTACTCTCGTGAATGCTCTGCAAGGAGTTCAATACGCGTTCATTTTAGTCTTTGTTATCATTGCCGCAAAGTGGAATCCAAAACTTCTGAAAGAAAAAATTAGCCCTATGATTATCGTTGAGAAGTTATTTGCAATTGTGTTGATTGGTGAAGGGCTCGTGTTACTTCGATGATGGTATGGTGTTCAAGGGGATGCTCTCAAGGATAACAAAGAATCGCTTCGTGTTCACGGGAGTCGTTGTGAACGCTCTATTGAGTGTGATACTCATTGGTATTCATACGATCCCGGGAGGCACTCGATCAATCGCGGTCCCGACATGGGGTGTCACATTCGTTCCTTCCTACGCGAAGTATCTTGGACTTGATTGGAGAAAAGTGTACACAGACCTGCTGGATGATCTTGGTGTGCGATGGATTCGCATTGAAGTCCCATGGAATGAAATTGAACCGTCTCCCGGAGTATTTGATTTGAGTAACGTGATGTGGCAGTTGGATGAAGCGCAAAAGCGGTCGGCGCATGTGCTGGTCGCCGTGGGGAGAAAACTTCCTCGTTGGCCAGAGTGTCGAATGCCTCAATGGGTGAAACCTCTGACAAGAGAGGAACAGGAGGTTCGCACGCTTTCGATGGTACGATCGATTGTCCAAGAGTTGCGGGATCACCCCGCCATTTGGGGTTGGCAAGTTGAAAATGAGCCATTATTCTGGTTTGGGCAATGCCCATCCCCAGATAAGCATTTTTATGAACAAGAAGTAGCGCTGGTGCGCTCAATTGATTCTCGTCCGATTGTGGGCACGGATAGCGGAGAATTAAGTACATGGTGGAGGATGTCCAAAATTGTTGATATTTTAGGGGTGAGTATGTATCACTCCACTCATAATCCTTTGATCGGATATACCCGATATCCTATCGTCCCAGCGCTTTATGCTCGTAAAGCATGGTTGGTGAGTGGCCGAGTGGCCCGCATCTTTTCTTCCGAGGTCCAAATGGAGCCATGGGCACCATCCGATATTTTGACATTGCCCGTTGAAGAACAATTCCGTTCTTTTTCGATAGGCGATTTTGGCCGCAACATTGAGTTTGCGCGCAGGACTGGTTTTGACACATTTTATCTGTGGGGGGTTGAGTGGTGGGCGTGGATGCGCCAGACGCATCATCACCCAGAGTTTTGGGAATCGGCAAAAAAATTGTATAAGTCTTAGAGTAATATGATCACCACATTCGAACTCGTTACGCGGTTATTGTTTGCGGCATTTTTTGGGGGCATAGTTGGTTTTGAGAGGGAATACTACGGAAAATCTGCTGGTGTACGCACGTACGCACTCGTGAGCATTGGTTCGGCTCTTTTCACTCTATTGTCAACGTATGGTTTTCAGGGCAGTGCGGTGGACCCGAGCCGCATAGCGTCTCAAGTCGTGGTGGGGATTGGATTTTTGGGAGCCGGGGAAATTATTCACCGCGGATCAAAAACGGTCATTGGGCTTACCACCGCCGCCGGGCTTTGGGTCTCCGCTGCCATTGGTATGGCGATTGCGGTGGGGTGGTATGAAGTCGGCATTGTCACAGCGATTCTTGTGGTGCTCATTCTTCATGTGATCGGAGCGGTGCGCTACCGTATGGAACATCCTCAACACTCTTGATCCTATTGCCCGCCATGAACTCTGGTACAACGCCGCCATTGCTTTCCCGTAAAAGAACCATCGGCATATTGTTGATTGCCGTGGTTGTGCTTGCGGTATTGTTCAGCGACCAACAGTGGCCGCATCCTTCAGCCGGTGACGCATCCACAACACTGGCAGCGCAGCCGATCCGATCCTTGACCGCATCCTATGTGAGTGATCGGGCAGCGTCTGGGACTCTGTTTGAGAGCGCATCGACAGAGCGCCAATTGATGTTGGAAATCGACATTGCTGCTGTGCTCCACCTCAAAGGATTGGGGAAGGATCCATTCGATTTGAAGATCCCTCTCAACGGCGAATATCTCAAAGGGTTGACAGTTGATTGGACGATGGGATGTATCGGGAAAGAGTGTTCCGGAAGCATTCAATCGATCCAGCTCTTTGCCACACCCTTTCAAACATTTCAGTTTGAACTTCCTGCCTCATGGGCATCATTCGCGCCGACTCAAGCAGTCAAAGGGACTCTTGCTGCTCAGGTGCAAGCCATGAGCGTTCGGCTCAACGGCAGAGCGTTGGCATCGGGAGAACTTTCTTCCTCTGTGTCTGCCAGCGAGCCGGGGGATGATCCAGAAACCGCCATCGAGCTGGCTCCCCCGCGCGGGGTGCGGCTCAAACAGGTTGCCCTCCCGGCCAGCGCTGGATCATCCGAAGGGCTGGGGGTAGAAATTACATGGGTGGCTCCGCGCGAGGAAGGATTTTTCATTCAGGCGAAGCGGCGAATTGAAGGAGGAGCGTGGGAGAAGGGGTTGGGTGCCACCGGCTAAGTCGATGCTCGATCCGGCAAGGCCATTGATATGCTTCCGAAGAATCTGCCTGGGACTATTATAGAGTACCGTTTCCAAACGCGTCATATTCGCGAGGGTTTGTCAGGGTACTCCGACCAGCAGAGCATCCGGATTGTCAGCGATCTGCCCGATCTTGCAGTGCATGATCTCACCACCACTCCGGCCGATGGCCACTGCATGGATGTGCGCTGGATTGTTGCCAACGACGGCGTGGCAACGGTGGAGAATCCATTTTTTGTGAGCGTGCTCTCCGAGAAAGAGCCTGCCGTCATGGCCGCGGGATTTGTACCCGGGGTTGGACTCATGATTGGGAAAAAATATTACGACGGAACAATAGTGAAATACAGTGTTGAGAGCATACTGCCCAGGACAACGCAGATGCCAGCGGGCAGCCAATGGCCGTTGACCCTGCACGATTGCGCTCATGGCTCCAGCGGCGACATACAAATCATCGTTGATGGCGTCCATATCAATGATTCCACGCGCGTAATGATGCAACACGGCTCCTGGGACAATGTCAATGGTAGATGGCTATGGAAAAAGGAGTACGTATTTTCTGATCGCTCCATCACGGAGTTGGATGAAACAAATAATGTGGCAACCGTTGGCTTTGCCGGTTGCGGTCAAGCCTTGTGCATCAACGAGCAGTGTGATGCCGGGCGCCATGAATGTTATGATCCACAGAAACTCCCCGATTTGCGCGTGGAGCAATTGAAGGTTGAATACCAGACATTTCGCCAGGCCAAGATTTCGTATCTCGTCGTCAATGGCGGCAAGGGGGCGCTCAAGGCCAATCAGCGATTTGTGATCCGGGTGCGACAGGATGGGCAGGAAACAGGAAGAACTTATTATGTGGCTGGACAGTTTGGCAAACCCGTACTTTCCGATGGATCCGATCTTTCGCACAACGGGTGGCGGGAAGAGAGGATCCTCACTTCTATTACCGGAGACCGGTTTGAATCTAAGCTCCATACCGTGGAGGTTACGGTTGATCCTGCCGATATCCCCACACAAACATATACTTTTAAGCCCGCAACAACGCTGAGCTTCGGTGCGAACATGATCCGCGAAGAAAATAAAAAGAATAACACGGCGGCAACGACGTTCACCACCCTGCTGTCAACACAAGTGTGCTCCGGTGTTTCTGCCGATCTTCTGACTGATCGCAACCACTGCGGGCAATGCGGCGGGCAGTGCGACCAAGGATTAGTCTGCCAACTGGGCGCGTGTATAAAGCCCGTGCTGGTGGCCAGCGCCACGGCCACGTTGGAGCAAGTGAATGGAACGTGGCAACTCGTGAATTGGCAGCGCCAAGCAACCAGCAGAGCCATTGATGCATACCCTCTGAATGGACAGTACACCCTTCGGGGCGTGGATGGTTCCGGAACTCTACTGCCAGCAGTGGCCACATCATTTAACATCCCCACTATTATAGTGGCGCGCAAAGAGTCTTCGCGGTGGACTGCCATTGCCGCGCCTTCGGATGATGGTCGCATCACCGTGGCAATGCCAGCGCCCCCATCTCTTGAGAGAGTTCGTCTGGAGTACAATGGCCGCGTGCTCGGTACGTTTCCGATTCAAATCCCCTAGTCCATAATATGAAACGTTCATTCGCGATGGTATTTGCAGGAGTCTTGGCCTATGCGCTGGTATTGGTGTTCTGGCATCAATCCATGGGTTCTGTTGCGGTTGTTGCCGCCAGCGCCAAGAATGAAGCAACGTTCGTCTACTCCGAAAAAGACCGGCAAGCCGGATGGGGATGCAATGGCCAGAAATTTTTACCGGGCACGTTTGATCCCGCAAAGCTCAAAGTTGCCACCACGGCCATTGATCCCCAAACAGTGAAAGAAGACGACCGTCTTGGGTTGTTGTTTTCCCGAAGGCCCAAATCCATCATTAATGATAACGAGGATTCCTTTCCGGTGCGCAAGGGATATTATTACTATCTGGTGTTGGCAAAGGGCGATGCCGAAGTGGAATATCGCGTGTATGAGGTGTCAGCCCGCCAAAAGCCAAATATTCATGAACCCAAAGATCTGGAGCGAGTGGGCAAGGACTCCAAGGTTGTGGCGCGCGTCAACCGCGTGGCAGACCCCAATTTTGACGGTTGCCGCGTCAATGACGGGATCATTATCATTCCGCTGACCGGTGCGGGCGGTGCAGACCCTTGCGTTGATGAAGACGGAGACCACCATGCATCGGTCGATGCCCATAATCGTGGTACGCCCGAGCAGCAGTTGGTGATGGAGTTGGCGTGCCAATCCAAGAAGCCCGAGGTGAAATGGGATGATTGCAACGACAACGACGCCGCGACCTCTCCCGGAGCGCCAGCCCAGTGTTCGCTGCCAGAGGGCGATAACAACTGTAATGGAA
>Ga0105164_10002193_pt1 | contig 12144 bp, 15 predicted proteins | sample VDWuncwatermetaG_FD_89674 | JGI IMG/M metagenome (GOLD analysis project Ga0105164, IMG submission 89674) | Wastewater microbial communities from Netherlands to study Microbial Dark Matter (Phase II) - VDW unchlorinated drinking water | ecosystem: Environmental > Aquatic > Freshwater > Drinking...
ATATCCCCCTACTCTTAACCGAGTTTGTCAAGGCTTTCATATAGGGAAGATTCTTTACTAAGGGAATACTTATGAGCTTAAGAGAAATTAAAGAAGACTTGATATCAGAAGCTGAGTTACTTATCTATCAGATGAGGGCTGCCCAGTTAAAAACTGATTATGAAACTGTAAATATCAAGGCTGACGTTTTGACAGATATTTGCAAAAAACTTGAGTTTATAAGAATAGAAGAAGAGAGGCTTTATAACCATGAATAATGAAATTGAAATTGATGAGACTTCTGGCAACGGTTTAGAAAGAATTAAATCTCAGCTTGAACAAATGAAAAAGCGCTTAAATGAACTAGACAATGTTTTGAACGTGCAAGAAAAAGCTATAGATCTTTTAGAAGACAATAATAATTCTTTAGCTAGAGAAGCAAATATGACAAGAAAACAAGTTTCTCCAGAAGTAATTATGAGAAATGTTTTTTCAAAAGGCACTTTACCAAAGATCCTTCAAAAAAATCAATAGAAAGTAACCAAATCTATATAAACAATTGTTCGGCCGATCTGCACGTTATCTTTAGTGGGTCGGCCTATTTTTCGGCCATGAAATGTAAAGGATAGTTTTATTCTTCTTGACAAGTTATCTAAAGTCGGAGATTCTAATATATAGCAGGGTTGTTTTATTCTGTTTACTTCTTAAAAAAGTAAATTGAAAAATGTAGATTAAGGTTTTTAAATTGAAATTTTAAATCGGATTATCTGAAGTGAAATTTCAAAAGTTCTTCAAACATAGTCTACAAGCCTGTTAGAAAAAGACTTAATGATGTGAGCATCAAAGAAAATCTCTCAAAAATTAAGGAACAAATAGCAGATGATAAGGTCAAAATTATTGCTGTTACAAAATACGCAAGTGATGAGGAAACCTACGAAGCATATAAATTAGGCATCCAGGACTTTGGTGAAAGTTACGCTCAAGATGCTCTAGAAAGAATATCCAGAAAAATAGCCGATGAGAATTTTCAGAACAAAGTAAATTGGCATTTTGTTGGAAGGCTTCAGAAAAATAAAGCTAAATATGTAGTTGGTAGTTTTAGCTTAATTCATTCAGTAGACTCTTTTGAACTTGCAAATCTGATAAATAGACTGGCTTTTGAAAAAAATATAGTCCAAGATATACTTCTTCAAGTAAATATATCAGGGGAGATATCAAAAGCAGGTTTCAAAGAAGACGATTTAAATCAAGTGTTTGATCAGCTTAAAGATCTGACAAATATAAAAATATTAGGACTGATGACGATGGCTCCTAATACTGAAGACGAAAAGCTAATTGAAAATAGCTTTAAAAAGCTTAAGGTTCTTAGAGATTCTCTCAATGAAAAGTATTCTATTTTGCTAAGTGAGCTATCAATGGGTATGAGCAATGATTACAGAATAGCAGTTAAGTGTGGAGCAACAATGGTAAGACTAGGAAGAGCTATATTTAAGGATTTTTTATTAAGAACTAACCTGGAGGTCAAATGAGCACATTAGAATGGATTAAAGGTTTTTGGTATCAAGAAAAACATGCTGATGTATATGACTCTCACGATTTTGATGAATTGTGGAAAACTGAGGAACAAGATGGAAGCCCCATGAGTCGTCTCTTGAGTAGAACGTTTAAAAAGGAAAATTTAAATAAAAATTATTGTGAATTAAATACAACAGAGGAGAATATAAACGTGATGGAAAACCCTACAATAACATCTCAAAGTGAAGTCGTCGTAATTGAGCCCAGGTCATTTGATGAGGCTCTTGACATTGTTGAAGAGCTTCGTTGTAGAAAGTCAATAGTGCTTAACTTGCAGTATCTTGATGCTGAGCAATCACAAAGAGTAGTTGACTTCTTGTCTGGAGCTACACATGCTCTTGATGGACACCAACAAAGAGTAGGACAAGGTGTGTTTATCTTTGCACCAAGTAATTTCACCCTTAACTCAGAATCAAATGAAGCCAGAGCATTAAAAGATGCTTTCTGGGGACGTAGTCGTGAAAGAGAACAAAGTCAAAATAGAGAAGTTCAAAACCAGTATCAGTATAGTGAGCCTATAAAGAAAAGCTCAATATTCTAATCACTTAATACGTCATTAATGTAAGGTGAGCGACGCGGCTCTACTGCCATAAAGTGTCATCCTGAGCGTTAGCGAAGGATCTAATAACGTAAGTGGATTCTTCGCCTTCGGCTCAGAATGACAGCTTACTTTAGAGATTGCCGCGTCGCTGGCATGGCTTTTATTGCTAGAATGAAAAACATGCCTAAAGAAACTTTCTATATCACCTCCCCACTTTATTACGTAAATGATGTTCCTCACATTGGCAGTGCTTATACCACTATTGCTTGTGATGCCGTTGCACGCTATAAAAGACTAAGAGGTTTTGATGTTTGTTTTCTTACCGGGACAGATGAACATGGTCAAAAAATCTTTAAAGCAGCAAATGAGAAAGGCATGACACCTCAGGCTCACTGTGATTTTATAGCATTGAAATTTCAAGAACTCTGGGAGTTATTAGATATTAAATATGATAAGTTTTCAAGAACTACATCTAAAAATCATGAAGTAATTGTTCAGGAATTTTTTAACCGTGTATATAAAAATGGAGATATTTACGAGGCTAATTATGAAGGCTTATACTGTGAACCATGTGAAGACTTTAAAGCAGTAAAAGACTTATTAGAAGGGAATATCTGCCCTGTACATAAAACAAAAGTTCAGGAATACAAAGAAAAAAATTATTTTTTTGCTCTTTCGAAATTTCAGGATAGGCTTTCTGACTATTTTGATAAAAACCCAGATTTTATTCAGCCCAGCTATAGAAAAAATGAAGTTTTAGGCTGGGTCAAAGAAGGACTTAAAGATTTTCCTATTTCTCGGCAGTCTGTTAAATGGGGAATTCCTCTTCCCGTAGATACTTCTCAGACTATTTATGTTTGGTTTGATGCATTGATTGGATATTTATCTCCTCTTTTAAATGATGGAGATTTAGTGAATCTTGAAAATGCTATGAAAAAATATTGGCCTTCATCCGTGCATGTAATAGGGAAAGATATTTTAAGATTTCATGCTGTTTATTGGCCTTGTATGCTTATGTCGGCTGGTTATCCTCTACCTAAAAAAGTTTTTGGACATGGTTTCTTGACTAAAGATGGTGAGAAGATGGGGAAATCCACGGGAAATATAATTGATCCATATGAGCTAATAAATGAGTTTGGTACTGATGCAGTTAGGTTTTATTTTTTAAAAGAAGTTGCATTTGGGAAAGATGGCGATTTCTCCAGAGAAACTTTTATAAATAGAATTAACTCTGATCTTGCTAATAATCTCGGAAATCTTTTAAATAGATCTTTGAATCTGGTAAATAAAAACTTTAATGGAGAGATTGAAAACACAAATTCTGATTTACTTTCTTTAAAAATTAAACTTGAAGAAACAATTAAATCTTATGAAAAGCATATTGAAAATCTTGATTTAAAAGATGCTTTAGATGTTGTCTGGCAGCTTGTAGATGCTACTAATAAAGCTTTTAACGATAATGCCCCTTGGAAAATGATTAAAGCGGGTAATCTTAACGATGCTAAATCATGTCTTTACGAAACCCTTGAAATACTTAGAAATATCAGTATTTTAATTAATCCATTTATTCCTAGCACCAGTATTAAAATGTATGAACAACTTGGTTTTGATTCTTTTTCCTTAACTTCTGAGTGGCAGTGTTTAGGGATTGGTAAAAAATCACAATTTTTTAAGGTTCTAGAGGGCAAACCGATCTTTCCTAGGGTTGAAGATAAGATGCAGAAGACTGTATAATTATCTAGAATATATTTCATAACAAAGTAATAACAAAATCTTATAAATAAAATATCCTATTAATTGAGTCTTATATTTCAGGAATAAAAATAAATGGACAATATACTAAATACAGTTGGTGATGCTACTAGAGGCAGGGTTGCAATCTTTATTGATGGAAATAACCTTTTCCATGCTGCAAGAACTATTGGTATTGAGATTGACTATGCAAAACTGTTAAAGTTACTTTGTAATAAGGGTTCTTTGCTTAGGGCTTTTTTCTACACTGGTGTTGATGAGAATGCATCTAAACAACAAGGTTTTCTTTTGTGGATGAGAAGAAATGGCTATAGAGTAGTTCAAAAAGAATTAAAAGTTTTTCCAGATGGGACAAAAAAAGCAAATCTAGATGTAGAAATTGCAGTAGATATGTTGAGTTTATCTGCTAAGTATGAAACAGCTATTTTAGTGAGTGGAGACGAAGATTTCGCTTATGCTGTAAATGCTGTTGCTTATAAAGGCGTGAGGATAGAAGTAGCAGGTTTTAGAAATAATACTTCTCCAAAATTGATAGATGTTTGTGATAGATTCATTGATTTAGATAGCTTAATACCATTTATTATTAAAGAGCCAGATAGTGAAGAACAAAAAGCAGCTATTGATGCTGCCAAAGCAAGTGGACTATTATTATTGGAAGATGATTTAATGCTTGCTTCAAGAGAAAGAACATCACCATTCTTAAACAAAAAAACACATGAGAAAGTCATTACAGAAGTAAAAGTACCTAGACCCTAGAGTACAATTGACAATTGGGAATTGAAAATTGACAATTAAAGGATTTTTATAATTCTCAATTATCCATTATCAATTCTCAAATTTTTATATAAAATACATGAGTCAAACAATTACTTTTAAGCGTCTCTTTAAACTAAGCCATGGCTACAGAACAAAAAACTACTGTAAGCGAAAAACTTTCTCAGCTTCTTGAAAATAAAGAAGAGAAGGAAATTAAACTTTTTTTAAATGATGAATATCCACAGGATATTTCAGAAGCCATAGAGAATCTTAAAGAAGAAGATAGAATAGTTTGCTTTAAATTGCTTGAGCTGGATCAGGCTTCAAAAGTTTTATCAGAACTTAATTCTGATACTCAGATGGATCTTTTAAAAGCTCTTGGTCCTGATTATGTGGCACCCATCATATCTTTAATGGGTGATGATGATGCTACTGACTTGATTCTTAAATTGCCTGAAAATGAAAAAATGTCCTTTTTGAGGGTTCTTCCTGATCCTATTCAACAAGCCCAAGTTAAAGAACTTATTCATTATCCATCTGAATCTGCAGGTGGAATCATGTCTACTGACTTTCTACACTTGAGGTCAGATATGACTATAAATATTGCTTTTAATTATGTAAGAAGGCAGGCTCCTGAGTATAAAGGGCAGGTTTACTATCTCTATGTAGTTGATAACACAAATAAACTAGTCGGAGTTATTTCTCTGAGAAATTTAATTTGTGCTCCATCCAATGACATTGTTGCAAGTCACATGAGTGATGAAGTTATATCTTGTAAAGTAAATGATGATCAGGAGTATGTAGCAAAAACTATTTCTAAATATGATCTTATTGCACTTCCTATTATTGATGATGAAAATACATTGAAGGGTATCGTAACTATCGATGATGTTGTAGATATTTTAAAAACTGAAACTACAGAAGATATTTACCAAGGATCTGGTATTAGTGATGCTGTTCCTTCTGATGAATTAATAAATGGAAAAGTTGGATTTGCTGTTCGTGCTCGCTTACCCTGGCTTTTACTAACTCTTTGTGGTCAAACAATTGCAGCTTGTATAATTGCATCATATGATAAAACGATTGCTAGTATCCCTATAGCAGTTTCATTTATGCCTCTTTTATCTGGACTATCTGGAAATGTAGGTGGACAAACAGCTACGATTATAGTCAGAGGACTTGTTACTGGTGACATAGAATTGAAAGATGCCTCTAAACATCTATTTCATGAAGTAAGAATTGGATTTTTATTAGGAATAGTGTGTGCCGTTATTACGGGATTTGTTGCATGGTTTCAGCATGGAAATCAATTATTAGGTTTAGTTGTAGCTTTTGCTCTTACATGTTCTATGACCCTAGGGGTACTTTTAGGTACAGTTTTTCCTATCCTTCTCCAGTATTTTAAAAAAGACCCTGCTACAGCCAGCTCACCCATGATTACTACTATGCTTGATATGACTACCTTTGCAATTTATTTAAGTATTATTTCTAATTTGATTAAGTCTTTGAGATAAGTATAGACCCTAGTAGCAAATAGAATATATTATAATTAATCCATTACCGATCTTCAAAGGAGAAAATTATAATGAGAACAAATTTTGATACAAGCAATCTAATTGCATTAGCCTTACAAAGGCTACAAAAACGACCTAAAGAAAGATTTGAAATTATACAAAAACTCCATGAAATTAGTGAAGTTAGCTTATATGGTCCCATAAATAACATACATAGAAAAGCTCATCTTATACTATCTGAAGCAAAAAGAAAAAACTCTAGTGAATACAAAAGGATACTAACTATTGTTTATAAAAATAATGGGGATGAACTTTTTCAAGATACGATTAAGTACATTGAAGAATATAAAAAACCAAAAGGTCGATTATTCCCCATAAATTCATCAGTTCCACCACTTATTAGAATCACTGAGCCAGAAGAAAAGAAGCAAGATACTTATCCTCAAAGAATCATTGAAGTACCTTTATCTAGACCAGGTTATTCTCGAGAAATTTAGGTTTAATTTAATTTTTAACAATCTCAATAATCCTATTGATTATTTCAGCTATTTTTTCTTTACTCAAATAGCCTATTTTATATAAAATTATTTTTTTATCAGCTGTAAAAATTCGATTTGGGCGAACATTACTTTTTACTTTTAAACTACCAGATGCAAAATCCTCATTATTTATACCTACTGCATAATTATCAAAAATCTTTTGACTTGTAATCTGACATAAAATTAGATCCTCGCCTTTTAAGGGAGAAATTACTAGTGCTGGTCTTTTCTTAAAGTTACTTAAATCTGAAAATGGGAAAGGGACTATAACTACATCACCCTTTATAAATCCTTCCATGCTTTATCTTCCTCTGGATTTAACCAGTCTTTTTTTAAGCCAGATTCAGATGCCATTGAAATAGTATTCTTATCTTTTTGTTTGAGATATAGTACAAAATCATAGACTTCTTGAGTCATATTTTGTGGTAAATCTTGTAATTCTTTAAATAAATTATCTTTGTTAATCATTGTTTTACTTTAACCCTCATATAAAATATTATACCCATAAATTGTAATTACCTAGAAGGTGAGGTTCCGTAACCCCACCTTTAGCTATCTTATCTTTAGTAAGACAGGTCTCACTTTTACGTGATATTAAGAAGCCCCATAAAACATGATAATATTTTCAATGTTAATCTAAAGCCCTAGAGGGTAAATTTTATATAGGAGGTCTAAGTTGTCAGAAGTTAAAATAGAAGACGGTGAAAGTCTAGAATCCGCTCTTAAAAGATTTAAGAAAAAAGTTCAAAAAGCAGGAATCTTAACAGAGGTTCGCCGCAGAGAACATTACGAAAAACCAAGTGTTAAGAAAAAAAGAAAAAGTGCACAAGCCAAAAAGAAGAAAAGATAATTACTTCTTAGTTTTTTTATTAGCTCTATCAATTTCAAATGCATTAGCACAGTCACCCTCACCTAACGGAGAGGGTGATTTGTCTTCTATAGAGGGTAAAATATTTCATCAACAATATGCAAATGAAAAAAATGAAGATAGAGTATCTAGAATTGAAGAGTTTCTATTTGGTGTTAAATCAAATAAACCTTATGAAGAGAGATTAAATAAAATTGTTAAATCCTTAAAAACTAATGAAACTCCCAGACCAGATGATTCACATCTTCTTGCCCCACCAACTCGACCCGTCGTTTCGCCCTCTCGCCCCATCGCCCCATCGTCCTCTCAAGGTGTTCTAGGTACGGTTTCCAGTATTGAGCAAAAAGTCTTAGGCAAAACATATAATGATCTTTCATTTCAAGCTCGCATTGATCAGCTAGAAGAAAAGATGTTGAGCAGAGATGAATATGAAGATTCTATAAATAAACCTCTTTTAGAAAGAGTTACTATTTTAGTTAAAAGAGCTAATGTTCAAACAGAAGGTACTTCGCAGAATGTAGTTCCTTCCGGCGAGATTCGTCCGCGGCGCGGCTCACAGCTCGGTTCTGGACCCGCCGTAGACCTGCCGAAGGCAGGCAGAGGCGGGTTACCCACCATAGACCTGCCCAAAGCAGGCGGAGGTGGGCAAAGTTATAGAATAGATCCAAATACAGGGCAAATAATAAATGAACTAAGTGGAGAAGTTGTAAAAGATGCTTCAGGAAATCCTATTCACGTTAGGATCCCTACTCAGTTACCATCAAATTTATTACCATTTCAAAACAATAATTATCCTTTTTTACAACAGCAGCAACAAAACCGAAACCAAAATGCATTTCCTAATCAACTCCCTAACCAATATGGAGGTTTAGGAGGACAAAACCCATTAGATTTACTCTATAATCAAAACAATTTAGATCCAGGAGATCCTAATTATTAGGGTTGTTTACCTGAAATCCCTCTGAAGATTTTCTGTCTTTTCCAGTTAATTACAAGTGCATAAAAAAGAGCTAAGGCTATTATAAATACTGAAAGTAAAGTAAATCTAATAAATGAGCCTTTGCTAATTAGAAGGGTAGCCACGATTCCAAATACAAATGAAACTGAATATAAAACATATGAAGTGATTTTTTGAGAAAATCCAAGCTGTAAAAGCTTATGATGAAGATGTTCTTTATCCGGCTGCATTATAGGTCTTCCACTCATAAGCCTTCTGATAATGGCAAGAAAGGTGTCTACTATAGGCAATGCAAAAACTAAAACTATCAGAGGTGTAATGACAGCAAAAGCTACTTTTTTTGTGGCACAGCCTATGGTTAAACAGGCAAGTATAAATCCAATTAAATAAGCCCCTGAATCGCCTAAGAAAATACGAGCGGGATTAAAATTCCATCTTAAAAATCCAAGCATAGCACCTGCTATAGTGGCTGCAAGCAATGCTCCAGCTGGTTGAGCTATTCTGTAGTCAAGAGAAACAGCCCAGATAGCAAGAGCACCTACTATACATACTCCAGTTGCAAGTCCATCCATTCCATCGATCAGGTTTATTGCATTTGTGATTCCAGCTATCCAAAATATAGTTATAAAGTAGCTTATTATAGGATCAAACTGAATGGCACTGCCTCCAACAGATAGTTTGAATAATCCAAAATCAGCATGGTATAAAGGGTTTGAAATAGACATGATTTTTACACCTAAATACCAAGCAATACTTGCAGCTAAAAATTGAATCAATAGTTTTATTTTAGGAGAAAGTGGTTCTATGTCATCTAATAGACCAATAAAAAAAATTATCGTACCACCTGCGAAAATCCCAAGAAGAGTAAAAGAACTATGAGACGTTAAGCTGTAATTCCAATATGTTGGTAAAAATAAAAGTGAAGTTAAAAACAAACTTACATAAATTCCCACACCACCTAGTCTAGGTATGGGAGTAGTGTGTAGTTTTCTTTCTGATGGTTTATCTAAAAAGCCTAATTTAAGTGCTCTTGTTTGAATAACAGGAGTAAGAATATAAGTAATGGCTAAAGCAAAGAAAAAAGCTAAGAAATTACTTAATCGCATATTGTATGTAAAGAGGGAATTCATTACATAATGATTCTACCGTTTTTTTAGCATTTTCTTTTGTATTGTTATCAGTAGGATTTTTTAACACCTCTGAAATTGTTTTACCTAAGGTTTGCATTTCTTTAGTTCTTAACCCCCTAGTGGTGACTGCAGGAGTGCCTAGTCTTATGCCACTGGTTACAAATGGGGATTGAGGGTCTTTTGGAATAGTGTTTTTATTACAAGTAATTCCTACTGTATCTAATAAAATCTCTGCTTCTTTCCCTGTAAGGTTAACTTTTCTAAGGTCAACAAGTAAAAGATGATTATCCGTTCCACCACTTACTACATCTACCCCAGATTTAATTAAGGTCTTTGCTAATTCTTGAGCATTTTCAAGAACTGATTTTTGGTAGCTCTTAAATTCTGGAGAAAGTGCTTCTTTAAGTGCTACTGCTTTGGCTGCAATCACATGCATTAAAGGTCCGCCTTGACTGCCAGGAAATACTGCAGAATCTATTTTCTTTGCAAATTCTTCTTTACAGAAGACCATTCCACCCCTTGGTCCACGAAGAGTTTTATGTGTAGTCGTAGTAATAAAATGTGCATGTGGAAATGGGCTGGGGTGAAGTCCTGTAGCTATGAGTCCAGCAATGTGTGCCATGTCTACCATTAAATAAGCACCGATAGAGTCTGCAATCGCTCTAAATCTTGCAAAATCTATGGTCCTAGAATATGCACTAGCTCCAGCAATGATTAGTTTTGGGTTTTCTGCTTTTGCAATTTTTTCTAGATCTTCATAGTCAATAAAACCATTTTCATTTACACCATATGAAGCTACTTTAAACCATTTACCAGAAACATTGGCTGGAGAGCCATGAGTAAGGTGTCCACCCTGATCAAGAGACATTCCAAGAATAGTATCACCTGGTCTTAACATAGCTAGAAAAACAGTAAAGTTTGCCTGTGCACCACTATGTGGCTGAACGTTTACATGCTCAGCACCAAAAAGTTTTTTTGCTCTTTCAATAGCTAACTTTTCAACTTCATCTACGTTTTCACATCCGCCATAATATCTTTTTCCTGGTAATCCTTCAGCGTATTTATTTGTGAGAACAGTGCCCTGTGCTTCCATTACAGCTAAGCTAGTAAAGTTCTCACTGGCTATAAGTTCAATTCCAGATTGTTGCCTGTTAAATTCTCTATTTACGGACTCATAAATTTCAGGATCAACTAATTTTAAGTTTTCAAGTGTCATTTCAACTCCCTTTTACTAACCTTTTATCGTTACAAAAATCTCATCATTTTCTATTTTAACCGGATAAGTTTCAGCAAATACATCCTGCCTGGGGTGAGTTACACATTTCCCTGTAGCTAAATCAAATGTCCACGAATGCCAACAACAAGTAACCTGAGCTTTTTCGCAATTTACTGGCCCTTCATGTAGAGGACCACCAGCATGTATACAAATATTGTTTATGGCATATAATTTATCATTTGTATTAAATATACCTATTTCTTTTCCATCAACTTGAATAGCCTTAGCTTGGCCTGTAGGAAGCTCACTTACCTTGCAAACCTTTACTAGTTTTGAATTTGTTTTTTCCATAACCATAAAAGTTTATCATGTATGAAACAATAATTCACTTCAGTAAGTCATTCTAAAATATGCAAGAAGATTATAATAGCGAATCATTTTTAAGACGTTTAAAATTATATCTTTTTATTTTTGTATTGATGATAGGTTTTTCTCATACGTGGGCAGTAAGAGATTCTGTTGATCCTGATGGAGTCTCTTATTTAGATGTAGGAAATGCATACTTTAACGGTAACTATAGTGGCGCTATAAATGCAAATGGTTATTGGAGTCCACTTTATCCTTTAATTCAAGGGCTTTCAAACTATTTGTTTAACCCTTCCATTGATTCGGAATCATTGTTTATACACGTAGTAAATTTTGTAATTTATATTTTTTCATTTCTTGCTTTTACATTTTTCTTTGCTCAGCTTATGAGTAAAATCGATTCAGAAAATAAAGAATTAGCAACTTTAAATTTAGTGACATTTCCAAAATGGGCATGGATTACAATTGGGTATTTTCTTTTTATATGGAGCTCAATGAATCTAATTGCTATTTCTAAAGTTACTCCTGATATGTGTGTTTCTATTTTTGTTTATTTAATCTCTGGGTTACTATTAAAAATTTCTAACAATAAAACTTCTATTATTGATTTTGTTTTTTTTGGTCTCTTTCTTGCTCTTAATTATTTTTCAAAAGCTGCAATGTTGTTGATTGCTTTGATTTATTTCTTGATTATATTTTCTATGATAATCAAACAAAAAAGCAATCTTTTAAAACCATTAATTTCATTAGTAATTTTTCTTTTAGTTTCAGCTCCATATATTAGTGAGCTCTCTAAAGCAAAAGGTCATTTTACGTTTAGTGAAACTGGAAAGCTTGTTTACTCTTTTAGAATGGAGGAAACCTATAACTGCTGGATGGGAGGGTTTAAAGGATGCAATCAAGCAACTCATCCTGCAAAGAAAATCTTTGACAAGCCTAATGCTTATGAA
>Ga0105164_10002197_pt1 | contig 12129 bp, 8 predicted proteins | sample VDWuncwatermetaG_FD_89674 | JGI IMG/M metagenome (GOLD analysis project Ga0105164, IMG submission 89674) | Wastewater microbial communities from Netherlands to study Microbial Dark Matter (Phase II) - VDW unchlorinated drinking water | ecosystem: Environmental > Aquatic > Freshwater > Drinking...
CGATAAAGGCGGACATTGGGAAGTGATTGAAAAGGTCGAGGATTGAAGCCTTCCACGCGGGATATTTTAAAAGAAATCCATGTCTACCGTCAGCATAAACGTGCTCAAAGCCAACACTGATGCAAGCGCACTTTCTACGCCATTTAGTAATATAGCAATTTATCTTAATCTATTTCAATCCATCATAACTCATCACAGCTCATTATAATTTTTTTGATCTAATCGATCTTTTATCATCAGTTCATTTTATTATCTTAATCATTCAACCTAATCCAATCTAATCCAACCAATCTTTTAACATCATTTCTCATTTTATTTTTTTTACATTTTTAATTTTTATAACTACTACATTTTTATTTTTACCATATACCCAGTCTCTAATTTGTTCTTAGGGGTTGTTCCCGACCACTTACCCTCATTCAGAACTATGGTTGAGGTGAGTGGTCGGGAACTTTTGGGTCGCTTCTCGCTTCCCAAAACCCCTACAAATTAGAGACTTACTATATGGATTTTGGTACAAACGTCTTGACGGATAGTAAAGTTGTTTGTAAGCCATTTGTAACGTCCTGCCGACGCTATAATTCTCCCCAAACTCTCCTCAAAAGAGAGCAAATCAGTAAATAGCGCTTTTGCGAAGCCAGTGGCTGGAAATGTTTATAAATACCGTATATACTTCCTTTAACAGCTTATGGATATAAATCTAAGAAAAGTCCTTATTATAGGGGTTTTACTATCCTTTTTGGCTAATACGTTTGGCCCTTTGCCAGTTTATGCCCAGGACTTTGTTTTGCCTACGCCCGGCACAATGGTCAGTTTAAGCCCCGCATTTGCCCCGCCAATCCTCAAAGGCATTAAAGTCCATCCTGATAATCCTTTCCGATTTGATTTTATCCTTGATAAAGGTGATAGCCAATTATCTAATGATGCCCTTAAAAACGAATCTTCCACGCTTATTAAGTATTTTCTGGCCAGCTTGACCATTCCTGAAAAAGATTTGTGGGTCAATTTATCCCCGTATGAGAAAAATCGCATTGTTCCTGAAAGCTTTGGCCAGACTGAAATGGGCCGCGACCTGTTGGCCGAAGACTATATCTTAAAGCAAATTACAGCCAGCCTGATATACCCGGAAGGAGAGGTAGGTAAAAGATTTTGGAAGCGAATCTACGAAGAAGCGGCTTTGAGGTTTGGGACGACGAATATTCCAGTTAATACATTCAATAAGGTTTGGATTGTTCCCGAAAAGGCTGTTGTGTATGAGAACGCTAAGGCCGGTACAGCATATGTGGTTGAAAGCAAATTAAAGGTCATGCTTGAGCAGGATTATTTGTCATTACAGAAGCACGAAGGCATAAGCGCACTGCCTCAAGTCAAGGATACTAATCAATTAGGCTCTCAGATTGTACGTGAGATTGTTATTCCGCAATTGACCAAAGAAGTCAATGAGGACAAGAATTTCTCTCAGCTAAGACAGGTTTATAACTCACTCATCCTGGCTACATGGTACAAGAAAAAAATCAAGGACAGTATTTTAGAGCAGGTGTACGCCAATAAGAACAAGGTAGCCGGAGTTAATATTGATGATCCGCAGGAGAAAGAAAGTATTTACCATCGGTATTTACAGGCTTTTAAAAAGGGGGCGTATAACTATATCAAAGAGGAGATTGATCCGGTCAGTCAGCAGACTGTGCCGAGGAAGTATTTTTCGGGTGGTTTTGGGTTTGAGTCTATAGGGGAAACCATCAAGTTTTCAGACAGAGCACAACTATCTGACTTCATGAAAAATTTAAAATTGGTGGGGAGAGCAGTTAAAAGATACATGATACTTACGGCTGCTTTTAATTTTATTCCATATTTGAGCGTTCCCTCCAGTCAAGACTTCGAGTCGTATTCCTCTTCCAGGCCAGCCTTTAATATTCAGTTAACCCGTCCTTTAAATGACAAAAATGATTTAAAAGGCTACTTTAACAGTCAAGAATATATGAGGCTTTCATTTGAATCGGAATTATTCTTGAAAAAAGAAGCGGAATCTGTACAAGAGAAAGTCCGGTGGTTTTTGTCACAAACTGATTCCGAGAAAAGTATGAAAAATACTGCATCCTATCTAAGAGATCTTAGGGTTGCAATTTTAGTTCATATGCAAAATAAATACCATTATTTGGATTCTAATTCTTTTTATTCTCTATTAGAAGATTCAATGGATTTCAGAATTAATAATACATACAATGCATATTTTGATTCAATAGGTAAAGAGTTTCTAAAAATGTTTGATACCAGATCAATAGTATTTACTTTAGCGCATGAGATGGGACATAAAGTCTTTAATAATTGGGCGTGGTCTTTTGCTTACAACTTGTTTGATGCTTTCTTGATTCCCGCAGGCCCGAAATTTAGTCCTTCTGGTGCACGCTATGAGTTTGAAGCGGACATTTATGCACATGCAGTTTTAACCGATTTATACCCGCAGGGTAGAAGTGAGTTAATTGTTTCTGATATATCGAAAAAAGTTCAAGAAAATTATAAAATTCCCATAGGAGGAAGAATTTTTGCATGGCTACTTTTCAACCCCTTAGTTAATGCGGACCACGATCTTGAACCCCACACGCGGGTTAGAAATTTTATTGAAGATTTAAATACGGAAATTACTAGAAGGAATATGACTATTGACTGGATTAAAGCAGCTTCTGTGGTAAATCAAATTAAACTAAATGATTCTTTTTTTACTATACCCAATTATTATTTTGATTCATATGTTAATCGTTTTTTGAGCTTATATTTAGGGATTAATGAATTACCCCAAGAATCTGAACCATCTGTAGAGGAAGGATTAAAGGCTAGGTTAAGGTATCAGCAAATCATTAAGCGATCTTTAGAAGAGTTTGATAGGTTGAAAAATATACCAAATCATGCAATGAATGCGATAAGTTACGATGCGGTGATGAAAGGTGGGAAGGGAGAGCGGAGAAATGATAAAGCTATGCTTAATGTTCTGAAAAATGTTTCATCGGCGCCTCAAATTATAACAACTGTAGTCAGGGCTTTGTTGAGGGCTTAATCATCTGATTATTCAAATGTAAATGCAGAGATCAGTGAGAAAGAAATCAAAATTTTGCGAAACAGACTTGAAACAGATGGCCTCAAGTCATTTAAAGTGGTTGAAAGAATACCATCTCGGTTACCTCATAGGGAAAGTATGCTTGTTTATGAAAGCCCAGAGGGTTTGAGGATTATCAGGAAAGTAGTTGAGCAACATAATGAGGATAGCCCGCGTTATGGCAATGGTGATATTGAAGCAGTAAAAGAATTAGCAAAGGCGAATAGACATTCTATTGTTCCGATTTTCTTTTCCACAGATAAAAATTATTATTATGAATTAGATTTGAGGCCTTTTGGGTATCAACGCATTAATGATATTATGAATAAATATCCTAAATGGTGGTCTGAAGAACGGCGCAAACGCATTAGTTTAGCTGTCGAACAAGGATTGAGATTTGATCGACAATTTTGGTTTATCCATAAACATTTAAGGCCTTGGAATATATTGGTTAGGATTGATAATAAAGGAGAAATCCTTGACGTTAAAATTGTGGATTTTAAATATTTAATAAGAGTTAATGTAGAAGAAATTCCTTATTTAAAAGCGATTCGTGATCGAGAACCGTTGCCCAAAGAGAATGTTCGTTTGTGGTATCCAGACTTTTCATGGATGGACCTTGATGGTTATGATTTTTCCAGCAGGGAATTTATAGGCGGTGATTTTTTTGGTGCTAGTTTAAACCGGACTAACTTTTCGAGTACAAAATTTGAAGCTACAAATTTTGAATATTCCAATCTTGAAGGAGCTAGCTTTGTAATAGCTTTGTTATTAAGAGTTCTGTTGGGTGCTGCAAATTTCGATAGAACAGACTTATATGATACTCATTTTAAGGATGATATTACAAAAGCAAGTTTACTTGGGACAGTCAATTTAAATAGAGCTATAAATCTTGAACATGCTAATTTTGGTTTTGATACATCGAATATGAGTGTTAGGAAAATACTGAGAAAAATAAAGGCGAGTATTGGCGACAATGCTCAACTTTCAGTTAATGGTGGTATCGACCTAACTTCCGACAAAGCCCTAAGCGTCCAAAACAACGGTCAGGGCATTAAATTCCACATCGATCCGGCCATGCTTCAGCAACTCCAAAATGCTCCTGGCTTTGTGCCGGTGATTATCAATATCCAGCCACTTAAAAGTTTATCTGCATTTCTTGGCATTAATAATCAGCCGCAACCGCAGGAAAATCTCGCCCTAAAGTAGTTTGATTAAATATCAAATAATTATTGATAAGCGATAAATTTATGCTTGACATACCGTCTTAATTTGTTAATATACTATTATTGATTAAAAATCAATATTCATTGATACCGCTGTTGGTACAGTGATTATCAATCTAATATCTTAGGAAATGTTATGTCCTGGGAAGATAAAAAGCCCCTTCCTTACAAGATTCAAATCTTGAAGTTTATTGCTGAGCAGGGCACTGTCAGTATTGAAGACATTAACCGTCACTTTTATCCTGATAGGGACAATTCGCGGGCCATACGGGTCACATTATATGATATGGGTGTGGGGCATTTAAGATACTACAGCTCTGATGTTAAAAATGGCGTTTGGTATATTAAAGATCCTAAACATTTCCAATATTTAGATTTTTATAATCCTGAGTTTTCATATTTTAAAGTCAAGAAACCTTTGGTCCATTTGATTCCCCATTATTTGGAGATGAACCATATCCGCACTGTCATTGAACAAGACCCTGGTTTGATCATTGAACAATGGTTATCAGAGACCTGGTTAAGGTCTTTGCCGGTAAATTTGCGCCAGTATTATTGTTCTGCCAAGATACCGGATGCCATTTTCTGGACCAAACGGCAGGACGGCGGCTATAAAAAATTCTTTTTGGAATATGAGCGGAATTTAAAGAGTCCCGAACGTTATGTAGAGATTTTTCGCGCCTATGGAAAGCGCCAAGACGTAAAAGACCGGAATGTCATTTATTTTTGCGCGTCAGGTATTGCAAAGAAGCTTGAAGCCATTGAAGGACGCCAGGCCAGGATTGGAATGCTTGATGGCAGCGGTTATTATTTTCAATTTATAGATTTGGAAAATTTTTATAGAAGTCATAGAGAAAAAAGGGCTGAGAAAAAAGAAAAAGAAGAACAAGCGATAGTCAAGCCGGAGGCAAAGGTTGAGGAAATGCAGACGGTTTGATTGTTTGTGTTTAAGGGGGTGAGGGGGTTATGATAATCGAAAAGCGGTTATTGAACGTGCCGGAGGTGGCCAATTATTTAGGTTTTAGCATCGGCGCAATCCGTAAATGGGTCCGCCGCGGCATGATTCCTTTTAACAAGGTCAATGGCGGCATAAGGTTTGATATTGAACGGATCAATCAGTGGTTACAGGATGAGACGGTCAGTAGTCAACGGTCAAATTACAATTGATGGATTCCCGCTTGCGCGGGAATGACAGTGGAAAGAGATTGCTTCGTCGCTGAAAAGCGCTCCTCGCAATGACACTTGATTTGATATCTTATTGAAATCTCCTTTGAAAGGTCTATACTAATAGTTAACTTATTGGTAGTAGACCCATTTGCAGGAAAGGAGGCTTTAAAAAGGAGAAAGTCGAATGGGGACTACGTTTAGACGCGGTAACAAATGGGGCATCAATTTCATTGATTCCCATGGCCGACAAGTAAGAAAGATGGTTTCCCCTTACAAGGAAACCGCGGAGAAGGTCCTTAAGAAAATCGAAACAGAAGTGGCTGAGGGCAAATACCTTGATATTAGAAAGAGTGAAAAAATCCTCTTTGAGGATTTTGCCGCGGAGTATATCAAAACCCATGTCAGGCTGGAATCCAAAAGCCCAAAAAATCAGGAGTATATGATCAATCAAATGGTCGTCCGTTTTAAGGGCAAGAATTTAGACCAGATTGATGGGCTTAAGATCCGTCAATATATGGCGGAAAGGCTCAAAAGCGTTCGTCCGGCTTCCGTTAACCGGGAGTTTCAAATCTTGCGGTGCATGTTTAATCGTGCTATTGATTGGGGGATGTTTTATGGCAATAATCCAGCCAGTGGCATTAAGTGTTTGCCGCAAAACAATAGCCGGTGCCGGTGGCTTACCCAAGAGGAACAGGAACGTCTTTTGTCCCATTGCCCTGGCTTGACAAAGGTCATTGTATTGATAGCCCTGCAAACAGGCATGAGAAAGGCTGAAATCTTGACGCTTAAATGGAAGCAGACGCAGGGAAGCAATTATGTGGATTTTGACAATGATGTGATCTTTGTCCATGAATTATTGGCCAAGAGCCAGCGTTCCCGGTATATTCCTTTAAGTAATGCCGTGCGCCAGGGATTACAAGGGATTGAACGCATTCCCGGACAGGATTACATTTTTCTTAATCCCAGGACTGCAAAACCATTAGGCAGTGTCAAGAAAACCTTTAATACAGCCTTAAAAAAGGCCGGGATCCGTGATTTTAAATTTCACGATCTTCGCCATACCTTCGCCTCTCAGCTGGTCAGAAACGGTGTTGATTTATATGTGACCCAGAAATTATTGGGGCATACAACGCCTAAGATGACACAACGCTATGCTCATTTAAGCAAAGGGCAATTGAAGGATGCCATTGAAAAAATTGATATGCATAGCACGTTTTTAGCACATCAGCCATCGGGCGATTCAACTGATCCAGAGGGTGTTTTGCAATTAACTGAAGTAAAATAAGTTATAGTTACTGCTCATTGAATTATTTTTAAGAAGCTATAGTTCGGGACGAAGAGGTCGTGGGTTCGAATCCCGCCTTCCCGATTTTTCTTTTATTCATTTCCAAGATAGCGTTTTCCCAATAGCACTCTCCAGCCCTTGACGATGGCCCTATTATAGGGCATACTTTCTCTTAAGTGGACAAAGGAGGGTATGCCCCTTGAATTTCTATAATTCCATGAAACCTACGTTCAAAAGTTTCCGTAAAGTTATCAGCCTTACGCTTATTTTTGCGTTTGTTGGCTCTTCCTTATATGTGCCCAAAACCCAGGCAGGGGAAATGGTTATGCCTATTATGCCCAAGCCCGGGACCATGGTGAATTTAAGCCCTGTTTATACCCCCGCCTATTTAAAAGGCATTGTGATCCATCCTGACAATGCCCTTAAGTTTGATTTTTTGGTCCATAAGGGCGATGGCAATTTGGATGAAGCCCAAAAAAGGCAAGAATATAACAAGCTGATCAAATATTTCCTGGCCGCTTTAACAGTCCCGGATAAAGACCAATGGGTCAATTTATCTCCTTATGAAAAGAACAGGATTGTTGAGAATGATTTCGGCACCACCGAGATGGGCCGTGATCTCTTGTCCCAGGACTATTTATTAAAACAAATCACTTCCTCTTTGATGTATCCGGAATCGGGCTTAGGCAAGGTTTTTTGGGACAAGGTCTATGAAAGGGCTTACAAAGAGTTCGGCACGACCCAAATCCCGGTCAATACCTTTAATAAGGTCTGGATCGTGCCGGATGAAGCACTTATTTATGAAAGCGGCAATACGGCTTATGTGGTCAAAAGCCATTTGAAGGTGATGTTAGAGGAAGATTATTTGTCGCTTAAAAAACATGCGCCTTCCGCTGTCATTCCCGCGAAAGTGGGAATCCAGAATGACAATAAGGCCCACGCAGTGGCTTCCAAAGTCATTAAAGAAGTGATCTTGCCTGAGATTGAACGTGAAGTCAATGAAGGCAAGAATTTTGCCATGCTGCGGCAAGTCTTTAGCGGGATGGTGTTGGCGACATGGTACAAGAAGGCCCTCAAAGAATCCCTTTTAGGTAAGGTCTATGCGGACAAGGCCAAGGTCCAAGGCGTTGACCAAAATCCGAAAAATAATGAAGCCATTTATCACAAGTATTTAGCCGCTTTCAAAAAGGGTGTTTATAACTACATCAAAGAAGATACTGATAAATATACCAATGAGGTTATTCCACGCAAATATTTCGCTGGTGGGTTTATACAAGACATAGCTCAAATATCAAAAGTCGAGGATGTGTCTAATGCTGCAATGAGTGCAACTATAACAGCTGATGCCGACACTATAGATGCAGCAACAGTTGCCGTAGATCCTTCCCAAACACCTTTGCCGCCAGACGCGGCGATGCTGGTTGATGAATTAGAACCTTATGGGGATATGGGAATCGCATACAAAGAAAGTCCGGGCATCATTAAGAATTTGGTGATTGAAATAGGTAAACCTTTCGCAAAAACAGATGTTGAAAAAACTGAATTTGCCCTCCAAACAGGCGCCGTTTCAGGGTTCATGGACGCGACGAGAAGATTATATGAAAAAATGAAACTGACTATAGAAAATTATCATAACCACCTTCATCATCTTATTGTTACCCAGGGCTCGCTTATGCTGGCGGTAAAAGCAGGTTTGATTAAAGAACAAAGAGATTGGGTCATCACATTTATGGGGGCATTCTTTCATGATTTCCATTTACGCGAGGTATGGCCGAATGGAAAAGATAAACCCGCTTCTCCGGCTTGGGTCTATGAAACTGCAGGACGGCCGGGGACCGATAACGGAGGGCAGTTGCCGGATTTGTTGGGTGTCAATAATTTTACCTATAAAAACCCAGCTATCGGCAATGCGCGCTACAAACAACTCATAACAAACGTAGAAAAACGAAATTTCCAAAGATTATTCAAACAAATTGTGAGAAAAGATCTTGAAAAAGTATACGCGGAAATAGCCGCCATCATTTACCGTACGGATTACGTCTCAGAGATTCCGCCTGCCAATAATACGTATAAAAACAAGGCCTTTAGAGTACGGGACATCATGGATGGACTCGCCAATGAATGGTTTAATAAAAATTTAGAGATGACGGATGATATGTTAAATGAGCTTATTGAAAAAGTAAAAACCGGCTATGACGACATTATTAAGGGTGTGGAGGCCGACAATACGCTTGACGACAGTACAAGGCCGACCCAAATCAACTGGCTTAACCGCCAAAGAGACGTTGAACTGAATTTTCTGGAAGCTTTAAGAAATGTGGAAGTCAATCGGCGTTTAAGAGTTTACCAGATCGCCAATATTGTTGAGTTGTCCGACCAATCCGCCTCGGCGTGGATTGGATCTTACCGGTTTTCCGAACAGACCACAGAGGGACTTATGAGGGAATTGCCTCCGAATTTGGTCAATGTAGAGACCAACTTCCCGGGCTTTTATGAATCTAACCTTACCAACCAAAGGGTCTTGCCAAGATTAAGCTATTTGACCTTGAACTTTAAAGCCAATTTAATCGGGATCCTGGATCGTTATGCCAAGCGGGCCATGAATTATGCGAAAAACGTCCTTAAAAGTGCTGTAAGTGCGGGAATATCACAGGATAGATTCAATCAAATATTAAATTCATGGAACAGATGGAGGGTAGCCAGGGAAAATATCATGGCAGATTGGAGCATTTTTCAAGACAGTCGTGAGTTTAAGGAGCAGCAGGGAACGTACCATCAGGCTTTGCAGCAGTTAAGGGAAACTATCTTGGGCAAGTCCGTCAGCTTGACAGATTTGTATTATATGTTAGTAAACCGGATCCTCATCAGGGAAAATTCGAAACCAGGGCAAAAAATCATCATGCAAGGTCAAAATCCAGGGTTAAGGGGAAGGCTTTATTTTATCGCCTCTGGGTCGGTCAATGTCATTCGAGACGGCCATATCGTGGCAACATTGGAACCTGGTCTAAGGGGGCATTTTGGGGAAATGGCTTTTCTCAACTATACGACCAGAAACGCAACCATTGAAGCTGGTGAGGAGGGTGCGGTTGTATACGCTTTGCAGGCTCCCTATATGAACGGGTTGAGACTGGACAATCCATATTTTAATGAATTGCTTCTTGCTTCAATACCGGGACGCTCACGCCTAGACTTTCAAGAAGGTTTGCCTGCTTTAGTTCAATCAAAGCCGATTATAAAAATCCCTGTGGTGAATGAAGAGGTTGCCATTCTGACACCTCATTTGGAACCCGGTATGGTGCAGTCGGAAGAAATCTTGGCCCCTAACCAGTATATGGATTTAATTACATCGGTGCTGGAAGAACTGAAAGCCCGATATCCGGATGATATGTCGCATGTTAAAATGGTTGCTGTTGTCACCGCCCGCGAAAAAGCCATACCGCCTTTGTCTCCCGCTGTTCTCTATGAATACCCTAAACCAAATGAGAGAGGCAAGATTCTGGTATTTTCAAATGGGTTATTCAAACCCGGAGGTACACTTGAAGACAGGGTGAGGGCTGCCGCAGACGCTTTTTTTAACCAGGCGATGTCAACGGAAGATGTTGAGCAAGTGATATTGAAATATACGGAAATTGAAGCGGCCAGGTTACGCCAGTTGAATATCAGAAAAGGGACAATGACCCCCGAACTTTTAAGGGCCATTACGGACGCCAGAAATGTTATTAAGAGCCTCTCAGCCTTTGCCGAAGGGGTGGAAACAGATGTGGATAAAACAGTTTTAGAGCGTTATATCGAAGGGGTGCCTGATGAGGGCGATGTGCGGGTATTCAGGGACTTAATCGCAGAGCGATTTTCCAATGAATTTTATGGTGATAAGCAGAGAGCGCTGAAAGGCATTGCAAGACTTGGTCCATATGTTGAGAAAGCTCACATTGTAGAAACCCTAAGCGATATCGTGAGAGGCATCACAGTAGATCAAGACCGTCTTGCAAAGGCCATATCAGAAATTGAGTCGGAAAGACAAAAACTAGATGAGCAATTCCGTGATGTTGAATCAAGAATTGCAAGTAATGAAGAAGATTTGAAAAACAGGAAGAACATTTTAGCGCAATTGGTGAATGAAAACCCGTCACGGAGACTAAATAGAGAGATAGTAACTCTGCAAAGGGAAATTGCCGGCCGGAATGTCAAAATCGACGATGAAAAATCTACAGCGGCTAGATACAGAGCAGAAAGAGATTCATTATCTGATTATTTATCTCCCTTGCGGCATCAATATCATGGGGGACTTAAATCTATCCGTACACCCTTGCCTCAGCGGATGTTGGTTGATGCGGCTATGAAAGGGGGTATTGACTTAAACGCCGCGAATTTGGATTTGCAGATCAAGCGCGACGGCAAGGGCGTGCCGTTGCCGGTTTCCCAGCAGGACATGGCACAGTTGGCCCGCATCAGCGGCTTTGTGCCGAGGATACTTGAGATCAAGCCCGTTTCCAGCCTGCCGTTCTTAAGCGATACTAAATAACTTGACAACAGCCTCAATGTGTATTAATATTTAATACAGGAGGTGTAACCCATGCGAAATATCGTTTCTATCAGTCTGCCAGGGGCAATACTTAAGAAACTCGAAAAAGAAGCAAAAGAAGAAGGGGCTTCCCGCAGTGAAATCATCAAACGGTCATTGGCGCGCTATTTCTTTGCACATGATTTGGCCAAAGCAAGAAACCGTGCCATCAGTGAACTGACCGGCAGGGGAGTGGTTTTGACTGATGAGGATGTCTTCAAGGCCGTATCATGAAGGTATTGGTCGATACCAATGTAATCGTTTCGGGTTTGATCGCTAAGGGTGCCTGTTTTGAGATCCTTGAGGATTTAGTCTATTCTCACACTCCTTTAATAACTCCTTATGTTCTTGCTGAGTGTCAAGAGGTTTTGCTTCATAAATTTCATCTTTCCAAACCGACGGTAAAATCACTGCTTTATGTGGTAGAACGGTATTTTAAAAAAGGTGAGAGCTCAACAAAACCCCTTAATGTTTGCCGAGATCCGGAGGACAATCAAATATTCGCCGATGCTTTAATCAATAAAGCCGATATCATACTTTCAGGAGATAAAGATCTATTATCGATTGAAAAATATGAACAAATAAGAATTATTAGTCCTAAAGATTACTGGAAGCTTTAAAAATGGTCCGAGCTCATATTTATTTTTCCGGTACAGTTCAAGGTGTCGGTTTCCGCTATACCACTGTATCCTTTGCCCGGCAATCTTCTCTGACAGGGTGGGTCAAAAATTTGTCCGACGGCAGGGTGGAAATAATTGTAGAAGGCCCCCGCGAAAACATTGAAGGACTTTTATTGAAA
>Ga0105164_10002199_pt1 | contig 12128 bp, 15 predicted proteins | sample VDWuncwatermetaG_FD_89674 | JGI IMG/M metagenome (GOLD analysis project Ga0105164, IMG submission 89674) | Wastewater microbial communities from Netherlands to study Microbial Dark Matter (Phase II) - VDW unchlorinated drinking water | ecosystem: Environmental > Aquatic > Freshwater > Drinking...
AGCTACGCCCCGATCGCCTACCTCGCCGACGAGGCCAGCGAGCCCACCCGCGTGCTCGAAGCGCGCAGCCGCGACGAGCTGGCCGGCGACGGCATCAGCCGCGCCCTCGAGGTGCTCGACGCACGCAGCCGGCGCATCGTCGAGGAGCGCTGGCTCAAGGTCAACGACGACAGCTCGGGCGGCATGACCCTGCACGAACTGGCCGCCGAGTACGGCGTCAGCGCCGAGCGCATCCGCCAGATCGAAGTGGCGGCGATGAAGAAGATGCGCGGGGCGCTCGAAGTCAAGCACTGAGCGCCAGGCTGCATCGAACAACGGCGGCCGCGGGCCGCCGTTTTGCCGCTTGGGCCTATGCGCCCGCCAGCAGCAGCTTGATGTCGCCGGCCATCGCCTCGGCGCCGCCGCCCTGGCGGACAAACAGCCGCACGCGGCCCTGCGGGTCGAACACGAATGAGCCGGCGGTGTGGTCCATCGTGTAGGCGCCCTCCGTCTTGCCCGGCACCTTGGCGAAGAAGACCTTGAACTGCCTGGCCGCGGCCTGGGTCTGTTCGAGTGTGCCGCGCAGGGCCACGAAGTCGGGACCGAAGTTCTTGACGTAGGCCGCAAGCACCTCGGGGGTGTCGCGCTCGGGATCGACAGTCACGAGCACGGGTTGCACCTTGGCGCCATCGGCACCGAGCTTTTGCTTGACCTCGGCGATCTCGGCCAGCGTGGTCGGGCAGACATCGGGGCACTGGGTGTAGCCGAAGAACACCACCACCACCTGGCCCTTGAAGTCGGCCAGCGTGCGCGGCTTGCCGCTGGCATCCGTCAGTGCCAGTTCACGCGCGTAAGTGGCGCCGGTGATGTCGATGGCCTTGAAGGCCGGCTTCTCTGCGCTGCAGGCGGCGAGCACGGCCAAGCCACTGAGCAGCGCCATGCGGCGGGTGATGAGCATCATCGGGCGAAGATCCAGGGTGAGAGGTAGTGGTCGAGCAGCAGCGCGGCGAACAGCAGCGACAGGTGCCAGATCGAGAAGCGGAAGGTCTTGCGCGCCAGCGCTTCGCTGTAGTGGCGCCTGAGCTGCACGGCCAGGGCAATGAACCAGGCGCCAAGGACCAGCGCGGCGGCCAGGTAGAGCGGCCCGCTCATGCCGTGCACATAAGGCAGCAGCGTGGCCGCAAAGAGCACGACGGTATAGAGCAGGATCTGCAGCCGCGTGTAGGCGTTGCCATGGGTCACCGGCAGCATCGGCAGCCCCGCGCGGGCGTATTCCTGGCTGCGGTACAGCGCCAGGGCCCAGAAATGCGGCGGCGTCCAGAGAAAGATGATCAGCACCAGCAGCCAGGCCTCGGCACCGACTTCGCCACGCATCGCGGTCCAGCCCAGCAGCGGCGGCATCGCCCCCGACGCGCCGCCGATGACGATATTCTGCGGCGTCGCCGGCTTGAGCACCACGGTGTAGATGACGGCGTAGCCGACGAAGGTGGCCAGCGTCAGCCACATCGTCAGCGGGTTGACCCACAGCCACAGCAGTGCGCCGCCGGCCGCGCACAGCAGCATTGAAAAGAGCAGCGTCTGGGCGTTGCCGAGTTCGCCCTTGGCGGTGCCGCGCCAGGCCGTGCGCGCCATCTTGGCGTCGATGCGCTGCTCGACCAGGCAGTTGAACGCGGCGGCCGCAGCGGCCACCAACCAGATGCCCGCGGCGGCCGGCAGCAGCACGCGCCAATCGGGCCATGCCGGCTCGGCCAACAGCATGCCGATGACGGCGCAGAAGACGATCAACTGGACCACGCGCGGCTTGGTCAGGGCATAGAACTGGCGCGCGCGCGAGGCCCGGGACAGCGGCGCGGCAGCGGGGCGTGAAGCGGCAGGTGGTGGGGGCGAAGTCGACATCGTGCGCGGGCCGGCGATTGTCTTACACGCCCAGCGGCCGCAGCGCGCGCGGCGCCGGCTGCACGGCGCCGCCCGCGCGCAGGTGCACGCGGGCCAGCAGCGCGGCCAGCAGCGTGGCCAGCACAGCGGCGCCACCGGTGTGCGCCACGGCGGCCAGCAACGGCCAGCCGAGCACCGCGTTGGACAGGCCGGTGACCAACTGCCACAGCGCGATCAGCACCAGTCCCTGGCCAAAGCGACGCAGCGTCGCGTCGCCGCTGGCGTGCAGCCGCCAAGCCAGCCAGCCCATCGCCAGGAATACGACGAAGGCCGCGAGGCGGTGCACGACATGGATCGCAGTCAGCGCCGCGAACGGCAGGTAGGCGCCGCCAGCGGTGACGCCCAGCTCACGGCGCAGCGTGAAGGCGTGGGCGAAATCCATCGTCGGCCACCACAGCCCCTGGCAGGCCGGGAAATCGCGGCAGGCCAGCACCGCGTAATTGGTGCTGACCCAACCACCGAGGGCGATTTGCACCAGCGCCAGCAGGGCCACCAGCCACACGCCAGCCACCAAGCCGCGCGGCAGGCGCAGCGGGCGCGGCGCAAAGGCCTGGTCCTGCACCGCCAACAGCGCCAGCAAGCCGAGCCCACCGAGCAGGTGCAGGGTGACGATGGCCGGGTACAGCTTCATCGTCACCGTCAGTGCGCCGAAGGCGCCTTGCGCGATGACCCAGGCCAGCGTCAGCGTCGCCCACCACGGCGACGGCGCCATGCGCGTGCGATGCCGGTGCAGCCACCAGCTCATCGCGGCCATCACCGTGATCAACACGCCGACGGCCGCGGCGAGATAGCGATGCACCATCTCGACCCAGGCCTTGCCGTGCGTCACCGGGCCACTCGGCTGCACAGTCTGCGCGGCGTGGATTTCTTCGCGGGCACCGAGCGGGCTGGCACTGCCATAGCAGCCCGGCCAATCGGGGCAGCCCAGGCCCGAATCGGTGAGCCGGGTGAAGGCGCCGAACAGCACCAGGTCGAAGGTCAGAAACAGCGTCAACAGCGTCAGCGCATGCAAGCGCCGCGACGGCGTGGCGCCGCGGTGGCGCAACCACCACCAAGCCAACGGGCCGAGCGCGATCAGGATGCCGAGCAGGGCCATGCGCAGCAGGGGGGAGCAGTCGATCAGGTCGGTCGGCATTCGATCACCTACCTGGGCGATCCCAGAACGACGACGCGCGCAGCAGCTTGTCGATATCGCGCTTGAATTTGGCCGGGTCGGCGCGCGGCGGCGCGCGCATCATCCACTGGCCCATCGGGTCGACCACGTAGAGGTGCGACTCGAGCGATTCGCCGCCTGCCGGCGCCAACCATTGCTGCAAGGCCGGCGCCGGGACGCGCAACACCTGCGTGGCCGGCGCGACCTCGAGCGCGGCGCGCAGCGCCGGAGCGATCGGTGCGTCGTCGGTCACCAGCCAGAGCTTGTCGATGCGCTCGCGCTCGCGGCCGGCCATCTCGCGCAACTGGCGCTGCGTGAACAGGCGCTGCTCGCATTCGCGGTCGCAGGCGCCGTGGCCGACGACGATCAGCAGCCACTGGCCCTTCAACGATGCGGCACTGACGGCGCGGCCTTCGAGGTCGGTCAGCGGCAGCGCCGCCGGCATCGCCCGCGACGGCTCGATCAGGGCGGCGTAGTTGCTGCGGCTTTCGGGGCGCAAGACGTAGAAACTGAGGTACGAGGCGACCACCGGCGCGGCGCAGGCCAGCAGCACCAGCAGCATCTTGGCGCGGCCACGCGCGGTGCGGCGCCGGGCTTCGTCTGCGGCCACATCGGCGCGCGGCATCGCATGCACCGTGAGTTGCAGCGGTTCAGCGTCCTGCGCGGCGGCGGGGTTGGATGAGTTGGAACCAGACATAAAGGACAAGGATCAGCGCCGACATCGCAAACCACTGGGCCGCGTAGCCCCGGTTCTTGGCCACACCCACCGAGGGCAGCGGCCAATCGCGTCGCAGCCCATCACCAACGCTGGCGGGTGAATCCACCAGCAGCACCGACAGGGGCCGCAGTGCCAGACCGGTTTCACGGGCAAAGGCGTCGAGGTCGAGATTTTGCCGGATGCGGCCGGCCTGCCCGGCATTGAATTCATACAACCGCGACGGCGGCGGGGCAATGTGGCCCTGCACCAGCAGCTCGCTATCGGCGCTGGGCACGGGCGCGATGCGACTGCGCTGCTCGAAGTCGCGCGGCAGCCAGCCGCGCTGCACCAGCACCGCGGTGCCATCACCGAGCAGCAGCGGCGTGACGACGTAAAAGCCGGTGCGGCCGTTCATCTGGCGGTTGTCGAGGTAGACGGTGTGCGCCGCCGACCAGCGGCCGGCCAGGCGCACAGGGCGGTGCTGCTGCGCCTGCGCCGCCGCGGCGGTGGAGGCCAGGGACGCTGCGCTGTCGATCGGCGGCAGTTGCGCGCGGGCTTCGAGCGTGGCTTGCAGGGTGGTCTTCTGGGCAGCGCGGTCGAGCTGCCACCAGCCCAGGCGCGCGGTCAGCAGCACCCCGGTCAGCGCGGCGGCGGTCACCAGCCACCAGCGCTGCCGCGCGCTCAGCACCAGGCCCTCGCGATGCGAGAATCGCGCATGAAATACGTCATCGTCGTCGCGCTGATTGGCGTGCTCGGCGCGCTGGCCAGTGCCGGCGTGTTCATGCTGCGCAAGCCGGGCGATGGCGCCAGCGAGAAGCCCCCTGACAAGCGCATGGCGCGGGCCTTGGCCCTGCGCGTGGCGCTGTCGGTGGCGCTGTTCCTGTTCATCCTGCTGGCCTGGAAGATGGGCTGGATCGTGCCGCGCGGCATTCCGGTCGGTCAGTAACGCCGCAGCCGCACCGCCGCATGGCCCCTTCCCCCGTTGGGGGAAGGCTGGGATGGGGGCAGCGCGCGGCCCCCACCCTGCCCTCCCCCAGCGGGGGAGGGAGCACCCGGCATCACATCCAGTAGACGACGATGTACAGGCCGAGCCAGACCACGTCGACGAAGTGCCAGTACCAGGCTGCGCCTTCGAAGCCGAAGTGGTGCGACGGCGTGAAGTGGCCCTTCATGATGCGCAGCGTGATCACCAGCAGCATCGTCATGCCGACGAAAACGTGAAAGCCGTGAAAGCCGGTGAGCATGAAGAAGGTCGAGCCGTAGATGCCCGAGCTGAGCTTCAAGTTCAGCTCGCTGTAGGCGTGGGCGTACTCGTAGGCCTGGACGCCGAGGAAGGTGGCGCCCAGGATCACCGTGATCCACATCCAGGCCACGGTCTTGCCGCGCTGGCCGGCCAACAAGGCGTGGTGGGCGATCGTCAGCGTCACGCCCGAGGACAGCAGCAGGGCGGTGTTGATCGTCGGGAGCGGCCACGGGCCCATCGTCGTGAACGGCTCGACGGTGCCCGCGGGCGAGGCGGTGATGCCGGGGCCGGCACTCGGCCAGACGGCCTTGAAGTCGGGCCACAGGATCTGGTGGTCGAGGTTGCCGAGCATCGGCAACGCATGGACGCGGGCCCAGTACAGCGCGCCGAAGAAGGCGGCGAAGAACATCACCTCGGAGAAGATGAACCAGCTCATGCTCCAGCGGTAGGAGACGTCGACGCGGTGGCCGTACTGGCCGCCCTCGCTCTCGCCGATGGCGTCGCGGAACCACTGGAACAGCACCACGAACAAGATCGCGAAGCCGGCCAGCACCAGCCACTTGAATGGCGAGTTGCCGTTGACCCATTGGCCGGCGCCGAAAATGATGCACAGCAGCGCGGTGGCCGCCAGCGCCGGATGGCGCGACGGGGCGGGCACGAAATAGTAGGGCGCTGCCCCGGTTTGATGCGTCGCTGCGGACATGTGAAGTGCTCTCCTCGATCTCAAATGAATTCGTTGTCGGTCGTCAACGGGCCACGCCGCTGCCGACCACCCACTGCACCAGCAGCACCAGCACCAGCACGAACAGCGCCGCGGCAACGACGGCGGCGGCGATGACATGCAGCGGGTTCAACTGGGCGATATCCTTTTCGTACTCGCTGGCCCGGCGCACGCCGAAGAACGACCAGGCCACTGCCTTGAAGGTGCGCACGATCGAGCCGCGTGGCTTGGTCACAGCGCCTTGCCCTTCGCGGCTTGCGCCAGGCTCTTGCCCGCCACCTCGAAGAAGGTGTACGAGAGCGTGATCGTCTTCACATCCTTGGGCAGCTTGGGGTCGATGACGAAGACCACCGGCCACTGCTTGCGCTCGCCCGGCGCCAGCGTGTATTCGTTGAAGCAGAAGCACTCGAGCTTGTTGAAGTAGGCCGTGGCCTGCTTGGGCGCGTAGCTCGGGATCGCCTGCGCGGCCAGGCTGCGGGTCTGTGTATTGCGGAACTCGTACATCACCGTCGTCAACTCGCCAGGATGCACTTGCAGCGAGCGCGCGGCCGGCTTGAAGTCGAACGGGCCGCGGGCGTTGGCGTCGAACTCGACGGTGATCGTGCGCGAGCGGTCGATCTGGCTGTTGCGGCCGTCGGCCGGGTTGGCCAGGCCGCTATTCTGGCGCTCCGACAGCGACAGCACATTGATACCCAGGGCTTCGCAGATCGACTTGTACAGCGGCACCAGCGCATAGCCGAAGCCGAACATCAGGGCGGCGATGATCGCCAGCTTGCGCAGCAGCGCACGGTTGTCGCGCTGCAACAGGCCTTGGCTGGGGCCGGGGTCGTTCATCAGCCGCCGATCAAGACAATCTTGACCACGAAGCCGGCGCCAAACGCCAGCGCCAGCGCCGCGAGCATCCAGCCCAGGCGCCGGTTGGCTTTGCGTTGCTGTTGGGTCGGCACCATCACACGACTAGCCGACGATGCGGGTGGCGGAGGCATCGAGCTTGGGCGGTGTCTCGAAGGTGTGGAACGGGGCTGGCGAGGGGATCTCCCACTCCAGGCCTTCGGCGCCTTCCCAGGGCTTTTGCGCCGCCTTCTCACCCTGGCCACGCATCACAGGCAGGGCGACCAAGACGAAGAAGTAGACCTGCGACAGGCCGAAGCCGAAGGCACCCACCGACGCCAGCATGTTGAAGTCGGCGAACTGCATCGGGTAGTCGGCATAGCGCCGCGGCATGCCGGCCAGGCCGAGGAAGTGCATCGGGAAGAAGGTGATGTTGAAGAAGACCAGCGAGGACCAGAAGTGGATCTTGCCGCGCGTTTCGTTGTACATCACGCCGCACCACTTCGGGCTCCAGAAGTAGAAGCCGGCGAACATGCCGAAAAGCGAACCGGCCACCAGCACGTAGTGGAAATGCGCGACGACGTAGTAGGTGTCCTGCAACTGGATGTCGATCGGCGCCATCGCCAGGATCAGGCCGGTGAAGCCGCCCATCGTGAAGACGAAGATGAAGCCCACGGCCCACAGCATCGGCGTCTCGAAAGTCATCGAGCCGCGCCACATGGTGGCGATCCAGTTGAAGACCTTGACCCCCGTGGGCACCGCGATCAGCATCGTCGCGTACATGAAGAACAACTGGCCCGTTACCGGCATGCCGGTGGTGAACATGTGATGCGCCCAGACGATGAACGAGAGGATCGCGATCGAGGCCGTGGCATAGACCATCGAGGTGTAGCCGAACAGGCGCTTGCGCGCAAAGGCCGGCACCACGGCGCTGACGATGCCGAAGGCCGGCAAGATCATGATGTAGACCTCGGGGTGGCCGAAGAACCAAAAGATATGCTGGTACATCACCGGGTCGCCGCCGCCGGCCGGGTTGAAGAAGGCGGTGCCGAAGTGGCGGTCGGTCAGCGTCATCGTGATCGCGCCGGCCAGCACCGGCATCACCGCGATCAGCAGGTAGGCCGTGATCAGCCAGGTCCAGGCGAACAGCGGCATCTTCATCAGCGTCATGCCGGGGGCGCGCATATTCAGGATCGTGACCACGATATTGATCGAGCCCATGATCGATGACGCACCCAGGATGTGCATCGCAAAGATGCCGGCGTCCATCGAGGGCCCCATCTGTAGCGTCAGCGGGGCATACAGGGTCCAGCCCGCGGCCGGCGCGCCGCCGGGCATGAAGAAGGAGCCGACCAGCATCAGCGCGGCCGGGATCAGCAACCAGAAACTGAGGTTGTTCATGCGCGCAAAGGCCATGTCCGGCGCGCCGATCTGCAGCGGCACCATCCAGTTGGCGAAGCCGACGAAGGCCGGCATGATCGCGCCGAAGACCATGATCAGGCCATGCATGGTCGTGAACTGGTTGAACAGTTCGGGGTTGACGAACTGCAGGCCGGGCTGGAACAGCTCAGCACGGATGCCAAGCGCCAGCACGCCGCCGACCATCAGCATCGTGAAGGCGAACAACAGGTACATCGTGCCGATGTCCTTGTGGTTCGTCGCGTAGACCCAGCGCCGCCAGCCGCTGGGGGCGTGGTGGGCATGGTCGCCATGGCCGTGATCGTGGCCGTGGCCGTGCGGGTCGAGAACTGCGCTCATGGGAGAAGCCTCTTGGGAAATGCTGGATTACTTGCGTGCGGCGACGACTTCGGCCGGTTGCACGAGCTGCCCGGTCTTGTTTGTCCACGAATTCTTGGTGTAGGTGATGACGGCCGCCAGCTCGGTATCGGAAAGCTGCTTCCAGGCCGGCATCGCGCCGTTGGCCGCGCCGTTGAGCAGGGTGGCGATCTGCTTGGTCTTGTCGGCATCGAGCACGACCGGCGAGGCCACCAGGGCCTTGATCGGGCCGGCACCCATGCCGCTGGCCTGGTGGCAGGCGGCGCAGTTGTCGGCATAGACCTTTTCACCGCGGGCCACCAGTTCGTCGAGCTGCCATTGCTTGGCCGGGTCGTCGGCCGATGCGGCCATGGCTTTCTTCTGGCCGTCGACCCATTTGGCGTAGTCGGGCGCGCTCAGCACCTTGACATGGATCGGCATGTAGGCGTGTTCCTTGCCGCACAGTTCGGCACACTGGCCATAGAAGTCACCGGTTTTTTCGGCGCGAAACCAGGTGTCGCGCACGAAGCCGGGCATCGCGTCCTGCTTGATGCCGAAGGCCGGCACCATGAAGGCGTGGATCACGTCGTTGGCGGTGAGCACGATGCGGATCTTCTTGTCCACCGGCACCACCAGCGGGTTGTCGACCTTGAGCAGGTAGTCGTCGGTGGCCGCGGGTTTGCCGCTGTCGCTCATCTCGCGGTGCGTGACATCGAGCGTGGAGAGAAAGCCGATGCCCTCGCCTTCGCCCTTCATGTAGTCGTAGCCCCACTTCCACTGGTAGCCGGTGGCCTTGATGGTCAGGTCGGCATTGGTGGTGTCCTTCATCGCCACCACCACCTTGGTGGCCGGCAGGGCCATCGCGATGACGATCACGAAGGGCACCACGGTCCAGGCGATCTCCACGGCCACGCTCTCGTGGAAGTTGGCCGACTTGGCGCCCTTGGATTTGCGGTGCTTGAAGATCGAATAGAACATCACCCCGAATACGGCGACGAAGATGACCACGCACAGGGCCATGATGTAGTAGTGCAGCCACTGCTGTTCGGCGGCGATCTTGGTCACCGGCGGGTGCAGGTCGAGCTGGTTCACCGCCGGGCCGCCGGGCAGGTTGTTGACGGCGACGGCCGCCGACGTGGCCAGGCCAGCGCCCAACAACAGGCTGGCCTGGGCCACATGGCGGCAGAGCGAGGAGAGGTGGGGCATCGTCGTCACTTCGGTTCTGGATTGGATGAGGTTTTCGATTCGGCGTCGGGCGCAGCGGCGCAACTCGCGCGCAGTGCGGCGCGCAACTCCTGCGCCAGCGGCATGCGCATTTCGGCGCGCAGGTAGCGGCCGACGAAGGAGCGGCGGCCGTCACCCGAGAGCTCGACCAGCGAGCCCTCGCCGTGGTGCGGCTCCACCCGCACCCAGGCAGCGCGGAACTGCGTGCGTTCGGTCTGCGGGCCATGCCGGTGTTCGATGCTCAGCGCACCGCCGGCCAGGGTGATGCGCTCGCAATCGGCGGCATGGCGGGCATAGACCAGCAGCGCCGCACCGACCAGCAGCAGCTCGATGCCGGCAAAGGCCAGCACCGGCGAGGCGCCATACCAGGTGAAGCCCAACGCAATACTCAGCGACACCGCGCACAGCGCCAGGTAGGTGGCGAACAGTTGGGCCGGGGTGATTGAACAGTTGCGTTTGAGCACCCACTGCAAGCCTGCCGCGCCACCTTCCAGGGCCTGGGCAAAGCGCCAGGGCGCACTGCCGCCGGCTGCGGGCGCAGGCCAGGGGCGATGGGCGGTGGCGGTGGTCATGAAGGGGTGTCGATGAGGCTCAGCGCAGGCAGCCGAGGCCCCGGTCACCACACGGGCGCGCATCTGCAGGCTGAGCAACGCAGGATTTTAGCCCAGCGTGTGCGCGCCTCGCGGATCACCCCGGTGGCCGCCTGGTGCCGCGCGCCATCGTGCGCAAGTCGTCGAGCGGCACGCGGGTCTCGCCGGCCAGCTTGGCGCGGGGTAGCGGGTTGAAGGCATGGCCATAGACCAGTTCGAACTCCAGCGCGATGCGGCCGTCGACCCCGGCCCGCTCTTGCAGGGCCGCCAGCAACTGCTCGCGCCAGCGCGGCGTGCGCAGGCCGGGCCAGCGCGCCGGGTCGGCATTGCCACCCAGCGTGCGCAATTCGCCCAGCAATGCAGCAGCACTGGCCCAGGTCAGCGTCAGGCGCTCCTGGTCCATCACCGGGTCGGCGAAGCCGGCCGCCACCAGCATGTCGCCGAGATCGTGCATGTCGGTGAACGGCGCATGCGCCACGCCCCAGCCGGCCTCGCGGTAAAGCCCGCGCAGGCCGCGCAGCGTGTCGGGGCCCAGGGTCGAAAACATCAGGAAACCGTCGACCGCCAGCGCGCGGCGCCAGCGCTGCATCGTCGCAGCCGGGTCGACCACCGCATGGAGCATCATATTGGCCCACAGCAATTGGCCGGCGGCGGGCGGCACCGCCGCTTCATCCAGCGGCGGGACTTCGCGGCGCCAGCGCTGCGCCGACCACCACGGCGCGCTGCCGTTGCGCGGAGCGGCCAATGCCAGCGCCGGCTCGATGCGCAGCCGTCGCGCCTTCGGGTACACGGCCGCCAACACCGACTGGCTGCCGCCCGTGTGGGCCCACCAATCGATGACCACTCCGGGCCGCTGCCTGATCACCGGCAGGCGCTCGGCCATGCGCCGCGCCACCTCGTTGTGCAGCCAGGGCGCTTGCGTCGCGCGAGCCTGACGACTCAGTGAGCGCGCCAGTGCGGCGCCATCGATGGCCCGCGCCGCCATGCGCTAGCCGGCTTTCTGCTCGAGCGGGACCGCGGGTGCCACCCGGCCTGCGCAGATCGCTGCGGGTGGCTGGCCAACGGGGTCGAAGCGGTCGCAAGTCATGTCGGTAGCGGGCAGTATATTGAGCCGATGCCGTTGCGCACCCTGCTGCCCACGCAATGCGCGGTCTGCCGCAGCTGGGGCCGTTCACGTCTGTGCGGCGACTGCGTTGGGCGCTTCGCCGCCGCGCGAGCGCGATGCAGGGTTTGCGCCATCGCCGTGCCCAACGGCATTGCGGTGTGCGGTGCCTGCCTGCAACTGCCGCCGCCTTTCACGCGCAGCGTCGCTGCGGTCGATTACGCGTTCCCCTGGAGCGGCCTGGTGGTGGCGTTCAAATTTCGCGCCGCACTCGATCTCGCGCCGGCCCTGGCCGCGTTGTTGGCCGATGCCGTGCGCGCCGCAAACGAGCCGCGGCCGACCTTGCTGCTGCCGGTGCCGCTGTCGGCCGAACGCCTGGCCGAGCGTGGCATGAACCAGGCCTGGGAACTGACGAGGCGGGTCGGCGCACAACTGAACATCCAGGCGCGAGCCAATGTCCTCGGCCGGTTGATCGACACGCCGCACCTGGCCGATCTGCCGCGCGAGCAGCGCGCGGCGCGCATCCGCGGCGCGTTCGGCGTCGCACCCGGCCAGGCGCAGCGATTGCGGGGCCAATGTGTCGTCCTGGTCGACGACGTGATGACCAGCGGCGCCACGGCCGCCGAAGCCGCGCGCGTGCTGCGGGCCGGCGGCGCCAGCGAGGTGCAGGTCTGGGTGGTGGCGCGCACGCCCGCGCCCAGTGACGGCTGAGAATCGGCGCATGTTCAACATCGTCCTGGTCCAGCCCGAAATCCCGCCCAATACCGGCAACGTGATCCGGCTGGCCGCCAACACCGGCTGCACGCTGCACCTGATCGAGCCCTTGGGTTTCTCGATGGACGACAAGCTGCTGCAACGCGCCGGCCTGTACTACCACGAAACCGCGCGGGTGCAACGG
>Ga0105164_10002200_pt1 | contig 12116 bp, 14 predicted proteins | sample VDWuncwatermetaG_FD_89674 | JGI IMG/M metagenome (GOLD analysis project Ga0105164, IMG submission 89674) | Wastewater microbial communities from Netherlands to study Microbial Dark Matter (Phase II) - VDW unchlorinated drinking water | ecosystem: Environmental > Aquatic > Freshwater > Drinking...
GCCATAGAGGATGTTCATGATGCAGATCACGGCGATCCACGGCATCCACATCTGCGCGCCGGCGGGCAGCAGACCGATCGCCAGACGCAAGATGGCATAGGAGCCTAGCTTCATCAGCACGCCGGCATGGAGCATGCTCACTGCCGAGGGCGCGGCCGCGTGGCCGATGGGCGACCAGCTATGCAGCGGCCACATCGGCGCGATGACGCCGAAGCCGATGGCCAGCAGGGGAAAGATGGATTGCTGTAGGGACGCGGCCAGCGGCGCCGATTCGAAATGGCGCTGCAGCGCGACAAGGTCGAACGTGTTCGCCCCGGAGCTGACGTAGAGCCATAGCAGGCCGGTGAGGGCCACCACCGCGCCCAGCGTGAGGTAAATCGTCAGCTTCATCGCGGCGTATTCTTTGGTAAAGCGCACCACGCCGGCTTCTTTCACGTCGCTGCCCCAGATGCCGATCAGCGGGTACATGGGGATGACGGCCATCTCGTAGAAGAAGTAGAAGAAGAACAGGTCCAGCGACGTGAACACGCCGAACACGCCGGTGATCAGCACCAGGTAGAACACGTAGTACTCCTTGACCCGGTCCTTGATCGTGTAGGAGATCAGCGTGCCGGTGAAGCTGCACAGCGCGTGTAACAGCATCAAGGTCACGCTGATGCCGTCGACGCCCAGGTGGAAGCCGATGCCCAGCGACGGGATCCACGACACGAAGACTTCAAACTGGTAGCCGGCGGAAGCCCGGTCGTACCGGAACACCATCCACAGCGCCAGGCCCAGCGACAACGCCGTCGAGGCGACGGCGATCCGACGCACCCAGGCGTCCTGCCGCGCGGGGACAAGGCAGATGAGCAGCGCCCCGACAGCCGGAGCCAAGAGCGTAGCTGCGAGCGGGGAGATCGTCATGAGCATGCGTGGAGGCCAGCGGGCGGTGAGCTGATCAGTGAGCGGCACCTCTGGAAGGCCGAGCGGGCACGGTGCCGAGCGGCAGCGAGGCGAGCGAGGCCTGGAGGGGAGCGACGAGGGCCACGCTGGGGCCCGAGGAGCGGTGATGCGAACTGATCGCGAACACAGCCCGCTGTCCAGATACTCATCAGAAGCGGCCGGCCAGGAAGAGGAAGGCGACGATGCCGGAGAACACGACCAGCACGTAGGTCTGCACGCGGCCGGTCTGGCAATAGCGGATCACGCCGCCGGCGGTCTTGGTGGCCCAGGCGATGCCGTTGACCGCGAAGCCGATGATGACCGCGCGCTCGAACAGCGCGCAGCCGCCGGCGATCAACCGCTGCTGGATCCGGTCCACGTACCAGTTATACAGGTCGTCGACGTAGTAGCGGTGCGCGAGGAGCCGGTGCGCCCAAGCGAACCGCGCCTTGATCGTCTCGGAGGAGATGATCCGTTTGCCGTAGATGGCCCAGGCCAGCCCGAGCCCGGCGGCGACGGCGACCAGCGACAGGCCGGCGATGTCCCAGTGGAACTGGCCGGCTCCCTCGCCGAGGAAAACCGGAATGCCCAGGTAGCCGCCGGCGATGGACAGCACGCTCAGCAATCCCAGCGGCGCGAGCATGATCGCCGGCGATTCATGCGGGTGCAACTGCGGGGCCGGCTTGCCCAGGAACGCCACGAACCAGGCCCGCGCGATGTAGAACGCGGTCAGTCCCGCCGTAAAGAGCGCGATCCAGAACAGGGCGGGATTGCGCTCATGGGCCAGCACGAGGATTTCATCCTTGCTGAAGAAGCCGCTCAGGCCTGGGAACCCGGCCAACGCCAGTCCGCCGACGAGGAAGGCCAGCGACGTCAGCCGCATGGAGCCCCACAGCCCGCCCAGCTCGCGGATGTTCTGCTTGTGGGTGCCGTGGATGACGCTGCCGGCGGCCAAGAACAATAGGGCCTTGAAGAACGCGTGAGTGGTGAGGTGGTACATGCCGGCCACGTAGCCGCCCAGGCCGAGCGCCATCACCATGTAGCCGAGCTGGCTCAAGGTCGAATACGCCAGGATGCGCTTGAGGTCGTTCTCGACGACGGCCAGCCACGCGGAGAAAAATGCCGTCGCCCCGCCGACCCAGGCAATGACGGCGAGCGCGTCGTGCAGCCCGGCAAACAGCCAGAAGGTGCGGCACAGCAGGTACACGCCGGCGGCCACCATCGTTGCCGCGTGGATCAGCGCGGACACCGACGTCGGGCCTTCCATCGCGTCGGGGAGCCAGACGTGCAGCGGCATTTGCGCCGACTTGCCCAGCACCCCGCAGAAGATCAGCAGGCCGATGAGCGACAGCGCGTGCAGCGAAACCTGGCCGCTCTCGAGGAGCTGCGGCAGCCGCTCTTGCATCGCGAGATAATTGAACGTCCGCTCGCCGACCGTGGGGCTGAGGAGCGCCCACAGCGCCAGGATCCCCAGCATGAAGCCGAAGTCCGCCACGCGGTTGACCATGAACGCCTTCTTGCCGGCTTCGGCGGCCGCCGGGCGCTCGTACCAGTGGCCGATGAGGGCGTAGGAGCAAAACCCCACCAGCTCCCAGCCGATGAAGAGCTGGATCCAGTTGTTGGCCAGCACGATCGTCAGCATCGAGAACGCGAACAGCGAGAGCATCCCGAAATAGCGGCTGTAGCCGGCGTCGTCGGCCATGTAGCCGACGGAGTAGAGGAAGATCGCGCTGCCCACGCCGGTGACGACCAGGGCCATCAGGATGGAGAGCCGGTCGATCAGCACGCCGAACTGGACGGCCAGGTCCGGCAGGAGCATCCAGTCGACGGAGAGCTCGAAGGGCAGGGGCAGCCGCCCGGCCAGGGCCTGGAAGAACAGCCACGACGCGCAGCCCAACGACACCAGCAGGGCGCCGACCGCCAGCGCCGCGCTGACCGTCTTGCGGTGGAGGCCGAAGAGCAGGATGCCGGGCGCGGCGATCAGCGGCGCCAGCAGGAGCATCCAGGCGTAGACCGAGGCCGTTCCGCTCACCATTTCAGCCGGTGCGCCTCATCCACGTCGAGGGTGGACAGCCGCCTGGCCATCAGGATGGCGATCGCCAGCCCGATGGTCACCTCGGCCGCGGCGACGGTGATGGTGAAGAAGACGATGAGCTGCCCGGAGAGGTCGCCCCAAGCCCGGGCGTAGGCGATGAAGGCCAGGTTGGCCGCGTTGAACATCAGCTCGATGCACAGCAGGATCAGGAGGACGTTGCGGCGGATCATGATGCCGGCTAGCCCGATGGCGAACAGCAGGCCGCTGGCGAGCAGGTAATGGTTAAGCGTGATCGTCATGGAACCGGGCCAGCGTGACGGCGCCGACAATCGCCGCCAGGATAAGGAAGGAGGTCAGCTCAAACGGGAGCAAGTACTTCGTGAACAGCAGCCGGCCGATGTCGGCTACGCTACCGGCCTGGGCCGCGGCAGGCAGGGCGGTCCCGCCCGCCACCTCGATGGGAAGGGCCTGCCGGCCGGCCAGCAGCCAGGCGAGCTGGACGCAGAACAGCGCCGCGACGAACACTCCCAGCATAGGCCGGCTGAGGGGCCTCAGGCGGGTGAGGGTCTCCTTGTCGAGATTCAGGAGCATGATGACGAAGATGAAGAGGACCAGCACGGCGCCGGCGTAGAGGAGGATCTGGAGGGCCGCCACGAAGTACGCGCCCAGCAGGACGAACAGCCCGGCCAGGCAGAACATGGCCACCAGCAGGGACAGCACGCCGTAGATCGGCTGCCGGCTGAAGACGACGGACAACGCCGCCGCCACCATGACGCCGCTGAAGATGTAGAAGGCAATCGCGTGGGCCATAGGAGGTTTGTGAAAACAATCACAAACTACTGCCCGTATTATAAGTGGCTCGGAGAGCGGTGTCTACCTGATCCAAGTTGACAATGATTCCCCGGTTCGGGTATACCAGTAATATGCACGTATCGCGCGATCTGATCCGGCCCATGATCGCTTCCACGGTCCGCCGGGCGATCCTCGAACGGCTGCTGGTCCATCCGGACCAGTCGGTGTCCGTCCAGGGATTGTCCGAGGAGCTTGGGTTCGAGGCTGCCGCGACGCAGCGGGAGCTGGTCCGGCTCCAGAAGGCCGGCCTGCTCCAGGTGTCCGGGCAGAACGGCGACGCTTCCTATTTAGTCAATCAGGCTTCGCCGGTGTTCGCAGAGCTGAAGGAGACGCTCGCGGCACCGGCTTACCCGGCTAGTGCTCCCTCCGCGGCCCCGGTCAATGAACCGCCGGCGCTGGACCACCCGGTCTTCGTGCCGTCCCAGGAAGAGCGCGCCAGGGAAGCGGCCCGCAAGCCCCGCCACTGGACCGAGATGACGGCGGAGGCGCTGCTCTGGATCGTCCTGATGGTCTACGGTGCGACCGGCGTGGTGTGGTACCTGAACCACGTCACCAGCCACATCTGATCTCCATCTCCGCTTGTCCCCGTTCTTGCCCCGTGTTACCATAAGACATCCGCTCCCAGAGCGTCGTTCATGACCATCGCACGCCTCATCATCGCCGACAGCGAAAAAAACGCCAACCTCTATTACGCCACCCGGTTCCTGGCGCCGGATCCCTTCATCTTCATTCAGGTAAACGGCCGGCGGCTGCTGGTGATGAGCGACCTGGAGATCGACCGGGCCAAGTCGCAATCGTCCGTGGAGGAAGTGCTGTCCTACGCTAAGGTGTCGGCCCAGGCCAAGCAGCGGCTGGGCAAGGACCCGACGATGATGGACGTTGTGGATGAGGTGCTCCAGGCCAATCATGTGAAGGAGCTGGAGGTGCCGCTCGACTTCGGCGTCGCCTATGCCGACCGGTTGCGCACATTCGGCTACACCGTGACGCCCAAGCCGGAGCCGTTCTACCCGGAGCGGGTGATCAAGTCCGAGAAGGAGATTGCGCACCTCACGCAGGCGCTGCGCGCCACGGAGGTGGCGCTGGCGCAGGCCATCGAGCTGATCCGGAACGCTGAGATCAAGCCGGACGGCACGCTGTGGATCGGCGGCAAGCCATTGACCGCCGAGCTGATCCGGAAGGTGCTCCACTTGCAGATGATGGAGCGCGACTGCGTCGGCCAGCACACGATCGTCGCCTGCGGCGTCCAGGCGGTGGACCCGCACAACGAGGGCTCCGGGCCCCTGTACGCCAATCAGCCGATCGTGATGGACGTGTTCCCGCAGCACGCACAGACGCGCTATTTCGCCGACATCACCCGCACCGTCGTCAAAGGCAAAGCGTCCGACAAAGTCCACCGGATGTTCGAGGCGGTCCGCGAAGGCCAGGAGATCGCCTACCGGCGCATCAAGGACGGCGCCGATGGCAAGGCCATCCATGACGAGATCCTGCGGTATTTCGAGTCGCAAGGCTTCAAGACCGGCGAGCAGGGCGGCCGGATGCAGGGCTTCTTCCACGGCACCGGCCACGGGGTCGGCCTGGAGATCCATGAGCCGCCCCGGATCAGCTCGCGCGCCGACACGCTCAAGGCCGGCATGGTTGTGACCGTCGAGCCCGGCCTGTACTACGCCGACGCCGGAGGCATGAGAATTGAAGATATGGTGGTCGTCACGAAAGACGGTTGCCGGCTCCTCACCGAAGCCCCGAAAATGCTTGAAGTGTAAAGATGCCGACGACAATGACCGCCGCCCTTTCGCCTGAACCGGTTGTCCGGCTGGAGAACTACTTTCAGGAGCCGTACAACCTGGCCATCGCCACGGCCCGGACCTGCTATTCCTCCACAGTCATCTCCGCGTCCGACGTGGGCCGCGACGAGCAGACCCGGCTGCAGCGCGACCGGATCGCCGAAAGCATCTACAAAGCCGGCCATCACACCACGATCCAGCACCCGACGTTCCAGTTCGTCCTCGAGAAAGTCTCGCGGCAGTTCATCTGGTCGTTCCTGCATGCACATCCCTTTTATAATAGTGAACAAGTTTCACAACGTTATGTCGAAGTGAAGCCCGGCAACTTCACCATCCCGCCGCTGGACGAACGGGCCGCCGCGATCTACGTCGAGACGATGCAGGCCCAGATGGACGCCTACCACCGGGTCGCCGAGCTGGTGGAGCCGACGGTGGTGCGGGAGTACCGCCGGATCTTTCCGTCGCGCGACCTGGAGGACAAGCGCTGGAAAGGCGCGATCAAAAAGCGGTGCCAGGAAATCGCGCGCTATTGCCTCCCCGTCGCGACGCACGCGCACCTGTACCATACGATCAGCGGCATCACCCTCCACCGCTATTGGCGGCTGTGCCAGCAGTACGACACCCCGACGGAAAGCCGGCTGGTCGTCCAGAAGATGGTGGAGGAAGTGTGCAAGGTCGACCCGAAGTTCATGACGCTGACCGAGGAGCCGATCCCGCTCGAGCAGACCCCGGAATACCAATGCTTCACCGCATTCCACGGCGCGAGCGCCAACGGCGCCACCGCCAACGGTGGCAGGCAGGGGGCGGGGTCTTCGACCGGTCGGGCGTTCCTGGAAGAGTTCGATCAGGAGCTGGGCGGCCGCACCTCCCGGCTGGTGGACTACAAGGTCCACGGCGAAGCGACGATGGCGCAGTCGGTCCGGTCGGTGCTCGGGCTGCGGCGAGACCAATTAGGCGACGCCGAGGCCATCGACCTGGTGCTGAACCCGTCGAGAAACCCGTACCTGTCCGACGCGCTGACGCTCACCACCATGAGCAAGCTCACCCGGACGATGGTGCATCCCCACTTCACGTTCAAGAAGAAGCTGTCGCACACCGCCGACTCGCAGGACCAGCGCCACCGGATGGTCCCCGCCTCCCGTCCGGTTTTGGCGGGGCATTTCCAGGCCGGACGGCCGGACTACATCGTGCCCGAGCTGGTGCAGCAGGCCCCTGCGGCCATGGAAGCGTATACGGCGATCATGCAGCGGACTTGGCGCGACATCGGGCGCCTGCTCGAGCTGGGCGCGGCGGTGGAGTCGGCGCTGTACCTGCTGCCTAACGCCTTCCCGGTCCGGTTCGAAGAGTCCGGCGATTTGCTGCACTTCCACCACAAGTGGACCCAGCGGTTGTGCTACACCGCGCAGGAAGAGATCTGGAATACCTGCAAAGAGGAAGTGCTGCAGGTGAGCGAGCAGTTCCCGGAGATCGGCAAGCACCTCGGCGCGCCGTGCACGCTGCGCTCGAAGGCCCAGGTCCGGCCGATCTGCCCGGAAGGCGACCGGTTCTGCGGCGTGCCGGTGTGGAAACTGCCTGTCGACAAATACGTGAGGCTGATCTGATGACCCATCCGGCTCCAACGACCACCACCGCGCCGTTCGCAGACCCCGCCAGCGGCGGGGCCACCGGTGTGAAAGCCCCGGACGCGCGCCAGGCTGTCGGCTTTTCGTTCTACCGCCTGGACCCGGCCTGGCGCCGGCTGCCGCGCGCGGAGAAAAACAAGCACACCGGCGAGCTGCTGGGCGTGGTCAACACCTACAGCAAGAAGCTGATGGTGATGACCTATTCGTTGGTGGGGCTGAAGGCCGACGTGGACTTCCTCATCTGGCGCGTGGGCCAGCAGCTTGAGGACCTCAACGAGATGTCCTCGGCGCTGCGGCAGACTTCGATGGCCGGCTACCTCACCGTGCCGCACCAGTACCTCTCGATGACCAAGCGGTCCATCTACGTCGACAAGCTTGATCCTGATCATCCCGAAAAGCGCCGGTTCGTCACGCCGTTCCACAGCAAGTACCTGTTCGTCTACCCGTTCACGAAGACCTGGGAATGGTACGCGCTGCCGTTCGCCGAGCGCCAGACGATGATGGACGAGCACATCCAGCTGGGCAACAAGTACCCGTCGATCAAGATCCATACGACCTACTCCTTCGGCCTCGACGACCCGGAGTTCGTGCTGGCGTTCGAGTCCGACAAGCCGCAGGACTTCCTCGACCTCGTGATGGAAATGCGCGAGACCAAAGCCCGCAAGTACACCCTGCGCGACACGCCGGTCTTCACCTGCCTGGCCAAGCCGTTCTCGGACATCCTGAAGGACATCGGCGGCTGATGCCGGCCCAAGCCGCGTCAGTAATTACCGATTCCGTGTCGTTCCCCGGCGACCAGGGCGCGCCGATTTCCGCGTTCCTGGCCCGGCCGGCCGAATCCGCCCACCCACTGCCGGCGGTCGTCGTGATCCAGGAGTGGTGGGGCTTGAACGACCACATCAAGGACATTTCCCAGCGGTTCGCGCGCGAAGGCTACGTCGCGCTGGCGCCGGATCTCTACTCCCGCATGGGCAACAAGGTGACCAAAGACCCGCAGGAAGCGGCCAAGTTGATGGAGAGCCTGCAATCCCAGGCGGTACTGAAGGATTTGAACGCCGCGATTACCACATATCTGAAGCGGCAGCCATTCGTTGACCCGTTAAAAATCGGCGTCATCGGTTTCTGCATGGGCGGCACCTTTGCGCTGATGATGGCCGCGCACAACTCCGACGTAAAAGCGGCGGTGCCGTTCTACGGCCAGGTCCCGCCGTCGGATTCGATCAAATACCTCGTCGCGCCGGTCCTCTACATCCACGGCGGGCAGGATACGTGGATCACGAAACGGGAAGCCGAGCGCCTCCAGCAGGCGCTGCAGCAGTACGGCCGGCCCGGCGAGGTGAAGAGCTACCCCAACGCCGGACACGCATTCTTCAACGACACCCGGCCGGACGCGTACCGGCCCGTCGAGGCCAAAGACGCCTGGCAGCGGACGCTGGCGTTCCTCGGCGCACACCTGGGGGCCTGATGGACCTTGAAGCGAAAAAGATCGCGCTCCGGAAAATCCCGCACGGCGTGTTCGTCATGGGCGTCAAGCAAGGCGAGCAGGTCAACGCCTTCACGGTGACGTGGCTGACGCAGGTGTCGTTCACCCCGCCGCTGGTGGCGGTGGGCGTGCGCAAGGACAGCCACTCGTTCCAGATGATCCAGCAGGAGCGCGTCTTCTCGATCAACTTCCTGGCCAAGGACCAAAAATCGGTCGCCGAGCATTTCGTGAAGCCAGGCGCGCCCGGCGTGGATAAGCTGGCCGATGTCCCGCACACGCGCGGCAAGACCGGCGCGCCGATCCTCGACAGCGCGATCGCCTTCGTGGAGTGCGAGGTTCGGGAAATCGCCAATAATTTGGGCGACCACGCGGTGGTCATCGGGGAGGTCGTCGAAGCCGGCGTGCGCAGCAAAGACGGCGCGGCGCTGGCCCTCCTGGATACCGGCTGGCATTATGGGGGGTAAGACGCTTCCCGTGTCGCGCTGGCTGCTGGCCGGCGCGATAATCGTGACGATCACTATGGCGGCGCCGGGGCATGCGGAAGCGAGCCTGACCGGCGCGCTGTCGGATCTGTTCAACGCGGTCTTCGCCATACCGATGGGGGCCTTGAGCGGCACGATGAGCGGCCCTCCGTTGGTCGGCACGCTGGGCGGCGCGCTCTTCGGAGCGGTCAACACGCTCGGCTATACCATGCGGGGCGCGTTGCAGCTGGTCGGCGTAGCGATCCCGCTGGCCTTGAAGGCAGCCCCGTACATCCCGCTGCTCCTCTAAAGGGGACTTCTCATCAACAAGCTCCGCACGTATGCCGGCTTCATCAAGCTCGAGCACACCGTCTTCTCGCTGCCGCTGATTTACGCCGGCGCATGGCTGGGCGCGGGGTCCGCGTGTCCCTCCACGAGGCGGCTGTGGCTGATCCTGCTGGCCGCGGTCGGCGGGCGCGTGGCGGCGATGGGCCTCAACCGGGTCATCGACCGGGAGATCGACCGGCGCAACCCCCGCACTCGGCAGCGCGAGCTGCCGCGCGGCGCCATGCGCGTCGGGGAGGCATGGGGAGTCATCGCCGCCGGACTGGTGATGTACCTGGCCGCCGCCGCGGCGATCGGGTCGATCTGCCTGCGGCTGTCGCCGATTCCCCTGGCGCTCTTCGTCGGCTACCCGTACCTGAAGCGGTTCACCAGCTTGTCCCATCTGGGGTTGGGGCTGGCCTGGTCGATGGCCCCGCTCGGTGGCTGGCTGGCGGTGTCGCAGTCGCTGGAATCGTTCGAGCAGATCAAGTGGCTGTGGCTGTTTTCGCTGCTGTGGGTGACCGGCTTCGACGTGATCTACTCGACGATGGACGAGGAGTTCGACCGGGAGGCCAAGCTGCATTCGCTGCCCGCCCGGGTGGGCAAGAAGAAAGCGCTGGAAGTCGCGACGATCCTGCACGGGGCGGCGTTCGTCGCGCTGGCGGTGCTGTGGCGCGACCAGATGGCCGCCTGGCGGGCCGGGCTGGCGTGGCTGGCCGCCATCGGGGCGCTGTTCGTCTGGCAGCACGCCGTCGCCGGGAAGAAGCCGGAGTTCGCCTTCTTCCAGCTCAACGCCCTCATCGGCTTTGCGGTCTTCGCCTTCGTGATCACCGGAGCATGATTAGCTTGGAGCTCAGTAATGGTCGGCAAACCTCTTGGAGGCCTTGGAGTTGCTGAAAGAAGGAAAATAAAGACCGGCTCTAACCTTTTTTTCGTTCAATAGATAGATGCCCATGGTTATAAGCGATCTTCACACTGAAAAGACGAAGATTCTTACCTACCTCAAACAAGAAGGGTTCTGCGCATTCTTCGGCTTTTTTGAAGAAAACAGTCCGGGAACCATCAAAACGGAAAGACCGTCACGTGTTTTCTGGGATGATAAGGCAGCTAGTGGCTGGCAGGGTTTCCTACAAACGGCAAAGACCGTTGGCGTTCGAATGGTTTACATGGACGAATGGATATTCGAAGATGAGGATCTCCAAGAGGCACAACTAGAGGCACAACTAGATGAGCGTGAAATTGAGTCTTACCGCAAGTATGTTGGAGAACCTCGCGGACTCTCGCTCTCATGGTTCTTTGGAGGTCTTCGACATGACCTTAAAATCACGACGAAATGGCATGAGACATTCGAAGATTTATCAGAACCCAAAGGAGTGGATGAGGATGATGAGGAAGAAGACAGAGAACCTTCAGAAGAGGAGTTAGTCAAATACAGTCGGCAGGTAGCTGAGGACCCGCGATTCCACCGCGCGAAGACAAAAGGGATACGTCTATCTATTGTAATGCTCCCCATTTTTCAAGCCGGCACTAAGCGAGTCTGATGGCTGCTGATCCACTGCTGCTCACACTGCTCGGGCGTCCGATACCCGAGACTCGAATGCAAATAGCTGACGTTGAACGACTCGAACCACCGCGCGAGGGCATCCCCCACCGCGAAGGGGCTGGACCACTCGCGCAGCCAGAGGCATTCCTCCTTGAGGGTGCGGATGCTGCGCTCGGTGTCGGCGTTGCCCTTCGGGTTGTTGTAGCTGGTGAAGGCCTGGGTGATGCCGAGCTGGCCGCAGGTGGCCAGGAAGCGCACCGAGGTCGGCTGACAGCCGTTGTCGCTCATCAGATGCAGCGGGTGGCCCTCGATCCCCATCGGGAACTGGCGATTCACCGCCATGTCCAGGGCCGCCAGCCAGTGCGTGGTCGTGGCCTGCAGCCCGATGTGGTAGCCGACGAACTTCTTGGTGTACCAGTCCAGCACCACGACCACGTAGACCCAGCCGAAGGAATCGACCACGACCTTCGTCATGTCGATGCCCCACCATTCATTGGGGCGGGTGGGTCTGGGCTTGCGGGTCGTCGGCGTGCGGCAGGCCTTCAGGCGTCGGTTCGGCGTGACCAACAGCGCGTGCTGTCGCAGCAGGCGCAACACGCGCTTCTTGTTGACGGGCAGCTGATCGACATAGCGCAGATGCGCCCAACAGCGGCGGTAGCCCCAGAAGGGGTGTTCGGCTTTCCAGGCCCTGATGCGTCGGAGGACGTCCGTATTCCGCGCGGCGACTCGGAGCGACGGTTGGCGCCTCATCCGAGCAGCGCTTCGGTTTTTTTTACCTCGAGCGTGAGATCCGCCACCAACCGCTTGAGCTGGCTGTTCTCCTGCGCCAGGCGTGCCACCTGGTCGGCCTGCTGATGCGTCTCGAACGCCTTGGAGGCATTCGCCAGCAACTGGTCGCGCCAGGCGTAGTACTGCGCTTGGCTGATCTGATGCTCCGTGCAGAGTTGACTGACCGGCGTGCCTTTCAAGCCTTGGAGCACAATGAGCGCCTTCGTGCGTGCATCCCATTTCCGTCGTGGCATGGCTGAACCTCCGTTGTTCAGCCATCAGTTTACTCGCTTAGCACGGCCTGTGTCTTAAAGGGGAGCAGTATA
>Ga0105164_10002201_pt1 | contig 12115 bp, 8 predicted proteins | sample VDWuncwatermetaG_FD_89674 | JGI IMG/M metagenome (GOLD analysis project Ga0105164, IMG submission 89674) | Wastewater microbial communities from Netherlands to study Microbial Dark Matter (Phase II) - VDW unchlorinated drinking water | ecosystem: Environmental > Aquatic > Freshwater > Drinking...
CCGTCTGCCCCGGCGACCTCAGCCTGGAGGAAATCCACGATGGCCCCCTCGCTGTTGGCCTGGAAGCAGCGCACCTGCGCCCCTAGCTCCTGCGCCCGCTTCGTCACCCGCTCCTCGATCTGCGCCAGGGTCGTCGAGCCATATATCTCGGGCTCGCGCTGGCCAAGCGTATTCAGGTTGGGGCCGTTGATCAGGAGGATTCTCATGTCCAGGTTTCCCTTATCCCCGCTTCGCGCGCTTCCGGATCACTAGGCTCAGATTCCTCCAGGCGTCGTCGTAAACATGCCGCTGCCGCTCTTCCGTCACGTGGGTGTATATCTGAGTGGTGTCCGCGCTGGCGTGCCCCAGAAGCTCCTGGACCACCCGCAGCTCGGCGCCACCGTCCAGCAGATGCGTGGCAAAGGAGTGTCGCAGCAGGTGCGGGAACACCCGCTGGTCCAATCCCGCCCGCAGCGCGTGCCTCCGCACGATCTGCTCCATCGAGCGGCCAGAGAGCCGCCCGCCGTCCCGGTTGACGAACAACGCCTGCTGGCCGTTCCGGGCCAGCTTGGGCCGCCCCTCTGACAGGTAGCGGCTCAACGCCTTCGCCGCGGGCTGGCCCACCAGCACCATGCGCTCCTTGTTTCCCTTGCCGCGCACCAGCAGCGTGCGCTCCGTCAGGTCCAGATGGCCCAAGTCCAGCCCGACGACCTCGCTGAGGCGAATGCCGGCGGCGTACATCAGCTCCAGGATCGCCCGGTCCCGCAGTCCCTGCGGCGTGTCCGAGTCCGCCGACTCGATGAGGGCGGTCAGGTGCTCCTTCGTCAGCACGGTGGGCAGACGCTGCTCCCGCTTGGGGCCCTTGACCCCGGCCAGCGGATCAGCCGGTAGCCTCCCTTGCCGGGCCAGATAGCGGTAGAAGCTGTGGATGGTGCTCACCTTGCGGCTGACGCTGGCAGAGGCGATGCCCACCTCTCGCAGGTGCGCCAGGTATCGCCGGAACGACTGCCGGTCCGCTTCCAGAGGGCCTGCTCCCTCAATATCTTTCAGGTAGCGCCCGAAGTCCAGCAGGTCGGTGCGATAGTTCCGCAGCGTGTAGGGGGATAGGTTGCGCTCCGCGGTGAGATAGCGGAGGTAGCCCTCTAGGAGCTCGTCCATCAGGTGACCGGGGTTGGCTCCTGCCGCGCCGCCTCCTCCGTCACCTCGCCGCGCCAACTGCAGGCGATGCACTTCGCCTTCCCTTCCCCCTCGACCGCCAGCAGGCCGCCGCACTGCGGGCAGGGCTGAGAAAGCGGCCGGCTCCAGACCGTGAAGTCGCATTTGGGGTAGCTAGAGCAGCCGTAAAAGAGACGGCCGCGCTTCGAACGTCGCTCCAGGAGGTCGCCGCCGCAGCGGGGGCAAGCGACGCCCGTTTTCGCCGCCAGCGGGCGGCGGCCCTTGCACTCCGGATAGCGGCTACAGGCCAGGAACCGCCCGAAGCGCCCGGTCCTGATCACCATCGCTGCGCCGCACTCGTGACACGTCTCATTGGTTGGCTGCGGCGCCTCCTCTTCGCCCTCCAACGGCCGTGTGGTCCGGCACTCCGGGAAGCCGCTACAGGCCAGGAAGCGACCACGCCGGCCCCAGCGGATCACCATCGGCCGGCCGCACTCGGGACACTTCTCCTGCGTGGCCTGTTCCTGCCTGGGGGCCGTTTCGGCGCGCTTCAGGGCCTGCTCCAGCGGTTCGTAGAACTCCTGGACCACCGGCTGCCAGGGCCGCTCGCCCTCGGCGATCTCGTCCAGCTCCACTTCCATCCCGGCCGTGAACCCCACGTCCACGAAGTCCGGGAAGTGTTCGACCAGGAGGTCGTTCACCACGAACCCCAGGTCCGAGGGCCGCAGATAGCGCCCGTCTTTCTCCACATAGCCCCGGTCCTGAATCGTCGACATCGTGGGGGCATAAGTGCTGGGCCGGCCGATCCCCTTCTCCTCCAGCGCCTTCACCAGGCTGGCCTCTGTGTAGCGAGGCAGGGGCTCGGTGAAGTGCTGCTCCGGGAACAGATCCAGCATCCGCAGGGGGTCGCCGGCAGCCAGCTCCGGCAGGGGGTTATTGCCCAGCGCCTCCTCTTCCTCCTCGTCGCGCCCCTCCTCGTATAGCTGCCTGTAGCCGGCGAAGCGCAACTGGGTGTTGGTGGCCCGCAGGAGGAACCTATCGCGGCCCGATTCGGGCTTCGATTCGATCTCTACCGACGTCACATCGAAAAGGGCGTCGGCCATCTGGCTGGCCACCATTCGCTGCCAGATGAGGCCGTACAGGCGGTACTGGTCGGCGGTCAGGAAGCGCCTCACCGAGTCCGGCTCCCGCGATACCGACGTGGGGCGAATGGCTTCGTGGGCCTCCTGGGCGCCCTTCACCTTCTTGCGGTATTCGCGCGGGCCCTGGGGCAGGAACTCGGCGCCGAACCGCTCCTGGATGTAGCTCCTCACGTCGCGCCGGGCCGACTCCGCCACGTGGGTGGAGTCCGTACGCATATACGTGATGAGCCCCACCTCGCCCTCGGGGCCTAGGGGTAGCCCCTCGTAAAGCTGCTGGGCCAGCGCCATCGTCCGCTTGGTCGAGAAGCCGAAGCGGCGCGACGCCTCCTGCTGCAAGGTGCTTGTGATGAACGGCGCCGCCGGACGCCGGGCCTGGGTCTTCTGCTGAACGCCGAGCACGCCGTAGGACGCAGCCCGCAGCAGGGCCAACAGCCGCTGGGCCGCCTCCTCGCTCGGGACCTCCAATTTCTGCCGCTTACCGGCGTGACCGGCAAGCTTGGCCCGGAAGCTGGGCGGCGCGCCCGCCTTCTCCAACGCCGCTTCTATGGTCCAGTACTCCTTGGGCACGAAGCCCTGGACCTCCCGCTCCCGCTCCGCCACCAGGCGTAGAGCCACGGACTGTACGCGCCCCGCCGACAGACCGCGCCGGACCTTCTTCCACAGGAACGGGCTCAGACGGTATCCCACCAGCCGGTCCAGGATGCGTCGCGCCTGTTGGGCATCCACCAGCTGCATATTGATCTCACGGGGATGGCGGAAGGCCTGACGCACCGCCTCTGCCGTGATCTCGTGGAACACCACCCGGTGGTGCGGAAGGCGGTTCAGTTCGGCCGCTTCCAGCAGGTGCCAGGCGATCGCTTCGCCTTCCCTGTCGGGGTCGGTGGCCAGGTACACGGTGCCCGCCTTCTTGGCGGCCTCCATTATGTCCTTCACGGCCCTGCTCTTCTCACGCGGCACTACGTACTTGGGTAGGAATCCTTTCTCGACATCCACCCCGAGGGCCGACTTAGGGAGATCCCGCACGTGGCCGATGGAGGCCTTGACGTCGTAACGCGGGCCCAGGATCCGCGATATCGTCCGGGCTTTGGCCGGCGATTCCACCACCACCAGGGCACGCCCTGAGCCTCGCCGCGGGGCCTGCCCTGTGCGTCCCGAACCGGCCCGTCCTGAGCCCGTCGAAGGGCGCTTGCTATTGCGACTCGTCACCCTGAGTTCCCTCCGTACGCCGCCCGCGCGTCTCTGGCCCGAACATATGCCATAGGCCCCATCTGGCGCACCAGCCCCTTAAGCTCCAGCATCGCCAGTACACTGCTCACCGTTGCCACTGGAAGGCCGCTGTCCCGGCACACCTGATCGATGTGTACCGGCTCCTTCGATATATGACGCAGGAGGGCGGCCTCCGTATCCGTGGCAGGGATCAACTCCTTCATTTCAATCTGCTGGGGCACCATCGTCAGGTTCAGCTCCTCCAGGATGTCATCGACCCTCTGCACGAGCTTCGCCCCCTCCTGGATGAGCGAGTTGGTGCCCCTGCTCTGAGGCGAGAAGATGCTGCCGGGCACGGCGAACACATCCCGGTCCTGCTCCAGGGCCAGCCGGGCGGTGATCATGGCGCCGCTCTTCACGTCCCCCTCCACCACCAGCACGCCCAGGCTGAGCCCCGACATGATGCGGTTGCGCCGGGGAAAGTAGTCGCCGCGCGGCTGGGTGCCCAGTGCGTAATCGCTGACGAGGGCGCCGCGCTCGATGATCTCGCGGGCCAGCGCGGCGTGCTCCGGGGGGTAGACGATGTCCAGGCCACAGGCGAGCACGGCTATGCTGCGGCCTCCGGCCTCCAACGCCGCCCTGTGGGCGATGGCATCAATGCCGCGGGCCAGGCCGCTCACCACGCAGATGCGGTTGCTGGCCAGACCGAAGGCCATCTCCTCCGCCACCTGCCGACCGTAGGGCGTGGGCCGCCGCGTGCCCACGACCGCGACCGCCCACTCGTCTCCTTCCGTCAGCTGGCCGCGGACGTACAGCACCGGCGGCGGGTCGTAGATCTCCTTCAGACGCGGCGGGTAGGAAGCGTCGTCCCAGATCAGGGCGCGGATGCCGAATTGCTCCAGCCGCTCCATCTCGGCGTCCGGATCGATCGTTGGCCGCTGGGCCGCGATCTGCTGAACGACTCGGGGCTCGAGTCCGGCAGCACGGAGTTCCGCTGGAGCGGCTTCCCAGGCGTGTTCCAGCGCGCCGAAGTGCTTGTGCAGGAGCGAGCAGCGCACCCGGCCGATGCCCGGGATGCGGTTGAAGGCGACCCAGTATTTGAGCTCCGTTGGCGCCGTCATCTCAGTCAGGCCATTCTAGCACAGGCCGGTGACGGCCACCAAAACGTCGCCGTCACGCGCCCCGGCGCTCGCCCTCCTCGACAGGTGTCGCCACTTTGGTGACCCGGACCTTCTTGATGCGCCGGCCCGTTACGCTCAGAACCCGCAGGGACAGCCCGTTCACCCTCACTTCGTCGCCCACGCTGGGCATGCGGCCCAACTCGTTCACGATGAACCCGCCTATGCTGTCGAAGTCGTCCTTCTGGATCTCGACGTCGAACATTTCGTTCAGTTCGTCGATGCCCACGCGGGCGTCCACGATGGCTTCGTTGGCCGTGAGGAGCTGTACCTCCTGCTCATGGATGTCAAACTCGTCCCTGATCTCGCCCACGATCTCCTCGAGGAGGTCCTCGATGGTCACCAGGCCGGCGGTGCCCCCGTACTCGTCGACCACGATGGCGATGGAGAGGCGGTGTTGCCTCATCTCCGCCAGCATCTCGTCCACCTTCTTGCTCTCGGGCACAAAGTAGGCCGGCCGCGAGATCTCCAGCAGGCTTACGGGGCAGGTGTCCTTGGCCAGGTGCTTCAGCACCTCCTTGCCGTAAGCCACGCCCACGACGTTGTCGACGGTCCCCTCGTACACAGGGATGCGGCTGTATCCCTTGTCCACCATCACCCCAGTCACGTGGTCGAAGCGGTCGTTCACCTCCACCGCCACGATGTCGGTGCGCGGGACCATGATCTCCCGCACCGTGGTCTGCTCCATCTCCATGATTCCGCGGATCATCTGGCGCTCTTCTTCGGGCAGCCTACCGGCGCCCTCCTCCAGCTCCGCCAGGCGGATCAGCTCCTCCGCCTCGCCGGCCTCCTGCGGATGCCGCCGTCGCCACCAGCGCAGGAGGGCCATGACCGGCAGGTCCAGCAGCATCGCAGGCCCCTGGAAAGCCAGCCGAACCACGGATACGAAGGGCTGGAGCACCCGCTGCCAGCCTTCCGGGCTCTGCGACACCAAAAGGCGCGGGAAAGCCTGCAGCAGCATCAGACTGGCCAGGGTGACGAAGGCCGCCGCCGTCAGGACCGCCCAGTTATGGCCCGCCTCTTCCAGCACCAGGAACACGACTATGGCCGTGATGCTGACCAGCGCGAGATTTCGGGCCAGGGCCAGCGAGGACAGGGTGAGCTGCCGCTCCTGGGCGAACCGCCGCAGCGCCTCCAAGCGCGACTCCGCCGGCTCCCGCAGGGCCCGGGCGCGCACGCCCGCGATGACCCCGGCCTCTGCGGCCACCACAAACACGAACGTCAGGACTCCGGCGGCCAGGAGGATTATCCCGGGCCAGATGTCGCTATCCAAGCTGTTTCCGCACCTGCCCTCTGGGGCGTCTGCCGGGCGTCACTCGCGCCTGCCTGCCGGTAGGCACGGCCGGCACGCCCGCCACCTTTGCTCCCGCCGGCACGTCGCGGGTGACCACAGAGCCCGCGCCCGTGACGGCGCCCCGACCCACCCGCACCGGGGCCACCAGCATGGTGTCGCTGCCGATGAAGGCGCCGTCCTCAATCACCGTCCGGTTCTTCTTCTCGCCGTCGAAGTTGCAGGTCACCGTGCCCGCACCGATGTTGACCTGAGCGCCCACCTGGGCGTCGCCCACGTAGCTGAAGTGCCCTACCTTCGTTCCGCGGCCCAGCCGGGAGGCCTTCACCTCCACGAAGTTCCCCACGTGCACCCCGGCCTCCAGGTGCGTGCCCGGCCGTAGATGGCTGAAGGGGCCCACATCGGCGCCGTCCTCAACAACAGCCCCCTCCAGCACCGAGGCCACGACCGCCACGTCGTCCCCGAGGCGTGAATCCAGGATCACAGCGTTGGGGCCGATCCGGCAGCACCGGCCGATGACCGTCTCGCCGGTCACCGAGGTGTTGGGGTGGATTACGGTGCCCTCAGCGATGAGGACTCCGGGCCCGACATACGTGGTCGCCGGATCGACGACCTGAACGCCGGCCTCGATGAGGCGGGCGCACTGGCGCAGGCGCTCCTCCGCCTGGGTGCGCAGGGCCGCCAGAGGATCTGTGCTCTTCGCCGTTCGGGCGGGTTTAGTGGTCGTCCCTTCGACAAGCTCAGGACGCAGCCTGGCCACGCCTAACCTCTCCCGCGGCCCCGGGACTGCCGGGAACCCTTACCGTCTAACATTGGACTAGTCGAGCAAAGCTAGCCATGGTTGGCTGCTCAGGTAGTCAGACGCGGAAAATGGGTGCGCCGTTAGCAAGGCAATCGGAAGAGTCAATAAGGCGGGGGCGCTAGTACTATCGGGAGGGTCGTCGCTGGCTTGCAAAAATGATCAGCCCGTTTCCGGAAGGCCTTTCCAAGACATGCTAGCGGCAGCCCGAACGGCCTGTCAAGCGAAGACACGAGACACGGCACACGCGACAGGAGACACGAAAGAGAATCACCGTGTCTCGTGTCTCCTGTCACGTGTCTCGACGCGCTATAATCGGCTCGATCGGTTCGACAAGCTCACGATGCAATTGAACTCCCCCAGACGGGGGCCCGTCGGGGCCCAGGAGATCCGCGAGTCCTTCCTCCGCTTCTTTGAGGAGCGGGGCCACCGGCGGCTGCCCAGCGCCCCCCTGGTTCCCGCCGGCGACCCGACGCTCCTGTTCACCAGCGCCGGCATGGTCCAGTTCAAGCCCTACTTCATGGGCCAGGCCAAAGCGCCGCACCCCCGACTCACGACCGTCCAGAAGTGCTTCCGCACCAGCGACATCGACTCCGTGGGCGATACGTCCCACCTGACGTTCTTCGAGATGCTGGGCAACTTCTCGGTGGGCGATTACTTCAAGGCCGAGGCGATTCCCTGGGCCTGGGAGTACGTCACCCAGATCCTGGGCCTGGACCCCGACCGCCTGTGGCCCGCCGTCTACCTGGACGACGACGAAGCGTTCGAGCTGTGGGGTAAGGTCGGCGTCCCCGCCGAGCGTATCCGCCGCTACGGCGAGGAGCACAACTACTGGTTCTCCGGCGACATCGGCCCCTGCGGCCCCTGCTCCGAGCTCCACTACGACTTCGGCCCCCAATTCGGCTGCGGCCCCGAATGCGAGCCCGACCACGAGCACTGCGACCGCTTCGAGGAGATCTGGAACCTGGTGTTCATGTCCTACTACTGCGACGGGGAGAAGCGGACGCCGCTCCCGTCCAGGAACATCGACACCGGCGCCGGACTGGAGCGCATCGCCCTCGCCGTCATGCACAACGAAGCTGTGCGTAGGGGCGGCTCGCGAGCCGCCCTCAAGCGCCCTTCGGTCTACGACACCGACCTGTTCCGGCCCATCATCCGCCGCATCGAGGAGCTGTCCGGCAAACGCTACGGCCAGGACCAGGCCACCGACCGGGCGATGCGCATCGTGGCCGAGCACGCCCGGGCCGTCACCTTCCTCATCGGCGACGAGCGGACGCCGGTCATCCCCTCCAACGAGAAGCAGGGCTATGGGGTGCGGCGCATCCTGCGGCGGGCTGTCTACTTCGGCCAGCGCTATCTGGGGCTGGAGGAGCCGTTCCTGGCCGACGTGGCGCAGACCGTGATACAGACGATGTCCGGCGCATATCCGGAGCTGGAGCACCAACGCAAGTTCGTTCTCGACATCGTTGCGCCGGAGGAGGAGCGCTTCGAGGAGACCCTGAGCCGGGGGCTGGAGATGCTTGATAACGCGCTCGTCCAGTACGCTCCCACAAAGTTGATCCCCGGCCAAGAAGCCTTCCTCCTCCACGACACCTACGGCTTCCCGCTGGAACTGACCCGCGAGATCGCCGTCGAGCGCGGCTTCACGGTGGACGAGGCGGGCTTCCAGGCCGAGATGGAGAAGCAGCGGGGGCGGGCCCGCGCGGCCCAAAGGTCGGTTGCTGAGTTTGGTCGCGGCATTGATAGTGCTGCCGTCACGAAGATTGGGGAGACCACTTTCGTCGGCTACGCGGGGCTGGAGGCACAGACCACCGTCCTCGCAGTCCTCAGCCAGCGCCACGCCGTAGAGACGCCCCGCCGGGGCGTCTCTACCCTGTCCAGGGCCGACACGGGGGTCGGCCCCTACGAGGTTGTCCAGACCGCGGAGGCCGGCGCCGGGGTCGAGGTCCTCCTGGCCGAGACGCCCTTCTACCCCGAGGGCGGCGGCCAGGTGGGCGACCGCGGCGAGATCCTCGGTCCCAACGGCCGCGTCCTGGTAGAGGACACCCAGTCCGCCTCTGCCGGACGGCTCATCGTCCACCGGGGCCGCGTCGTCGAGGGCCGCATCGCCGTGGGCGAGACGGTGACGGCCCGCGTGGACCCCCAGCACCGGGCCGACACCATGCGCAACCACACGGCCACCCACCTTCTCCACGCCGCCCTGCGCCGCGTGCTGGGCAGCCACGTCCGCCAGTCCGGCTCCCTGGTAGCGCCGGACCGCCTGCGCTTCGACTTCACCCACACGGAGGCCCTCACGCCGGAGCAGCTCGCCGAGGTCCAGCGGCTGGTCAACGAAAAGGCGCGCCAGAACCTGCCCGTGCAGACCCGCCTCACCACCTTTGATCAAGCGATGACCGAGGGCGTGCTGGCCTTCTTCGGAGAGAAGTACGGCGAGGAGGTGCGCGTCGTCGAGGTCGACTCCGTGGTGCCCCGGTTCAGCGCCGAGCTGTGCGGCGGCACCCACTGCCAGCGCACCGGCGATATCGGCGCCTTCGTCATCACCGGCGAGTCCTCCATCGGCGCCGGTATGAGGCGCGTCGAGGCCCTCACCGGCCGCGGCGCCGAGGAGTACGTCCGCGCACAGCAGGCCACCCTGGACGAGATCGCCCGCCGCCTCGCCGCGCCCCGGGACGCCATCGCAGCCAAGTTGGACTCCCTCCTGGCCGAACAGGACGCCCTGCGCAAACGGGTCGAGCGGCTGGAGCGCTCACTGGCCTCTGCCCCTACCACAGACCAGTTGCTGGGCCGTGCTGTGGACGTGGATGGCGTGCGGGTGCTGGCCACCAGCGTCGATGCGCCCAGCGTAGACGCCCTGCGCTACGTCGGCGACGCCGTTCGCAGGGGCCTGGCGTCCGGGGTCGCCGTGCTCGGCGCCGTCATCGACGGCCGGCCGCAGTTCCTGGCCCTGGTAAGCCCGGACCTTACACAGAGGGGGTTGCACGCCGGGCAGATCCTCAAGCAAGTCGCCTCTATCGCCGGCGGCGGCGGCGGCCGGCCGGACATGGCCCAGGGCGGCGGCAAGGATCCCGGCAAGCTGGACGAAGCCCTCGCCGCCGTGCCGGGCATCGTCCGGGAGGCGCTGGCCGGGAAGAACCCAAAACCTAGAACCTAGAACCTACGTTGAGTCAGTACCTCTTCGGCCAGCGAATAAGTCCAAGACCGGTTTGGTTCCTGGTTCTTGGTTCTCGGTTCTAATGAGCGAATGCGCATCCTAGCCCTGGACATCGGCCAACGGCGAATCGGCGTGGCTGCCGCCGACGACCGCATCCGAGTGGCCATCCCCGTCGCCACTATCACCGTCGAGGGCGACCCTACCGACGCCATCGCCCGCCTCGTGCAGGAGCAGCAGGCCGACGAGCTCGTGGTGGGCCTGCCGCTCTCCCTGACCGGAGCCCTGGGGCCACAAGCCCAGCGCGTCCAGGCCCTGGTCGAGGCTCTGGCTGCGCGCCTCTCCATCCGCATCCACACCTGGGACGAGCGGCTGACCAGCGTCGAAGCGGACCGCAGGCTGGCCGGCGCGAAGCCGCGCGGCAGGCGTCGCCCAGGCGCTGCCGGACGTGCCTCCAGGCAAGCAGGCCGGCAGGACGCCCTGGCCGCGGCCATCATCCTTCAGACCTATCTGGACAGCCTTGCCCGGGGCGGCCGAGGCGCCTCCCGTTAAGATGCCGATACTCCCTCCCAGACGGCTCTTACCCTTCATCGCCGTCTTCCTGACTGTGGTGATGACCGGGCTTGCCATCTGGCAGATCACCGAGAGCCCCGGCGCCATTCCGGATGTGCGCCCTGGACTCACGCCGTCAGCCACCCAGGGGGAAGCCGTTGAGGTCAGCGTCAACGCCGGGCAGAGCCCCAGCGAGATCGCCGACCTATTGCAGAAGCAAGGCGTCATCGATTCCGCGGTCCAGTTCCGCGTGCTTGTGGCCCTTCTGGGCTACGACCAGCTGCTACAGGCCGGCGACTACGAGTTCGAGCGTGGCACGCCTGCCCTCGAAGCCGTCTATCGTATGCGACGCGGCATCATCTCTTCGCGCTACGTGACCGTCGTGGAGGGCTGGCGTCTTGAGCAGACCGCCGACGCCCTGGCCTTGAACGGCGTATTGCGGCAGGAGTTCCTGGCGGCGGCCCACGCCCGCGGCTACGACTTCGACTTCCTTCAGGACCTGGACCCCGAGACGTCGATCGAGGGGTATCTCTTCCCCGCTACCTACTACTTCCGCCGCAACGACACCCCTCACGACATCGCAGCTCGCATGCTCCAGGCCTTCGACCAGAACGTCACCCCGGAGCTGCGCCAGGAGGCCCAGCGGGCCGGCCTCACCACGCACGAGGTGGTTACCATCGCCTCGATCATCGAGCGGGAGGCGCAGGTACCGTCCGAACGGCCCATCATGGCTCAGGTGTTTCTCAAGCGGCTGCGCCTGGGCATCCCCCTGGAGGCGGACCCAACCGTCCAGTACGCCTTAGCGTCGGACCCAACCAGCGTGCAACAGTACGGCTACTGGAAGCAGGAACTCAGCACGGCGGACCTGGAAACCGATTCGCCGTACAATACCTACAGGTACTTCGGCCTGCCGCCCGGGCCGATAGCCGGTCCCGGCCTGGACTCCATCACCGCAGTCATCCGGCCCGCCAAGACCAACTACCTCTACTTCGTGGCGAAGCCGGACGGCTCTCACGCTTTCGCCGAGACGTTGCAGGAGCACCAGGAGAACGTGAAGAAGTACCGGGGAGCAAGCGAATGAGCAAACCAACAAACCGACAAACCAGCAAACCAACGCCCACGTCCTCAGGTTTGTCGGTTTGCTGGTTCCCTGGTTTGGGCGGCGATGGGTAGGCGGGGATGAAGTACCTGGGCGTCATCGGCTACCCGCTGGAGCACTCCCTATCGCCCGCGTTCCAGCAGGCGGCCATCGACCACCTCGGGCTGGACATCCGCTACGAGGCCTGGCCGACTCCCCCCGAACGTCTGGCCGAGACTATCGAAGGGTTGCGCGCGTCCGACCGGCTAGGGGTCAACGTGACCATCCCCCACAAAGAGGCCGTCGTTCCCCTCCTGGACGAGCTGGATGACCTGTCCCGCAAGGTAGGCGCCGTCAACACCATCGTCAACCGGGAGGGCCGGCTCATCGGCTGCAACACCGACGTCGAGGGGTTCCTGCGCGCCCTCCGTCAGGACGCCGGCTTCGATCCAACGGACTGCCGCGCGCTCATCGCCGGGGCCGGCGGCGCCGCCCGCGCCGTGGTTATCGCCCTCATCGAGGCCGGGGCCGCCAGCATAACCATCATCAACCGCACCTTCGCACGCGCCACCCGCCTGGTGGAGGAC
>Ga0105164_10002202_pt1 | contig 12109 bp, 6 predicted proteins | sample VDWuncwatermetaG_FD_89674 | JGI IMG/M metagenome (GOLD analysis project Ga0105164, IMG submission 89674) | Wastewater microbial communities from Netherlands to study Microbial Dark Matter (Phase II) - VDW unchlorinated drinking water | ecosystem: Environmental > Aquatic > Freshwater > Drinking...
AAAAATATCCTTGAGCATCAACGGCAAAGGATACACCACACGAAAATGCATGCCTGAAGCCGGGACATTATTCTTTTCGCACAAGCTGATGGCCTCTTCAATGGCCCCGCGACTCGAGCCCCAGCCCACGATTAAAATGTCATTCGTTTCTTTGCCGAACATTTCCGGTGCTGTCAACGCCCGGCGGACATGATGGATTTTTTCATTGCGCACCCTATGGGAGCGCTGGTGATTGTCAGCAAAATAATTGACTTTGCCGTTTTCGTCCGTATTAAGCCCGGTGATGCGGCGCATCCCGCCCTCGGTGCCCGGCAAGGTTTGCTGGGTGCGCACCATTTCTATGGGCATGGTCAACCGTTTCATATGAAAGCGGTCAAATACAAAATCAGGGATATCATCCACACTGCCATTCATTTGTGCCAGCTTAAATTTGGCCACGACTTTATAACTGTTGGCCGTCTGGAAATCGCTTAAGATAAACACCGGTACGCGCAACTTTTCCGTCAGGTAACGGGCTAAATGCGGCGCGTAGAAGCAGTCAATGACATTGGAAACACTGATGATGACCCTGGTATAATCGCCGTGACTGCCGCATAAGGCCGCCAATAAATCCGACTGCTCCGTTTTAGTCGGCATGCCCGTCGATGGGCCGGCACGCTGCACATCGATCAAGATCAAAGGAATTTCCGCCGCCGTGGCAAAACCGATGAATTCCTGCTTGAGCGACAAGCCCGGACCTGAGGTCGCGGTCACCGCGGGCATCCCGGCATAATAAGAACCGATGGCGCAACCGATGGCCGCGATCTCATCTTCTGCCTGATGCACCATACCGCCATAGGCTGGAAAATTTTTAGCCAGGGTATGCATAATGGTAGAGGCCGGCGTGATCGGATACCCGGCGTACAATTTGATCCCGGCATCAATGAGCCCCATGCTCATGGAAGTGTTCCCGTCAATGAGTATCTGCTCGCCTTCACGTTTATGCGTTTTCACATCGACACGGAAAAAAACTTTTTCTTTGGCCAACCTGTACCCGTTATGATAAAGGGTTAAATTTTTGGCCATGATATCTTCTTTGAGTTTCTTGCCGAAAGTTTTAATGATCTGGCTTTGGACAATTTCCTCATCCATATTGTAGATATAAGACAACATCCCCAAATAATGCAAATTCTGCCCCTTGCCGCCCAACTCTTGGACAATGGTCCGGGATTCAGGGTCCACATCAAAAGGAATGACACTAAGCCCCAATTTGGTACAGCGCTTGAGCACCGTTTCATAGGAATCGGGGTTAGCTTCCTGGTCTCCCATATCCAATAAAATCTTGGCCGTGGGATTGAATTCATTATCATCCAGGCGGCGGTCCAGGACGATTTCATGCGCCGCTAAAATCAAATCCGTATCATTGCCGATATTGGTGACGTCAAAATCCGCCAGACGGATAATGACGCCTGAAAGGGCCGGACGGCTGCGGGCGGGCGGAGAAATTTCAGCAGGGATCATCGGCTCCACATAAACATATTGGCCCATGTCCACAAAAGCGCCCAGCAGGATGTCCCCTGCTTTCTGAGCGCCGGTTCCGGCATCCATGAGCAATTCAAATCTGGTGACAGGACGTTTCTCAAGTGACATAATAACCTCTTATCTATGGAGAATAATGGAGTTAGAGAAAAATACCGATTTTAAATACTATATCACTGTGAAAAGCTTTGGCAAGGAAAAACAAAAAATGCATGAATGTCATCCATCGGGATGAATTTTTTCCGCCAAAACGCTAATTGCTACTTACTGATCCCTGGATAAGTTAGGAACAAAAATACGCGTTTTGGCTCCAAAAATTATCCCGACGGCTGACATTAAGCGTGCAGTGATTTGATTTTATAAATAATTTTCACGGATTGCAGGGCGTAATTCTTTAAGAGTTTTGAGTATTACTTTGGAGTCTTCACTGCCAATAAGCTCATCCAAATCAACTTCGGATTTTATACTGAAACCCGCATCCTTGATCATACGCAAGGTATGGGCATTCGAGCTGCCTTTAGCGTTTAAATACCCTTGCAGGAACAAAGAATTGGCCGGGTACAAAGCCATCACTTCCATGGAGCGCAAATGCATCTCTCGTCCGGCGGCCACCCTGATTTCTGATGAAGGGTTCAACAATCTAAACAAGCACAAAATCCTTAAAATAAAATCCGGGGTCAGATTTGACTCTTGCCCTGACAAGACATTGCCTCCAATGGGTACCAACAGATTAACCGGAATAGACTCTGCCTTCAAAGCCCGCAGGCGGCGGGCCACCTCAATGATATCCGCGTGCTCTTCTCCCATGCCGACAATCATCCCGGAGCATACTTTAAGCCCGGCGCTTTTGGCCGCCAGAAAGGTATTAACCCGGTCGGCAAAGGTATGTGTCGTGCAAATACGCGGATAATGGGACTCGGAAGTATTCAAATTATGGTTAAGGCGATCCAGCCCAGCCTGTTTTAATTCGATGGCCCCTTCATTAGATACAAAACCCGTGGACACACAAATTTCTTTATCAGGGAATTCAGATTTAATCTGGGCTAAGACACGTTTGAGACGATCAATGCGGCTTTGTGAAGCCGAGCGTCCGGCAAAAACCATGCAATAACAAGAGGCGCCTTTGGCATACGCTTGACGGGCTTCCCCCATCATTTCCTCATCGGATTTAATGCCGTATTCTTCAATGTCTGCTGTTGAGGATTTAGCCTGGGCGCAATAATGGCAATCTTCCGGGCAATGGCCGTTTTGGGCATTGTTAAGGATATGCACGCGCACTTGGCGGCCGAAATAGTGCTTTCGCACCTGAAAGGCGGCATCTAAAAGCGGTAAAATTTCAAGCGAGGCATCTGACAAAATCCGCGCGCACGTGGGATTATCCAATTCTTGGCCCTCTAAACTCTTACGGGCTAACTCTGTATAAAAAAAGCGATCCATATGACAAATCCCTTAAAGAATGTTCTTACTCGTTGGTGTTATAACACGCTTATGGTCAAAGGGTTTTATCATCTGCACAGCCATTAAAAAAGCCATGTAATCATCCAAAGAACGGGAGTTTGAAGGTTTTCGCTGTTGAGCCAAAAAAAATTCCTGCCGGCGTCTGGGACTCAAACCATCGGCCAGCATTTCTTTTTTCTCTTTTCGCTTAAGCATTTTTGATCCTTTTTAATATCTCTTTGAGTTCATTGTCCAACGCAAACAAATGAAAATATTCTTTAATGATATCAAAATTCAATTTATCTGAGTTTCTTATCAAATACTCGATATCGGCCATGTCCAATGAATGACGCAAAGGGTTGTTGACCATTGATTGTACCTTTAATCCAATAATATCTTCAGGGATAAGGACCGGGGCCTCAAAATTCTCCAGAATCTTCTGTTTTTGCGCTCGTTCAAGCATCTTTCGCGTGTAAGTCCGGTGTGCGTGAAGGTAATCAACGCTTCCGAGCGGCACCATTGGATGCCAATAATTAGAAAATTCCGGGGATTCATGGGTCAATTCATAACCTAATTGCTGCATAATACCTTTGATTTTAGATAGGTCTTCAACCATGATTAAAAAATCGATGTCTTTTGTCGCGCGCGTGAAACCTGCTACATGCAGGGCAAATCCTCCGATGAGAGCAAAACGGATATTCTGCTCACTGAATTTTTGCAACAACGTTTTAAAGACTAATGAAAAATCCATAAGAAGAATATCACAGAAAAACGTTCAATTGTCAACAGTTCTATTCTGTTTGGTTTACAATACCCAAAAATCCTTGCAAATCTTCTAGTGGTTTAACACTAATGATGACCGGCACAAAGCCCGGGGCGTTTTGCAGTTGTTGCAGCATGGCGGGGTCAAGGTAAAACTGAATTCCCTTGTCATTCCCAAGAGTATTATCATTCCCGCCACTTCCATTGTCATTCCCGCGAAAGCGGGAATCCATTTTAGTCTGCAAATTCATATTCGCAGGGGTCAAATCAATACCACCAAGATGACCCACTTCCGATTTCATAGCACTATCTTTCATTATATCCAATTTTTCTACAATTGTTTCAGCTCTTTTTTCTGCTCCAAGTATCGGATAAAATTTTAAAAATCGAATTAGGAAATCTCTGTTCTCTTGAGAGGAACCCTCAAGTTTTAAATATAATTTTAATTGTTCTAAAATTTCCTTTCTTGTTGCGGTACCAAAATTTTCTGTTAAAAATGTAGAAAAATTTCTGCCTTGGAAGTCATCCTGGAGCAATCTTTGAATTATCTTGGAAATAGCATCCTCTGATAGTATCTTTGTGGAAATCATCGCCGCATCCTTTTTTAACACATACATTTGTTTAGGGGGTCCGACTAGAAAATTCGTAGGAATCGAAAAATTTAATGGAATAAATCCATTGGTTTTAAATTCATCTGCGCTCAAAAGTATTGCTGACAACCCTGTAACAATTAAACGCCCGTCGTCAGCTAAAGCATCATAAACACGGCGTGCCAATACCAGAGTTTCTCTTTTTTTTGAAACTTGGGCGTTAAAACCACCGCCTATGCTGGTGATAATATCCGCCTTGGGCACGGTATGGTCCGGATCCTGTTCATCAAATAAGGCCCCCCCATTCAAATCCTTCCGAAGAATATGGATATTTAATTCCGGCAAACCGACAAATTTTCTCCTTTCTGCCGTAAATCTTTCGCTTGCTTCCGCAATACTATCAGCATTGTCATCAACCAGCCAATATTCTACTACAGGCATACTCTTTCCTTTAAAATGTTCTCTCAGCCTTTGATCGAACATCTCCAGAAACGCGCCATTGCCCCCAAAAATATCGACCATCCTTATTATTCTGGCAGGGTCATTGTTAAATTTTTCTTCGATTAAGGAGAGTGCCGCTTCAACGGCAGCGGGATGAATTTTTTCTTTATATTGTATTTTATACTCATCCCAATTACTCCAGAAGGGTTTATCAAATACTGGGAGATCGCCCAGATATGGATATTCAGTTATAAATTCATCACCCCTAAGAAACCTAAAAAGTGAATTTAATTCAGATTTCTTTGCATTTTCAATAGGAATGCGTACATATTGACCGGACGGCATTAACCAAAAAATATCGTTCGTATACGTATCCACGGCAAGTCTTTCTTTTTCGATTCCGTGAACTTTTATAACAAAATATGGATCCCCGTCCAGGTCTTCTTTATTTATAATTTGCATTCCAGGAAGTAAATTACGATGAACATCTCCCAACGCTGCTTTGATCGATTTTATCCGACCTTCCTCGCTCATGTTTGGATCGGGGATAAGAACGCCATTCTTAAAGTGAAACGGGCTTGCATTCATCGCCTGGCTAGTCTGGGCCAGTTGGGTGCTGTTCCTATTTTGTGGAGTAATCATTGCCTGGCTCGATACCTCGACTTTGTCTTGGCTTTTCACCGCTTGACTTTCATATATTCCAAACTCAAATCGATTTTTACCACTATCCTTAACAATTCTTAAAATGCCATCAGCATGTCCAAAGATTTCTTTGGCAAGATCACTAATTTCTAGGGTCGTCAGTCTTAAATTACCTGGTCCCTTATATTCAAAAGCCCCCATGCTGCTCCTTACGATCCATCCTTTAAAATTATATACTGTACCGTCATCTGTTATTATTTTTTTCTCTTTCTGTTCCTGAATGGCCCTCTCTATTGCTTGAATAAACTTCTCAATTGTAGGGATTTTTGCTTTTAAAATATCAGGCGATACGTTATTTTGTAAAACTAATTGATTTATAAGTTTGTCATAGAAAGCAGGTTGCTTTTTAAGGGAACCGTTTTCAAGCAGCGCTTTAAGCACATTTTCCCTGTCTAAATAAACATTACCCTGGATTTTGTCGAAAATATTTCTTCCAAGCTGGTCTATGGTACCTATTTCTCCAGACGCAGGAAAAATAGGCAATATCAAAGCAAATTCATCACCACCCCAGCGTGCAACTATATCAGTTGATCTGGGGAGTATACTTCTTAAAAAACCACCATATTGTTTTATAAGTTCGTCCCCAGCCTGATGTCCAAAGAAATCATTAACTTCCTTAAAGAGATCGAGATCCGTGACCACTATTGCAAAATGAATGACTCCTTGTCGATTTTGATTGTTGATTACTCGAGTAATTATAGTATTAAAACCATTTTTATTCGGCAAATGAGTTAATTCATCCATTGCCGGATGAGCAAAAAAATTCCTCTGAGCTGAGGCTATTCCTGCAATGTTTGTAAAATTCCCTTCATCATTTAATCTTATGGTTTCTAAAAGCTGTTTTACTTCATCGCTGATGAGCGGCATTCCCGCTTGAGCGAGAAAAACAATATCGCCTTCTTCGCTTGGAAATAGTAAAGGGCCAGATATCCTATTTTCTCGTTTTATTTCAACATATCGCTCTTTTTTATTCTTTAAAATTTTTTCTATTTCTTCCTTCTGCCCATCACTATTATAAGTAATTAAGGCTCTTTGATGATGATCCCTCGCCCCATCCAAAAGGGTTTGAATTGTTTCTTCGAAAGTCGAAGGAATGTTTTCTGCTCCTTGTACTTGACTATCTATTTCCAAATAATTTACCATTCGCCTCAAAAGTACCGCTAAATAGTTCCTCCAACGACGTGACTTATCATTGACTATTATCATAGCCAAATCCCCAAAGTGGGCTTTATCAAAAATCATTCCACCGGAAAAATACTTCCTGGGGATGGTTGCTTGCGTCAGGGGGTCGGGTTCTTCTTTGATGTAGTTGTAGACGCCTTTTTTGAAAGCTTTAAGGTATTGTTGATAGATGTGTTCTGGATCCCCGATTAAAACATTCGGGGATGACATATTATTTTCATTCGGGGATGACAAAAATTTTTCATATCCCACTCCTGCTACCTTATTTTTATCTGCATAAACTTGTTCTAAAATGCTGTCTTTAATTTTCTTTTTGTACCAGGTGGCTAAGATGAGTGAGTTGTAGACTTGGCGAAGTTGGGCGAAGTTTTTGCCTTCATTGACTTCCTTGGTGAGCTGCGGGATGATGATTTCGCGGACAATTTGGCTTCCTAAGGCGCTGATGTCGTTCTTGTTGTGGATTCCCGCTTTCGCGGGAATGACAGTGGGAGAGGCGAGAATGACAGTGTGAGAGAGAGCCAAATAATCCTGCTCCAGCATGACTTTTAATTTGCTTTCGACAACGTAGGCTGTGCCTGCCTTAGCATTTTCATAGACCACGGCTTTTTCTGGGACGATCCATACTTTGTTAAAGGTATTCACCGGAATATTGGTTGTTCCAAATTTCTTGGCTGCTTCTTCATATATCCGCTTCCAAAATTTCTTGCCTGTTTCTCCTTCAGGATAAATTAAAGATGCGGTGATCTGCTTGAGCATGTAATCTTCGGCTAACAAATCTCTCCCCATCTCAGTTAGGCCAAAGCTCTGTGGGATGATGCGGTCTTTTTCGTAAGGTGAAAGATTGACCCAGAGGTCTTTTTCGGGGATGGTTAGGCTGGCTAAGAAGTATTTGATTAATTTATTAGCTTCAGTTCGCAATTCTTGGTCGTCGTTTTGGTTGTTTACCTGGGGTGCTTTCACCTTCAATGCTTCATTGCTCGGCAAACTGCCTGGGGACACGTTCTTTGTAATTCTGACTTGAACATGTCCCCTGGTTGGCGTTTCGGGATTGACTGGATTGGAATCACCTTTGTCTAAAATGAAATCAAATCTAAAGGGATTGTCGGGATGGACTTTGAGGCCTTTTAATATTGGAGGGTTAAACTCGGGGCTTAAATGGACCATTACCCCGGGTGCCGGCAAACGGAAATCTTGAGCTTGGGCCAGAGGCAAGGGGCCGAAAGTATTGGCTAAAAAAGCAAATAAAATGACAAAAGATTGCGAGCTCCTGCGAGTGTCCGGCATGAGGACCCACGGCCTGCAAAACAGGCCTCGCAATGACATATGTTGTCGGGGAGTTTTAGCCATATTTATATAAAGTATGCACTATAAATGCCCCAAAAACAAGGGCTAGGAGCCATTTTTCGGCTATTAATAATTTTAATATAAAATTTGCTTTTTAGGCTGGATAGCGTATACTTGATACATATGACAAAGCCTATTCACAGCTTCCATGTTCCGGTCATGGGCACCGCTTTTTCCATAGATACCCCGATCAAGGTGGCGCGCTATGGCATTCACTCGGTGATTTCCCTGGTGGATGACACCCTCATTGAGCAAATGCGCAAGTTTTACTGCGAAAGAGAGGGTGAAGCTTATACCCCAATCAACAAATATGACGAAGATTTCCGTGCGCGCCGCATTACCGCGTATCTGGATTTGGTCAACCGCATTGTCCAGCGCCAATTTACCGAACTCAAGGCCTCTGCTTTTGAACCCGGCAGCGAAATCACCAAATATTTTGAAATGCTTGCCGATGACTCTGTGCTCAAGGCCGCCTGGCAGCATATGCTGTACTGCTCTGATCTTAAATTTAAAGCAGACCTGCAAAAAAATTTACGCGAATCCATCAAGCCCGGGGACATCAACGTCAATATCATGACCAAACTTGACCGGAATAATTATACAGCCCAGGGCGAACTTTTACCCGCGGAATTCTCCGACGCTCTCTCTGCCCTGCGCGGCTATGCCCAAAGCGGTTTGCAGTCAGCCATTGTATTCTCCGCCGGTATCAATCGCCGATTATACTCCTATGCCGAACAATTCAAAGATTTTTATGCCGATGCTGCGGGCAATATCAAAAAGAAGATCATTTTGAAAGTCACTGATTTCCGCTCTTCCATCGTCCAGGGAAAATTCTTTGCCAAAAAGGGTTTGTGGATTTCCGAATATCGCGTGGAGTCAGGCCTTAATTGCGGCGGACATTGCTTTGCCTCTGATGGATTCTTGATGGGCCCTATCCTGGAAGAATTCCGCGCCAAACGCCAGGAATTGATTGCAGAATTGCATAAAATCTATAATGAAGCCTTGAAGTTCAGGGACAAAATCACCTTTGCCAAGCCCCATGAAGTTAAAATCACCGCCCAGGGCGGCATCGGCACCTTTCGTGAAGACCGTTTCCTGCGCGAGCATTATGGCCTTAACGGCACCGGCTGGGCCACGCCATTTTTGCTCTGCCCGGAAGTCACCAATGTTGATACTATCACCTTGGAAAAATTATCCAAAGCCGATGAAAAAGATCTGTATTTAAGTGATGTGTCCCCGCTGGGTATTCCCTTTAGCAGTTTGCGGGATTCTTTAAGCGATATTGAAAAAGACCAAAAAGTCATGCGCGGCCGCCCCGGTTCTGCCTGCCCCAAGAGTCACCTGGTGTCTAATACCGAATTTACCGCACAGCCGATTTGCACGGCCAGTCGCCAATATCAAAAACTTAAAATCGACCAGCTCAACACGCTGAATTTAGATGAAGGCGAATACAAAAAACGATTTGATGCCATCGTCATCAAGGCCTGTATTTGCCATGATTTGAGCGTGCCGGCGGTGATTAAAAACGCTATCCCGACGAAGGTCCCTGGATTTACCGCGGTTTGCCCGGGTCCCAATCTTGCTTACTTTTCCAAGATCGTTACTTTAAAAGAAATGGCCGATCATATATATGGGCGTATCAGCCTGCTTAATGACGCGCCCCGCCCGAATATGTTCATCAAGGAATTAGGCTTGTACGTGGACTATCTTAAAAAAGATATCACCAAATCGCTTGGAATCATGAACGAACAAAAAATCAGATATTTTACGGAATTTAAAAATAATCTCTTTGAGGGAATTGAATATTACCGCAAACTTTTCCCCCAAATGATGGAAGAATCCCTGGAATACCGCACCAAGGTATTGAATGATCTGGAGGCCTGCCACCAGAAGCTGCAGGCGATGGTAGAAGAATTTACTCCGGTCTTTGCCACCTCTATTCCCACCTTAGCTGTAGTTTAATAAAAGTTTACGACGTCGAAGCAATAGGGCATTTTGATCTGGAAGCTTGCCATCAACGGCTGCAGGCTTTAGTGGAAGAATTCGCGCCTGTCTTCTCAGCACAAATCCCGTCTTTAGCCCTCGCTTAATTCCTGCATGTCTTTTTCGGCAAACTCGCGCACATCCTGGGTGATTTTCATGGAGCAAAAATTAGGGCCGCACATCGAGCAAAAATGGGCAAGCTTGGCCCCTTCGGCGGGCAGGGTCTCGTCATGAAAACTCTCGGCACATTCAGGATCGAGACTCAGATGAAATTGGTCTTTCCAGCGGAATTCAAAACGGGCGCGGGAGAGCGCATCATCCCAAACTTTTGAGCCCGGATGGCCTTTGGCTAAATCCGCGGCATGGGCCGCGATCTTATAAGCAATGATCCCGTCTTTGACATCTTTTTTATTCGGCAGTCCCAAATGTTCCTTGGGAGTCACATAGCAGAGCATCGCGGTGCCAAACCAGCCGATCATGGCAGCGCCTATGGCTGAGGTAATATGATCATAGCCCGGGGCCACGTCGGTGGTCAAAGGCCCCAGGGTATAAAACGGCGCTTCATGGCAAATGCTTAACTGCTTGTCCATGTTTTCTTTGATCAAATGCATGGGCACATGTCCCGGCCCCTCGACCATCACCTGCACATCATGCTTCCAGGCGATTTTAGTCAACTCCCCCAAGGTTTCCAGTTCAGCGAATTGGGCCGCGTCATTGGCATCGGCAATACTGCCCGGGCGAAGACCATCGCCCAAAGAAAAACTGACGTCATAGGCTTTCATGATTTCACAGATGTCTTCAAAATGCGTGTAGAGAAAATTTTCTTTATGATGCGATAAGCACCATTTGGCCAAAATAGCCCCCCCGCGGGAGACAATACCGGTGGTGCGTTTGGCTGTCAACGGAATGTAACGAAGCAAAACGCCGGCATGGATCGTAAAATAATCCACCCCCTGTTGGGCTTGTTCTGCAAGCGTGTCGCGGTAAATTTCCCAGGTCAAATCCTCCGGCTTGCCGTTGACTTTTTCCAATGCCTGATAAATAGGCACCGTGCCGATGGGCACGGGCGCATTGCGTATAATCCATTCTCGGGTCTCGTGGATGTTTTTACCCGTCGAGAGATCCATCACCGTGTCCCCGCCCCAGCGTATGGACCAGGCCATTTTTTCCACTTCTTCGGCAATCGAGGAGCTGAGCGCGGAATTGCCGATATTGGCATTGATCTTGACCAGAAAATTGCGGCCGATGATCATGGGTTCGATTTCAGGATGGTTAATATTCGACGGGATGATCGCGCGGCCGCGCGCCACTTCATCGCGCACAAATTTGGCTTCGCAGTTCTCGCGGATAGCGATAAATTCCATCTCCGGCGTGATAATGCCGCGGCGGGCATAATGCATCTGTGTCACATTGGCACCGGCTTTGGAACGCAAAGGATTTCGCACACCACCCAAGTATTCAACGTCCCCGCGCTCTTCGATCCATTTTAAACGAAGCTGCGGCAGCCCTTGAGCGATATCAACATGCACCGACGGGTCAGTGTACGGCCCTGATGTATCATAAAGCCTGACAGGCTCATTAGGCGTTACCTTACCGTTATGGTCTTTGGTATCGGAAAGCTCAATCTCACGAAAAGGCACTTGAATGTCTGCCCTTGTTCGTCCTTGAACATATACTTTTTTCGACCCGGGTAAGGGCCCATAGGACAAACGAATGGCATTAACAAGCTGTTCGCTCTTTAAAGCATTCAAGGTCTGGGGAGTCATTGATAAATCCTTATGAATGAGATCAACTGAAAGAAGTACCGCATCCGCAGCTGGATTTAGCTTTGGGGTTTTTGTATTTAAAACCGGATTCCTTTAAGGTATCCACGTAATCGATTTCAATACCCTGAACAAATTCAACGCTTTCCTGATTGACAATGATATCCACCCCATTTTGCCGGAAGGCGATATCATTCTCGTAAGGAGTTTTCTGGAATTTCATTTCATAGGAAAGCCCCGCGCACCCGCCGGTGACAACGCCGAAACGCAAAGCATAGCCTGTCTTCCCCTCTTTGAACATCATCGCCTGGATTTTGGCCGCGGCCGCATCTGTTAAAGTCACTATGGGCTTTTGAGTTTGTTTTTCCATCAGTTTGAATATAGCAT
>Ga0105164_10002203_pt1 | contig 12108 bp, 23 predicted proteins | sample VDWuncwatermetaG_FD_89674 | JGI IMG/M metagenome (GOLD analysis project Ga0105164, IMG submission 89674) | Wastewater microbial communities from Netherlands to study Microbial Dark Matter (Phase II) - VDW unchlorinated drinking water | ecosystem: Environmental > Aquatic > Freshwater > Drinking...
GGGAAGGACCAGGGCGCAGGATGCGCGTTTGAAAAAAGACCTCCTGCAAAGCCCCAAAGAGATCGCCGAACTGCTCATGGTGACGGACCTGGAGCGCAATGACCTGGGCCGGGTGTGCGATTACGGTTCGGTCGCGGTCAAGGCCAGGCGCGCCATCGAGGAATACCGTACCGTGTTCCAGGCCACGGCCACGGTGGAAGGGCGGCTGCACAAAAACAAAGACCTTTTTGACCTTTTGGCCATGTCTTATTTCCCGGCGGATTAGTTTAAAATCCACATGGCAGCCCTTTGGGGCAATCAGCCTATTTGAAACATCAAATAGATCTGCGTAGAGAACCGAGTGCGGAATATTTTTCTTATCTCCCATCTACTATGCTTTTATCTTTTTGGAAATGCCTGAATATCCTGCCAATCGTCAGGGAGTCAGCCTTTGTAAATCGTATCCCCGTCTCGTAATAATTGCTTAACTTTGCGCCCCCCGATATTTCGATCTTCCTTGCCCAAACAACTTCTCCGTAAAGCGTCGCCATTTTATTTTTCTCACCAGGCAGCTCTATCTGTACTTTAAGTACGGCGCCGGCTTCTAATTTCTCATCCAAGGCTAGCCTTATCCCGGTGCCGCTTATATCTTTAGACGCTGCCGATTTTAAGGCGTGTGCTTTCTCAACAATTTCATATTTTATCTTCATCGATGCGTCTATCCGCTCGAAAACCCTTCTTTCATCCATCAATAACCTCCTTCCGTTCTAATGACCCCCGCATTATTTGTATTAGGGTATATTATCATAAAATGTTTTTTATTGCAAATTATTTATATTAATTATATAATAAGCGCTATGAAAAAAGTTAAGGAAGCGGGCTATGAGGAGAAGTTTTTTCACAAACTCCTTAAAAGCGAGGATCTGAAAAAAGAAGAAAAGATACTGGGTTCGTTTTTTAAAAAACCTGCCTGGTGGATGATTGAGTCAATCAAAAAAAACCTTCCTAACTTCAAAAATACCTCATTAGCAAAGTGTAAGATATTTAAAAAATCAACCGGAAGAAAAAACGAGTGCCTTCAAAATTTATATAGAGCTATAAGAAAAGCTAAGAATACAAAACAGGTCCAGCAATTTATATGCCCAAACAACATAAGCGGGTTCTGCGCGCCGATAATCCAAGGGGATAAAATTTATGGGTATATAGGCCTATGCCATTTGGACGCAAAAATCCCGGCTAAGCCATTAGGCCTTTTTACCAATTTTATCAGCGTTCTGGTAAAAGATATTCAGAAGGAATTGGAGCTATCAAAATTATATGAAACCATAAGGCCCAGGGCGATAGCCCTTTCGACGGTACATACAATTCACAGGCTCATAAGCTCTACGCTAGACCTGGAAGAGTTGCTGCCGCGAATAGCGAGGTTATGCATGCAGGTTATGCAGGCCAACCGTTGCTCCGTTAAACTGCTGGATAAAGAAAGAGGCGTTTTAAGACCGGTAACAACCATAGATCTGCGCACAAAACGCAAGCTTTATCCGAAGGAACTTAAAGTAGGCAGGGGCGTGCCGGGTAAGGCCGTAAAAACGGGGCGGGTTCTTAAAAGCGCCAATTTCCTTTCTGTGCCGCTAATTGACGAGGAAGAAACGGTGGGCGTAATAACGATATATGACAAGATAAACCATAAATCTTTTACGCCGTTCGACCAGGAAATAATGATGACGATAGCCGAACAGGCGGTTATCGCAATCAAAAACGCAAAATTATACAAGGAGCAGGAAGACTTGGCCATAAGCAGCATAAAGTCCCTGGCTACAATATTGGACACAAGAGGCCAGGCAGCGTTCATACCCCGGACAGCATTTGTAAAGATAGTTATCGCGATTGGAAAAGAGATGGGCTTAACCCAGGCCGAGACACGAAGCCTCCATGGCGCCGCATTATTGCATGACGCCGGGCAGATATTTGTCCCGGATGAAATCCTATCGAAACCGTCAAAATTGACAGGTGAAGAGTACCGGCTTATTAAAGAACACCCTGCCAAAGGGGCCGGGATGCTTGAACCCACTAAATACCTCAAGCCGGTAATTCCGATCATACTTCACCATCATGAAAATTACGACGGTACAGGCTACCCAAACAAACTAAAAGGAAACCAAATACCTTTAGGGGCCAGGATAATGGCTGTGGTAAGCGCCTTTCTTGCAATGGTAACACCGCGTTCGTATAGGATAACGAGGACGATAGAAGAGGCCAAAGAAGAGATAGGCCGTAACAGCGGCACGCAATTTGACCCAAAGGTCGTATCCGCTTTTCTGAAAATCATAGAACAAAAAGAGATTAGGGACATAATAGAAGAGGAATATAGCCATGGATCTGACCAAGCTCCTAAAGGATCAGATATATTTTAAGATAGTTAATTTTTTTCATGAAAACCCGGCAAGTATCGATACGCCGAGAGGCGTGGCCGCTTGGACGGGCGAGACCAAGAATGACTCAAAAAGAGCGCTTTCAAAATTAGCGCATTTAAAAATTCTCACAGCGCATAGGGTTTCATCCACCACCGCGTATAGTTTTACAAGAGATTCTAAATTAATTAAAAAAATAAAAGCTGCTTTAAAAAAAGGGGGGTAAAATGAGAAGCAGAAAGGGATTGGCAATCTTCTTAGCATTATCACTGGCCTGCATAACCTTCGCGGGGTGCGCAAGCGTGCCAAAGGAAGAGCTGGATGAGAAGGACGCAATTATTAAAAATTTAAACACTCAGATCAATACCCTAAAACAAGATGCGGCCAGGCTGGAGCGGTCCAATGAGGAGCTTATGAACGCAAAATCTGACCTTGAGCAAAAATTGACAGCGGCACAACTTCAAAAAACCGCCGTGGAAAAAGCGGAAAAAATAAAATGACGATAGAGAAACAGCCGGAGTTATTTGGCGAATTTAAAGAAACCCGGGCGGAGCCCGGATTCTTCGGAAAAGGCCAGATGCCGGACAAAGTAGTTGTCTTTACATTCACGCGCGAAAAATTCATACTGTTAATTCTGGGTTCTGTAGTCGCGCTGGCGGTCGTATTTGCTTTCGGTTTCGAGCGGGGCAAAAAAAGCGTGCTTGCAAAGCGAGTAATTGTTCAACCCTCCCCCATCAAAGCAGGCGTTAACAGAATCCCGGTTACGCAGGAAATTCCGCAGCCGGCGCCGCTAAAACCAAAGATTGCCCCAAAACCCTATACGATACAAGTCGCTACTTTCAAATCAAAAGAATATGCGCAGCAGGAAGCGGTAAAGTTAAGAAATAAGGGATTTTCTACTACTATAATAGGCATAAACGGCCTGTATCAGGTCTGGGCAGGAGATTATGCCACAACTAAAGAAGCTGAACAGTCATTAAATATGCTTAAAAAGGCGTATAATGGTTGTTACATAAGAAAGAGGTGAGACAGAATGTCGCAGCATCCAAGTTTATTAGGCAGTCAAAAAGGCAAACGTCATAGGTCAGTCCTTAAACGATATGAAAAACTAAAACATCTTATTGAAAAAGATAAGTGGACCGAGGAAAGCTCCATATATAGCCTTCCAAAGGTTAAATCCATAAAGTTTAAGGTGAAGAAGGAAAAAGCGGCGGCAACCACTGAAGGTCAGGCGGCAGTAACCCCGGCTGCGCCGGGTCAAGCTGGCGCTGCCCAGCCACAGGCCGGGGCAGTAAAGTCCGGGGCGGGGGCGGCAAAGTCCGCGCCAGAAAAACAGGCGCCGGCAAAAGATAAAAAGGCCAAGGCCTAAAAATATTCCGGAGGGACTTAGGTGAAATTAATAAAGGTCCGACTGAAGGAAAAGGGCTATAACATTGTCGTAGGCAATAAGATAATCGGCTCCTTTGGCAATCTTTTAAACGAGCTCGATTGCGGTGACAACGCTGTTATAGTAACAAACCCCTACATAAAAAAGCGTTGGGGCAAAAGGGTATCCGCCTTGCTTAAAAAAAGCGGTATCGGCGTAAAATTCGAGGAGATCGCTGACACCGAAAAAAGCAAATCAATAGAAACCGCTTTTAACCTCCTGAACAGAATCGCCGGGGAAGGTAAATCCAAAAGACAATTTATAATTGCTTTCGGCGGAGGAGTTGTAGGCGACCTGGCCGGTTTTGTAGCCTCTATATATAAAAGGGGGGCGCCTTACGTGCAGCTGCCTACCACATTGCTGGCCCAGGTGGACTCCGCAATCGGCGGGAAAGTGGCCATAGATTTAAAGGTTGGCAAAAATCTCGCCGGCTCTTTTTATCAACCCCTGATGGTTTTTTCCGAGACAGATTTTCTTGACAGCCTTCCGAAAAGACAGATCGCAAACGGCCTCGCAGAGGTTATAAAATGCGCTGTAATAAAAGACCGGCGGTTATTTGAATTTCTTGAAAAAAATTTAGACAAGGTGCTTGGGCTGGAAAAGGGCCCAATAGGGCATGTTATAGCGACAGCTAGCCAGATCAAGGCGCGTATTGTTGAGCAAGACGAATTTGACAAGTTAGGCATGCGGGCTATATTAAATTACGGCCACACGATAGGCCACGCCATTGAAACCGCAAGCGGATATTCAAAAAGATATTCCCACGGCGAGGCTATAAGCGTCGGCATGGCCGCCGCTAATTTTATATCGTCGAAACTGGGCCTCATCTCGGAACCTGCCTCAAAAAGAATACTGCGCCTCTTAGAGAATAGCGGTTTGCCTGTAAGCGCCAAAGGCGTCAATCCGCTCAAAATTTACGAGGCCCATCTTTATGATAAAAAATTCAGCGCCGGTAGAAATAGATTTGTCTTGCCTATGGGCATCGGCAGAGTTAAAATAGTGGAAGGTATACCTGATAAGCTTATAAAAAAGGCCATAGGCCTGATTTGCAGGTGATAAATATAAATGCGGATAAGAAAACTTACTGAAACGGACGGGCCCAAAGTCAAAGAATTAATCCTTTCAATCCTGGAAAAGGAATATCCGTTTGACCGTAAGGCCTATTCAGACACAGACCTGGAAAACATCTGTGCTTCATACGGCGGAGCCCGCGACACCTTTTTTGTAATCGAAAAAGACAACAAGATAATAGCCACTGCGGGCATTAAAGAGGATTCCAGCAATACAGCGCTTTTACGAAGGGTATTTGTGGATCCCTGCGAACGCCGAAAGGGCTATGGCGCAAATCTGCTGGATGAGACAATTAAATTCTGCAGAGACGCGGGCTATAAGGAGCTGGTATTCAGGACAACAAGCAAGATGGTTCAGGCTATAGAATTATGCAAGAAAAAGGGCTTTAAAGAAATTGAAAAAATAGATCTTGGCGGGTTCTTCATTCACAAATTCACGCTGACCTTGTAAGATCCTCAGGATGAGCTTTCGGCTCACCTAGCGTTAAGTTCGATCTCCCTGCCTTTAAATAAAAATTTAACCCTGTCCTTGCTTATCTCAACAAGCGCAGCCCCTTCTATTTCCTCGCCTTTTAAAAGAACTTTGTTGTTAACTATCGCATAAGGCCTTTGGTCGTCATACACAATACCGTTTAATACCAGTGTAGGTAAAGCATCCTCTTGCGAGGCGCCGGGAGGCGCTACATTGAAATTCCACGCCCCGGGAGTAGCTGGGGCGGGCTTTTCCTGAGCGGTTTGAGGAGGCGGTACGCGAGGAACTGTTTTTTTCGGAGACAGCATATTAGAATTTTTTAAAAGTATTACAGCCGCTATACTGGCTATAATAATCCCGGTAACCTTTATGACCGCTTTCTTGTCTGCAGGCATGGCGGGCATAGGCAACTTTGTCTCAACCTTACCGGCGGGCCCAACCGTGTCTTTAGCGGGAGACTCCTTCCTTATTTCTTGGACCTTTTTCAACGCCTCATTTATTATACTCATATACAACCTGTCCTTTAATCTCGTCCATCGCCTTTTTCGCAATATCTAAGGTCATATGGTTGGTTTCCAACACAAACCCAAAAAGAAGCGCCCTGTCGCAAACCATATTTATTAAACGCGGGACCCCTTCGCAGAATTTATAAATCTCATTAATCGCCTCCTCTGAAAATTTAATGCGGCCGTCCGAACCGGCAACCCTTAGGCGGTGCTCTATATAATCACCGATCTCATTCTCATCTAAAGGAACCATGTGATAGCGTATACTTATCCTTTGCCTTAATTGGGCCAGGCCCGGCGAATTTAATTTATCCCTCAATTCCGGCTGCCCGACTAAAACTATCTGTATCAGTTTTTCCTTCTCGGTTTCAAGATTTGACAAAAGCCTTATCTGCTCAAGAAGGAGGGGTTTTAGATTCTGCGCTTCATCTATAATGAGGGCTACGTTATTCCTTAGAGAAAGCTGATGTATCAGAAATTTATTTAAAAGATGGAACATCAACAGCTTATTTACCTTTTTTGGAAGCTCAAGGCCGAAGTCTTCGGCTATAGAACCCAGTAGCTGCAATTCTGAAAGGTCAGGATTGATTATGAAAGCGGTCTTTACCTTCTTATCCAACCTGTTCATAAGGGCCTTGCAAAGCGTCGTCTTGCCTGTCCCTATTTCTCCTGTAATCTCCAGGAAGCCCTTCCGCTGCTCTATACCGTAAGTTAAGAAGGCAAGGGCCTCGCGGTGCCGCTTGCTCATAAACAAAAAATTGGGGTCGCTTGTTACGTTGAATGGGTTTTCTCTGAGATTATAGAATCCTGTATACATATCTGTTACTTATTATACTAAAGCTTTTAAAATATTGCAAACTTTTCTTGTAACCGCAAAAAACAAATTTTTCTTGCTTTTGTCATAAATTGACTGTATACTGAAAGAACGTATGTGGCTCGGTATAAATAAGAGAAAGTTCCCGCGGGCAGATTATCGGTGCCTTATAACTATAGGCAGTAAAGGGGTTGCCAAACACCTCTTAACCCATACGGAAAATATTGGAGTAGGGGGGATATGCGTCGCGCTCGACGAAGGTCTGGGCGTTTTTACGGAGGTGGACGTGGAACTAGTATTAAAAGATAACAATCCCCATATAAAAAACAGAGGAAATATCGTCTGGGTCGTAAAACGGCAAACGATGCAAAATGGGACTCCTACAATAAAATTTGATACGGGGGTGGAATTCGTTAATATAAAAGAGACTGAAATACTGCAGATCGAAAAGGTTGTTGAGGATATAATCAAAACGGATAAAAATAAACAAAGGAGGTGACAAATGAGCAAAAAGATCCTAAGGGCTTCGGTTGTAATAATAGCCGCCCTAGTTATATTGAATATAGCGACGCCGAGTTTCGCGCAAGATGCCGGCAAGAAATTGGGCAGGGGTTTGGTTAATATTTTAACCGGCTGGATAGAGTTGCCTAAAAATATTTACGACACGAGCGTGCAGAGCAATCCTTTCGCGGGAATCACCGTAGGCCTGGCAAAGGGCTTAGGGATGACGGTGGTGCGTACCGGAGCCGGGATTTACGAAACCGCGACTTTCCCATTTCCGTTGCCTCAGGACTACAAACCAATACTGGAGCCAGAATACGTATTAAAGAAAGAAAATAAGTAAGAAACAGCGAGGGGATTAAAGTGACTGAGAGGCGAAGATTCCTGCGCTTTATGACAAAAGATGTCGGGGTGGAATATCGCATTTGTCATGAAAAAGAATTAAACGGCTCCTCCTGTGTAAAGGATTTAAGCAGGGAAGGGACGCGATTTGCCATCTCCAAAAAAATAGAGAGTGGAACGCTGTTGGATATAAAGTTTTTACTGCCTAAAGAGCCAAAACCCGTTTATTTAATGGGTGAGGTTGTCTGGGCGAGTGAAACGGAGGAGGAAAAAGACCCTGGGTATATGATAGGGGTTAAATTTTTTAAGATAGACAATTTCGACAGGCTCAGGCTGCTGGATCATGCATATGCAGAATGGTTAAAATCAAGTAAATCTTATTAAGAAAAACCGAGAATATGGAAGAAACCGTAAAAAAAGAAGAAGCTGTTAAAAGCGCAAGGCCAACTAACTGCGCAAAATGTAATAAGGTCCTAAGGAAAAAGATTTGGTATTACAGAAATGGCAAACATTACTGTAGCAAGGCATGTTGGCGGCAATCGCTCAAAGCAGATAAAACAGCTAAGCCGGCCTAATCTTCAATACAGAATCCCAAACTTATGGAAACAATAGCGCCGTCCCTGCTATATTCTGTAATGTGTGATGACGTAAGGCGCGAGGATAATGGAAAATTTATACTAATAGGCCTATTTGAAGCTATAGGCGCTAAGGCATTTCCGGTCATCCATCCTACGCTTTATGTAGTAAACTGCTGGTGTAGCGGGTTGGGTTCATTCAAACAACACACAAGAATAATAAATAAAGACAGCTCCGTACTCGCCGAAGACTCAGAAACGCAATTCTCGCTAAATAATCTAAAATCCAAATACAAGGTAATAGCCCGGTTTAATAACTTGAAGTTTGAGAAACCGGATGAATATGCGGTAGAAATAATGCTAAATAATGATTTAAAGATTAGGTATCCTCTTTTAGTCGAAAAAGCTGAAAAATGATTTTATACATTCAGGCCATATTAATTGCTGTCCTTGTTCTAATATTGGGCGCCCTTTATATCGAAGAGAAACATAGAAAAAGAAACAAGATACCGGAAGGAAAACTGATTCAGGTGTGGGACGGATCCGAACGCAGGCGTTTTGTCAGAATACCGGCAACTACCCCTATAAGATACAGTTTTCCTAAAAAAACAGGGCATGTTAAAGCCGCTAAGATCAAAGACGTTAGTATAGGCGGAATTTGTATAGTTATTAACGAGAAGCTAAGCCTTAAGTCCGACCTCTGCCTGGAGATAGCGGCTGCGGGCAACCCCAATCCCATATTTGCCAAAGGAGAGGTGATCTGGATAAAAGAGGCGGCAGAATCGCGCGACAATGAAGGCGTAAGGTATTTCAACATAGGGGTAGAGTTTAAAGACATCTTACCTAAAGACAGGGAGCGGCTTTCTATATTTATCAGAGAGTCCGGGCAGCTTTAAAGTGGGCGAAATCAAACCCCAAAAACCCGTTAAGCTTTTTGTAGGTTTTATCAGCAATGAAGTGCCGCTGATTGAAGAAGTGGGGAGCCTGCTTTCAAAAAAATTCGGGGCAGTAGGTATTCAAACCAACATATGGGATTTTTCATTTACTACTTATTACAACAAAGAAATGGGCGAAGGCCTTAAGCGAAAATTTTTAACCTTTGAAGATCTTATCAGCGTAGAAAATTCCGAAGCGATTAAGCTATTTACCAACAAAGTTGAAGAAGAATTTTCCGGGCCCGGAAAAGGCAAAAGAAGAATAAATATAGATCCCGGATACTTATCGCTGGGTAAACTGGTGCTTTTAACCACTAAAGATTATTATCACAGAATTTATCTTGGCAGGGGGATATACGCGGAGGCCACTCTTTATTATAAAGGCGATTCCTTCCGGGCCCTTGAATGGACATATCCTGATTATAAAACAAAAGAATACATAGATTTCTTTAACGGCGTAAGAAAGGGCTATTCTGAACAGTTAAAGGCGTTAAAATGCTGAAGAAAAAAAACATATACGTAATATCAGTCTCCGTCATTATAGTGTTTCTGGTTATACTATCATCATTTCTGGGCCTTGTAATATATTTTCAATGGCGCCAATTAGACCTGGCATATAAATATTACGAGAGCCTTGAAAAAGCGGATACCCTTTCCTATGCGAAAAATATAGAGGTAAGCCCTTTGAACTTTAGCTTATTAGGATTTAAAAAAATCGGTCTGGTTGAGGGGCTGCTAAAGAATAACAATAAGAGGGCCGCTGTCTCTATTGCGTTAAGGGTTAACTTTTTAGATTCTGCGAATACCCCGGTATTTAGCTCTATTATATACCCCCTGGAGCCGTTTCAGCCGCCCAGGGTTTTTGAAAAAACGCGTTTCACGTACTTCGCATTTTTAAAAGGCCCCGCCATAGAGCCGAATAAATCAATCCGGTTCAAATACCCTTTATGGCATTGTCCAAAGAAAATTTTAAAAATGATGAGGAGGGGCTCATTTTCAAATAGCGCAGGGGAGTGGTGTGGAAAGATATCCGCGGAAGTAATCAAACTAAAACTTAAACCGACTTAGGAAGGTTGATTTATTTAATAGATATTTGACAAGAGCAGGATTTTATGATATACTTTGCTCCAAGTAGAGAAAAGGGAGGTGAGCATATGCAAAGGAGTTTATTGGTATTACTATTAGTAGTATCTATGGTATTGGCCTTTTCAGCAGTTACGCTTGCCGCGCCTAAGGCAAGTTCCGAAAAACTTGAAAGGGGTTCGAAAAATTTGGTATTGGGGTGGACAGAGATACCGAAAAATATCGTAGACACCTCAAAGAAATCAGGCGTTATAGTAGGCGTTACTGTCGGCACGATAAAAGGCGTGTTACAGGCATTCGCGCGCACTGTTTCTGGCGCAGTCGAGGTTGCCACTTTCCCGGTCGGAGCCTATGATAGACCTGCGATAAAACCATCTATGATACCGGAATCATCGTCATCAGCAGCCACGAAATAGATCATACATATATTTTAAACTATTCCCCCACCATTTTTACAAGTGGTGGGGGAATTTGTTAATTGTAAAATATGCCGCGAAAATACCCCAAGGGGTGGAAATACGGGATTGTTTTAGCCTGCCTCCTCGCCTCTTTAGTATCATCTAAAAATATCAATTATTACAAAAAATCAAGGCCTCAAGAAAGCGAGGCGCGGCTTCCCAAGAAGGCCTTTGTAACGCGCGTAGTTGATGGCGACACCATTGTCGTAGACAATGATTATCATGTAAGATATATTGGTATTAACACCCCTGAAACAAGGCATCCAAAAAGACCTGTTGAATATTTTGGAAAGGAGGCCTCTTGGTTTAACAAGAACCTGGTTATGGGCAAAGAGGTAACATTAGAGTATGATGTGCAAAAATTCGACAGATACGGCAGATTATTGGCGTATGTTCATGCCGGCGATATATTTGTAAACGCAAAATTGGTTGAGGAAGGCTATGCCCATGTCTTTACAATGCCTCCAAATGTCAAATATGCAAATCTTTTTCTAGGGCTGCAAAGAAAGGCGAGGACTGCAAGAAAAGGGCTCTGGCAAAATTTGTTGACGAAATGAACCGGATATGTTATACTTGATTAACATTTTTTAATGCCTTTATGGTAAAAAATACTGAGGAAAAACGCAGATATTTACGGCTAAACAACGTGTTAGAGGTAGAGTATATATTGCCTAACTCGGACAGGGTGCATACCACAAGCACAAAAGATATATCAGCCCTGGGCCTTAGATTTACAACAAACGAAAATCTAGAAAAAGGCTCTACTGTCGAGATAAAGTTAAAACTGCCGAATCTCCAAAACGCCATACATGCCTCAGGGCGCGTGGCATGGTCAAAAAAATCTACCCTGGAAGATAATTCTCCGTTTGATATTGGGGTAGAGTTTCTAAAAATAGAAGAAGACAATAAAAATACATTCCTCAAATATTTATGCGATTTAATCTATGGATAAAGGGGCCCGGATGAAAAGAAGTTTATTTTACGCCGTAAGTCTTATTGGATTTTTATGGATAATAGGCTGCGCGGGAATAGAACCGCCTTCGCCTGATAAGATTTTAAAACATCCTTTGGGACCAGGCCCTATTGAGATAGGGATGACAAAGGAGGAGATTAAGGGGCTGTGGGGTGAGCCTGATTTAATCCGAAACATCGGCGAGAGCAAAGATGCCGGGCTTACTCAAAAAGAAGAATGGCTTTACTATGGCCGAGTGCAAAACCTGCCGGTAAACTACGGATACCTCTCAAAAGCGCTGCATCTCTATTTCGACGGAAAAAATCTAACAAGTTTTAAAGAAGAATGAAGAAAAACTGGCTGTATTATGCAGCCTGTGTAGCCGCGCCGCATATCATGCTTGTGGTGGGATTAATATACCTGGCCAGGCAGGATACGCAAAAAAAGGCCCTGGGTAAAAGGGTGTGTATTTTATCCACTGCAGTGTTAGTCGCAGGCAGTCTACTGTATTATATCGTTTTTACGCCAATATTTGGCCTGGATTGATTTCACTTGACAGCGTTATATTTATAGGTATACTTATATAC
>Ga0105164_10002204_pt1 | contig 12108 bp, 14 predicted proteins | sample VDWuncwatermetaG_FD_89674 | JGI IMG/M metagenome (GOLD analysis project Ga0105164, IMG submission 89674) | Wastewater microbial communities from Netherlands to study Microbial Dark Matter (Phase II) - VDW unchlorinated drinking water | ecosystem: Environmental > Aquatic > Freshwater > Drinking...
AGCTGGCGGCGCTTGTGTTCTTCCCACACCGCATCCATGCGCGGGTCGAGAAATTCCGGGGCAAGAGAATCATCACCGCTGGAAAGAGGCCTGTGCGAGACGAGCGCCTGCCGTTCCATCAGCCGCATGGCCGCAAGCTTCGAGGGCCAGGCCAGCCGAAACATCTCGCGAAGTGAAACGACAAAAGCGAGTCCCAGGAGGACCACAACGGCAATCCGCATCATCGCCGGGAAATTCTGCAATACGCCGGAGGCAATCACCACCAGTGCCACGCCACTGGCGAGCAGCGGCCGGCAAAGCGCCGTCCAAAGCCGCTCCCAAAACAAGGACAGCCGCTGCAAGGCGACTTTCCGGGAAAGTGAGACGGGCGTGATTTGTTCCATGTGCTGATCATACTACAGCACGGCGGCAGAATTATGACAAAAAGGATATTTTTCTTAGGTCTGCCACGGTGCCAGATTGTCCAATCCAATCAAATCTTCATAACTTTGCCTTGGCCTGATCACCGCAAATTGATCGCCATTTACCAAGACCTCCGGCACCAGCGGTCTGGTGTTGTAAGTCCCCGCCTGCACCGCCCCATAGGCCCCCGCCGTCATCACCGCCATCAAGTCGCCCTGCTGGAACAGGGGCAGGCGGCGCTGCTTGGCAAAATAATCGCCTGACTCACACACTCCACCCACAACATCAGCCACGCGGAATTCACCAGACGCCAGCGCCTCGTCAACAGCAACAATGTCGTGATGTGCATCATACAATGTCGGGCGGATCAGGTCATTCATCGCTCCATCCTGGATGATAAAATCTCGCGCTTCCGTTTCCTTGCGATAGATCACGCGGGTTACCAGAATTCCGGCATTGCCCACAAACATGCGGCCCGGTTCCAGCACCAGTTTATGTCCCAGGGGCGCAAGCACGCGCTTCACCATCGCCCCATATTCATCCGGATGCGGAGGAATGTCATTGTCGCCGCGATAGGGCACGCCAAGCCCGCCACCAAGGTCAAGGTGCCGGATGTTGTGTCCTTCCGCCATCAGTTTGCGCGTCAGTTCCGCCATCAGCACATAGGCTTTCTCGAATGGTGCCAATTCGGTGATCTGGCTGCCGATGTGCATGTCGATGCCTGCAACATCAATCGCCGGCAAGGCGGCAGCACGGGCATAGACTTCAGAGGCCCGCAGATATGAAACGCCAAACTTGTTGTCGGCCTTGCCCGTGGTGATTTTTGCATGGGTCCTGGCGTCAACATCGGGGTTCACCCGGATTGAGACACTGGCTCGCTGCCCGACCCGTGTGGCAATCGCCGACAGCAATTCAAGTTCAGGTTCGGACTCCACATTGAAACAGGCAATGCCCTCTTTCAGGGCCAGGGCCATTTCCCGGGCAGTTTTTGCAACGCCTGAAAAAACAATCTTCCGCGCCGGCACACCAGCCGCCAAGGCCCGGCGGAGTTCACCTTCAGAAACCACGTCCATGCCCGCCCCTTCCGCCGCCATGGTCTTGACCACGGCCTGGTTGGAATTGGCCTTCATGGCATAGCAGATCATGTGGTCAGTGCCAGTAAAGGCGCAGTCCATCACCTGATAGTGCCGCTTTAGCGTCGCGGTGGAATAGCAATAGAAGGGCGTTCCCACATCTTCGGCAATGTGCTTCAGGTTCACGTCCTCGGCATGGAGAACGCCGTCTCGATAGGCGAAGTGGTGCATGGGCTACTGCGTGGTGAAACTGGGTGGCGGTTCGGGATTGCCGCGCACGCCGCAGCCTGCAAGTGCCACGGCAACCAGCCCGGCGAGCACCACCAGTTTGAAGACGTTCATGGCAGAATTCATGGCAAGGTTCATGTCAGCGGCCCTTCAATTGTTTTTGCCACACTAGCGCAGCCTTTTTCACATTGCGAGGTGCCGTACCACCAAAACTGGTGCGGCTCGCCACCGAAGCGTCGACCGACAGAAATCCGAACACCGCCTTGCTGATCTGCGCTTCAACCGATTGCAGGTCCGCCAGTGTCAATTCATCCAGGCGCAATTTTTTGCTTTCTGCGAGGGCCACTACCCGGCCCGTCACATGGTGGGCTTTGCGGAACGGCATTTTGAGAGTGCGCACCAGCCAATCTGCCAAATCAGTCGCCGTTGAGTAGCCCGTCATCGCCGCCGTCTTCATGGCATCCTTGTTCGGGTTGAGGTCGGCCACCATCCCGGCCATGGCAGCAAGCGCCAGCACCAAAGCATCAAAGGCATCAAAAGCGGGTTCCTTGTCTTCTTGCATGTCCTTTGAGTAGGCAAGCGGCAGGCCTTTCATCACCACAGACAGTGCCGTGAAGGCTCCGAGAATGCGGCCCGGCTTCGCCCGCACCAGCTCCGCCGCATCGGGATTGCGCTTTTGTGGCATGATTGAAGAACCGGTGGTGAACTTGTCAGTCAGCGAGACAAACCGGAACTGCGCCGTGCTCCACAGCACGATCTCTTCGGCCATGCGAGAGAGATTGATGGCGCAAATCGTGGCCGCCCCCAGCACTTCCAGAACATAGTCGCGTGATGATACGGCATCAAGCGAGTTGCCCATTGGCCCCGAAAACCCCAGCGCCCGCGCCGTGGCGTGGCGGTCAATGGGATATGGTGTTCCTGCCAGCGCTGCCGCACCCAGGGGCGATTCATTCAGGCGCTTGCGTGCATCGGCAAAGCGGCTACGATCCCGCGCCAACATTTCCACATAGGCCAGACAGTGGTGTCCAAAGGTGATCGGCTGGGCCACCTGGAGATGCGTGAAGCCTGGCATGATTGTGTCAGCATGCAGCAGCGCCTTTTCGACCAGTGCCCGCATCAGGACGCGCAGCTCCTGGTCCACATGGTCACAGAACTCGCGCACATAGAGCCGCATGTCGACGGCCACCTGATCATTGCGCGAACGCGCCGTATGCAGGCGTCCGGCAGGTTCCCCGATCAATTCCTTGAGCCGGGCCTCGACATTCATGTGGATGTCTTCGAGAGCCGCGCTGAATTTGAACTTTCCCGTTTCAATTTCGGCCTTCACCGCGTCAAGGCCGCGCGCAATCTCTGCAGCATCAGCCTTCGAGATGATTTTCTGTTTGGCCAGCATCGCCGCATGGGCCTTGGAGCCTGCGATATCCTGGGCAAAAAGCCGTTTGTCAAAACCGATGGAAGCATTGATTTCGGCCATGATGGCAGAAGGGCCTGACGCAAAACGTCCACCCCACATTGCGTTCGATCCCGGATTTGCTATGGCCTTGGTCATGATTTCATCCAGTTCTCGGGCGAACCTGCGTACATGACCCGCTCCAACATGACAAAACCTTTCGCCACCCTGCTGCTGGTCAGCATCGTGCTCCTCGCTGCAGCCGGGCTTTACTGGCATACAGGCTCCGCTGGCAAGGTCGAAAGCCCGTCAGCTGTCATTGCAGCTGGATCGCTGAAGCCACTCGCCACCGGGACCATGGCGGCCTTTTTGACCCACGATCCCCGCAAAGACATTGCCCCCTTCACCTTCAATGACGCAGCCGGAGGAGAAAAGACGCTGGCCGATTTCAAGGGCCGAGTGATTTTGCTGAACCTCTGGGCCACATGGTGCGCCCCCTGTCGCAAGGAAATGCCAGACCTTGCCAAGCTGCAACAGGACTTGGGAGGGTCCGATTTTGAGGTTGTGGCCCTCAGCCTCGACATCAAGGGCGCCGAAGCCTCAGCCGCGTTCCTCAAGGAAACCGGGGCCGACAACCTCGCCCTTTTTACCGACACAAGTTCGGCGAGCCTCGCCGCCTTGCAGGCCCTCGGCCTGCCTGCCACAGTTCTGATTGATCGGGAAGGCAAGGAAGCAGGTCGCCTTCTTGGTCCCGCCAACTGGGCCTCAGACGAAGCCAAGACACTGATCATGGTCGTTCTGGCAAAGCCGTGAGCAGCGCCGGCTATCGGAAACTGGCGCTCGCTCTTCCTGGTGCCGAAGAAGATTCACATTTCGGCAACCCCGATTTCCGCGTGCGTGGAAAAATATTCGCCGGCTTCAATGACAAGGGCATGGCCTATTTAAAACTCCTGCCCGAACAACAGCACATGCTGGTCGCTGCTGCACCTGCGGTCATTGCACCCATTCCCGGTGCTTGGGGAAAAAAGGGTTGGACCCTTGTCAATCAAGACTTGGCAGACATTGACCTGTTGAAAAGCGTCCTTCTCATGGCCTGGAAGAATGTTGCTCCAAAATCCCTGCAGAAATAGCCAGCGCATCGGACGATCAAATCGAAACGACTTGAGAGAGCAAAAATGCGCCACCATGTTGAATTGGCGGGCATTGATTTTGGTCACCTGACCCTGGCCGACCCCACGGCACGCTACCGCGTCGGTACTGGCTTCTCACCGCGATAGTCATAGAAGCCACGCTTCGTCTTGCGGCCAAGCCAGCCCGCCTCGACATATTTCACCAGAAGCGGACAGGGCCGGTATTTTGAATCCGACAACCCCTCATGCAGCACCTGCATGATCGAAAGACAGGTGTCGAGGCCGATAAAATCGGCGAGCTGCAACGGCCCCATGGGATGATGTGCACCCAGCCGCATGGCCGTGTCGATGGCTTCTACACCACCCACGCCCTCATACAGTGTGTAGATTGCTTCATTGATCATCGGCAGAAGAATGCGATTGACGATGAAGGCCGGAAAATCCTCGGATACCGCAATGGTCTTGCCCAGTTTGGCGGCAAACTCCTTCACCGATTTAAAGGTCGGATCGTCGGTAGCAATGCCGCGGATCAATTCCACCAGTTCCATAATCGGCACCGGGTTCATGAAATGCACACCCATGAATTTTTCCGGACGATCGGTTACCGCAGCCAATCGCGTGATCGAAATCGAAGACGTGTTGGTGCCGAGCATCGCGTCCGGTTTCACATGCGGGCAGAGACTTTCGAAAATCTTCTTTTTGATCTCTTCGTTTTCTGTTGCCGATTCGATGACGAGATCATGGTCGCCAAACCCGGCGAAGCTGTCCACGGCCTTGATGCGTGACAGCGCGGCGGCCCGCGCCTCTTCCGTCACCTTGCCGGACTTCACCTGCCGTCCGATATTGCCACCGATGGCAGCAAGTCCCGCTTCGATGCGTTCGCGGCTGACGTCGTTGATCCCGACCTCAAAGCCTGCAAGAGCGCAGACATGGGCAATGCCCGATCCCATTTGACCAGCGCCAATGACGCCGATTTTGCTTATTTTCATGTTGGTTTCTGAGGCTAATCCGTTCAAGACAGGAACAGAACCTAACTCCCTGAAGGGCGCACCGCAAGCGCCTTTCGCAACTGCGAGACCGTTTGTGACCAACACCGATCGCCTCCCCCTTTGGATGTTGATGCTGGGAAATTTCATCATCGGAACAGGCATTCTCCTGCCCGCCGGACTCCTGAATGAATTGTCTGCCGATTTCGCCATCAGCGCCGCAAGGGGCGGCTTGCTGATGTTGGTGGGCGGCGTGGTCGTCGCGGTGGGTGCGCCACTGGTGGCGGGCCTCACCAGCAACTTCGATCGCCGCAAGCTGCTGGTTTTCGCACTTGTCCTCTATGCCCTCGGCCATTTGGCTTCTGCGGCCATGCCGAGCTACACGCCGCTGCTCATCTTGCGGGCTGTGACCGTGCTCGGCGCAGCGATTTTTACGCCACAGGCCGCAGCAACGGCAGGGCTTTTGGTTTCACCAGAAAAGCGTGCCGGGGCCATAGCCTTTATTTTCATCGGTTGGTCTGCAGCTTCGGTTGCCGGTATCCCCCTTGGCAGCTATCTCGCAGCGCTTGTCGGCTGGCGGGTTGTATTTGTCGGCATTGGGGATCGTCTGTGCCCTCGCCGCGCTTCAGCTCTGGCAGGTTTTGCGCCCTGGCCTTCACGTGCAACCCCTCAATCTCGCCGCCTGGAAGCAAGCTCTGACCAGTCCGGTAATCCTGACTGTTCTTTGTGTGACGCTACTTTCCATGACCGGACAGATGACCGTCTTCTCCTACATCGCGCCCATCCTGCGCGACGCCTTTGCTGGAGGTCCGGAGCAAGTCTCCATCGCATTCGCTGTTGCGGGCATGACCGGTGTTGCAGGCAATGCGCTGGCCTCCCGGGTTGTGGCACGTTTCGGGATTGATCAGGTGATAGCAGTTGCCATCACCAGCCTGATTGTAGGTATTGGCCTGTTTGCCGCGAGCTTTGGAAACTACACACTGGCCCTCTTGGGCATCGGTCTCTGGGGGCTTGGCTCCTTCTCGTCCAACTCACTCCAACAAAGCCGCTTGGTGGCCTTAGCCCCCGGACTTGCAGCAGCCACTGTCGCCCTCAATACGTCCGTTGTTTACATGGGACAGGCATTTGGGGCTGGGCTCGGCGGCTGGTTCATCGCCAAGAGCATTTCACCATCCATTGTCTGGACAGCGTGTGCCTTGACGGTTCTTGCGCTTGCGGTGTCGATGTTGGCCACCCGACTCTCGAAGCCCCGCCTCTCGATACTCTGACTATTTCCCCAACTTTGAGAGTTCAGCTTCCAGTTCCGGTACGGCTGTGAATAAGTCGGCGACAAGACCATAATCCGCGACCTGAAAGATCGGCGCTTCTTCGTCCTTGTTGATAGCAACAATTGTCTTGGAATCCTTCATGCCGGCAAGATGCTGGATCGCTCCGGAGATGCCGACAGCGATGTAGAGGTCGGGGGCCACGACTTTTCCGGTCTGCCCAACCTGATAGTCATTCGGCACATAGCCGGCATCAACGGCCGCGCGTGAAGCCCCCACCGCCGCATTGAGCTTTTTGGCGACGGCTTCAAGCATCTTGAAATTCTCTCCGTTCTGCATGCCGCGGCCACCGGACACGATGATCTTGGCAGAGGTCAGTTCCGGGCGGTCTGACTTGGAGAGATTTTCGCTGATATAGGATGAGAGGCCAGGATCAGCAGCGCCGCTGGTTTTTTCAACTTCAGCAGCCGCGCCTTCACCGGTGGCGGCAAAAGACGCTGTACGCACGGTGATCACCTTTTTATTGTCTGTGGACTGAACAGTTTGCACGGCGTTGCCGGCATAGATCAGGCGAACAAATGTGTCGCCGGATTTGACCTCCGCGATGTCGGAGATTTGCATGACATCAAGAAGTGCGGCCACGCGCGGCATGTAGTTTTTGCCGTTGGTGGTCGCAGGCGCCACAAGATGATCATAGTCGCCTGCCAGCGCCACAATTGTTGCCGCCATCGGTTCAGCCACCGGACGATCAAGTGCCGGGCTTTCGACATGCAGTACTTTCTTCACGCCCGCAAGTTTTGCCGCTTGGGCCGCAACACTGCCAGCATTGTTGCCTGCCACGAGCACATGGACATCGCCACCCATTTGGGCTGCAGCCGTCAATGCCTTGTGGGTTGAATCTTTCAGGCCCGTGTTGTCGTGTTCGGCAATGAGAAGTACGGCCATGGTCAAATCACTCCCGCTTCCTTGAGCTTGCCGACAAGCTCGGCAACCGATTTCACTTTGACACCAGCAAGGCGCTTTGGCGGATCTTCAGTCTTCAACACCTTGAGGCGCGCAACTGGATTAATGCCATAGTCGGCGGGTGTTTTCTCATCCAGCGGCTTCTTCTTCGCTTTCATGATGTTGGGAAGCGAGGCATAGCGCGGCTGGTTGAGACGAAGATCAGTGGTCACGATCAGCGGCATCTTCACTTTCAACGTCTGCAAACCACCATCGATTTCGCGGGTGATCATGGCCTCGCCGGAACCGGGTTCGAGTTTGGAACAGGCTGTCGCCTGCGGCCAGCCCAGCAACGCCGCCAGCATCTGGCCGGTCTGGTTGGCATCATCGTCAATAGCCTGCTTGCCGAGGATGACAATCTCCGGCTTCTCCGCCTCGACCACACCCTTCAAAATCTTGGCAACCGAAAGTGGCTCCACATACTCATCATGCTTCACGAGAATGGCCCGGTCAGCACCCATGGCCAGTGCCGTGCGCAGGGTTTCCTGGGATTGTTGCGGGCCAATTGTGACGGCGATCACTTCCGTGGCCTTGCCCTGCTCTTTCAGACGCACGGCCTCCTCCACGCCGATTTCATCGAAGGGGTTCATGGACATTTTGACATTGGCGAGCTCGACGCCAGAGCCATCAGCCTTGACACGGATCTTCACATTGTAATCTACGACGCGCTTGACCGCGACCAGCACTTTCATGGGGAGTTCCTCTCCGTGAGGGAAAACGGGATGGGCTGGCCTTAGATAGGAGGCGTTCGCAAGTCAATTCCAGCTACGGCATGGCTGTTTGAATTGCGACCTTTTGACCGGTAATCCCTGCTCTTTACCCAAGACCTCAAATCGAGGGACCTTTGTCCAGGTCCTCGAATATGCCAGCCAGTCGGGGGTCAGCGATGCCGAGTGTTTCCAGCCGCCATAGTTCCCTCGCCTATGCCTTGTGGGTAGGATCGCGGCCAAAATTGGGAGCGGCGGTGTCTTGCCCCGCAGCGATGATCCCACGCCGGACTTCCCGTGCGCGGCTGAAAAGATTGAACAGCGTTTCACCATCACCCCAACGAATGGCCTTCTGGAGGACCGAAAGCTCTTCCGAGAACCGTCCCAGCAGTTCCAAAACCGCTTCCCGGTTGTTGAGAAACACATCCCGCCACATGGTGGGATCGGAAGCAGCGATGCGCGTGAGATCGCGAAATCCACCCGCCGAAAACTTGATGATTTCCGATTGCGTCACTTCTTCGAGATCCGCCGCCGCGACAACAGAGGTATAGGCAATAAGATGCGGCAGATGGCTCGTCATGGCCAGCACCAAATCATGGTGCCCTGGTTCCATGCGCTCGACCTTGGAGCCAAAGCCCGTCCAAAACTCCTCCAGCGCGGCAATTTTTTCCACCGGGTTGCCGGACAAAGGCGTGAGAATGCACCAGCGGTTTTCAAACAGTTCAGCAAATCCGGAACGTGGGCCCGACTGTTCCGTACCGGCAATCGGGTGTCCCGGGATGAAGTGGGCATGTTGCGGCACATGCGGGCCAACATCCTTGATAATGGCCCCCTTGACCGAGCCGACATCGGTGACGATGGCACCAGGTCTGATTGCACTGCTGATTGCCGCAGCCAGCGCGCCACACGCGCCAACAGGTGCACAGAGGATGACCAGATCCGCGCCCTTCACGGCATCGGCCGGATTATCATGGAAGCTGTCGGCAAGGCCGATTTCCCTGGCGATACGCAAGGTCTCCACGCTTTTGGCATGACCGCTGATTGTTTTTGCCCCGCCGTATTTGCGGATCGCGTGGCTGATCGACGAACCGATGAGGCCCAGACCAAGAATTGCGACTTTCTCAAATGCGGCACTCACGACATGAAGTCCTTCAAGGCAGCAACCACGGCGCGATTGGCCTCTTCGCTTCCCACACTGAGACGCAAGGCACCAGGCAGTCCGTAGGCGTCCATGCGGCGCACGATGATACCGCGCTCCTGCAAGAAGGCATCCGCATCCGGAGCTGCCTTGGGAGCTGAAAAATGCATCAAGAGGAAATTGCCGACACTTGGCGTCACGGTGATTCCGAGCTTGCCAATTTCCACCGAAAGCCAGGAAAGCCAAGTGTTGTTGTGCGCCAACGCTTTGTCCATGAAGTTCTGGTCTCCCAAGGCGGCAACACCAGCGGCAATTGCTGAAGATGATACATTGAAGGGACCACGAATGCGGTTCAACACATCGGCCACATGCTCCGGACAATAGGCCCAGCCCAAACGCAATGAGGCGAGCCCGTAAATCTTTGAAAAAGTCCGCGTCATCACCACGTTGTCGTGCTCGCTCACCAGCGCGATGCCGGACTCATAGTCATTGTTGCCCACAAACTCGGCGTAAGCCGCATCCAGCACCAGCAGAACATTGTCAGGCAAGGCCTGATGCAAGCGCTTCACCTCGCTGAACGGAATGTAGGTGCCAGTCGGGTTGTTGGGATTGGCCAGAAATACCATGCGGGTGCGCGGGGTCACGCAAGCCAACATCGCATCCACATCTGTCACATGATTCTTCTCGGGCGCGACAACGGCCTTGGCTCCGTTCGCGGCAATGGCGATGGGATAGACCAGAAATCCGTACTGGCTGTGGATCGCTTCGTCGCCTTCACCCAGATAGGCATGGGCCAACAATTGCAGCAACTCATCTGAGCCTGCACCACAGACAATCCGATCCTCCGCAAGGCCGTAGCGCTGGGCGATGGCCGTGCGCAATGCCGTGGCATTGCCGTCCGGGTAACGCTCGAGCGTGGAAGCGGCGGCGTGATATGCGGCAAGTGACTTTTCACTCGCTCCCAGCGGCGACTCGTTGGACGAGAGTTTGTAAATTTTCATGCCTTTGGCTGAACTTTTGCCGGGCACATAGGGTGAAATGTCCAGTATGCCAGATTTCGGCACCGGCCGCGGCTTTGGCCGCCCGCTTATGGAATCTGTCATTTTGATTTAAACCTCGATGGCAGACGCATAGCGCCCGGCAACCTTGAGGCCAAGTCCGGGATTTGAACGGGACAGACTGATCAGCGGGCTTTCGTGTTCTGAGAAGAAACCGGCCAACGAAGACAGACGATAAGACGCAACCTTGGCCTGCCAGACTGGTTGCGGCGAAAAATCCCGTGGCAGACTTCCCTTGCTGATTAACAAGGTCTCGTCTTCCCCTGTGGCCTGGGCTGGAGCAACGCCCAGCACCAGCAACTTTGGCATGTCACTGTCCTTTACGACCGGCAGAACCCCAATCACCTGAGCCTTGCCACCCATGCCTTGCATGAAGGGCTCGACCCAGTTTGACTCTGTCTCGACGATGCACACGTCCAGCGAGTTGGCATTGACTTGCACCAGGGCCTGGGCATCGTCACGGCATTCCTCAACCGCAAAGCGGCCGAAATGATCTCGGATGCGCAACCTGTGACCCATGGCCTGTGCCAGTTTCTTGCCAACATGAACCGTAATGTTTGATTGCCGGAGGGATGATTCAGTCAGGATAGATCGCCAAAGTCGCACCAGAAGTTCGGGCGGTAGATTGCCGCCAACTTTGCTGAACAGGCGCCGCAAAATTTCCATTTCCCGGGCAGGCCGCAACGGCGTCAGCCAGGGCGAGGGTTCGCCGCCCTTTGCCGATTTGACCTGCTCGGTCAGTCCAAACCGCTGCTGCAGCAGATCGGCTAGGGCGTCATCCACGCCGTCTATGGCACGCCGGACATCATCCAGCGACATGGGAGGAGGTGTAAAGTTGGACGACGACATCGTTTGGCAAACTCATCCTGCAAGGCATTCGTCATAAAGCACGACGACTCGCGTGAAAACAGGCATTTCTCAAACCGAATGGGACTTCGGGATTTTTTTGCTTGCTGGATGAGGCGATGGCAGCAGTGCCGGCCGCAAGCGCGGCACCAACCGCCGCACCCGCTTGCCAGATGAAAACGCATACACCTGCTTCACCGCTTCGACCATGATGACGCCTGAAAATCTCCCGACCATCCGGGTGCCAATGGCCTCACAAGCCGATGCCGTTTTCAGCAACCATGGGGCAGATAGCGGTGGCAAGACCAGGGCTTCCTTCCACCAGTTTGTGGTAAAGCGTGCCTCCTTCAATAAACCGGCCAGTTGTGAGCGCGAGAAGGGTTGGCCGAAACCAAAGGGCGAAGCGTCGGATGCCGACCAGAGGCCCCTCCGGTTGGGAAAGCAGAGATAGGGCCTGCCCTGCGGGGCCATCACCCTCCAAATTTCGTGGAGCATCGCCTGGGAATCGTCGGCAAGCTCAAGCCCATGAACCACAACAACATGGTCGGCCACGCTCTCGAGCAAAGGCAAGTCACATTCATCAACCAGGGCGGAACGCACCATTTCCACCATTGGCCAATGGATGACCCCTTGACGCGCCAGCATGAAGGACAGCGTCACGATATCCGCTGAAACATGGTTCTCAAGGTAAGGGTGGGCATAACCTAGACCAAGCACTGTCTGACCGCTGAGGGGCTTCAACCGTTGCAGCAAGGCACCACCGATCAATGCATGCGCCGACCGCCCTAGAGCACTGCCATAGAATTCCCGAAGATCAACAACGTCCATGCTTGCCTAAATAGGCCAGTGCTGCGGAAAAAACAGCAGGACAGGCTTTCCAAAT